>Ga0325400_1000160_pt1 | contig 43545 bp, 17 predicted proteins | sample PopdelMetagenome_2_FD_205662 | JGI IMG/M metagenome (GOLD analysis project Ga0325400, IMG submission 205662) | Populus deltoides microbial communities from Bellville, Georgia, United States - Xylem-PdKOR-R1 | ecosystem: Host-associated > Plants > Phyllosphere > Stem > Wood/Secondary xylem... | reverse complement strand
ATGATCATAAACTAGTTATGATATCCATTTTTTTGGATTTTTAAAACGTGAGAAAGATGCAATTTTTTTTATTTTGAAAAGAAAACATGCTTGGAAAATTCTTTAGGACTTGGCCGTATGCAATAAATTTTTTTGAATATTTCAGAGAAAACCGGGCATTTTAATACCGGACTTGTATCTTATCATGTAAGTATACAACCCATTATTAAGCAAACTTGGTAGGAAAATATTTAAGAAAATCACAAATTTTTTTGAAATGATTTTTGAAAATTTTTTTTGAATTTTTTTTTGAATTTTTTTAATACATAATAATTAATTAAATTTATTAAATTTGTGGGCCGGTCCGACCCAAACAGTTGGCCCGGTCCAGGACCCTTGGGTTGGGCCGGTCTCGGCCCAACAGATCCTTCTCTTTTTTTTCAGGCCGGGCCAGAACCGGCCCGACCCCTTGGGCTAGGCTAGAACCGGCCCGACCCGAGCAAGTGGCTAATTAATTAGCCGCTGCATGCAGAAACGAATTCTGCATGCAGCCACGGTGAAAGGAAAAGGAAGGCGTAGCAGGGGAGGGGCGAGTTACCTGGCATGGAGAGAGTCGGCGGCCTAGCTGGTGGTGCACGGTGTAACTGAAGGTGGTGAGGCCGGCGGCTTGCACTGTTCACGGTTGGAAGAAGAAGGAGCAGATTCCTGCAGAGGAGAAGGAAAGCTCACGGCTGGAGCTGTTGGTGTGGCTGAGGAAAGAGATGCTACTCTGGTTGCTGCTGGTAGGAGTGAAAGCCGCTGGAAAGGGTGGTTGCCGTTACTTCTGCTGATGGAGTTGCGGTGGTGGAGAGGAAAAAAAAGTTTTGCAGAGAAAAGAGGTAGAGAGAGAGGTACTGTGACTCTGGTGAGGTTGCTGGGTGATGGATGGGATGCGGTGTTTCGTGGGAAGGACGGTGACGAGATCATTGGTGGCGGCTGGAGGCCACGACGGAGAGAAAAAGGAAAGAGAAGGCTGTTTGCAGGAAAACCGGGCAGGAAAAGCTTATTTTTTTGCCAATTTTGAGCTCCATTTTCCCCTCTCTCAGAGCATGAAATTTGCTCCTATTTATAGGGATACAAAGAGGGTAATCTTGTATTCAATGTGGAAAAAATCTCAGCCCTTGATTCAACTCGAGGAATCCAAGCCGTCGGTTCAAAGTGTGCACCTCGAACTGCCAAATTTGGCAGTCCAAGGCTGCAGACTGTCCGAGGTGGTCACTTTAGGCCAATAAACGGAGCCGTTTCAAAGTTTTTTCTCCAATTTTGGGCATAATGGGGCGCCGAAAGGCCTTGAATTTCCTCCGAAAATTGCAGATTGATTTTTGCCTATTTTGCCTATTTTTCTTGATCAGCTTTCTCCACATTGCCAGCTTTTATTTTATTTTTTTGTTTTTATTTTAAAAAAGTGAATTTTGGGGAATAACCCAAAATTGGGTTATGACAGCAGCCTTAAGAACTAGATAAGTTGATTAATCAAGAAAACATAACTATCCGCAGTCTATGTTTGATTTGATTGAATGTTCTCCCTAAGATTAATAACGTAGATCCGCCACAATTATTAACCTCAGTTGCTTCACAAGTTCATATACCACAACTCCGGTTTTGATATCAAACTTAGCAATAGATTGTCTACAATAATAACTTAGAGTCCGCTCTAGCAATTAAAATAAACAATCATAGGAAAAATAAGCATAGGAGAACAAACATATTCATCATATAAACTGAAAATAAAAGGTAAAATAAATCTCACAGTTCTTGAAATCCTAAGATTTCCGTGTCCTTGCAATCAAGAAAAAGTGTTTAGCCTTGCATGTTTGTTGAACAACTAATCAAAAAGAAGGAAGAATGCATAATTTAGGGTTTCTTAGAGGAAGGGGGTGTTTTTCTCTTCTTGGCTGGCTACCCCCCTTCTCTTCTCTCATTCTTTTTATATCTTAGGAAACCCTAGGTCTCTATTTTATAAAATAGTCCTCCATTAAGTAGATTGTTTACATTTAAGTATTTCAATAACTATTTTCCTAAAAAAGGAGAAATAGCCTTACATGAAATCTTCAAACTTTGACTTAGAGGAGCTAAATTGTTGAAATAAAAACTTGGATATCGGTTTAAATGCTTCGGAACGTAATTTGGACTCGTTTCTTCACGAAACCTGTTTGTTGGCAGAATTCAGATGTCAACTTTGAAAACTAATATCGCCCTCATATGACATCGGTTTTGGCTGAAATTTGGCGAGTTTATAGAACTTTGAGTCATGAATCCAAAAAAATTAAGTTTGTATAAATTGGACTTCTGTAGCTTCAGATATTCAAGTTGGAATGGCTGAAGGTCAACACTGGCAGATTGCGAGATTTGACTTTAAAGGCTGTGATTTCCATGCTCTTCCTTATTTTATTTTCTTGCCTTAGATTTCCAGAAAGGTATTGATGTTAGCTTTTTAATGCCACTGGAATCACTTCATTTCAACCTCTAGAGCTCACGCTCTGCACAAAACATCGACTAAAGGTCAAATCTGTCAATTATCTCCAATTTGCTCCTTTTTGCATCTTTCATCCAAAAGTGCCTTCAAAACATAAAACAAAGAATATCAAGGCATTTTATATATAAAACATAGGCAAAACACTAGTTAAATGTGGGTGAAACTATTGAATAATATGGTTGCGTCAATTAGGTTAAAATGATGTGGTGAATGTCATGAGAATATAGATGAGAAGAAACTTCCAGATAAGTTGAATTGATGGTTGGGATTCAATTGAGTAAATTGCTTTGATGTCGACACTTGGGATTATGAAATATTAGGAAAAACTCTGTCAAAAATTCAGTAAAAAATAAATAAAAATCCCTTATCTTTAGAAATCATGATTTGACATGTTGATCATAAGTAGAAATAAATTTGGGATCGTTATAGGATGAACATATTTTTTTTTTATTGGATGATAGGTCATCCGTTGTGGTAGGCAATCATTCATCTTCTAAAAAATTCTTTGTTTACCTCCAGTGACTAGAAAATCAGGTTTTAAGTTTTAGGATCTAAAAAATTCATTTTCAACATGTTTTTACCTGAACACTCAAAAAATACACTCTATAAGACTTTTAAAAAAAGCTCATTTTTAATTGCAAAACAACCTATAATCTTTTTAAAAAATAAAAAATAATCGAATTAAAATAAAATGAGCAATCTCAATCTACTTTTTTTGGCATTACGAGAGAAATTCACCTCCATCAAACTCCCCTCAAAAAGTTCAATCTATTGACACTAAGATCACCTTTTGTATGACTAGAAAGTCAACATCCGACAACTTTCTCTCTCCTTACTATTTTTCAGCAATTATCCCTCCTCTCTCCAACTTAAAGATTAAAATAAGAACAAAATGAAGTTTGGGATCGAAACATTAAATTGTCAAACTAAATAGACCAAAAATGAAACTGGTAAAAATCTTTAGGCAAAAATATGTCAAAGGGCGTGTTTTTTAATAGTAAACATGTAAACCTCTAAATAAAATATTTGAAGTAAATATTATGTTAAGGCAATCAATTGACTATTTGAATTAAAAAGATGACTTTAGATTTTGAAAACTTGAAACAAAATGTTCAGGTGTTAATTTAAAAATGAAAACATGAAAAATGATTGAAATAAAAATAAAATACAGAAACATGAATAAAAATTAAATGGAATTGATGTATGAGGAAAGAAAGGTACTAAGTTAAAATAGCCCAATTTAAATTTAGTATAACCAGGTGATGGAATCTGGAAAACATTACCCGACAAACATAAAAGGTACAATGTAAACCTCTAGCTGAGAAATTCATAAACTAGTTCTAAATATGCACAATGTTTATAAATTTAGGGTGAAAATAATTAGAAAAACAATTGAGAATTTTCAAATAAGTTAATATATGGTTTTACGCGTGAATGATCTTGATCATCGGTATAAGCCTTGAGTATAATCGCATAGTTTTAAACCCGAAAGAAGAAAAAGTTAAGGGGAATTTGTAGTATAAATAGGGATGAAAGTTTTTTATGAATTATTTGGAAAATCTTGATGATTTAAGTAGATAAAACAATATAAAAATTCAGATTTTTAGCGTAAAAATCATGTTCTAGCCAGTTATACGGTATCAAGCATAACTCTTAATATGACCATCGAATCAAGCTAAAATTTTACTTGGAGTCTCTTGACACATATTTCTACATAGGGTTAGACCTTCAAAGCAATCAGAGTTTAGGAAGGCCTTGCGAGAATAACAACAAACTAGGCAAATTCATGGGCTTGTTAAGGACAATGGTCTTTTGGCCACAAAACCCAGCGCTCCTTCCCTTTAAACTAACAAGAAGTTCCTGGAAAAAAAAAAAAGAAGAAGAAAGGAAGAGAGAAAGGCTTAGTGAACACCAAAATCCAAGGGGAAATCATAGGAATTGAGAGATTAAAATGAGAGTAGGCAAATCCAATGAGTGGAGCATCATTTGGAGGGCTTGTAAGAGGAACATAGGAGAGAGAAAGTGACACCAAGAGAGAGAAAGAAGGGATTGGTGAAGGAAGAAGAGGAGGAGTAATGAAAAGTCAGCAGACTAATGTTCGAAGTCCATTTTATTGTTTGGTAAGGGGTTTCAAACCTATTTATACAAGTTTTATTGAAAATAAATTATGTTAATGCATGATTCTTTGATTTTTAGTTAGGGTTCTTAGAAGTAAAATCAGGGAAATGAGATTTTATTGTTAATTAATGAAATTAGGATGTATTGGGTTATGAGTAATGTATAATAATGGTTGAATTGGATCAAATTGTTGGAAGAATTTATAAACTTATCATTCTTTAACTTTAGGATTCACGGGATAATTAAAGAAAATGCCTTTAAATATAAAATTGTTTGTATTTAATGATGATGAGGAAGATTTAAAGTTAGTTATGAATATTGTGATGCAAATTACCCAAATTATGCTATTGTTGTTACGTTTGGGAATGTGAAAATTATAAAAATAAAAATTGGATGAAATTATATTGATTTTGTTATACATGCGATGATGGAATTGTGTTCAATTATGGTTGCGATTTTGATGCTTGGGTATTGAATTGTGTTTGTTAATTGTATATGAAAGGAAAGTATGGAAAGTAGTGATATTGTATAAATATTAGTGTTTTTAATTGTTGTTGCATACTTGGAAATTGATTTAGAAGCTTGTAATTTAATCGTTATATATATATATTGATAAGACTTTTGAACATTAAATAAAATCAATGATGAAAAGTGATGCCTACCATGTGTTTGAATCCAATGCCTACTATGTGTTTGATATAATGATAAGACTTTTAAACATTGAATAAAATCAGTGATGAAAAGTGATGTCTTTGGACATTGAAAAATCGGTGATGAAAAAATGTCTTTGGACATTGAAATTCATCAACGAAAAATATAGACACTTAGACATTGAGTATTAGTTGACAAAATTTATGGATATTAAAAATCAGACTAAGTAAAGGATTGATGAAAGTATTAAATGTTAAAATGCATGAAGTTTTAATACTAGATGAATAATGACTTTTACTATTGGATGAATAGTAAATTTTGTTGTTGTATAAATAGTGCTTGTTTTATGTTTTTTACTATCTTGGATTTTATGACCTTTTTTGGTTTGTGCAGACCTACATGTAGTTGTATTGTGTTTATATCATGGTAATTAAGTAAAGAAGTGGACATAAAAGGGTTTTATGAAAATTGGTAACCATATGCTTAGACAATGAATGTATTATAGAAAAGGGTGATGGTATGAATGTGTTTACATTAATAAATGATTGAAGGAAACTAGTGCGGAACCGATTATGGGATCATAAGTTTAATAGATGGTTTGATAATTATTTGTGTCTGGAAATGCAGGATCCTCGACAGGAACAAATAGGTGTTGGACACCCTAAGGTAGTTAATTATATTCTTAAATTAAGTAGGCAATTGCAACTTCTTTTGATTTAGGGTTGTGTTATTAATAATAAGTGTAAGCTAGTTTTCCTAGTTTAGGAATTAGCATCCGATTCGGGTAAAGTGAGCTAGTTGCCCTGGTTTAAGGAATAGTGTCCGATTTAGGCAGTGTGAGCTAATTTCCCTGGTTTAGGGACTAGCTTCTGGTTTAAGCAGTGTGAACTAGTTGCCTTGGTTTAAGGACTAGCGCCCGATTTGGGCAATATGAGCTAGTTTCCCTAGTTAAGGGACTACCGCTCAGTGTGGGCAATGTGATTGAGTGCCCTGGTTGATGGATGTTCGAGGAAGGATTTAATTTAACTTAGTCAAGTTAAATAATGGAAATGCATTTAATAAATTTATAAATGTTGTGATTGATGCGTATGGTTAATTTTTATGTTGAATTTAATTTTCAGATACTTCACGACAATGTGTTAACCCGTGGAGAGTTATATAACTATTTAAGTTTTGTTGATAAGTATATTAAATGAGTTGTTAAATCTACGTGTATGGATTCCATGAAAAGTGGTGTACGGAAGATGTTTGTTAATTTTAGGTAAGTGTAAATTGGAATGGAACTTTCATATGTTTATGATAAAAATAGAAATGATTTCTCACTTAATGAGAAATGAAATAGTTAGTATTGGAATATTGTTGTAATGAGTTCAAGAAAAAGAATTTATGATAATGGACTCAATATATAAATTGTGTAGAGTGTCTGACTCATTAAAGAAGGATAAAATAACTCATTCAACACTATAATATATTAAAGATTAAGATATTAGGTCTGATATCATCCAAGCAAAATTTATTCTGAATAAATGACATTAAGACGGTTACTATAAAAGAGGGAGATATAATGGATGAGGGACTACAAATATATTTTGATGGCTAATCGAGTAAACAACAATAAGGAGAATATGGGAATTAGCAATGCAATTCTTGTTAGTGACTTGTTAAAGATCTTAACAATGGTTGAACTCGCGGTATTATAAGTAAATGAGTTTATTATCATCTTGGATTATTACTAGGATTTTTGTGTAGTAGATAATCTAACAGAACTATGAAAAAATATTAGCCTCAAGGTAGGCGGAAAGGACCCAAATAGTTATGTGGTAAACCAAGAAGTTTGATCTACAAAATAAAAGATACATGTGTATTGCTTTTCAATTTAAAATAAACACATGAATCAAGAAAAAAAAGATCAGCAACCAATAACCATAGTAGAAAAACATAAAGAAAAGGAAGGAACATTGTGGGAATCCACGGTGCATCTTAAATCTCGGTAGTTTAATATGTGTGTGTGTGAGAGAGAGAGAGATACACATAATTTTTGGAAGATTTTGAAAGAATAGTACCAAATAGCAAGTGGTTTTAAACTGGACTTGATATTGAATTGGAAACAGGTAGGTTTATAGGTAAAGGTATGGTATTCTCTTGGCAAAGGAATTGAAAGGATGGTCATTTAGGGCAGTGATTGCCCCATGTAACTTTAGGAGTTAGGTACCTAAAAGATTAACTTATTTTATTATCACCACTAAGCCACCAACGGACGTGAATATTTTCAATCTCATTTTTCTATTCCCACCTATATGATTTAACAAATGGCGACATGTCTATCTAGCTAGCTCCTCCCTAAGCTCATGCCCGCCGGTGAGTGGCTCATGGAGTGCATATATAATAATACATCAATCCTGTCAAGAATGTCCATTGTGGAAGAGAGCTCCACGTGTTTCTCCACTACGCACACATTACCTTAATCCCTCTCCAGACTAGCTTGAGAGAAGCGTTGTCGCATTAAGTATTGCCTGGATTTGAGATTCCACCATCGGTCATCATAACTTTTGCTTGCACTCTAGAAATAATCAACTCTGATTTATTATTACTTTTCTTGTAATTAGCTTTATAATAATAGGATCCATGATCATGAAGGGAACCAATAACTCGTAGAGACAGAACAGCACTGACTCTTGATCCTCTTGGTGGTTGAAAGGTCCACTGAAAGAATATATCATGGCACGACCACACGTCTCTCATGGAATGCGTTTCTTTTTCTTAGAGACAAGCCTTGCTCTTATTTGTATCTGGTTTCCTTTCCTGCTTCCGGTCATATTATTTATTATATATTATATATCTGGTTTCCTTTCCTGCTTCCGGTCATATTATTTATTATATATTATATGACAGAAGATGATATAAATTATATTTTCAGATATTATTTTATAATTTAAGTTATTGGATTGAAATAGTGTGTTCTGTGCAAGTTTTAAAACCAAAAAGATTTCACTTAAGAGAGTATGTTAGAAAATAATATAAATCATATCTTGAAACATTACTTAATAGCTTAAATTAAGTCCTAAGTTGAGATATATAGTTCTTTGAAATTAAACTCATGTTTTATATGAATTTTTTAATTTTAATTTAAGTTATTTTTTGTATTTTAAAAAGATACAAGTTATCTATATAAAAAAAACACAAGGTTTTGAATTATAACTCAAAAAATAGTCTCTGTTGAATTATAACTCGTAGTTGGAATTATTTACAATTTTTTCTTACTTTCAAAATATATTATATAAAGGGATACAAAAGTGTCTCTAAGCTGCAAATTAAACTAATATTAAATGAGATAGTTGGATGATCAGTATAATATAGTTGTTGACTTTATTACATGATAAACAAAAGGAGAATGTCGATTCATTGTTCATTATAGTATAGATGCACTCTCAGGTGCACTGTGCACTGCTACGGTGCTCCTGATTCGTCCATTTTTTGTGTTTTTTTTTTGTTTCCTTGAACAGATATTTCTTTTTTGTTTTTTAACAATTTAAATTAAAAAAATTGAAATTGAAATAATAGGGACCACATTTAACAATGAAAAAAATTCTAGCCCTATTTTCTTTTGTGATGGTCACGGGGAGTGAAAAGGTACACTTTGTTCCCGAGATATTTTAACCTTTTTCACCTTTTATCTCTAGTTACCGAGGGTTTAACTTTTCAATTCTAAATTATATTTGTTTCATATTTTAATCTCGAGAATGTAAGAGGAAAAGGAAAGTCATTGAAAAATAAAAAATAAAAAATAAATATTAGTTAGTCATATTCTAACCATTAAAAAAATCAATTTTGATATTTTTTTTTCTACCATTAATGTGTGGTGAAAAAATTATATTTTAGTCCTTGAAAATTTAATCTTATCAGTTTTTGTCCATGTTTATTGATGGTTTATCTTTACACTACTAAACTTCATTTGTTTTAAATTTCAGTTTCTAAAATTTGACAAGAGAGAGAAAGATATAAAAAAATAGATTAGGAGAAACAAAGTTGTTAGTTGGTCCCATTTCAACAATTAAAATACTAATTTTAGTGTTGATGAGTTTTTTTTCAATGATATGAGTACTACTAGCGTGTTTTTGAGCTTTCATCTTATCCAGAAAATAAATTGAGGTTAAGAAAAAATTTAATTTATTTTATTTTTTTGGACAGATTTAAGGGTGTTTTTGGGTTAGAAACTTATTTATTAAACTTTTTAATATGTTTATTTGGTTTTTTTTATGAAAATAGTTTGAAAATTAATTTTTTAATCCAAAAACCATAGCATGAGATTCTATCTACCTTTATAGTGACCAAAAAAACTAAACGAAGAACTCTTTAATTTTTTTTTTCTTAATTCAAATAATTGAAAGTTTTAACAGATTTTTATTTTAATTATAGCTGTTTTCTATTATAAAATATATATATATATATATATATATATATATATATATATATATATATATATATATGTCATCATTGTGAAAGTGGTAGTGTTCTTTTAGAAAAAGACATGCATCTCAAAGTTAGTGAAAGTGTACGGACTTGTTTTGGTTTCTTGTAATGCAAAGTTGAAGATATACATCATAATTCCTTCTCGTGAAAATGAATCAATTAAGAATTTAAAAAATAACGAACTTATTATATAGTAATATTTTTATTGCTAGAGAGTTAATAAAAAGTTTTATTTGATAGTTTAAATTGTTAATTTAAAATATCATTTGATATGGTATTAAATATTTAATAACTAAATAATTACAAGTTTAAATTTTACCTTCTCTATTTTTTAATTAAAATTATAATCTCAACATAAATAAATTTTAAAATCATAGGAAAAACAAATTGTAATCTCAACATAAATAAATTTTAAGATCATAATAATACTTTCACTTAAGGAAAATCATATATTACACAAGAAAAAAATTAGTCTTATTGCATAAATATTATAGAAAACACTAAATAGTACTATGGTTGTTTAACTATCGATAATTTCACTAAAAACCAATGTGGACTCACAAGGTAAATTGTTTTTGGTCATCAAATTAATTTTTAAGAATTTCATCCTTAGATAACTAAAAGCTAATTGCTTTCGATTTGTTAACAAAAAGCAAAATTGAAGAGATGTGGGACCAAAGCCAAGAACAAGAAAGAAACTACATGGTCATTTCGAGATGGACGTAAAACATTGACTTTTCTCACTTACATTTCAACTCATCAATTTTCAGTGTTTTTATTTTATTTTATTTTGAGAATTCACTTTTCATCAAAAAAAAATTCATTTTTATTATTTTTTTAATTCTTGGTTTGAGATGAGAGAAAAAATCATTAAATTCTAGTGATTGAGAAAGAAAACATCAATTGACACTAATTTCAGATATCAAAATGGTCGATCTTAGTATTTATAGGTTGCCTTCGATAAGAGTAATTCAATTTGGGTGTTCTTTCATTTTCAAATTGCTTGAGAAAATAGCTCTGAACGAGGAAATTTTTTGGATCCCAAGTTGATCTTTTGTTTTTGAATCATTATTTAGATTGGTTGGAGACATAAATAGGTTTATTTAGATCTATAGAATGTTTTTTTTTTATTTTTTTATGGTTTTAGGTTGAAAAAGACTTTTCAAGAGTAGAACATCCCTTGCCCAATTTTCAAACGACCATCTAGTTGCCAGAATCTAAGCATAACAGAAAATACGTTGTTTGTCGCATCGCATCGCTTGCTCTTTTTTTTTTTTAATGGGGAACTACATGTCATCTACCCCTTTAAAATATATAAAAAATATCAAATCCCATGCATGCGGGTGTGGGCTAGTAGACTAGCACACCTAGGCTCTTTTTATTTAGGCCCAAGCCCACGAGCCTCAACCTGTTTTTAGATATTTTGGTTTTATTTTTTTCATATTTGCTTTTCAATTTCATCATATAATTTTGAATTTAAAAAAATTAATTTCATCATTCAATATTTAATTTATTTTAAATTGGTATTTATGATTTATTTTGTTTTTTATAAAATTATTGTGGTCTCATATAAATGTTCCATTATTTTATTGATATTTAATTTTACAAGTATTGTTTTTGTAATTGTCTAAATTATATTTGGACTCGATAAGTTAACCAAAAGATATTAAATTTACTCTCATGTTTTTTTTCCCTGCTAAAAAAATACATTAACAACATTTATTTATTTATTGCACTAAAAAAAATTAATCATAACCGGAATATATTGCGGGCCAATAATTGAATCATGTTAATGTCTGCTCAGTTCTCACACTCAAATCTAACCTAACCTCAAGGCAAATTCAGTTAGTGTAGCGGTGTAATTAAATAATGATAAGAGAATCTTAATCTTATCCGCATGTTGATGATCATATGGCTGGCTGGCTGCCTGGCTGCTATAAAAGATGTTCACCGACATGCCAGGAAACAAGATTCCTCAATGAGTTCTGTTTTGAAAATCCCACTTCAAAAACACTCTCTACAGCGCTCCTTCCTCGTCACTGTCCTCTCAGCATATAAATTTTGACTATTCCACTCTTTATACAGCTTCGTGCACTTCGTATTAAAGATTTAAAAAAAAAAAACGAAAAGAAAAGCTGATAATAATAATTTAAATGGTGAAAAAACTATTTAATTCACTAAAATCAACCTTTAATTCCAATAAACCATGCTCAATTATCTGAAATTAAAAATACAACAAAGATAGTGGTTCAGTGATAAAAGTTTGGGACCAAAAGATTTGCTTTTTTTATGGTTTCAGGTTCTAGCCCTGTGTTTACTTATATGATAGTTACTGGAAACTTACATGGTTATTAACTTTAAAACTCGTAAAATTAATTAAGGTGTATGTAAACTGCCTCGGCTATCCTTATTAAACTAAAAAAAATAATAATAAAAAGACTCGTATGAAAAGAATCTATTCATATTTTTAAGAGGTGGGACCGAAGCACACCCACATCACCTCCGTGGCTCAGCCTTTTACATCAAACCCAATGGACCCACCTCCCCATACGGCTGCACCTCCCCTGACCAGCAACGCGTGCTTCAACGTCACTCTCCAGTACACTCTTCCCCTATGACTACCATTTCCTTACCTTTCTTTCTAAATTCTTGTCGTCCATTATTAGCTGTGGTGTTACTTTTAGAGCAATTTTACACAAGGCCTCCATATGCATGTGAATGTGATTATATGTTTCTTGACAAGGACTAGCAGACAGACGGGTTTTTATTTTTCCGTTTACTTGCAGTATATTTTGTCTTTATTTTATAGAATATAGTTTCTCTCTAATTATTTATATACTTAACATGTACAGTATTTTGTTGCATGGGATAATATTATTGGATAATCTTTATTATTTGATTCAATTTTTTCCCCTTTTTATTATTAACCTCTCCCGCCTTTTTATTATTGAGTTTGGATGAAATCGTCATCCCTGGTTGTATCCCTTTGTTTGTGAATATAAATTCTAGAAAAAACATCAAATATATCTTTAAAATATTTTTTATCTTTAAACTGATTTCTCAAATATAAAATAATGTTGTTTCTTGTATAAAAAATGATTTTTAATTAAAAATCCTTCAAGTTTAAAGGTAAGGATACCTAATGTTGTTCGATAACAAAATTAAAACTATTGATATATAGTTAGGTTATTTTTAAAGTTTGTCATAAATTCTACAATGCCATTGCCATATTAGCATTGATCAATTTTTTTTTCTGAAATAAGCTGCTTAAAATTGTACAAAGAGGCTTTATGATTTTTGAAACAAATGTCATATTTTTCAAAATAATTCAATTCAATTGGGCGACGTAATGTTTAGATTATTTTACAAGGAATTGGTCATTACATGAATACCAAGTTCCCCACACACACACATAAAAAAAAAAAAAATTCCTTCACAATTATTTTATATGATAATTCAATTCAAGTGTGAGAAGTACAGGTTTGGGATTTTTTTAATTTTTTTTACTGTTTTTAAATAGTATACATTTAAGGGGTGTCTGGAAATATACGATAGAATCGTATTTTTAAAAAAATTATTTTTTTATTTTAAATTAAATTTTTTTATGTTTTTTAAATGTTTTGATGTGAAAAATAAACTTGAAAAAATATATATTTTAATATATTTACTGAAAAAAAACATTTTAAAAAATAATATTTTTTATTATATTTTCAATCGAGCCTTGATAACGTATGGTTGAGATATATTTGTCACGGGCCATGAGATGTCATCTAAACTTCTTCCTAGCTCCTAATAACGTGCATGAGTATAAACACTTAATAATTTCAATGGGATTTTCCATAGTCAACCAGATTTTGTTTTATTGTTTTAATTAGTTAAATCTTGAAATTATTGTCTAGAGTAATTTATTAAAAATATTTATATATAAAAAAAAAAAATTAGATCGATGTAGAGACATGTATTTAAGATTGGAAAAAAGAAAAGACTTCATTATTTTGATTGATGCGTAAATTAATTAAATAGAGAATATTATCACAAGAAACAAATATTAATATAATTGAGACAATAGTAAATATATTACTGGTGGTGGTCAATGGTGATAAACAATTCTTGGTTGCATGTGGTGTAATTCATCTCAGCCATCGCCGTAAGCTATTTATTTCGTTGATTGTTTGGGAGCGATATTGCAAGGCCTTGTGATCCTCAACAACTATATTATAAAATTATAAAATTATATATAAAACAATTTGAGGTTAATTTACTATATCCAATTTTATATAGCTGCGCTGCTGGACTTGTCTGGGGCATCTCTATCACAAAACTTGAATGACATTGGCTAAGACACTGGGATTTGTTTGGCATGCCTCGAAGCCCATATGAAACAAACACTTTGGTTTCTCGTGTGCGAGAAAGGGAGGAGAGAATCTTAAATTCTTCTCAAGTTGTGATTTATTCCCATCTCATGCAGCATACAGTGAAGGATAATGCGAAGGAAGCGTCTTTCTGATCTAACAAGCAGCTGCTGTAGGTGAGAGGTTTTGGGTGGAAAAGGAAGTACTGTTAGCCTTTTTCTTGGAAGTGCTCTTTTTCCTGTTTCGCTCCTTCTCCTTCTCCTTCTTCAGATCATAAGATTTGATCTTCCTCTTGGAAACTCTACACACAGGTCAGAAGATCATATCAATCTTTAACCCTTTGTGGTGCTTAATTCTATAAACGACATATATATATAGTTCTTTTTTCTTTTCTTTTTACAAATAAGTTGTTGAAATCTTCGTTTCAATCATATTCTTGATTATGCTACGTAAACTAGGAAGAGTTTTCTTCTCCAGTTTCCCTAATCTAACTAGCAACAAGGCTACACACACACAGATATATACGTTACTATCTAGTCCTAATATTGTCAAAGAATGGCTTCTGCGTTAGTCATTACACACACACACACGCATAGAGAGAGAGAGAGAGGGAGAGAGATTGTTAGCTTAATGATGTGTATATTGAGTTTTAATCTCGGATAACACAGAGAAATGGTTTAATATTGCAATTAATATGAAAGTATATATAATACTTAAATCCATTGCTTGCTGCATACTAATTTCTTGTTAAAAGAGGGGCTTCGATCATCCCCATAAATCTAAACATTGCATGCATACCCTTCTCTCCTTGATCTACTCAAATTCTGGAAACATAGGTCTCAGCTCAGCTCAATTCAAATTATTTATATGGATCGAAATTCTCCATTCAGATATATATGCAATGATGATGAGCTAAATTGTCTGTATGTTATGGTGGTCTAATTCTAGGTTAGAACCATTATATTCTTCTTTTGATTAAAAAGTAGTAATAAAAAATAATTAATGTTTAATATTTTCATAGAACGTGATGTAACCCTATGGTTCTTGATTGGGAGATGTGTGTATGGCAATTATGATTGTGGCCCAGGAAGGATGAATGGAAGAAAACACAAGCTAGCAAACAGACAAATCATACAAGTAGCTGATGTTATTATAATGCATTTATATTTATTACTATTTGGAAGTAAAAATGAAGGCTCCTATCCTACACCACTTCTTTGTTGTTATTGTTAAGCAATCTATCATCAATCAAGGAGCTTCTTAGCTTTAAATTGTTTCGTTTTTATCTTCTTTTTACAGATTCAAGCAGGGAATCCATCGCCAAACTGGAAATGTGACTTTAAACGCATTTCTGCTTGCAAGTTCTTGGAAAGTAGGCATTGTGGATTCAACGGTATATACATAATTTCTCGAGGAGGCAACTGGGCTACGCCTAACACAAGCAAAAAACATGGAGAAATTCCTCAAGCCCTACGACAAGGAATACATGAGAATGGCCATGTTAAAACATGAAGAAACATTCAAAGAGCAGGTGCTTAATTAATTTTTCTCCACGTGAATATGGATGTCTTTTAACTAATTATATTGCTTGTCCTTATTAGAGATTCTGATTTTTTGAATGATGTTGCAGGTATGTGAACTTCATCGTCTATATCGAACCCAAAAAATTATGATGAGAAACATTGAAAGCAACAGGCCTAGTGCGAGGTGTCGAGAATTATGGAGCTCAAAGAATGGCTTTAGCTTTAGTCAGACTAATCATGCACGCGATATGCAGCAGAAGTCGATAGCGAAACTTGACTTGGAGAGGCCTGCTGAACTTTATGTTGTAGAATCAAATGCAGATACAGTATTAGAGCTAATAGATGAGAGTGAGATTCAGCTAACACTTGGACCTTCGAGCTATAACAGAAGGAGGAAACGTGAAACCCCACTAACTTCAGATTCAGGACCAAGCCTCTCTTCGACTTCCACTGGATCCAGTCATTTAAACAGGACAAGTTCCTTGACAAATCAAAAGATCAACACCAGAAGAGAAGAGTTAAGTGGCCCTGAATTGGGGCTTTTCCAGGTTCCTGACATTACCTTGGGGTACCAAAATGGAAGTAAAAACAGTATTGGCGTTGAAGAACAAGTAAGGCAGGATAGACTAAAACAACCTCCTTGGCTTTGTCAAGTTTTGCGTCTGAACATCGCTTGAAAAAATATCTTTGAAGTCGACATGACAAGATTTTAGACTGATTCTTACCGACTAAATCTATCAGTCATGCTTGTATTGGTTTTTCTGCTTAGCTGCTAGCATGATGGGTTTCTTGTGTAAAGATGATTTTCCCTGTGCCTTGCAAAACCCATTACAATTTAATTATAATCTAAAGATTGACCTTTTCTGTTCCAGACCAAATATATTATCTGGCAATTAGGCCCTGGATTTTTATCTGGAATTTCAATGTTACTTATTCCCTTCATTTTTATTTTTATCTAAGAGACTTTTGCTTTTATAGAACAAAGCAGCCTGGAGAATTAATTTTGTCAAATATTTTAGGTTCCTCACAGAATTTCCTCTTTTCTTCAATGTTTTTGTAATCCGCCTGGAACTCGAGACCTTACCCCACTAAATACAACTAGAAGAGTAGATTTGTGTTTGTCTGCCACCAGATGAACACCAGGTTCCTATCTCAATAATTGATAAAAAATTTCCTACCTCCACGGTTTCTTGTAGATCCCTCAGGAACATTCCATATACCTGGATTTTGAAAGTTTAAACCTTTCATATATGTGTGTGTGTGTGTGTGTGTGTGTGTGTGTGTGTGTGTGTGGCCCAGACACACTCAACATGCACTACTGCTAGCCTGTCCCATGAGCTATCCTTGCTTTTCCAAAACCTCCATCCAAAAAGAATCCATAATTTAGATACAGACCCCACGCTATACTGTTAACAGGTCCTCCATTTCTTGACCTACCTGCAGGGATTCTTGTCAGAAGCAGCTGTTATAAGAACGTGAAACTGGAAGATGATTAAACGAACTTCATTTTTCAATAGACTACTAAATGGACTATTACTAAGGCTTTATGTTATCATTTGTTGCTTGCTAGAAATATTCTAAAACCGGATAGTGCGCTAAGTTACAAAAACACAAGTCATAATGAACTATTTCTGATTGCTGCTTGAGTTATGCTCTCAGCAGCAGCAACTCAGATTTTCATTTCTTGAGAAGAAACAGGGATCACTCATTGCTGTGTAGAAACATCAATCTGAGGAACAATAAGTTTAATAATTCCGGGTTTGTTTTTAGCCTCTGAATCAATATTTTATTGAAAACACAATGTAGATAATATTTACAAAAATATCAAACCAAAGAAGGAGATCTTAAGATACAAAGAGACAGCAACTAGTAGCCTTCTCACCCCTGCCTCACAAGCAAAGCCAAAAAATCCTACACTGTACTCTTCACAGAGTACTGGTAGTTCTAAAAAAATAAGCGCATGTCTTTAAGACTCAAGATATTGAATGCCGGCGATCTTTGCTTGGTCTAGTTCGAGCCTTGGTATTGGTGAGTGGGAATCCATCAGCTCGCACGAAAGGATTAATCCTTCCAAGCTTTTTTGACACAGAGTTAATAAATGATTTTCGAGGCAGAGGAGGTTTATCAGCAGATGGACTGCTTTTAGTTGATACGACAGTAGCTCTTTCAATCTCCTTCATTTTCATTTTCATTTTTACTAGCTCTATTTTCAGATCTTCGTTCTCTCTGCGTAAGCTGGAGAGCTCATCAGAAACAGGACGAATATCGGTGGAGAATATATTTACTTTGGGAGGAAGAGCAGGGGAATCTCCACCCATGAGATTGCCATTCATGACATCCCGAAGGCGTTGCTGCTCATAGTAAAGCACTTGGACCACAGTTTGAACTGGAAGTCGATCATTCTGAGCAGCATGAGCACAGGCCTCCCGAGATAGTTTCTGACAATCCATCAAGCTGCAGACTTTCTTCCTCTCCATGTCACTTAAAGCAGGATGGGCCTAAAGAACGGATCAAAAGGAGAACTTCTGTTAAATTGACAGCATGAAGAGATAAGAGGGGTTTTTTTTTATATAAGAATGGACATCAACCAAGTAAAAAGCATGCCAAGGCTCAGCCAGACATAAATATGGAAACTGCGTAATTCAAATTGTCTTATGATCAAAACTAGTAATGCAAACTATGCTATCTGAAACTTTTAAGTGAGGCAGTATATTTTAGGTAATGCAGATAGAGAGAATTTCATGCAAGGGACTGCACCTTGAGGTATATATCTATGGCCCTATACATCCCATCTTCTGTTACCCTTGATTGTTCTGGAATAATTTCAGCTAGACCAATAAATTTTGAAACTGTCAAGTTACGGTCGGACGCTATTTCAGCTAGGTAGTTCTCCATCAGCTTCGCAACTCGTTCCATATCACTTAGCAGAGTAACACCACATTCATCATCAGCATGGTAACCGATTCGGTTTCCTTCAACTTCATTCTCAAGGTAATTCATCATGATCCGCTGAACAGTATCTACATCAAACATTGTGTCCCCTGTAAAAGAATATGCAGGAATCAAGAGATCATCCAAGGCAGCCTGTCCTAATTGCAAGCCCATCCTCTTCTCCAAATCAAGCCGGCAAGCGACTGTTGTCTCAAGATAAATTGCAGCACGAAGCAACATAGAGAGGAAACTAACTGACAGTACATTCTTTTCCCTTGGTAGAAGACTCACTATTGTTTCCAGAACAACCCTCTTCTCATGCTCTTGCTGTGCCTCAATTTTCTTCCTTCCCTTCCCAAATGCTTCCTGCAAGAAAAAGAAGATTCAGATATTGTGAACACATAAGCCACATAATTGAATCAAATCAACTTTTCAGGTTGGGATCTCACCAAACCTCGTAGAGATTTCTGCGCATAGAGCATTAGTACAGGACCAAGAGCGTACTGTTTAAACCCTCTTGCCATCATTGCAATCAAAACCCTTTGGAAAATATCAATTCTAAGAACAGTTAAATCTTCAGCCCACCAATCAACAATGGGCTTTGGTTGAGACACAATGGAAGAAATCACAACCTCATTGCCACTATCAGACCTTCCAGACATTGAAAATTGGCTTTCTTTGCAGGCTGCAAGTGCTATTGCATCTATGCATCGGCTTACCAATTTCACTTTCTCTGCCACTGGGAGGAGGTTTTCTGAGAGATGTAAAACTGAAACTGCTCCTGCTAGGCTCTTTAGTGCTACTTCATTCAAATACGCATCAGTCCTTGACACTAAATTTCCAACTGCATAGTCCTCAGTCATCTCTAGATACTCTGCCACACATCGAAGCATGGCAATGTTTTCTGTACTAATTTCAAAATTAATTCCATAACAGAACTTCGCCGCTAGCTCAAATGCTTCTGCCCCGCCAGGGACATTAGGGATTTTTATCTCAGAAAGATCAGCATCACTAGATTCTGACACCATTTTCCTAATGTATCCGCACTTCGAGACTAACGGAAACTGCAGTAAAACAAGGAGAAAAAAAACATGTGAATTTAAACAACTACGAATATCACAATCGAATATTAGATGACTGCTACCTAGTCATTTTCTCTTGATATTGGTTTGATTTATTGATACAAACAACAAAATCTGAGTTATAATGTGACAGAGGTAGGAGACAGATTACTAGACTGGAATTACTAATCGTTCTTCAATCTCTAATGATCATAATTTGAAATGAGAATCCTACCTTGTGCAATGAAAAAGAAGCTCCTCCAGCATGAACCGTGACATCACTGGGGATTTCCTGGGAAAAAATCCTGTAAAGGTTTATGGTGTTTGTCATGTCCAGTACATAATTATAGGAAAAGGAAAGAAACAAGAAGCTGAAACAGTTTATACCTTCGATGAAAACATAGATAAAACAAAAGGGTAAAGAATCAAACCATTCACTGGTTCTCTTCATGGCAGTGGACAGAAGCTCCTTTTTAGATGACATGTTAGTAGTACTGGTGGGTGCAGTTTCTTCCTGATCAAGTTCCACCTCAACAGAGATATAATGATCATGATCGTGTCTCCATCAGGCAACGAATGATGAAACCAAAGTATAAAGAGAACCTTAGTTTCAGTCACTCTTCAAAGGTTGTGGTTAGGCAAGACCACCCCCTTCATGTGCATGTCTATCTCCACTCTCCAGTGCTTTTTTTGTTTCCTTGTGACCCTTTTTTCAAACTTCCTAAAAGAAGCTGAAATGACTAATAATGGGGCAGAAGCTCAAGCTCTCAAATGAATTTCCCATATCAGGCTTACTGTTTAACAGGGATGAGACTTGTTCTGAGGGATAGAAATGTACAGAATGGCATTTCGGGTATTATCAGATGCAAGGAGGGACAATTGAAGTAAGAGGATGTAGATTATATTTTGTGGTGTAGCTAGGCTAAGCATTTCAGTCGAAAGGATGAGATGTGTGCATTTTAGGTAAGAGTTTCCATGTGGGAATTGTTCTTATCCACATCCATAAGCACCCGTCTTTCATTTTCTCTTAGTATCACTTTGAATCCAAAAATGTTTGGAAATACAATAATATATCTTTATAATAATATATAGCTAGGAGAAAAGAAATTATGATTTGAGGAAATTATGAAGATGTTTTCTAGCATTCATAGGATTACATGCGGAGTCATATGTTATCATGTAATAAGATGCTGTCATGCATGACTCATGTAGTAAATGTTTGATATCAAGGTTATTTGTAATTAAATTTCACTGTGCTCTTCCTGAAAATTGAAAAAAAAAGAAATTTTTTTAATGTTTTTAAATTATTTTAATTGCTAATATTAAAAATAAATTTTAAATTTTAAAAAATAATTATAACCACACTTAAAAATCAACTAATATAAATTATAAAAGGGCTCGAAAGCTCCAAAAGCCCACCTCACTCCTTCCCCAGGCGGGAAATGCGCGCACACATGCATTTAGCTAGATCCTGTTGTTTTTGCCATGGAAAATGGTGATTTTGGGGAGAACGCATGGCAAAATGGGCTATGTTCACACGCTACCTGGAGAATAATATTTGAGACTGCCCCTAGCTTCAATAATTTTAAGGGCAGCAGATTACACACACACACACACACACTCTGAGAGCTGGGGTCTCATGGGGGTGGCCTTGTATTGTCACAAACAGGCTACTTCATGATATTGCTCCTCAAATTAAATGAGAAATCTTGCTGCTGGGACATCAATAATTACACAGCTACTCTCACGAACGTCTCTTCACATCACGGACCAGTTCATAATGTTGATCGTTCATAGGACAGAAACAAATACAGAAATACGAATCCAATCTTGTTCTTTGTTATTATTTCAGTCTTACTGACCCTATCGATACAGTTGTGCCTTCAAGAGGCACTACCTCCCTTGTGAAGAAACGGAAGTCTAAGTTCAAATGGAATTGCATTTGCTTAACAACATGGCATTGGTTGCTTTTATTACTTAACCTTCAACCGCTATAACATGACTTAGCTACTCGTAAATAGTAGAACCAAAGCCCTTGACATGAGCAAGTTTATAAAGAGCTTGCATAATCAATAAAAATTTAGTTTAGTTTTTAAAAAATTTCAAGATAATATTTTTTTTTAATATTGAGATAATAATATATTATATCGATCCAAGTTTTGTAACTTCACTTGTCAAACCCACGACTTAGGTTATGAATTTAACTAGATTTAATAAATTTTTAAACATATATATACATATACATACATATATATATATATATATATATATATTATTTAATTATGTGATAACAAAAAAAGATGCTCACAAAATCGAGCACTAGCTCAATCTTACGATGTTTGTTTGAAACTGCAACAACTCCATAGAAAGCAAACCAAAATAAATTATGAAGTTTAATTTCTAATCAATGCAAGTTAAACCCTCAAACTTGTGTCCGGGTCATAAACTCCACTTGGTTTAATAAATTTGTTTTTTTCTATAACTATTTTTTATTTAATTATACGATAACAAAAACATACATTTGCAAAATTGAGCACCGATCAAATACTAAGAATTTTGTTTGAGATCACAACAAACCTATAAAAAAACAAATTGAAACAAAATATAAATACTAATTCAAAATTAATTAAATATTGAAGGATAAAATTAAAAAAAAACCAATAAAAAAATCAAAGAACAAAGAACAAAAAAAAAACAAGTAGGCTTAGGTGGCCCAGCTTGATTGGGCCTTCAAAAAAAGCCCAGATATATAGGCCTCCTAGCCTTGGTTTTTTTTTATTTAATTATTTTTCAAATTTGGCATACAATGTGTGGTTTGCCTAATTTTTTTTCAAAAAAAAAACATACAATGCTTGTCTATAAAGGCAACCAACACATTCACTCTAGTTCATCTTCGACTAGTTTAATTGGCTGAAAAAGTTTGCCTAATTTTTTTTCAAAAAAAAAAACATACAATGCTTGTCTATAAAGGCAACCAACACATTCACTCTAGTTCATCTTCGGCTAGTTTAATTGGCTGAAAAAGTTAGTCTCCAACATTTTAAAAAAACTTATTTTCAATATTTTTGCACCTGAAAACACCTAAGAAACACTCTAAATACTTAAATAAACTCATTTGTGACATTAGATTAACATGAAAATGGTATAAAAAAAAATCAACACAAATCTAAAAATAACTTCTCGAATCTCGATTTACCTTTTCAAACAAGATCAAGGTCTAAAACTACCTAAATGGAACTTTCCTTACTTAATAGAACTCATTGACACTAAGAATGTTCTTTTTTATGTTTTGAAATATGACCAACCAATAAATTTCTCTCTTCTACATCATTTTCCAGTTAGTTTCTCTCTCCTCTCTCAAACACATGGACCAGAAATTGAATAAAATAATTTTTTGGATCAAAATTAAAATTACAAAAAAAAAGGACTATAAAGGAAGAGAAAGGAAATTAGGTGAACAAGACAACTTTTTTATGCAATTTTGAGATTGGTTGTGATTTCTCTTTATTTTATACTTTGATCTTTTTTTGTTGAAATTTATCTATTGTGGATAAATTTTAACAAATTGGTCAAAAAAAGCTTTAATTGAAAAAAAAAGTTTGAGAAAGAAATTTGAAAAAACATTTATAGTTATTGTGGACTGCTACAACCAAATACCTAGACAACTGTAATTGAAAGAATAGAGTATAATTAAAAAAAAATTATAGTCATTTTGGATCATTTTTTAGGTTGATAGATTGGTTTTGAGAGGTTATAGAGATGTTTATTAGGTGAAAATTGATTAAAAATTATTTTTTTAATAAAAAATAACACCTTTAATTTCTCATTTGACTTTATAGTGACTAAATTCTAGGCTCTAAATGATGTGTCGCCTCCTACTTTTTTTTCATAAAACAAAAAAGATAAACAACATATTATCAACTCATTTTGAAATTTGAATAAAACAAAATAATGACTCAAGCACACAGGTTTGGGCTGACAGACCCATACGCCGTGCCTTATTTTTAAAGGCTACATCATGTTATGCCACCTAAGCTCGTGTTTGGCATTTTATTTTATTTTATTTTGTTAAGTTTAATTTTCTAAAAATTAAGTAATTTAAAATATATCATATATACATGTTTTTAAAACAATATTTTATTAAATATCATTTACTTTTTACTTTGTTCAGAAATAACCATTCTTATGGTAAAATCCATCATAATCAAAATTTTATTTTATTTTATTTTATTTGGTTTCTTTTCTGCAATCACTTAATTTTATTATTATCACTACCAGAAATTCGCTAAATAGCAACGGATTTACCGACGGAATTTTTCTATCGGTAATTTGAGGTCGAAATTATCAACGGAAACTTTTCCGTCCGTAATTCAGTCGGTAACTATCAACGGACACTTTTTGTCGGTAGTTACCGACTGAATTACAGACGGAAAAGTTTTCAAATTAAAAAAAAAGGCAGGTCGCTAACGTGGAGGTTTTGGCGAGGTTATTTTTACCAACGGAATCACCAACGGATTCAAAACGACAGTCGTACAGTGACGTGACCAGTTCGCCGTTTAAAATGCTGATGGAATCACCGAGGGATTCGAAATACCAGATCCGTACAGTGACATGTCGATTTTTCCGTCAGAATCACCGACGAAAAAGCTGTCGGTGAAACTGTCGGAAAAAGTTAATATATGTCCTTTCTGCCAACCCTCTCCTCCCCTATTTCTCCTTCTTCTTCCTAATCCCAACTCTCCTCAGCTGCAAACAACCAGCCTCCCTTCCCCCCAAACAAAAATCTCCCTCATCTCAGCACAACAAGTTATAATTCTTGAAGTTTTGTGGTCACAGCATCCGTATTCTGATTTACCGACGGATTTTATCAATTTTTATAAGTAATTCTATCTTTTTAAATTTTAACATTTAATTAAATGTCAATTTTATTGTTTTTTTAGTATATGTATTTTGTTAGTAGATGTACATGTTTTATTGTTATTTCTCAAACAAACTTGTAGTATATGAATGTATAATTTTATACCTGTTATGGTTTGTTTTAGATTTTGTAAGATTGTATTTGTTTGTAAATTGTTAAAACTTTATGGAACTACCGAATTACATGTGTTGTTTTGAAATGATTAATAGCTTGCTTAATTGGCCCGTTTAAAGTTTTATCAATGGTATTGCGGAGTGGTAATTTCTGTAAATTTATATATGTTAATTTGTATGAATGTTGATAAATGATAATGAATATTTAATATTTATAAGAAGTTGTGATTGGTTTGTTGGAGTGGTAAAGTAATATTTTTGCAAGTTTATTTACCTAACTTAGTTAATTAATACATGATGTCATCATAATTTTATAGAGGTTCGATATAAGTCGTGGATGATCATTCATAGATGTATCGAGATTCACCCCAAGGATTGCGAAGGATTGATTATTGTAACGGAGTTCAGGGTTTTATTAATTTCGCAACATCTATTCCCAGCAATTTTACTGGAGGCGGTATTAGGTGTCCATGCAGGAAGTGTCAAAATAAAAAATATCTGCATCCAGATGTTGTAATGATGCATCTTCCACACAAAGGATTTATGGAGAATTACCAGTGTTGGTATGCACATGGAGAAGTATTTGTTAGTAAGAGGAGAATGAGAGAAACAGTGATTGGGTCTGCTTCTAGTTCTAGCAACGTGTATGAAGCGGCAAATGACAACACTAATCCTTACAAAAATATGGTTATGGATGCAATGAGAATGAATTAAGGTAATGTCAGTCAATGTCTAATCGTAGAAGAACCTAATGCAGATGCAGTTAGGTTTTTTGATTTGTTGAAAGATTCTGACGAACCATTATGGGATGGCTGCACGAACCATAGTAAATTATCGGCCGTAGCACAGATGTTCACCATCAAGTCAGATCACGGGTTGAGTGAGGCCGAGTATGACAAGATTATTGAATGGGCGATAAGCATTTTACCTAAAGGGAACAGGCTGAAAGAGAACTTCTATGTTGCGAAGTCCATGGTGAAACCCCTCGGTTTAGGATACTAGAATATTGACATGTGTCATAACTTCTGCATGTTATACTACCTTGAAAATACTGAGATGATCGAGTGCATGACATGCGGGCATTCCCGTTACAAACCTAGAACTGGCAGGGGAAAGACTCTAGTGGCATATAGAAAACTTAGATGCTTCCCTATCACACCTAGACTGCAGAGGTTATTCATGTCACCAAGGACTGCTGAGCACATGACATGGCACCAAGAACATGATGTGGTTGATGGAGTGTTGGTGCATCCTTCTGACAGCGAAGTGTGGAAACTCTTTAACAGTGTGCATCCTCACTTTTCAGTTGAATCAAGGAATGTGCGTCTTGGGTTGTGTACAGACGGATTCAACCCATTTGGGTCATTTGCTGCTCTTTATTCTTGTTGGCTGATCATACTTACAGTTTATAACTTGCCACCGGGAATGTGTATGAGGCCGGAGTTCATGTTTTTATCTACTGTCATACCCGGTCCAAGCAGCCCGGGGCGGAATATTGATGTTTGTCTTCGACCGTTGATTGATGAGTTAACGCAGTTGTGGTCCTCCGGAGCTCTAATTTATGATATATCAAGGAAACAAAATTTCCTTATGAGGACGGTTTTGATATGGACTATCAATGATTTTTCAGCTTATGGAATGCTTTCTGGTTGGAGCATGTATAGGAAACTCAATTTGGTCAATGACCTGGATCGTAGATTTGAAGAGTTGACTCTAATCGAACCAATATATCGTTTTTTTAATATTTAAAAAATAATATCGTTTTGAAATTTTTTCAAAGTAAAGCTATGTATTTACTGGTATTCTAGCTTGTATTTAAATTTGTCAAGTTAACCGGATACGTCAAGTAAATCTCCACTTGGTTTAGTTTAATTTAAAGGATAACCATATGAGCTGGGTTTAAAGACATTTCCCAATAGTTTCCTGCAACAATGCACAAGTATGTTGTTGCTGTTTTATGCACAAAATTCTAAAAAAAAGGAACGTGAATTGCGAAAAGACTCAAATTCGAATAATTTCTGATGACAGCACATGATTTGCGAGGACTCAATGAATTCCTATTTCGTTGTACAGATCCTAATTCTTGCTAAATAATAGTGTCAACCAACCCAGGAAACTACACGTCATAAACATTTCTATCAATCAACCAAATGTCCATAAGGTCCACCATCAAACCGTAATTTGCCTAACTGCCCTTGGTTTTAGATTCCTGCCGAGTTGGGATCCAGACAACATGAGAGCCTCTGGAGTCCAAATACGAGGCAGTCCCTTCATCTGCTCACTGATGACCGTTGATCTAAGTCCGTTTTACTAAATTTCAACGGTGTAGGCCCGGCCAGGTTTAGTGAAAAACATCTGTATGCATGTGCTTGGTAACTGTCACGTCTTTCCAAAGCAAATACTCAGATTTCGACTATTGCCGCCTGTCGGCCATGGCCGACACAAATGGAGATCAAATCAGCAGCAGAAGTCCGTTTTGAATGTTTGATGCGTACAATTGGCTACAAACAAAAAAATTGAACATGGTGATGGCTACTTTAAGCACCTTTTTCAGAAGTCTCTGTATTCTCATCAGATAGATTTCGAATCGTTTAGAATTTATATAAAAAATACTTAAATTATATGTTTCTTTTTAGCTTTCAATATTTATTTTAAAGTTGTGTTCTCAAAGATCATAAATCAATTAAGTGTTTGGTTTCTAATGATAATTTATATCAACTGTCACGGGTCACGCCGCAACATCGTCTAACGACGACAGAGGCTTTTATCGTGCCTCTTGATAAGGTGTAATATGTTGGGAAATGTTTTTGGATTTAATTATAAAATTATTATTAATGTTTAGGAGTCGCCACCTAATATTAAATTGATAAAGGAATATTAAAGTCTATATCTGGAACCTAAAAAAATTGGTGAAAGGATTTTTGATATTTTGGTCAAATCTTAATGGATAATCATAAACTAGTTACGATATCCATTTTACATTTTAAAACATCAAAAAGACGCAATTTTTGTCTTTTTAAGAAAATATGCTAGGAAAATTTTAGGATTTGGCCTATGCATGAAAAACAAATAGTTTTTTGTTTTTGTTTTTTTAAAAGAAAAATTAATTTAAAAGTTTTGAATTTTTTTTAACTCTTTTTAGAAAAGTTTAGGAGAAAACCAGGTATTTTAATATCAGATCTGTATCTTACGGTGTAAGTATACAAACCTGATATTATGCAAAATTGATGGGAAATTTTGGCCTAACAGATTTTTTTCTTCTTTTTAGGGCTGGGTCGAGTCCGACCCATATAGTTGGGCTGGGCCAGAAATGGCCAGACCCAACGTTCACTGCATGAATAGTGGACGTGAATTATAATTCATATCTATTGTTCCCTATGTTAACAGAGGCAGTGAAGATGATGATGATGAAGAAGAAGAAGAAGAAGAAGAAGAAAGGGAAGAGAAGAAAGCTACATGGCTCGGTGGTGGTCTGGCCATGGAGGATGATGTGCGGTGGTGGTTGAGGTTGTGGCAGAGGTGGTGGCCGGTCTTAGCCACTAGTAGATGGAGAAGAAAAAGTTGCAGAGGAGAGAGAGAGAGAGAGAGAGAGAGAGAGAGAGAGAGAGAGAGAGTTGGTGTAACCACCATGTTAGGTAGTCGGACGGTTGCTTGTGGTAGAGAGGATGGTGGTTAAGCCGACAGTGATAGTGGTGGTGGCCGAAAGCCACGGCAGAGAAGAAAGAAGAGAGAACTCATTCCAGAAAAAAAAACTGGGGAGGAGAAGGCTGGTTTTTTATGATTTTTAGATCGGATTTCCTTCATGCTCAGGCCATGAAATCCACCCCTATTTATAGAAAATAGAAAATGGTAATCTTGTCTTCACATGGGAAAAATTTCAGCCCTTGGTTTGGTTGGTAAGGATCTCAACTGTTGGTTCCAAGTAAGCACCATGAACTGTCAAATCTGACAATTCAAAGCTGCCTGAGTTGGCTATTTTAGACCGGCGTTGACGTCGTTTTAATGATAATATGCTTGAACAGACCATACTCGGGGATAGAGGGATGTCAACTGACTATTTTGATTCATGTGTCGTCAATTTTGGTGGACATATGATGCATTAAATGCACCTGAAAAGTAGCCACCCGGGCAGCATTCTCGGGCAAAATTAGGGAAGACAATGAACAGTGACCAGACAACGCGTCGTCTGGTCCTCTCTCTGTTTTTTTTAATGCAAAAAGGGTGTCGTTTTGGGTTAAATAAGTGATTTTCGTCAAACTTCAATTGAGTCCTTCATCTTTCGTATTTGTTCAATTGCACCCTTAATTAACCTAAACCTTTGATTTAGTGCAATTTAGCCCCTGTAGAACTTCAATTTGAACCCTGGATTTTAGTGCCTTTTGCACTTTGGTCCTTGGTCTCGGATTTATGCAATCTAACCTCTAATTGACCATTAAACTTTCAATTTTTTCAATTTCACCCCCGGTTTCAACCAATTAAGCCCCTAGAGTTTGACGTCTTTTATAAACTAGTTGTTGGCTGCGAAAATCTTCAATTTGACCCCTAAATGACCTCAAAACTTCAATTTTCTTACGATTTTACCCCTGATTTCAATGAATTAACTTGGTAAAAATTAAATTTGGTCTCTTAAATTCAAATCTTTTCAATTAAGCCCAAATTGGATCCTCAAATTTAATATTTTACCAGTTAAGCCCAAAATAAAATTAATTTGACCCATTTAAAGTATAATTAAGTCTTTGCACTTAATTAAATCCTTCAATTGGATCCAAATTAATTCTTAAACATAATTAAACTTTAATTTGGTCCATGATTAAATCAAATTGGCTTATTAAAAATTTAATTATGTCATTGGACTTAAGTTTTATGCAAATACATCCAATAAGGATTTAATTTGACCTTGAATTTGCATTGTTTCTCTATTTTTGGGCATAATGGGGTACAATTAGGCCTTAAAATTTCTCCAAAATTGCAGCTTTGTTTTTATGCATTTTTTGGAATCCTCCCTTGTATGTTTTCTTCACGTCGCTAGCCTTAATTTTATTTTATTTATTTTTATTTTGAAAAAAAGTGAATTTTAGGGAATAACCCAAAATTGGGTTATGACACCAACTATCAGCGAGAAATCTTCTAAATTCTTTTTAGAAGAGAGAAATTGTTATACCTTTGAGTGCTAGCTATTTTCTTTTGTATATGGGTGTTTTTGTGTTGTACTGTTGTATTTTCATGTGCATAAAATAAAAGGCATAACATTCTATTTATAAGGAAACCTAAAAACGCTATAAATAAAAAAAATATCAATTTACCCCTTAAATAATATCACATATATTATTTTATTATAATTTTATAAACTTATTCAATCAAATCCCTACTTGATTTTCTTTTAAGTCTAGAACTGTAATCCTCAATATTAATTACATTCTAGCCGAAAATTTGTAAAATTCATTTATAATCAAGTCACGCATGATTAATCATTCCATTTTAATTTCTGACTAATAGTTATTGTGTGTGTGACCCATTAGGTTCCCTAATAAATTGGTCTAATTATATATTCAAATTCTAAATAAAGTAGGATTAAATAAATTAAATAATTTAATTTATTTTCAATTCAACAATTGATTAATTTATATTTGAAGATCAAATATAATGTTTAGCAACCTGTCATGATCCCTAAAATATTAGAAAAGTCATAAGTGGTTTGACTTAACCTTTCAGTGACGAGTTTCTTAGTGTAATTATTATTTCTTCTTCAAGAATGTTCTGATTTAGATATTATAGCATGGAATATGTCTGTTTTGTTAAATCAATTTTTGTTCTCAACACTATAGTCATTGATTATTAGAATAAGATTTGAAACTTTTTTCAAATCGTATTCCACCTTGGCTAATGAGTTCACAATCAATACTATTTGAAAACATATGGAATATTTTCTCTAATTCACCTAGGATGATGAATTTTCTCTTGATTACTCAAATATTATCATATAGTTTATGGTATGCTCAATATCTACTCGTTTGTTACCCTTAATTAGAACAATGTGTAGTCAGGATTAAAGCATACCACTTCCTATATGAGATAACTTAGTGACCTCAAGTCTAATGATCACTTACACTACTATTACCTGAGTTTTTCTATAAACATAGATGATCTCTCCATGTGAAATTCTCTTTCGAATCAGTTCAGTATACATGTCATCTGACAAGCATATGCATATTAGTTTCAATTATCTCACATCCCAGTTTATGATAGCAGCTACTTTGTTTCGTAAAAGAAAGAACATAATATGCATCGATCTCAATAACTCTAATTAATGTTCACTCTTAATAGAATATTGAGTAACAATGCTTTGATGTAATAAAAATCTCGTAATTATAACAATTTTATAATTTCTAATATAAAGTATATTTGTTCCATAAACTTTATCTATACTCTAAATTCATTAATCAAACATTATATCCATTAATCAAATATAATTAAATATTAAAAATAAAAAATTTTAATTAATAATAAATATATTTTATATAAATAAAATCCATACTATATATAATCAATACTATATATAATCAATTGATTAGCTACATGATATATTAACTGCCCAAAACAAGTTCCCTATTTTTTTTTCCTTGAAAACAAGCTGTTAGATGTAAACTCTTAACAACCGCATGTTTACCAAATATCTAAAGTAACAGTGTGATTGCAACACAACAAGCCTAATATGTTCTTGTGTTTTGATTTTTTTTATTGTAATTTAAAAAATTATATTTTATATCCTGGATTTTATATCAACGTTAGCATTTAACATTCTAAAAAAAATTAATAAAAAATATATAATTATTTGCATGTTTTTTATTATATTTATTTTAATAACTAAATAACAGTTAAAATCCTCAAAATAATAATTACATATTATGATGCTTCAAACAAGTATTTTAACAAACAGGTTATATGCATCTTTAAAAGAAGCATTTTAACATTAAAATGGTTGGGTTTACACTGCTCTCTCCGCCTTACGATATTGATTAATATCTAACTGGTAAAATAACGAGACATTTAGCAATTGCAGCTACTCACATGCAAAGAACATCTTTATCTCTTCCTCGTGCACACACACAAACCATAGCCTGCAATCTTTCTTGAGATCTAACGAGACCAATAAAATATACTACAACGAAAGAGGAAAGGAACCAAGGACTTGTAGTGAACGCAGGGGTCAGACGAACAAAATAAAACAGAGCCGAAATCACAGAAACCCAGAAATCACCATAGATTTCAACCTCCTTCAAAACCCAAAATCTACCTAGAATCGCAGCCCTCTTCCTCGCTAAACAGAGCCCAAACCAACCCACAAAACAACCCACAATCTTTGCCATCAGCACATCACAAAGCAGACACCTAATGAATATTGCAAACAACCCATCCTCCCTCATCTCATCCACCAATTTTTTGGCATCATCAGTTTTACCTTAAGAACTGGAGTGTAGAAGAAATCTTTGTCATAGAAAGAAAAGATATCTATATAGAAGGAAATCAAGTTATCTATTACACCTATATTGTCATCATAATTTATAATTACAATAATGCCTTATATAATTCCCTTGTATTCATTTCTTCCTCACATCCATAACTAAAATAATGCTATCATAACACGAATCCCTTTCAAGCATTTCTTGAGACAATTTTTGGATGTCATTTTCCTTCCATCCCAATTTAGAATTCGCATGTCTCTTGTCAAAAGAAGAAGAAAGAGTTGGAAACTAGTACAAGTAAAAACCATCCAACTAATTATAAGAATCGTGCTCAGAAGAACTTGAAATGGCAAAGAAACTAAAATGATACTACAAGGAGCAAGATTGAATTTAGTGTTGCTCAAGGAATTCCATTTTAAATGATATGAGATTTTAATGGCAAGGAAGCTAGCCAAAATTATCTTAGTGCCCATCGTTGTTGGGATAGGATAAGAGGAGAGAAGAAAAACTAGAGTCCTTTTTTTTTATTATTATTTCTGGTCTACAATGGATGAGAGGGCATCCATTACTGGACTCAAATTCGGTCGGAATGACCTTACGGGGAAGAACTTGTTTCCCAGCACAACACTTGCCTAGAGTGACGGTAATCTCTGAAATGGATTCCTATTTTCAATTCCGGTTGGAAAATTACTTAAAATATAAAATGTAATTTCTTAAACTACAGTTGGAAAATAAAAATGCTTTCAAACCTTAAGAATTTTTTTTGTAAATATCCCTAGTTTTATTGATAATTTAAAATTAGGTTCTTTAGATAAATAATTGCACTTATAGGAAACCATTCTTTCTTCTCACTAAAATATTGAACCTGTTATAAAAATAATGTATAAATCTTCCCCTTTTTTTTTTATAAGAATAAAGAGTATAACAGTTTTCAGTATATCTGTGCATAATTGGAATTACAATGAATGATGCTTTTTAAAAGTGTTTTAAGCTTTATAATTTTTATTTTTTTTATTTTTTATGGGATATCATGGCCACACGATCAAGGTCGCAAGTTTTGGTATTTTAACCTCGGTTAAATCATATTGTTTTTTTATTTTCTTTCTAAGATGTTATCTCGGTCTCATAACCCAGGTCATGAGTCCTTTAATATTGGATTTTTTTTTATTGGGTTGTCATCGTCTCATGACTCAGATCACAGGTTTGGTAGGTTAACTAAATTCACTCAATTATTTTTTTTAATTGGCTTTTCCCCTCAATCTCATCATTTAATGTTGTGTTTGATTGAGAATTAAGATTTTTGATTTGTTTCAGTTTACTCTTTATTAGGTTATCTCAGTCTCATAACCCAGTAATAGTGCTTAACAGGTTAACCCGGGTTAACTTGGCTCATTTTTTGTGTCACTTTCTTAATTAGAATTTTTATAAATTTCATCATTCAACTTTGGATCCGACAAAGGCGATTGGAAATTGAGTTTTATATTTTGTTTTGATTTGCTTTATATAGAGTTATTTCAATCTTATGATCAAAGTCGTGAATTTGGCTGGTTAACCTTGGTTAAATCATGTTTTTTTTAGGTTATATCGGTCTGATAACCCGGGTCATAAATTTGGCGGATTAAATCAGGTTATTTTTTAATATCATCTTTCAACATTGAGCTGATTAGGAATTGAAATTCATAATTTGTTTCCATTTGCTTTCCATGAGATTATCTCGATCTTATTACCTATGTTGCGGGTTTGACAAGTTAACTTGAGTCATTTTTTTAGGTCTTTTTTTTAATTTATTTTTATTTTTATCCTTCAATATTGAGTTGATTGGGAATTAGGCTTCATAATTTATTTTGATTTTCTTTTTGTGAGTTTATCATAATCTAAATCGTGAATTTAACATGTTAATCTGGACTGACCAAGTCAATCCATTATATTGTTATCTTAATATTAAAAAAAAGTCATTTTGAAATTATTTTTAGTAAATTATGTTTTTATGGGTTGTATGTGTTGTTTATGAACTCGTAAATTCAACCAGGTTATATCGAGTCAATTCTTATAAAATTTAAATTTTTTTTACTAAAAAAACATTAATAATATCTAAATATTTTTTTATATTAAAAAAACATTAAACCAACCCACAACGTATCACGGGTTGATCATCTAATTAGAAGCTAAATAGACTTTCTCAATTAAACTGTTTATTTCAATAGTTAATGTCGACTTTGATTTTAATTCACTCTTTTTTTTCTTTTTTTTTTTTGTTCTTGCCTAGGGAGAGGCTTCTTGCATGATTAATTAATGTTTTTTTTTTTTTTTGCGAAGTGACTCGTGTCTTGCTATTTATCTTTACTTTTCTTCATGTGACATCACAATTTTTATTTCATCTTTTGTATTTATACATCGGCTGACCAATTCATCTGGAAATACACTATAGGTGCTTTTCAATTCTTCTACTTGTTTTTATTTTGACTCCTATTTTGCTTTTAATTTTCTTTCAATTTATTTATTTATTATTGATAAATTGGCTCTCTCTTTTCTCCACATCTTTCTTGTTGTTTTTAATTATATAGTTTCTTTCTGTGTAAGAAAAGAAGCACAAACCCTAAGTAAAGCGAATTTTTAATTTATTTCTTACTAATATAATTAAAAAGATTCAAGATCGTGTTTTATTTAAGTTTTATCTCCCCTAAAAAACAATACTATAGTTTGAGTTATACTGATATACACAAAGTCTGACATGAATTTGAACTCTGTCGCACGTGTGCAGCGTCGCGGCGAAAACGTCCACTCTCAAATCATGTATCTAATACAGCAAATGTGGGGAGACAAGGATTTCTTATCTTTTATTAGTGGAAAAATAGAATGGGAGTCGCCACCTAGTATTTTGGTCACTAGGAACCCTAACTGGTCTCAGAGATCGGATACGGGGACTAGTTGCGTAAAGGGAATGTATTAGCACCCCAAATACACCCTACCTAAGGTAAGTTGCATTGTTTTATTGTCTGATAAAATCTAAGGTCTTGTCATGTTTTCTAGTTGTTGGTCCGTCTATAGTTTAAGAAAATTCCTCATCGGTAAAGAGATCATTATCTTATCGGGTAAAACCTAACCGTTCTAACGTTAATAAAAGAATTTAATATTCGGAATACGTCTTACGTATAAGGTCGTAATCCTAGATACTAAAAGAAAACAAAATAATTTTTTATTTTATTTTTTTATATGTTTTGACGAAAACCAGGTATTTTAATACCGAATTTGTATCTTTAAAGTATAAAAAATACAAACCAATACTAAGCAAAATTCATTAGAAAATTGAGCGGGAAAATCACAAAAGTTTTTGAAATAATTTTTTTGAAGAAAATTACCTCTTTTATTTTTTGATTTTTTTACTAGGCCAGACCCGACCCAAAAAGAAACTGGGCTGAAATCAGCCCAAAATAAAATAGAGCCTACTTTCTACAGGACTAGACTCAGCCCAGCCGCATGGGCTAGGCTGATGTTCCAGCTCGAAACAAACATGGACTGGTTACTATGCATGAGCATAGTAACCAGTTAATTAATTAGCCGGTTACTGTGCACAGTAACCGGTTAATTATTTTCTTGCTTGCAGAACGTGCACAGAGCACGTTCTGCATGCAAAAAGATGAATAGTAAACAGAGATAAGGGGAAGAATTACCTGGGATGATGAGCTTGGATAGATGAGCTGACGGTGATTCTGCAAGCAAGAAGATGAACAGTAAACGGAGATAAGGGGAAGAATTACCTGGGATGATGAGCTTGGATAGATGAGCTGACGGTAATGCTGGTGACCGGTTGGGCGGTGGTGTTGCTGCGGTCGCTCTTCCTCATCTCTTTTGTTTCTGCATTGCTTCTTTTTCTATCACCTTGCTTCTCTGCTTCTTCTTCCAAGTGGTGGTTCAAAGAGGAAGGTAGGCGGTGGGGCTGCTGCTGGGATGATGAGCTTGGATAGATGAGTTGACAGTGATGCCAATGACCGATTGGGCGGTGGTGTTGCTGCGGTCGCTCTTCCTCTTCTCTGTTGTTTCTGCATTGCTTCTTCTCTTTGTTTCTTTTGTTCCCTCTATCAACAATGTTCTTCCCTCTCTGCAGCTGCTTCGTGGAGGTGCTGGTGGTGGCGGCCTGGGGAGCTGATTCTGGCCAATCGACCATTATTCTTCCTCTTCTCTGCGTGTTTTTCTGTTGTCTTTCCCCTTTTTGTTTCTTTTTCCCCCTCCCTTTTTTTTTGTGTCCTCCTTTTCCCTTTTCCAGTGCAGTACATCCTCTGGCTTTTATAGCCAGAGGATGCAGGCGTTTTCCCTTTGTTGTTGCAGGGATGGAGTAATGGTCGGCGTGCATCATGGTAGCCGTGAAACATGCCCCCTTGATTGAAGCAAATCGCGCTACAAACGTTTCTCGACTAGCTCACGTAACGTCTTCTAAAAAAGATAGTAAACAGTGTTGAATAAAACGGCACCGTTTTGCAACTTTAAATGATATTTTCGATTTGGTCATTGGATGTTAATGCAATTTTGTGATCAAGCCCCCAGAAAAAGTTTAATTAGATCCCTTGATTTTAGTGCCTTTTTTCGGTTTGGTCCTTGGTTTTGGATTATTTCAATTAAGTCCCTAATTGGCCATCAAACTTCAATAATTATGCAATTAAACCCTTGATTTGGCCAAATCAACTCTTCAAAATTATAATTGAACTCTAGAACTTTAATTTCTTCCAATAAAAACCTAAATTGACTTAAAAATCAATTTTTCTTACAATCCAACCCTCCATAAATTCAATTAAACCTTAGATAAAATTTAAATGAGTCCATAAACATCTGATTTTAAACTTTTCTTCCTCAACTTGAATTTTCTTTGTCAACAAGGCTTCCATCAGTCAAAAATATACTGTTAAATTTCAACCTTTTGCATTTTTGAACCTCCTCAACCAATTTTGGCCTTTTTTCAGCATTCCAACATCCTTTTCTCACTCCAATTATTTTTTTATTATTTTTTTTATTTTTGTGTGGGAACCTAAAAATAGATAACAACAAACTCTATGAATTTCTTGACAAGTATTAAATAAAATATAAATAATTTAATGGGAGTTGGGTTGATATAAGCTATTGTAGAAATTAGTAGTATTATTAATGTTAATAATATTGATTTTGGTATTGGTATTAACACTAATAATTATTTGGATGATAATTATCTAGATGAATATTTTAGGAATAACGAGAAAATATAAGCAATAAAACACCAGCAAATTATTTGTTTAGGTTGATTTATTTTTAGTTAATAAAATTCTATAAACATAATTGTATTATATTATGTTTTTAATATACTTAAATCATATATGAGTTTTTATTTACGCTCGTTAGAGTGTTAGGGTACTTGGAGTGTCCAACTTCTCTACCCCCGTATATGTTTTCTCCTATGTATTGGCTTGGAAAATTCAAAATGAAGAGTCCCTAGCTACCGTCTTGTATTGACTTGAGGGTTTTTGATTTGGCAGCTTTTGGATTTCCCTTTCCTTCTTTATATATATATTCTTCTTTTCTTTTCTACACGATTAATTAAGTTTATTACATGGGGGCTTTTTGTAATTTTCCAAACTTTCCTCCCTTTTCCCACGTCGCCGATTTATTCTTTTTTTATTTTTTATGCCCTTCCATTTCTGACAAAAATTTGGAAGATTCAATTCCCTTTTAAGGTTTTTTGTTTTTTTAAAAAGAAAAAAACATCATTTTTATCAATTCAGAATTACATCCCAAATCTATATATTTTACCAATTAAGTCCTAATTATTTCTCAAATATGCTATTTTGTCAATCTCCTTTAGTAGTTCAAGTTTGATTTGCATATTTTATACCCTAAAATAGTGTCGGCTTGAAAACAATTTAATGTAAAGGTCCTCGTAATAAACAACTGAGAGCCGTATAGCTGGCTTTCCATTTCTTAAATAGTTAATCACTTAATTATATGTAATATTAATTTTTTTATACATAAATATATTTAATATTAAAAAAATATATTTATTTTTAATATTCATCAAATATTTAATTAATGAATATAAAGTTTCTGGAATAAAAGTGTTTTGCAAAGAAAATTACAAAGTTGTTATAATTATGAGATTTATATTACATTAAATCATTGTTCCTAAATGTTCATAATCAATGTTATATTAAGATCAGATATTAATTAGAGTTTATGAGACTGAAACATATTATGTTATTTCTTTTATGAAATGAAGCAGTTATTCTCATAAACTGAGGTATGTGGGTAACAGACGGGTAGATATTGGGTCTAACATGAATTATATGTTCATCACCATAGGTGACTTAGAGAAAATGTTTAATATGTTCACAAATAATATTAATTGTAAATTCTTGCAAAAGGTATTATGAGATTTGAAAAGAGTTTTAAATTTTATTCTGTAACATAGTATAAAAATGGGACAACATTGCAATTACTACAGTGAAACATCATTTCTTTTTATTATTTGTATAATAGTTTTTTTTTAAAATAGTGTAAAGGAAAAAATAAAAAAAATTACAAAATAATAAAGATAAAAACAAAAAACAATGGTTATAAATTAAATAGCCCTAGTTTAAAGTGATAAATATGTCAACTATAAAGAGGAAAAAAATCTAAAAAAAAATATGTCTAAAAAATCCAAAAATATATATATTTGTCATCACTACAATACCCACTGCAACAAAAAAAAGAGCAAAAATTATAGTAGTATCATTTCTACTAGAATTTACCATTTCCTTTTACTTTTTAGTACATGTATAATTTTTCTTTAATAATAAAAAGATTAAAATAAAATAAAAATTAATTTATTTTTCACTTAAAAACACCACAAACACTCCGCCAAATCATATAATAACCAAAAACAACCTCAAAATCATTTAAAAAACTGCAAATTAACAAAACTAAAATTCTTTAAATGAAGCCCGATCTTCTTTCTCAAAGATGTTTAAAGAAAACAACCACCATTATCAAATGTTTATCGTCAAATGAAATACCAAAAACGACAAGTGTCATCTCTAAAAAGTGGCTCCAACAACAAAATTCTCTCAAATAACAAAAAAATAAATAAGAATTTAAACCTTATCATCAAGAGGAAAAATGAGAAGAACCTTACCATTAGAAAATTCTCAAAACAAGAGAAGAAAGTTCAAATCTTGTCATCAGGAAGAACACACAGATTTTGGTTCTAATTAAAGGGGATCGCCGGATGGGATCTCAGGTTAGCCCAACCACACACAGATTTTGGTTCTGGTTAAAGGGAATCGCCGGATGGGATCTCAGGTTAGCCCAACCACTCAGATTTTGGTTCTGGTTAAAGGGGATCACCGGATGGGATCTCAAGTTAGCCCAACCACACACAGGATATTGGTTCTGGTTAAAGGGGATCCCCGAATGGGAACTCAGGTTAGCCCAACCACTCAGATTTTGGTTCTGGTTAAAAGGGATTGCCGGATGGGATCTCAGGTTAGCCCAACCACACACAGGATATTGGTTCTGGTTAAAGGGGATCGCTGGATGGGATCTCAGGTTAGCCCAACCACTCAGATTTTGGTTCTGGTTAAAGGGGATCATTGGATGGGATCTCAGGTTAGCCCAACCACACATAGGATATTGGTTCTGGTTAAAGGGGATCGCCGGATGGAATCTCAGGTTAGCCCAACCACACAGATTTTGGTTCTGGTTAAAGGGGATCGTCGGATGGGATCTCAGGTTAGCCCAACCACTCAGATTTTGGTTCTAGTTAAAGGTGATCTCCGGATGGGATCTCAGGTTAGCCCAGCCATACAGATTTTGGTTCTGGTTAAAGGGGATCACCGGATGGGATCTCAGGTTAGCCCAACCACACACAGGATTTTGGTTCTGGTTAAAGGGGATCGCCGGATGGGATCTCAGGTTAGCCCAACCACACGCAGCTATTGGTTCTGGTTAAAGGGGATCACCGGATGGGATCTCAGGTTAGCCCAACCACACATATTTGGGGATTGCCGGATGAGATCTCAGGTTAACGGGAAAAAAAAAAGAGAGAAAGAAAGAAAGAAGAAAAAGAAAGGAGAAGGAAAAGAGAAAGAAACATAAAAAAAAAGGTCTTTAGATGAGTGGATATTGAGCAAGTTAGGGAGACAAGTTTTCTTTACAAAGCGTACTATGCAAAACATTGAGGAGTTTTGCTTTGTAAGCATTGTAAAGAGGGGGCATCTGTTGCTACCCAAATTTTGATCCATTTTGCATAAATTTTTAGAAAAAATCTGAAAATAGTGAAAAACAAAGAAAATCCAAAAAAATACCTTTTTTTTATATTTGCATCATTTTTAGCATCGTCTCAAAAGAATTTAAATTTTCAAATGTTTTTAGAATGCGTTTGACTTAAACGCGTTTATTTTTAATCACCGATTTTCCTCATCCGTGGCGATGTTGATAAGAAAAATCCAAAAAATAAGAAAAAACAAAATTTACAAAAAAAAAAAGTTGAGGAACCAAGTTTTAAAACCTAACAACATTTTGCCTATAAATACTGGTTTTCAACACACACAAAAAGAGAGGGGTAGAAAAATACAAAAAAAAAAACCCTAAACCTAAACCCATTTTTTTTTCAAAGGAGCGACGTCGGCACCCCTTTCCCTTTCCTCTGATCTTCTCCAAGCCGCCGCTCCCATCCATCACTGTTTCCTTTCTTCTCACCAACCCACCCTGGCAATTTTGGATTCTCCCTTAGCCTACTCAGGTCGCTACCCTCCTTCAGCCGCCGCTCTCATCTCACAGAACCCAAGTCGTCTTTCCTCTTCTTCCTCGAAATCTTCCACCTAACAGCGCTGCCATCACTTAGAGATTTAGTAGCTTATAGACCTCGTTTATTACCTCACCGTTGACCTCAATGACGAACCAGCCACGACATCCCTTTCCCCGTGCAGCAGCGCCTTCTTCCTCCCGCAGCGAACCCAACCACCGAGGCAGCAACAAGAGTGAAGGTCATCAGTCGTCGCCGCCCCCTCTACAACCACCAGACCTGCCACCTGAAGCCGAGGAGAAGAAGACAAAACCCATAACAAACAAACCCGAAGGTGAAGTAGATCCGAAGAAGGCGAAACCAAGAGAGAAGCAGATATGAAAACAAGGAAAAAAACTAAAATCAATTGGTTGTTACAATTTTATTGTTTTTGCAGGTCACCGTCGGCGAGGAAGGCAAGAGGGGAGGAAGCCGTTACAGACCCCCCCTGACTTGATTTTTTCGGCGGCCCATGAACCCACCAGTGACGGTGGTGTATGGAGCAACGTGCCGCCACTGTTCTAGCACTGTTTCTGTGGTTCTAGAAGGCTTCCCAACACTGTTATGGATTTGTTTTGGGTCTATTTTGTAATTTTCAAATTGTTTAATGTAATTTTTGTTTAGTTGTTGAATTTTTATAATTTGTAGTGTGTATGTAAAAAAGAAAAAAATATAGTGAAAGTGAATGCGTTGTTTATATTTTTTTATGATAAAATTGCAAAGAATAAAGAAGAATTTAATATTTTAATTTGCTCACGGTCCAGAATTATTAACTTATACGTAAGTTGTATTTCTAATAGTCACTGAAAAGAACAAAATTTTTAAAACTTTTTTAACACATCAAAGCCACGAAGCAGCTTACCTTAGGTAGGGTGCGTTAGGGGTGCTAATATCTTCCATAACTACAACCAGTCCCTTACCCGTGAATCTCTTACAAGACTAGTACACCCGGGTTTCCTAGTAGCCCTTAATTAAATACTAGGTGGCGACTCCCAAAGAACCAATCAAATCAAACATAACAAAAAATCATCAGCCGACGTCTCGCAGGTTGACGTGCGACAAGTTGGATGTTTAATCAAGTTATGATTGAGGCAAACTACATCAGATGCATTTTCAAGTTTTAAGGCCATGCATATGTAGGCTTTTACACTTTTGAATATTTGGTTTCATGAAACTTCCTTGCAAGTTCTGCTGCAAATTCCGTAATATTCTTATCAGAGCTTCCACTTTCATCTATTGCGGTTTTGGCTAGTTTCATCCATTTCTCAGAGTTCCTTCTCATCTCATTCCCTCTTTCACCTTCTATGACTTCCCTTATACACCCTTCTACCTCTTCTTTATTGACAATCCCCTTTTCATTTGCCTTCATTCTATATAACCCCTACATGCCAAACATCGGCAATCACTACCAGAAAACCGGCGAAAACCAACGGAATTACTGACGGAAATATTTCGTCGGTAATTATTACCAACGGACTAAATTCCGTCTCAAAATCTGTAGGTATATACCGAAGGACTAACTCCATCGGAGATACAATCGGTATATACCGATAGAAATATTTCGTCGGTATATACCGACCGTAACTCCAACGGACTATACATTTTGTTTGGAAAGATGCAACGGCGTGGTGACGTGGAGTTTTTTTAGATGATTTTACTGATGGAATGACCGAGGGATTCAAACTGAGATAGTCGTACAGTGACATGGCACTGTCACCGATAAATACATTCCGTCGGTGATTCCATCGGTGAAAACCATGATATACACCCCCTCTGCCGCCATTCTCTTCCTCTGTTTCTCCTTTTTTTTCTTTCCCATCCCACCTCTCCCCTCCCAAACTGCAGCCAACCACCCACCCCAACTCTCCACTATTCTCAACACAAGCACTCAAGTTTCTTATACCTTATACGTGGTCACAATATCCGTTTCTTGTGGATTTTATCATTTTTTTTTGGAAGTAAATCTATCCTTTTTAGTTTTAACATTTAAATGTGAATTTTATTGTTTTTTTTAGTATATGTATTTTGTTAACGTATGTACTTGTTTGATTTTTATTTGTCAAAGAAACTTGTAGTATGAATGTATAATTTTGTAGTTGTTATAGTTTGTTTTAGATTTTGTCAAATTATATTTGTTTGTAAATTGTTGAAATTTTGTTTGAATTACACCAAATTAAATGTGTTGTGATGAAATAAATAATTAATAGCTTGTTTAACGGGTCTTTTTTAATTGTTATCAATTATATTTCAAAGTTGTGATTTCTGTAAATTTATATATGTATAAATTTGTATGTATGAACGTTGATAGTTGATAATTAATAATAAATATTTAACATAAGTGTTGTTTTAGTTTGTTTGATTATGTCGGGGAAAACCAATATTTTTGTTATGTTTCATAGAGATTCAATAGAAGTCATAGATGATCATTCATGGATGTATCGGGACTCACCCCAAGGATTGCGAAGGATGGATTATTGTAACGGTGTTCAGGGTTTTATTAATTTCACAACATCTATTCCGAGGAATTTTACTGATGACGGTATTAGGTGTCCATGCAGGAAGTGTAAAAATTTAAAGTTTCTGCATCAAGATGTTGTAACGATGCATCTTCTAACCAAAGGGTTCATGGAGGATTACCTGTGTTGGTATGCACACGGAGAACTATT
>Ga0325400_1000159_pt1 | contig 43659 bp, 39 predicted proteins | sample PopdelMetagenome_2_FD_205662 | JGI IMG/M metagenome (GOLD analysis project Ga0325400, IMG submission 205662) | Populus deltoides microbial communities from Bellville, Georgia, United States - Xylem-PdKOR-R1 | ecosystem: Host-associated > Plants > Phyllosphere > Stem > Wood/Secondary xylem... | reverse complement strand
CTGATCCCGCCGACGCGATAGCCCGTCCAGCGTTCGGCGGCGGCCGGCGCCATCATCGCCGCCGATCGCCCACCCGCCGCCGACGCCAGCCGTTTCAACGACAGTTCGCGATCCGACCCGATCAGCGTGCGCACCGGCGCCCCGTCGACCGCCACCATCAGCGTCTTGAGCAGCCGGTCGGGCGCCACCCCCAGCGCGTCCGCCGCCTGAAGCCCGACGCGCCCGCCCGCGGGGTCGTAATCGTAGCTCAGCAGGTCGAACGCGACGCCGGCCGCGTCCAGGAACGCGGTCGCCGGCGTCGCCCCACGGCTCATCCGGCGCGGCTCACTTGCCGAAGCCGAACACGTCCTGGTGGAACCTCCCGTCCGCGATCATGCCTTCCAACCACTCGGACCCTTGCGCGTGGTCATCCCCCGTCGCCGCCATCGCCACGCGGATCAGCGCGTCGCGCACCGCCGGCGCCATGAACCGCCCGTCGCCGCAGACGTAGATCTGCGCGCCCGTCTCGATCGCCGCCCATACCCTGTCTCGCTCCGCCCAGACGGCGTCCTGGACGAAGCGCCAGGGATGCCCCTCCACGGCCGAGAACGCCAGGAACGGCGTCACCACGCCGTCCGCGGTCCAGGCCTCCACCTCGTCGCGGCATAGCCAGTCATGGTCGGGATGGCGGCATCCGAAGAACAGCAGCGCCTCGCCCACTGTCTCGCCGCTGGCCCGTTGCTCGGCCCGCTCCTGTAGGAAGCCGCGCAACGGCGCGAACCCCGTCCCCGGCCCGATCAGGACCACCGGCACCGCCGGGTCGGCGGGCGGCGCGAAGGGCGGATTGGGCCACCGCACGTATCCGAACACCCGATCGCCCGGCGCCACCGCCGCCATGTAATCGGACGCGAAGCCGCGATGCTCGCCCAGCCCCGACCAAGCCGGCGCGGCGGTGGTGCCGACGATCAGGTCCGCCACGCCCGGCTCCGCGCCGGGGCTGGACGCGATCGAATAGAAACGCGGCGCGATCGCCGCCGACAGCTCGACGAACCGGTCCAACGGCAGGTCGATCACGGGAAACCGGTCGAGCAGGTCGAGCAACGTCAGCCGCTTGGCCGAAACCTCCGCCTCCCACGCCTCGCCGTCCAACCGCGCCAGCTCGCGCCCGGTATGCGGGCAGGCGCTGTGGTCGGCTGCCGCCGCCAGCGCACGCCGCGGCAGAGTTTCGCCCAGCTCGACGAAATCGGTCAGCAACTGCCGCGCCGTCACCGTCCGTCCCAGCGGCAGATGCCGGAACCGCCCGCCCTGCCCGCCGACCCTTAGCCGCGCCGCCCCGTCCTGCCCCAGCCGCGCCAGCGCGCGCTCCACCAGTTCAGGGCGGTTGCGCGCGTAGACGGCGACGTGATCGCCGGTGCGATAGCTCTGCCCCTCGGGTAGCGCCAAACGGATCAGCCGCGTCGACGGCCGCGGCGCCTCGCGCGCGAAGTCCCACAGACCGGGGGTGGCCGGCCGAACCAGTTCGTCGTTGGCCACCACCGTCAGCTGCTGCGCGTGTTCGGGCAGCACGGCGGCACGAGCCTCAGCATCGTCCACCGGTGCCAGCGTCAACGCCGACGCAGGTGCCTCGGCCGGCCCCTCCTCGGCCCCCAGTGCCCGCCACAGGTCGCGGACGAAATTCGCCACCGCGCCGTCGAAATCGCCCTGCCCGTCGGCTTCGGCGCGAGGCAGCAGCCGGGTAGCGCCCGCCGCCTCGATCGCGGCGTCCACCCGCTTGGGAAAATGCTGGTAATTGGGCCATTGGCTGTTGCCGATGCCCAGCACCGCGAAGCTGGCCCCGCCCCAGTCCGCGCCGTCGAACGCGCCCGCGTCCAGTGCGCGCTCCACCTCGGCGGCGCTGTCGGGCGCGCGGCCGTTATAGGTCGCCGTCACCACCACGATCACCCGGTCGTCGGGGGCGGCCCCGCCGCGCAGGCTCTCGTCCATCGAGCGCACGACGACGTCGAACCCGTCCAGCGTCGCGCGTTCGGCGATCTCCTCGGCGATGTCGCGCGCGGTGCCCAACGATGACCCGTAGAGCACGGCGAAGCGACGCCCCGTACCGCTGACGCGCGACACCTCGCCCGTCGGCTCCGTGGCCTGGGCTAAGGGTGCGGCGGCGATCCGTTCATGGGGGGCGCGCACCCGCACACGCATGGTGAACTCGTCCGGCTTGATCGACAGCGTTTCCTTGATCCGCAGCCGGTATCCGTGCGGGTCGCCGACCACGAACGCGCGCAACAGCATCGCCATCGCGATCTTGGCCTCCACCATCGCGAACTGCCGCCCGATGCACGCCCGCTCGCCGTTGCCGAACGGCTTGTACGCGTGGGGGTGGTGCGCGGCCTCCGCTTCCGGCAACCAGCGGTCGATGTCGAACTCGTCCGGCCGGTCCCACGCCTTGGGCGCGCGGTGCAGCCCCGGCGCGAAGACGTTGATCGGCCGGTCCTTGCGCAAAGCGTAGCGCCCGCCGATCACCGTGTCCTCGAACGCCGCCAGCGTGAAGGCCGGCGCGGTCGGCCACAGGCGCAGCGCTTCCTTCAGGATGCGCTCGATCACGTGCAGCTGCGCCACGTGGGCGTAATCGGGCCGCACGTCGCCGGGCAGCACGCGGTCGACCTCGGCATAGGCCTGCGCCAGCACCGCCGGGTTGCGCAGCAGATAGCTGAACGCGAAGGTCAGCATCCCGCTCGTCGTCTCGTGCCCCGCGATCAGGAAGGTCAGCACCTGATAGCGGATGTTGACGTCGTCCAGCCGCTCGCCCGTCTCCGGGTCCCTCGCGGTCAGCATCAGGTTCAACAGGTCGCGCCCGTCCGCCTGGACCCCCGCCTCCAGCGCCGCGCGCCGCTCGGCGATGATGCCGTCGACCAGCGCGTTCATGGTGGAAATGTCCGCCTCGTATTGGCGCGTGGCGCGCCTGGCGAAACGCTGCTGGATGGGCAGGCGGGTGATGGTGCTAAGCGCCTCGGACAAGGCGCGCCCCAGCGCCACCAGGAACGGGTCCAGCTCGTCGCGCTCGAAACTGTCGAAGCGATGGCCGAAACCGGCGATGGCGATCGAGTCCAGCGTCAGCCGGGTCATGTCGTCGGCGACGTGAACGTCCGTGCCGCTGGCGCGCGTCCATTTGGCGACCAGCTGGTCGCACACCTCGACGATCAGGTCGAAATAGCCGCGCATCGCCCTCTGGCTGAACGCGGGCAGCAGGATACGGTGCGCGCGGCCCCAGTTCGGCTCGTCGCCGAACGCGGTGAACAGCCCGTCGCCCGCGAACCGCCGCACCACGCGCAGCGCCGGCCCCGGCATCTTGCGGAACCGCGTCTCGTCGCACAACTCTTCGACCAGGTCGGGGTCGGTCACGAACAGGCCGACGCGGCTGCCGAACTTCAGCTTGAAGATGCCGTCCGGATAATCGCGGGCGGTGGTCAGCAGATGCCCGATCAGCCCCGCGCGCGAAATCTGATGCAAATGCCCCACCAGCGGCAGCGCGGGCGGCATGGGGATGGGCAGGGTCCGCGGTTCAACCATGTCCGCGATGCTCGTCACCATTGCTGACATCCTTGTAAGTAAGGCCTCATCCCAATCATGTTTCGCCGCCCGGCGCAAGCCGTCAGGGGTCGTCGCTCGCGCGCGGATGCCACGGATTGCCCCACGCGGACCGCTCGATATGCGCGACGATCGCGTGCATCGGCGGCTCGCGCAGGCCATTCAGCGGCGGCCCGTCGCGCAGCCAATAGGGGCTGAGACCCGGATCGTCGGCCAATCCATCGCCCCAGCGCGCGATCAGGTCGTCGCGCTCGCCCGCGTCCCAGGCCCACGCCGCCTCGTCCAGGTCGCGGCCGCGCGTCGCACCCTCGTGGTGGATCGCCTCGATCGCGGGCTCGAACAGCACGCGGCCCCCCGCCGCCCGCACGCGCAGGCAATAGTCCAGGTCGTTATACGCCACCGCCAGCGCTTCGTCGAAGCCGCCCGTCCGCTCCAGCCAGTCGCGCGTCGTCCCCAGGAACGCCCCCGTCACCGCCGCCACCGATCGCCTGGACACCCAGCGCCGGTCGGGCCCGGGATCGTCGAACGGCGCCCCGCGCCCCTCGTGCGCGACCCAGCCGCGATCCTCGCCGAACACCAGCCCCACGTGCTGCACGCTGGTGTCCGGGTAGAGCAGCCGCGCCCCCACCGCGCCCACATCGGGCTCCGCCAGCGCCGCGACCAGCGCGTCGTCCCAGCCGCGGCTCAGCATCTCCACGTCGTCGTTCAGGAACAGCAACAGCTCCGCCGCCACCGCCGCCGCGCCCAGCCGGTTGCCGCGCGACCAGTTGAACGGTCCCGGCACCGGCAGCACCGTCGCACCGTCCGCCACCGCACTGCCCCCTCCGTCGACGACGACGATCGCGAGGCGTTCGGGCGCGTTCGCCTTGGCCCGCAACGACTGGATCGCCCGGTCCAGCAGGTCGGGTCGGTCGCGCGTCGGGATCACCACGCCCAGCCCCACGTCCGTCCGCGGCGGCGCGGCGGGGGTACGGACCGCCGCCACCGTGCGCTCGACGACGCTCGCCAGCGCGCGCGGCACGTGCGCCGCCCGCCCGCCCGCCAGAATCGCGGCCCGCGCGGCCTCGCCGTCCGCCGCTCCCGCCGGCATCCGCGCCGCGACGACCAGCACCGGGGGCCCGTCCGCGCAGGTGAATTCCGGGTCGTACACGCCGAACAGCCGCGGCCGCCGCCGTTCCCACCCCGCCAGCGGCCGGCGCACCACCTCGTCCTGATCGCAGAAGGCGGCGTCGGCATGGGTCAGGGCGAACAGCATCCACGCCAGCGCCTCGGGGTGCAGCACCGTGCCCGCGTCCAGGATAGCGACCGGCCCCGCCACCTCGGGCCATTCGTCGGCGAACCGCACCCGATCCGCCGCCAGCCCCGCCACCGGGTGCGCCGCCTGTTCGGGGGACGCCGTCACCACCGCCCGCCAGTTCCGCACCGACTGGTCCCCCAGCGACCGGATCGTCGCCCGCAGGGCCGCCGCCGATCGTCCCCGCGCGTCGACCAGCACCGTCACCGGCCCACCGGGCAACGGCCCCGGCGGCGGCCGGATCGGGATGTCGCGGCAGAACCGGTCCCAGTCGCGCCGCGAATAGCCGGCGCTCGCCTGCCATTCCCGCACCTCGCGCAGCAGCGCGCCGAACGGCACCGCCAGCCGCCCCGGATCGCGCGCGTCGCGCGCGGCGGGGTCGGGTATATGGTCCCGCCCTCCCAGCGCGATCAACTCGCGCAGCGCGTCCGCGTAATCGGGGCGCAGCCGCAGCGCCTGGGCATAGGCGGCGATCGCGCGGTCGCGCTCGCCGCCCGCGCGCGCCGTATGCCCCAGGAACAGGTGCGTCTCCGCCCGGTGCCGGTCCAGTGCCAGCGCCCGCTCATACGCTTCCCGCGCGGACGCCAGCCGTCCGTCCTCGCGATGCGCGTGGCCCAGTTGCTCCCAGATGCCGGCATCCTCGGGCCGCATCGCCAGCGCCGCGGCGTAACGCTCGGCCGCCGCCGCCCAGTCGCGTGCGTCGCGTGCCGCATCGGCCGCGGCGACGTGTTCCGACCATTGCCCGGCATCGCCCATTGCCCCGTCCATCACGCCGTCTTGGCGCAGCCTCCGCGACCGGGCAATGCTCGCCGACGTGATCGACACCCCCAGCCCCTTCGCAGCCGTGCAGGCCGACCCCTTCGGCTTCTGGCCGGCGTTGCGCAGCCGCATCGCGGGGCTGGGCGGCGATCGGGTGGGGACGCGCGCGGGCGACGATCCCGCCTACGCCTTCCACACCCCCTATGTGGACCTGCCCCCCGGCCCCGTCCGCTGCCGCCTGCGCTTCACCGGCCTCGCGGCGCAGGCGGGCGCGCTGACGGTGGCGATCAACTGGCTCGACGCGGAGGGTCGGGCGGAAACGGTGCGAAGCTGGCGGCTGCGCCTGGGCGAGCTGGCCCGCGACGGCGGCGAGGCGGTGCTGGACTTCGAGGCGGACGCCACCCGCACCTACGCCGCGCTGGCGCATCTCTACGACCCCGATCCAGCGTCGGCCGACGCGCTGACCGTCACCTTCGAGCGCGGCCAGGTCCGGCCGGAGGAGACGGCGCTGGCGGCCGCGCGCGTCGACATGGCGGCCCGCCCCGTGTTTCGCCGCGCCGTCGCCCTGTTGTCCGACGCGCCGGCGACGCTCGCCGACCCGGTCAGCCAGAGCTGCACCGCCGCCCAGTTCGACGAGCCCGACTATGCCCGCTGGCTGGACCGGCTGCGCCTGCCCCCGCATCGCCACCGCAAGCAGTGGGAGTACGTCTATATCCTGCGCGTCCTCGAACGCTACGGCGCGCTGGCGCCCGACGCGCGAGGGTTGGGGTTCGGCGTGGGGCGGGAGCCGATCCCCGCCATGCTCGCCGCCATGGGCTGCCGCGTCACCGCCACCGACCTTTCCGCCGACGACGCCCGCGCGGGCGAATGGGCGGCCAGCGCCGAACATGGCGGCCCGGATCAACTCCGCCGTCCGGACCTGTGCGACGAGGCGGCCTTCGCCGACCGGGTGGCGTTCCGTACGGTCGACATGGGTTCGATACCGGGCGACCTCGCGGGCTACGACTTCTGCTGGTCGTCCTGCGCACTGGAGCATCTGGGCAACCTTCGCGCCGGCACCGACTTCGTCCGCCGCTCGCTCGATTGCCTTCGTCCCGGCGGGCTGGCGGTCCACACCACCGAACTCAACTGCACCTCCGACGGCGACACGGTGACGCAGGGGGGCACGGTGCTGTACCGCCGCCGCGACCTGGACCGGCTGGCGATCGACCTCGTCTCGCGCGGGCACGGGGTGATGCAGCTGAAATACGACCTGGGCGACCTGCCCCAGGACGATCACGTCGACCTGCCCCCCTATACCGGCGACGCGCACCTGAAGCTGGCGCTGTCTGGCTATGTGTCGACCTCGTTCGGCATCGTGGTCCAGCGCGGCGGGGCCTGAGCCGCGGCCACCGCGTCCGCCACCGCCAGCACCGCGTCCAGGTGCCGGTCCCACGGCACCGGCGCCCAGCCCGCCATCCGCGCCAGCTGCGTCGCGCGGCCGGGCGAGCCCGCCCCTGCATAGTCCCGGATCGCCGCGATCCAGCCCGGCCCGTCCAGCGGGTCCAGATAGTCGGGCACCCCGCCCCCCGCCTCGCGCAGCGCGGGCAGGTCGCTGCACAGCACCGGCACGCCCGCCGCCAGGGCCTCGGCCACCGGCATCCCATAGCCTTCGGCGAACGACGGCAGCAGGACCGCCCGCGCGCCCGCCACCAGCCGCGCCAGCGTTCCGTCGCCGACCGCACCCGCCTCGACCACGTGGCCGCGCAGGGCCGGCGCCCGCTCGATCATATCGACGGCGTTCTCGTTCTCCCACCCCCGCCGCCCCACCAGCACCAGGGTCGGCACCTCGCCCCCCTCCTCCGCCATCCGCCGCCACGCGTTCAGCAGCAGCAGATGGTTCTTGCGCGGCTCGATCGTCGCGGCGCACACGAAATAAGGGCCAGCCGGCATCGGCCCGTCGTCCGGCACCGGCCGGTCCGTCCCCAGCACCGCCGCCCGCGTCACCCCCACCGCGCCCAGCCAGGGCCCGGCCGCCGCCAGCGTCGCCGCCGAATTGGCGACCACCCCCTCCGCCAACGCGCCCACCGTTTCTAGACGCCGCCGATGCACCCCCGCCCCGCCCGCGCGCGCGTATTCGGGATGCGTCACCGGGATCAGGTCGTGGAGCAGGCAGACCATCCGCCCGTCCTCCGCCCGCATCCGCGCCGCCGCCAGCCGCGCATCCTCCAGCCCCACCGGCGACGCGAACAGGCAGACGCGCGGTCGCCGCGCCGGCACCGGCCGCGGCCGCAGTGCCCACAGGTGCCGCACCGCTTCTCCGCGGCCCCCGCCCGAGCCATCCGCCCAGCGCTCCTGCGTCCAGTCCAGCAACCGCCGCACCGCCCCGGTCGGCAACCGCCCGTAATAACCCCCCGCCGGGTGCAGCGCCGCGAAGGCCAGCCGCTCAGGCACGCGCGCCAACAGCCCCGTCGCCCAGGCCATCTCCACCCGGTCGATCCCCGTCGGCGCCGCGTGATAGACGCGGCCCAGAAACCGCGTCAGGTCCAGCACCAGGTCGCCGTCGTCGGGGCCCGCCGCGTGCAGCGGCCAGCGCCGGGCCAGGATCATCGGCCCCGGCCCGCGGAACGGCTTCAGCACCGCAGAACTACGTCAGCCGCCGGACCGCGCCGTCGACCAGCATCTCCACGCCCGCGTCGCTGCCGTAACCGCCGGCGATCAGCACCCGGTCCAGCAGCACGCGGCGGAACGCGTCGAACAGCGCCGGGTCGGGCGCGGCCGGCGACGTCCAGAAATCGTCCAGCCGCCCGCCATGCACCAGCCCCGGCACCGCGTACACGGCGTCGCCCAGCACGCACACCGGCTTGCCCCCGCGCAACGCCAGCGTCCCCACCGTGCTGTTCACCGTCACCACGCCCGCGGCCCCCTCGACCAGCTGCGCCGTGTCGCGGCCGGGCATGTAGTGCACGCGCTCCCCCACCCCGTATCGCCCGGCCGCGCGCGCCACGCTCGCGTTCCAGTCGGTCAGCCCGCCGTCCAGCGGGTGCCGCTTCACCACCAGCCGCGCCTCTTGGGGCGCCCGCGCGGCGAAGCTGCGCACGACGTAGTGCAGCGCCTCCGCCATGCCGGAGAACGGCGAATGGGTGCGCAACTGATAGTCGCCGTCCAGTTGCAGCGGCAGCAGGAAGTAGGGCCGGTCGCCCAGCGCCCTCGTCGCCCGCTCCGTCAGCCCGCGCGCGCGGCCCCGCCCCGCCCAGCGCAGTGCCCAGCCCAGCGCCTCCACCGGCGCCGCCGCCGGCCGGTGCGGGCGATAATGCGGAAACCGCCACGCCTGTCCCAGCATCGCGGCCGCGTGCCGCACCGTCTGACGCCGCCGATAATCGAAGGACGACGGCACGAACGGGTCCGCATCCGCCGGGGACAGCGCCTCGGCCGCGCCCCGCCACCAATCGGGGTCGCGCGACAGGCGCGAATGGCCGTTCACGCCGCCTTCCTCCAGCGTCATATAATCGGGGCGCAGATACCCCTCCTCCAGCACGTGGACGCGGACGCCGCGCAAGGAGGCCATGCCGTGCGCGGCGGCGTGGTACGGGCGGCAATCGCCGAACAGCACTAGGTCGGTGACGCCGTTCTCATCCAGGAAACGGTCGACGAACAGCGCCCATTCGCCGAACCGCCCGCGAAAGTCCGTCGCCTCGCCCGGCCAGTCGCGCCGGTCGCCGCCGTTCAGGTTGACGCGGTGGACCACCTGACCCTTGGCGGCCAGCGCCTGGCCCAGCCGATAGAAGAAGGTGCCGTGCGGCCCCTGCAAGAACAGGAAGCTGCGCCTATCCACGAACGCGCTCCCGCACCGCCGCGACCGTTCGTCGCGCCCGCCCCTGCGCCCGTCGCGCCGCCGTCAACCAGGTGTCCCGCACGCCCCGCGTCGCGGCCAGCCGCCCCGCCAGCACCTCGACGGGACAGGGCACCCCCGTCACCGGGTCCAGATAGCGCGGATAAAGGATCAGCGCGCCCGCCACCAGCTGGTCGACGCTTAACCGCCGCGTCCGCCGCGCGATTGGCGGCCCCAGGTCGCGCGCCAGCCCCCAGCCGGCGTAGAAGGGCTGGCCGTGCACCGTCACCGGCCGCCCGCGCAGCAACGCCTCGAACCCCGTCAGCGAGGACAGCACGTGCACCGCGTCCGCCCGGTCCAGCATCGGCGTCAGCAGCCCGCCCTCGGCCACCGCGTCCGCGTGGCGCAGCGCGTCGGCCTTGGCCAAGCGCCCCGCGCGGTGCCCGGCCGCGACGTCCGGGTGCGGGCGATAGACGATGTGCGCGTCAGGCTCGGCGTCGCGCACGCGCCTCAGAAACTCTGCCATGCCCGTCACGCCCGCTCCCCCCAGTTCCACCGACAGGTCGTCCGACACCTGCCCCACCGCCAGCACCACCCGTCGCCCCGCCGGCCAGGCGGGTCCGGGCCCCTCACCCTCGCTCCCGTACTTGCCCAGCCTCGCTGCGACCAGCCGCTCGCGCAAGGCCGCCGCGCGCGCCAACAGATCCGCCGGGAAAGGATGCGTGGCCAGCAACGATTCCAGGTCGCTCGCCCCCCGCGGGTCGAACGCAGGTCGCCGCGCGTCCAGGCTGACCGATTGCGGCGCGCGGCAGTCCGCCCCCAGCCCCGCCGATCGTAGGAATCCATCCTCGACCCAGGTCACGGGCACGCCCGCCCCCGCACCGTAATCGCGCGCCACGCGCGACGGCCACGCCGCCACGCGCTGCCCCCGCTCACCCGCTACGCGCAACGCCTCGACCTCGCTCACGAACGGCGGCGAGTCCCGCCCGTCCCACAGGAAGCGCCCCATCGCCTCGCGCTTCCACCACGCCATGCCCGCGGCCGCGGCGATGCCCCGGCTGGCCTCGACCTGCCCCCGCCACAGCGCCAGCAGCGCCACCATATCCTCGAACGTCGCCCCCCCGCCCCCGAACGGGTCGCGCCACCGCCGCGACACGGCGCGCGCGAACGCTGCCCGCGCGTCGGGCCCGCCCAGCAACCACGCGACGATCGCCGCTGCTTCGCCCCCGCCCTTCCCCGTCCAGGGGTCGTTGTCCAAGTCCCAGAAAGCCCCCCCGACCCGCGCCGCGCGCACGAGCGCGGCGGCGGCGTCCAGGTCGGCAGGCGGCTCGCCCGGCCCGTCGTCGATCCGCCGATCGGCCGCCGCCACCCAGGGAAAGGGCGGCGCGATCAGGAACGGCACGACGTCAGGCCGCGTGTTCACGCACCCCCGCCGCGATCAGCCAGCCGATGCCGTAGGCGACCAGCAGCACCGCCGCCAACGTCCCGAACACCACCCAGCGCCGCGGATACAGCGACCGGACCGGAAAGTTCGGATCGACCACGCGCACCAGGTAGAGCTGCTGTCGCTGCGCCCGCTCGCGCGCCTGCTCGAACGCAGCGGCGGCGGCGTCGTAGCGCTTGGCCAGGAAATCCTGCTCCAGCCGCAGTTCCTCGTAATTCCCCAGGTCGCGCGCGATGCCGCCGCCAGCGCCCGCCAGCCGCGCGTCCTGCCCCGCCACCTGCCCGCTCAGCGCGCGCACCTGCCCGCTCAGCGCCTGGACCTGCGGACTGTTCGGCCCCAGCGCGCGCCGCGCCGCCTCCAGCTGCGCGCGCGCCGTCGCCAGCTCGGCGGTCAGGCCCGACACCAGCCCGATCTGCGCGGTGGCGGTGCGCGACGGGTCCGCGTCGCCGGCCGTCCGCCGCAGCGCCGCGACGCGCGCCTGCACCTGCCTGAGCGCGCGGCCCGTATCCGCCACCTCGCGCCGCGATTCGGCCAGCCCGTCGCCGTAGGCGCGCGCATTCATCGCGTTGACGCGCAACTCGCCCAGCCACAACAGCGCGCGCGCGATCGCATAAGCGTCGGCGGGCCGGAACGCGCGCACCTTCATCGACGTGATGCCGGTGTCGGCGTCGTAATGCACGTCCACCTGCCGCCGGTAATAGCGCAGCAGCGTCTCCGGGTCGGGGGCGTCGGTGTTCAGCCCCGACACCATGTCCGCCTCGGGCCGGTCGAACCGCTCCACCAGCCCGATCCGGTCGGACAGGGTCTCCACCACGTCGTGCGATGTCAGGTAATCGGCGACGCTGTTCGCCTCCAGCGCGCCGTCCGACGCCGCCGCCACGCCGCCCGCCCCGCCCAGGATCGCCGACAGGCCCGACGCCGCCGGCCGCCCGCCGCCCTGCGCTCGGACCAGGAAATGCGCCTCCGACTGATATTGATCGGCCGCGTACCCCCACAGATACAGCGCGCCCACCATCAGCGGGATCACCACCATGCCCAGGAAACGGCGGTGCCGCCGCACGCCCCCGCGGGCCCGCACCAGCATCGACGGCCGGACCGCGTCCGCCGCGTCGGTCGGAGCCATGACGAAACCGTGCACCGCGCCCCCTGGCCAACCCGTTCCCGCGACGCATAGCGCCGCGCGCGCCTCAAGGCATGTGGATTCGCGACCGCAGCGTCGAAATCGCCAGCAGCCCCGCCAGCATCGCGCCGCCGATCCACGCCGCCAGGTACCAGCCGTCGATATAGTCCGGCCTGGCGCTGCGAAACCAGCCATAGCGCAACAGCTCGAACACGTGGCTTAGCGGCACCAGCTCGAACACCCGCCTGGCGCCGGGCGGCAGCCATTGCAGCGCCACGAAACACCCCGACAGCGGCAGCATGACGTAGGTGATCGGGTGCACCAGCCGCCCAGCGGTGCGGTTGTCGTGCGTCACGGCCACCACCACCATCGACAGTCCCAGGCACAGGCTGAACAACGCGCCGATCCCCAGCAGCACGTACTCCGGCCGCTCGGGCGGCTCCGCCATGCCGGTCGCCAGCGCGATCCCCATCAGCAGCGCGAAGGCGAACACCGTCCCCGCCGCCTCCAGCAGCGCGCGCGCCACCATCACGTCCAGGATCGTTACGGGCCGGTGATAGAGCAGCGTGACGTTGCCCTCCAGCGCGCCCTCCGCCCGGTTGATGATCGACCGGAACATCATGAAGTTGCAATAGCCCAGCAGCGTGAACGGCACCGGCTTCATGTCCGAACCGTAATGGGTGGCGCTGCGCGAGTGGATCAGCGCGATTGCGGCCGCCAGCAGCAGCGGCTCCAGGATCAGCCACAGATAGCCGATATTCTCGCGCCCGTAGCGGGTATGCAGCTCGCGCAGCACCAGCGCGCCCACCACGCGCCGCTGCACCGCGAAGGGCGAGGCCCCGCTCACAGCCCGTCGTACACCGCCGCCAGCCGCTCGGCATAGCGTTCCGTCGAGAACAGCTCGGCTTGGAACAGCCCGCGTTCCGACAGGTCGCGCCGCAGCCCCGCCTCCGCGTCCAGCCGCCGGATCGCCGCCGACATGGCGCGCACGTCCAGCGGATCGACCAGCACCGCCGCGTCGCCCGCCACCTCGGGCAGCGACGAGGTGTCGGCGGTCATCACCGGCGTCCCCAGCCGCATCCCCTCCAGCACCGGCAGCCCGAATCCCTCGTAGAGCGACGGGAACAGCACCGCGCGCGCGTCCGCCACCAGCCCCATCAGCATCCGCCGCGGCAGGTAGCTCAGCCGGATCACGCGCCGCGACAGCTTTCGCCCCACCGGCGACCGCAACTCGCCCATCGGCCCCAGCATCCGCGTGTCGCGGTCCCCGCCCCAGCCCTGGCCGCCGACGATCACCAGCGGCGTCGAAACGTCCGCGGCCAGATACGCTTCCAGCAGCCGGCCGACGTTCTTCTTGGGCTCGATCGCGCCGAAGAACAGGAAATACCCCTCGGGCTCCAGCCCCAGCGCCGCCGCCGCACCCGGCGTCGGCACCGTCGCGGGCAGCGCCTGATAGGTGTTGTGCACCTTGCCGGGCGACACCCCGAGCACGTCGACGATGTCGCGCCGGCTCGCCTCCGACACGGTGACGATCGCATCCGCCCGCCGCGCGCACCGCCGCACTAGCTTCAAATAGCGCCGCTTGCGGTCCAGCGTGGCATAGGGGAGCCTGAGCGGCACCAGGTCGTGCAGCGTGTACAGGTTGCGCGTCCCCCCCATCCGGATCGGCATGGGATAGGTCCAGTGCATCACGTCGGGCGGGTCGGGCACGCGGATCGTCACGAACCGCCCCGTCCGCCGATAGAAGCGCTCGGCGCGCGCGAACAGGCGATGCGTGCTCCAGATGCGGTCGAACGGCGGCAGCCGATGCGCCATCGGGTCGCGCTCGACCACGCCCGACCGCGGCACCTGGCGCAGCTTGGACGGAAGATAGGTCTGCCGTGTTTCCAGCACGTGGCGCAGCTTGCGCGGCCAGAACCCGAAGGGCTGCGCCCCGCCCAGCTCCAGCGCCTCGAAGAACAGCACCTCGGCCATGAACGGGTGAGTGGAGTTGGGCAGGCCGAACACGCCGTCGACCGCGTGCCCCATCCCCCGCACCGCCTCGGCCAGCGCGCGCCCATAGGTGGCGACGCCCGTCCCCTCGGGCAGGGCGATGTTGAAACCGTCGATGCCCACCCGGATGCGCTGCACGGCGGCCAGGGCTAGGGCCTGCCGGCCCGCACCGCAACCTCGCGCGCCCTGCATCCCCCGCGGTAATCGAACGTTGACCGGTGGTCGCCACACCGGCGGCGAAAGGACACGAGCCGGTGATCGCGCTGCGCAACGTCTATAAAAGCTATGGCGGCCGCGGCTTCACCAACCGCGTCCTCAACGACGTGTCGCTCACCGTGCAACCCGGCGACGCGCTCGGCGTGTGCGGCGCCAACGGCGCGGGCAAGTCGACGCTGATGCGCCTGATCGCGGGCGTGGAGCGGCCCAGCGCCGGCCGCGTCGACCGCCAGATGCGCTGTTCCTGGCCGATCGGCTATGCCAGCGCGTTCCAGCCCAGCCTGTCGGGCGCCGACAACGCCCGCTTCGTCGCCCGCGTTTACGGCCGCGATCCGGCGGCGCTGCTGGACGAGGTGCAGGCGTTCGCCGAACTCGGCTCCTACCTCTTTGAGCCCGTGCGCAGCTATTCGGCCGGCATGGCCGCGCGCCTGGCCTTCGCGGTGTCGCTGGCGATCGAGTTCGACTGCTACCTGGTCGACGAGGTGACGGGCGCCGGCGACCAGCGCTTTCGCGAACGGTCGGAGGCCGCGCTGCGCGCCCGGCGTGACAGCGGCGCGCTGGTGATGGTCAGTCACGACCCCGACACGCTGATGCGCTTCTGCACCACCGGCGCCCTGGTGTGGGGCGGCACCGTCACCCTCTACGACACCATGGCCGAGGCCGCCGACGCCCACCATCGGCTGCAAAGGCTGGCGGGCTGAGCGAACCGGGCTCGCCGCCAGCCGCGTCGTCGAGGATGGTCCGCATCAGGTCGAAGAAGCCGGTCACGTCCAGCCCCAGCTCCTCCGGCATGAAGTCGTATTGATAGCGTTCGCTGAACGCGCCGTGCAGGTCGTTGTGGAACCGCCGTTCGAACGCCGCCATGGCCAGTCGGAGCCGCCGCTTGGTGGCGTCGTCGTTCGACCGGGCGTAGCGGCGCAGCGCGTCCATCACGGTCGCATCGGTCAGTTCCATGTCCTGGTGCAGATAGGCTCCGATGAGCTGATCCAGCCCGAACAGGTCGTCGGCATCGTCCATGATCGGCTCCGCCTCAGCCTCCGCTTCGAATCCCTCCGGGCGGGCTCGACGACCTCGCGCCCGCATCGGACGCCTGCCCTTCCGGTATGCCGCGACGCCGGAACCACGCCAGCAGGCCGGGCTCGTCGAGCGGGATATCATCGCGTGCCTCCGCCCCCGGATGCCGGCTCCAGGCGGCGAAGCTGTTCGCGCCGATGCCTTGCGGGGCCGGCCCCCGATGCGTGGAAACCGGTCCGGCACCATCGGGCCAGACGATCCTCGCCCCGCGTCCGATCCGGTCCAGGCTGCGCACCCGGACGATGCCGTTGGCGGGGACGTTCAGGGTCGTGTTGACCCCGCGAAAGGGCATCGGCCACCCCCTCCACCGCAGCGACCGGTCGCTGGCGGGACTCTCCAACAGGACGATCCAGGCCGGGTCGCTCCCCTCCTGCAGCGCCAGCCGGATCTCGGGGTCGGGCATCCAGATATCCGGCCGGACGGTGGCGATCGTCGCCGCCCCGCCCAATAGCCCGCCCAACGCCCCGGCGATCACCCCGATTCGCCAGGCGCCGGCCGCGGTCGCACCCCGCCGGCGGGACAGGCTCCTACCGCTCCAGAAAAACAGGATCGCGACGGCGACCGGCCCGCCGACCACCGCCGCCCCGACCAGCAGCGCCATCGCGCCCATGCCGTCGCCGCCCATACACCTCGTCCCCGTTTTCGCGTCCGGCTTAGGGTTGGGACACGTGCCTGCCAACGATCGGCTTCGCCGGCTACGGGTCGGGCAGCGGGGTGACCTAAGGGAGTGGCGTCCGGCGAACATTCTCGGGGACGTCGCTCGTCGCCGATCCGGCGGAGGCGTCGTCGCCTTTTCGCCGGCCGCCCCTTCCGGATGCCGTAACGATGGAGCCGATCGATAACCGACCCTGCGTCGTGACCCCAGGCCGAGGGCAGCGTCGGGAGGCGCGCGCCGACGCCGATACCGAACGCCAATCGGTCCCGACGAAACATGGACGACGAGGCAGGCCGTGACACGTTTTCAGCGCCGGCCGCTCGCGCTCCCGACCGCGGGCGGGGTGCGATGCCGGCGGTCCGCGCGGCGCGACCAGCGTTCGATCGCGGCCCTGGCGCATATCAGCGTGCCTCTATCGCCGACGCCTGTCCCGCCCACGATTGCACCCTAGTCGCGGACGGGCTAGCCCGCGCGCCATGCGTCGCGGGTTGGGGGCAGTGACGGGGTTGGCGGTCGCGCTCGGCGGCTGCGCTTCCGTGCCCAATGTCGGTCCCACGCGGGGCCAGGTCGCGGCCGACCATCGCAGTCACAACCTGACCGGCTTCGCGCTCGCCGAAGTGACGCCCGACGTGGCGGCGGCGCTGTCGCAGTCCCCCGCCCCCGCGCCCGGCCTGTCCGCGCTGGCGGCGGACGGGCGGGTCGACCTGATCGGGCCGGGCGACCAGCTGGCGATCGACGTGTACGAGGTCGGCGTGGCGCTGTTCGCACGGCCCGGCGGCGGGCCGGCCGCGGGCGGCGGGTTCAGCCCCAGCGCGCAATCGACGACGCTCGCCGCCGCGGTCGACGCGGACGGGCGGATCACGCTGCCCTTCATCGGCCGACAACAGGCCGCCGGCCGCACGCCCGCCGAGCTGTCCCGCGCGATCGAACAGGCGCTGGCCGGCCTGTCGCAACGGCCGCAGGTGTCGGTGTCGGTGCGCGCCAACGCGTCCAACGTGTTCTTCGTCTCCGGCGACGTGCGCCAACCCGGCCGCTTCGACCTGGGGCTGCCGCGCCTGCGCGTGCTGGACGCGGTGGCGCGCGCGGGCGGGCCCACCGCCGCCCCCAGCGATTCCGTGGTCCGGCTGACCCGCGGCCCCCGCTCCGCCGAGGCGCGGCTGGCCGACGTCGCCGCCGGGGGTGCGCAGGACCTGCTCCTGCTGCCCGGCGACCGGGTGGAGCTGTTCAACCGCCCCCGGACGTTCCTGGTGTTGGGCGCGTCCGATCGCGTCAGCCAGCAGCCCTTCGGCGCGCCCGCCGTCACCTTGGCCGAGGCGCTGGCCCGCACCGGTGGCCCGTCCGAACGCGTGGCCGACCCCGCCGCCATCTATGTGTTCCGCTGGACGCCCGCTCCCGAGCTGAACCAGCCGCCGCGCCCGCAGGTGTGGCGCGTCGACCTGAAGCGCGCCGACGGCTATTTCCTGGCCCAGCAGGTGGCGTTGCGCGACAAGGACCTGGTCTACCTCGCCCCCGCCCGCGTCAACGCGATCGCCAAGGTCGCCCAGATCCTGGGGCAGTTCTTCGCCCCCGTCGCCGTCGCCCGTTCCGTCGCGCGCTGACATGGGCGTTGATCGCTTCGCGCGATCGACGCTGGTCGTCATCCCCGCCCGCGCGGCGTCGCGCCGGTTGCCGGACAAGCCGTTGCTGCGCGTCGCCGGCCGCTCGCTGCTCCACCGCGCGATCCTGGCCGCGCGCGCTGGGATCGGCGACGCGGGGGCGCGGCTGGTGGTTGCGACCGACGACGCGCGCGTCGCCGATCACGCCCGCGCGGCGGGGGCGAAAGCCGTGCTTACCGACCCCGCCATCGCCAGCGGCTCCGGCCGCGCCCTCGCCGCCGCCCGCGCGGTCGCGCCGGACGCCGATCGGATCGTCAATTTCCAGGGCGACGCCCCCTTTCTCCCGCCCGCGGCGCTCCCCGCGCTGCTGGCGGCCGACGCCCCCGTCGCGACGCCCGCGGTCCGGCTGACCTGGGACGCGCTCGACGCGCTGCGCGACCACAAGCGGGCAGCACCTTTCAGCGGCACGACCTGCGTCGTCGCCCCCGACGGCCGCGCGCTGTGGTTCTCGAAACAGATACTGCCCGCGATCCGCGAGGAAGCGGCGCTGCGCGCCGCCGGGCCGCTGTCGCCCGTGCTGCGGCACGTCGGCCTCTACGCCTATGACCGCGACGCGCTGGAACGGTTCGAGGCCGCGCCCCCCACCGCGCTCGAACGGCTGGAGGGGCTGGAACAGCTCCGCCTGCTCGAACTGGGCATCCCCATTCACGTCGTCCCCGTGCCGCCCGGCCCCTTCGACATGGGCGGCATCGACACGATGCGCGACGTGGCGGTGGCGGAGGCGATGATCGCCCGCCACGGCGACCCGCAAGCGTGACGCCCTCCGCGCGACCCCGCGCGATCCGGCGCGTCGTCGTCGCCCGCCACGGCGACACCTTCCTGCCCCACGAGCCCCCCCGCCGCATCGGCGCGCGCAGCGACCCGCCGCTGACGCCGCGCGGCGAGGCGCAGGCGCGCGCGCTGGGCGATCACCTGCGCGCGCACGGCTTTCGTTTCGGCACGATCCTGTCCGGCCCGCTCGCCCGCACGCGCCGCACGGCGACCGCCGCGGGCTACGATCCCCAGGTCGCGCACTGGCTGACCGAGATCGACCACGGCCCCGACGAGGACCGGCCCGAACCCGCGGTGCTGGCCCGGCTCGGCGCGGACGCGCTGGCGGCGTGGGACCGCGACGCCGTGCCGCCGCTCGGCTGGACGGTCGATGCGCCGGCGCGACTGGCCTGCTGGCGCGGCCTGCTGCTCGCGCCCGACCCCGGCGACGTGCTGGTCGTCACCAGCGCCGGCGCCGCCCGCTTCGCACCCCTGTCGCTCGGCCGCCGACCGCCGGGCGGACCGAAGCTGCGGACGGGGGCCTATGGCGTTTTCGAGGATACTTCGTTAACTTGCTGGAATATCACCATTCCTGCTTGATGATGGCGTCGATGCGCGTCACCTTCGTCAACATCGGGCCGACATCCTCCACCCGCATCATTGCCGGCCCGTCCGAAGGCGCATGGTCGGGATCGTCGTGCGCCTCGACGAACAACCCCGCCACGCCGACCGCCGCCGCCGCCGCCGCCAGCACCGGTGCCATCGCCCGGTCGCCCCCCGACGATCGCCCCAGCCCGCCCGGCGCCTGCGTCGAATGGGTGGCGTCCAGCATGACCGGCCACCCCGTCTCCGCCATCACGGCCCAGGCGCGCGGGTCGCTGACCAGCGCGTTGTAGCCGAAGCTCACCCCCCGGTCGGTCAGGATCACGCCCCCCGCCCCGCCGCTCGCCACCTTCTCGGCCACCGGACCCATGTCCCACGGCGCCAGGAACTGCCCCTTCTTGACGTTCACCGCCCGCCCCGTGGCCCCCGCCGCCACCAGCAGGTCCGTCTGCCGGCTGAGAAAGGCGGGGATCTGGATCAGGTCCACCACCTCCGCCACCGCCGCCAGCTGTCCCGCCTCGTGCACGTCGGTGGTGACGGGACAGCCGACGCCATCCCGCACCGCCGCCAGCACCTCCAACCCCGCATCGATCCCCACCCCGCGCGCCGCGCCCAGCGCGGTGCGATTGGCCTTGTCGAACGATGCCTTGAACACGAACGGCGTCCCCGCCGCCGCAGCGATCGTCGCCAGCCGCTCCGCCAGCATCAGCGCGTGATCGCGGCCCTCGATCTGGCAGGGCCCGGCCACCAGCACCAGCGGCCGATCGTTGCCGAACGTCACCGGCCCCACCCGCACCGATCGCGCCGCCGTCATCTCGGCCCCGCGACGAAACGCCGCACCAGCTGCCCCCGCCACGCCCATCGGCCGGGATGATAGTTGAAGAAGAACCACCCCCATAACCGGCACGCCGCCCAGGCCGCCCCGGCCATCGGGTCGCCGGCCGCCCGCATCCGCCGATACAGCGCCCGGTCCGCCGCCGCCCGCTCCCGCTCGCCGCCGCCGCCCGCGATGCCGTAGGCATTGTCGTGCAGCCGGCAGATCGCGTTCCGGCCGTACCGCGTCGGGTTTAGTACGCGGCAATAGTTGCGGGTCGTTTGCTTGGCCGTCATCCGCGCATTAGGCCGCGGCCGTGACCCCGTTCAAGCGCCGAGTCTTCTACCTGGGCGGCTTCGACCCCCGCGGCGCCCGCCATTATCACGCGCTCTATATCCAGGCGGCCGAGCGGCTGGCCGCGATCGGCGGTGACGCGATCGCGGTATCGCCCCGCCGCCGCACCGTCCCCCACTTCGCCGAATGGGACGTCGCCGGTCCGGACGGGTCGGCGGAAACGCGCTACACCTTCCTGGAATGGGACGACCTCGTCCGCCGCGCCTGGACCCGCAATCCCCTGCGCCTGCTGCGCGACGCCGCCCGTCTCTACCGCGACCAGTGGCGCCACCTCGACCGTCCGCTCGCGCGGCGGCTGCCGCGCGGCCCGGTGATCGCCTTTCTATACCCGCTGGCGCTCCTGACGCTCCTGCCGCCGGCGATCGCGCTGGCCGCGCTCGCGCCGGCGCTGGCCTTGCTACCTTGGCGATGGGCGATCCCCGTCGCCCTGGGCGTCGGCGTGTCGGTATCGCTGCCGATCCTGCGGCGCGCACGCGTCGCCTGGATGCTGCGTTTCCTGGCCTTCAACGACCGCGCCGCCGGCGGCGAGGGCGATCCGGACCTGTCGGCCAGGCTGGACCTGTTCGTCGATGCCGTCGACCAGGCCCTGGACGGCGAAGACGACGAGACTCTGCTCGTCACGCATTCCAACGGCTCGATCCTGGCCGTGCCGCTGATGGCGCGATTGCTGGCGCGGCGGGGGGGCGCCATGCCAGCGAACTTCACGCTGGTAACGCTCGGCCAGTGCATCCCGCTGATCCTGGCCCGCACGGATCGCCCGGCCTTTCGCGATCGACTGGCGCAACTCGCCCGCGGGCATTTCCAGTGGGTGGATATCGGCTCGCCGCCCGACGGCGCGGCATTCCACGCCGTCGATCCCGCGCGCCTGATCGGGCTCGACACCCGGTACCAGCTCGATCAGCTGTCGCCGCGCTTTCACCTGTTCCGCGACGCCGCCAATCGCCGCCGCGGCTGGTCCAGTAAATATGAGGGGCATTTCGACTATCTGCGCGTCGGCGACCGCCCAAGCCCGCTCGACCTGCCGGCGTTGACCGGCCTGGGCCGCCCCGTCGACGCCGCGGTGGACGCGTTCCGCCATATTCCGTGATCCGCGGCCGCCGGTCGCGCCAGCTTACACCGGGCCGGGGACGTCCTCGACCGCGACGGCCAGCGGCCCCTTGCGTCCGTCGGCGACGCGGACCCGCACCGGCTGGTCCGGCTCTACCGATGCCAGTCCCCCGCGCCGCAGCGTCTCCATGTGCACGAACACGTCGCGCCCGTCCGCATCGCGTACCAGGAAACCGTAACCCTTCAGCCGATTGAACCACTTGACGGTTGCCGGCTCAAAGGGGCCGGCGGCGTCGGTCAGCGCCTGTGGGTTCACCCGGTCGATCGGCGCCTCGCGCGCCCGCTCCGGCTCGGGCGCGGCGTCGCTCAGGTCCAGCGACAGGATGGTGCGCGCCTGGAACCCCCGGTCACGCCGCGTGGCCAGCGCCTGCACCCGCGCACCCTCCGGCAAGACCCTGCGCCCCAGCGGCTTCAGGACGGAGAAATGGATCAGCACGTCGCCGACCTCGGCGTCGTCGACGACCATGAAGCCGAAGCCGCGCGTCCCGTCGAACCATTTCACGACGCCGGACACGGCGATGGCGGGCGGACCGACGTCGACGTCCGCCACCTGTTCGAACGATCGTTCGCGATCCTCGACCCAATCGTCGCGCATTCGGACCCCTGCTCCTGGCCGACCGCTAGCACGCGGCGCATGGGTTGCAAATCAAGGTTAGTCGCCCAGTAACTCGGCAGGCTCGGGTTCGGTCCCTCCCGGCCACTCCAGGATGCGGCGTGACAGGGCATAACCGTGGCCCGCGCGCGCCATCGCCGCCATTTGTCGTGCCAGTATGTCGCGGTCGGCGGCCCCGCCGCCGCTGGCCCAGGGCCCGAAACGACGGCGCCGGGCGAAACTGAGGGCGGCCGCCGCGGCTTCCTCGCCCGACGGGGCCAGCCGTCCGGCCTCTTCCTCGTCGATACCGGCCTGGCGCAATGCGTCGCGCACCCGCCGCGGGCCCAGCCCGCGCCGCGTCAACGCGGCCGCCCGCGCCTCCGCAAAGGCTTGATCGTCGACGTAACGCAGCTCTGCCATCCGCTCGGCCAGCGCCGCCGGGTCGGGTTCGCCCTCACCGGTCCATTCCCGCTCGCGTAGTTTGCGCTTGAGATAGGTCACCAGCTTCGCGCGCGTCGTCGCGAACCGCTCGACGTAGCGCAGCGCCAACTGCTCCAGCCCCGCCGCGTCCAGCGGCCGGGGCGCGCGCCGCTCCCCTCCCCCGTTCCGCCGCTCGTCCGGCCTGTCGTCGCGTCGGGTTTGGACCACGCCTTGATCGTGCCACAATGGAGACGGATTGCGAAGTGCGCCGGAAACGGCTTTGGGGGATCGAATGACGACCAGCCAGCGCCCCGGCGCCTCTTTCGCGCCGCCGCGTCCCCTCGTGCCGACCCCCAGCGACTGCCCTAGCCCGCGACGCTACGCCGATTTCGATACGCTTGGCGACGCGCTCGATTACGCCGCCGGCACCGCGCGCGGCCTCAACTTTCACGACGCGCGCGGCACGCTGACGCGCGTCTATCCCTTTGCCGAACTTCGCGCCGACGCGCTGGCGGGCGCGCGGCGGCTGATCGCGGCCGGCGTCTCGCCCGGCGACCGGGTGGCGATGGTCGCCGAAACCGGGCCCGAGTTCGCGGCGCTGTTCTTCGGCGCCGTCTATGCCGGCGCCTGGCCCGTGCCGCTGCCGCTGCCCACCTCGTTCGGCGGACGCGACGCCTATGTCGAGCAGCTCCGCATCCAGCTTTCCAGTTGCGAGCCCGTGATGCTGGCTTATCCGCCGGAACTCGCCGTGATGGCGGGTGCCGCGACGGTGGAAGCCGGTGTCGCCGGCGTCGACTGGGCCGAACTCGCGTCCCGGCCGGCGCCCGACATCGCCCTGCCCGCGGCGGCGCCCGGGGACGTCTGCTACCTGCAATATTCCAGCGGCTCGACGCGTTTCCCGCACGGGGTCGCGATCACCCATCATCAGCTGCTGAACAACCTCGCCGCGCACAGCCACGGCATGGCGATCGACACGGGCGACCGCTGCGTGTCCTGGCTGCCCTGGTATCACGACATGGGGCTGGTCGGTTGCCTGTTGTCGCCGGTCGCCAACCAGGTGTCGACCGATTATCTCAAGACGGAGGACTTCGCGCGCCGCCCGCTGGCCTGGCTCGACCTGGTGACGCGCAACGCGGGGACCACGCTGTCCTATTCGCCCACTTTCGGCTACGACATCTGCGCGCGTCGCATCGGCAGCCAGAGCCACGTGGCCGACCGGTTCGACCTATCGCGCTGGCGGGTCGCGGGCAACGGCGCCGACATGATCCGCCCCGACGTGATGCAGGCGTTCGTCGATGCCTTCGCCCCCGCGGGTTTCCGCGCCCAGGCCTTCCTGCCCTCCTACGGCTTGGCCGAAGCGACGCTGGCCGTCTCGCTGATGCCGCCGGGCGAGGGGATCGAGGTGGAACTGGTCGAGGAAACGGAGCTGTACGGTGCCGACGCGGGCGTCGCCCCCACGGGTCGTCCCACCCGTTACCGCTCCATCGTCAATTGCGGCCGCCCGGTACGCGACATGGCGGTGGAGGTCCGGCAGGAGGACGGCACTCCCCTGCCCGACCGCGCGATCGGCAAGCTATGGTGCTCGGGGCCGTCGGTGATGCTGGGCTATTTCCGCGATCCCCAGGCGACGGCGGACTGCATGGTCGACGGCTGGCTCGATACGGGCGACATGGGCTATCTGTCCGACGGCTATGTCTACGTGGTGGGCCGGGCCAAGGACATGATAATCGTCAACGGCCGCAACCACTGGCCCCAGGACATCGAATGGGTGGTGGAACAGCTTCCGGGCTTCAAACCCGGCGACATCGCCGCCTTCGCCATCTCCGCGCCCGGCGGAGAGGAAACGCCGGCCGTGCTGGTCCAGTGCCGCAGCTCGGACGACGCTGAACGCGCCCGGCTGCGCGACCTGATCCGCGACAAGGTCCGCTCGGTTACCGGCATGAACTGCGTCGTGGAACTGATCCCTCCGCGCACCCTTCCGCGCACCAGCTCGGGCAAACTCAGCCGAACCAAGGCCCGCAACCTGTACTTGTCCGGCGCGATCAAGCCCTACCCCATCGCCGCCTGATCGGGCCGATACGGCCTGGCAACCGATCGTCAACCACCCGGGCTTAGTGGTCGGAGCGTGAGCAATCCGCCCGACCCCACCGCCGCCCCCTTCGCCACCATCGGCTTCGGTCAGCTGATCGGCTTTGGCCAAGTCGGCAATCCGATCGAATGGGGCCGCATACGGGCGGCGCAGCTTTCGGCGGGGCGTGAGTTATCATTGTTCCTGCTCGGTGCAAATCTGGTCGCCGCCGCCATGGTCGCGTCGACGTTCGGGACCGCCGTGCCGTTGTGGCAACTAGCCGGTTGGGGCCTGGCGACCGTCGCCGCCGCAAGCGGCGTCACCGTCCGTCGACGGCGTGGCCAGGACGGCCCCGGCGGCTTCGCCTCGCTCGGCGACCTGCGAGAGACTGCGGTCGACGGCGTGGTGCTGGCGTTGGTTTGGGCGGTTCCGCCCTTATTCTTCGCCGCGTCCGGCACGGGGGCCGCGTACGGCCTGTGGATGATCCTGTCGGTGCTGATGACCGCCGCAGCGGTGGCGATGGCGCCGCTCATGCTAGCCACCGTCACCTTTCTTTCTGTGGTTGGAGCGGCGGTGGCCGGGCGGCTAGCCTGGGACGGGGCGCTGGCGGCCAGCATCGCCACGCTGCTGTTCACCGCCCTGCTGATTCTCAGCTGTCTCGATCGCGCGCGCTCGCTGGTGGTGATCCGCGCCGCCCAACTGGCGGTGGCGGAGCGCGACGATACGGTCAGCCTGCTGCTGCGCGAGTTCGAGGATCAGACCGCGGACTGGCTCTGGGAAACAGACGCCGCACGCCGCGTCGTCAAGGCGTCGCCGCGCTTCGCCTTCGCCTGCGGGCTGGATCCGCTGACGATCAACGGCATGCCGTTCCTGCAGGTGCTGGCCGGCCCTTCATGGGAAACCGGTAATTTCGCAGCCGGCCTGCGGGATTTGGCCGACAAGCTCAAGGCGCGCGACAGTTTTCGCGATCTACGCTTACCCGTTATAGTCGACAGCGAAGAACGCTGGTGGGAAATTGCCGCCTCGCCACGCTACGACGAGTTCGGCGTGTTCTGCGGTTTTCGCGGCGTGGGCTCCGACGTTACCGAACAACGCGCGTCGGCGGATAAGATCAATCGCATGGCCCGCTACGATACACTGACGGGCCTGCCTAACCGATTGCTGGTCAAGGAAACGCTTACCGGCGTTCTGGCTGAAGCCGATAAATGGGGCGGTCGCTGCGCGTTGTTGATGATCGATCTCGACCGCTTCAAGGCGGTCAATGATACTCTCGGCCACCCCGTTGGTGACACCCTGCTGATCCACGTCTCCGCCCGCCTCGACCAGATGATGACCGCCAACGAGATTTGCGGTCGGCTCGGCGGCGACGAATTCGCGATCGTGGTTCGCGACGCGCGGGATACGGTAGCCGTTCAGGAGGTCGCGCAGCGTGTGATCGAGACGCTTTCACGTCCGTATGAAGTGGATCAGCATACCTTATACATCGGCGCGTCAGTCGGCCTGGCGATAGGGCCGCGAGACGGCCGCACGGTGGAAACGTTGGTACGATCGGCTGACCTCGCCCTTTACCGATCGAAGGACGCGGGCGGCAACGTCTGTCGCCTCTATGAGCCGCAGTTGCACACGGAAGCGGAGGAGCGGCGCGTACTCGAGATCGCTCTTCGCCAGGCGGTGGAGCAGGGGCACATGCATCTCGAATATCAACCGGTGGTCGACGCTGATACGGCCCGGCTGATAGGCTTCGAGGCTCTGCTGCGTTGGGCCCATCCCGAATTCGGTAACGTATCTCCCACCAAATTCGTGCCCCTCGCCGAGGAGATGCGACTGATCGCGCCGATCGGCGAGTGGGTTTTGCGCGCCGCCTGTGCGGAAGCCGCACGCTGGCCCGACGACGTACGCGTCGCCGTCAACGTTTCACCCGATCAGTTGCATGATCCCAATTTCGTGACGGTGGTCGCTCAGGCCCTGTCCAACACGGGATTACGCGCTGATCGGCTGGAGCTCGAGGTGACCGAGAGCGTATTCATGCGGGAGGGGACGGGCGCGGTACGCGTTCTGGAGCGGATACTACAGCTCGGCGTACACCTGTCGCTGGATGATTTCGGCACAGGCTATTCGTCGCTAGGCTATTTGAGTCGGACTAGCTTTTCGACGATCAAGGTCGACCGCAGCTTCGTTCAAGGCGCCAGCCAGGGGGTAAGAGAGGCGGTGGCGATCGTGCGGGCGGTGGTGGCGCTGGCACGGTCGCTTGGCATGGCGACTACTGCCGAAGGCGTTGAAACGGAAGCCGAATACGCGATGTCGCAGGAATTGGGCTGTTCCAAGGTACAAGGCTATTACTTCAGCCGCCCGCTACCCGCTGCGGAGGCGCGTGACCTCGCAAACCGGGGTCGGCGCAAAGACGGCATCGCCGCCTGAACCGCTGGTCAACGACGATCAGGAAACCATGTGGCGAAGTGCCGCCAAGCGCCGGGCGGCCACCAGACAATCGATCAGAAAGCCGATCCACATCGCCGACAGCAAGGCCACGGAGACGAGATAGACGCGGAAGCGGGCAGGTACGCGCTTCGACCCCAGGTGAATGAAGCTATGCGCGCCGCGGGCCGCCACGTAGCCCCAGGCCAGCAGCACCTGCGCGACGCTGGTGAGCCCGGTCATCAACAACAACGGCACCAGGGCCAAAAACAGCACCGGCATTTCGAACAGGTTGGCCAGGTTCTGCGCGGGCGCCTCCACGGGCTGGAAATAGCGCGACGCAGCTTCGGCTGTCGCGAAATCCCCCCGGGTGGGCGGTACCCGTCGGACGTGGCGGAGCCGCTGCACGACCAAGGTAAACCACACGATGAACACGAGGCCGACCAAGGCGAAGGTCGGCCACAGAATGGCGAAAGGCGACACGTTTACTCCCCGACGAACAAGAGCACAGCATGACGCCCCCTACGCGTCCGGCGATGCCCGACTACTCCCCCGTCCAAGGCCCGCCCGTCAACCAGCGCGCAGGTGGCGGCGTCCGAGCAGTTCGGCGATCTGGACGGCATTCAGCGCCGCCCCTTTTCGCAGGTTGTCGGACACACACCACAAGGACAGGCCGTTGTCGACGGTCGGGTCGTCGCGCACGCGGCTGACATACGTGGCGTATTCGCCGACGCACTCGACCGGGGTGACGTATCCACCGTCTTCGCGCTTGTCGATCAGCATGATGCCCGGCGCCTCACGCAGGATAGACTGCGCCTCTTCGGCGGACAGTTCCTCCTCGAATTCGATATTGATAGCCTCAGAATGGCCAACGAACACCGGCACGCGGACGCAGGTGGCCGTCACCTTGATGCGCGGATCCATGATCTTCTTGGTTTCGACCACCATCTTCCATTCCTCCTTGGTCGAGCCGTCGTCCAGGAAGCTGTCGATGTGCGGAATGACGTTGAAGGCGATCTGCTTGGTGAATTTCTTAGGCTCGGCCGGATCGCCGACGAAGATGTTGCGGCTCTGCTCGAACAGCTCGTCCATGCCGGTCTTGCCCGCGCCGGATACCGACTGATAGGTCGCGACTACCACGCGCTTGATGCGGGCGCGATCATGCAACGGCTTCAGCGCCACGACCATCTGCGCAGTCGAGCAGTTCGGGTTGGCGATGATGTTCTTGGCGCGATAGCCGTCTATCGCCTCGGCGTTCACCTCCGGCACGATAAGTGGCACGTCCGGGTCCATGCGATAGAGCGAGCTGTTGTCGATGACGGTGCAGCCCGCGGCGGCGAAGCGCGGCGCATAAACCCCCGTCGCCTCCGACCCGATCGCGAACAACGCCATGTCGTAGCCGGCGGGATCGAAATGCTCGATGTTCTTGACGGTCAGCATCCGGCCGGTGTCGCCGTAATCGATCTGATCCCCCGTCGAGCGGCCGGAAGCGACGACGGCGATCTCGTCGGCTGGAAATTCGCGTTCGGCCAGGATATTGACCATTTCGCGCCCGACATTGCCCGTGGCGCCCGCCACGACCACCCTGTATCCCATCACCGTCCTCGCATAGGCTTCGTCGCCGCCGGCCTAGGGTCGCGAACCCGAAAGTCCAGCGAGACGTGTTTGGCGGGGGACAAGCGGAGCCTCCACCGCTTGCGTGCGTCCGGATCGCGCGGCACGAGTCCGGACATGGCGGGCTTTACCTTGCGTGACGTTCCAGCGGCCATGCGGCGCGAAGGCTGGCCGGTGGGCGCGCAGCTGATGGACCGATGGTTCGCGCGTAGCGGGTGGAAGATGCCTGACGACATCAAGCGCGGACTAGTGGCGCCGCCTAATTTCCGCGCCGACCGGACCAGCGTTTCCATGGCCTGGGCGATGCGCGTGCCCCGCTTCGCCTCGGGGCAGCGCAACCTGCTGGCGACGTGGAACCGCGACGAGCGGCGCCAGGCGAGCTTCGATCAGGTTGCGGTGAAGCTGAGGGAGTGGATCATCGCACGCAAGCTGGCCGGGGCACCGCGATTCCGGTTCGGCAATCTGGCGCGCCCCGTCGACTGGATCGACATGCACTGCGCGATCAACCGCGAGATCGTGAACAGCCCGATCCTAGGATGGGTGGACGATTTCTACGCCGCGTTCGGCACCGCGCTGGTGCGGTTGGCGGTGGCGGGCGACGCGGTGCGCGACGGGAGCAATTGGCGCGTGTCGATCGACGAGCTGGGCACCTATCTACGCGACAGCTACGAGTTCAACGGGGATCAGCGACTGGGCAGCTGGGGCCCGGGCGGGTTGCAACGCGCGTCCTTCCTGGCGCCGATGATCGAGGTGGACGAGCGCAAGGGCGATGCCTCGACCAGCCAACAGTTCTGGCGGGTCGATAACAGCTCGTTCGAGGCGTATCGCCGCCTGACGGGCACCGGCGGCGATTACATGATCTATTCGGACCTATGGCGCCACAAGCTGGATCGGCCCGTCGTCGTCACGGTGCGCGCGTGAAGCGGCGAACCGTGGTCGCCGCGGCGGTGCTGGCGGTGGCCATCCCGGCCGCGTCCTGGCTGAACGGCGGCGAGGCCCCGATCAGCCGGGAGGTGTCGCCCGACGGAGCCGAGCGACTGGAGCTGGTGCGGCCCAGCCGGTGGCGGCAGCTGACCGGGTATGACGATGGCGATTACGCGGTGGCGCGGCTGATCCGCACGTCCGACGGGACGACTCTGGGAATCAGTGCCCCATTCTTCTTGGACGGGGCGGGTGCAACGCGCTGGACCGGCCGAGCCGTGGAAGTCGGCGTGGCGGCGCGTTTCAACCGCGCGACCGGGGCGTGGACGGTACAGCCCTAGCAGCCTGCCCCCGCCGTCACCCTGAAAATGTCGGGGGGTCTAGCATCGTACGGGCGTCGAACCGGAGTTGCACGCGTCGATGAATTCCAGATCAGGTCCGGGGCGGTGGTCGAGCGTCGAGCGTAGCTTACCGGAGCGCAGGCGCGGCGGCGGGCAGCGGCGCGTCGAACGGACGGCGGAACGGCTGGGCTCGGCCGTAGGACAGGCTTCGCCATACCCATTCGAAGGGCCCCGCGACGAAGTAGCGCAGCCAGACGTTCGCCGTGACCAGCAGCAGAGCGATCACCGCGGTCGCGACCAGCGTCTGATCGAACCAGCCGAAGCGCCGCCAGAGCCCCGGTCCCCAAGGTGCGAACAATATCCAGATGCCGACGATCGAGGTCAGGAAGTACAGCGAGAAGGCGACACGGCCGGCGGCGACGAAGGGGGCCAGCACCGCCCGCCCCACCCTGCCCCGGATCAGCCAGTTCGCCAGCGCCACATGCCCCAGCGACACGGCGATCCGCGCGAACTCCGCGGTGATCCAGATCGTCTTGGGTACGGGTCGGAACGACATGACCTCCAACGCGCCGACGAGCCGGGCGGTTAATCCGAGGCCGTAACAGGCGGCCATCATACCCAGGTAAAAGCGCCGGTCGCGTGCCCCCTGGATGATGCCCAGCTTCCACGCCGCGACACCCAGCAGCATCACGCAGAATGCCTCCGCGATGCCGGGCAGCAGCATGTGCGCCAAGATGAATTCAATCCAGACGCTCCAGAAGAAACCAGCATAGGCGACGAGGCCGGCCGAGTGCGCTTTGTCCTCGCGCATGATGTCGGCGCGGCGCTCGGGCGTCGGGATCAGGCGCCCGCGGACCTCCCGCCACTCGCTTCGCGCCGCCACGTCGGCCTTGATCGCGGGCTTGCCGGCGGCGGTGCGTGCGTCGGCCTGCGCCACCCGCTCGATCAGCGCGGCGCGCCCGGCATATTGCACCGCGCCGCCCACCGCCGTGATAGCCGCGAAGGCGAAACCCAGCGGGATCAACCATCGCACCGACAGGGTGCGAAACGGAAACAGGAACAAGGCCGCCAGCGCATAGACGTGGAGGATGTCACCCACCCACAATATGACGAACACGTCGAACAAGCCGAACGCGAGTAGCCACAGGCTGCGACGGAGATACAGGTCCGCGATCGCAACGGGGCCGTCGGGCGTCATGGCGGAGCGCGCCAGCACCATCATGCCGGCACCGAACAGCAGTTCCAAGACGCCGCGCATCGTACCTTCGGCCAGCACCTGGGTCACGGCCCACGCGACCCGATCGGCGGGCGTCCAGCCGATCAGGCGGATGTCGGTCATGATGCGCCATCCCGACGACGCCATCATCGGGATGTTCATGTAGAATATGCCCAGGATCGCGACGCCCCGCAGCGCGTCCAGCACCTCTATCCGCTGCCGGTCCGCGACCGGTGCCAGTTCCATTCCTGTCATGCCCGCCCCCCGACGATCAAGTCGGGTGAATGTAACGCGGGGTTGCCGATATAGTCAAACGGAGGTCAGAAGGCCCTCACTAGCGTCATTCTGCAGCGGGAGCCGGCTTGTTCTTCACGGTTCGGTCCAGGAAACCTAGGATCGTGTGCCACAGGTGCTGACTGACGCCCGGCCCGCCGACGCGATGCGTCTGACCGGGGTAGAACATCATCTCGAACGGTGTGTCGGTTGCCTGCATCCGGGCGGCAAACGCGGTGCTGTTGTCCAGGAACACGTTGTCGTCGGCCATGCCGTGGATCAGCAACAGCGGGTCACGGATCTTGGTGGCGTCGGCGACCGCGGCGGACGACGCGTAGCTGGCGGGGTCGGCTTTCGGGTCGCCCAGGTAACGCTCGGTGTAATGGGTGTCGTAGAGCCGCCAATCTGTGACGGGCGCGCCCGACACGGCGGCCGCGTAGACGCCGGGCGTCTTTTCCAGCATCTTGATCGACATATAGCCGCCGTAGGACCAGCCATAGGTAGCGATCCGCGCGGGGTCCACGAAGGGTAGCGACTTGAGGTAGTTCGCGCCGGCCAGCTGATCAGCCACTTCAACCGTGCCCATGGCATGGTAGATCTGATCCTCGAAGGCTTTGCCGCGGTTGAAACTGCCGCGATTGTCGATCTGAAAGAAGATCCAACCCTGGTCGACCAAATATTGCGGCAGCGCGCCCTGCCAGCCGCGCGTCACCTGCTGACCCGTGCCCGGGCCGCCGTAATGCTGAAAGAAGACGGGGTAGCGCTTCCCCGGCTCAAGCGGCGGAGCGATCATCTCCCAGTAAAGGTCGGAGCCGTCGGCAGCCTTGATCGTGCCGAACTTCGTTTCGCGATGGCGAGCGAGATAGGGGTGATAGGGGTGACCGGGCGCGATCCTGTTCTCGTTGATCCAGGCCAGTCGCTGGCCGGCCGCGTCGGCGAGATAGGTCTGCGCCGGCTGGCGCGGCGCGGAGCGGGTAACGATCAGGCGGCTGGCGGCGGCGTCCATCGTCGCCTGATTATTATAGCCCCGCTCGGTCAAGCGAGTGACCTGGCCGGGCCGCTTCAGGTCGAGGGCATAGACATGGGCCTCCAGCACATCATCCTTGAGGCCGGTGAAGAATAGGTGCCCGCGTGCCTCGTCGACGCCGACCAGCCCCGTCACTACCCAAGGGCCTTTGGTCAGCTGGGTCCAGCGATTGCCGCGATAAAGATAAAGGTGATTGAAGCCGTCACGCTCTGACGCCCAGATCAGCGAGCCGTCGGCCATAGCGTGATAGTCGCTGGACAGGTTGACCCAGCTACGCTCGCCCGACCGTTCGGTGAACAGCACGCGCGCGCGGCCGGTGGCGGGGTCGACCGCCAGCATGTCCAGCCGCTTCTGGTCGCGGGATTGGCGTTGGACGAGCAGCGTCCTGCCGTCGGGCGTCCAGTCGACGCGGGCCAGGTAGATATTCGGATCTGGTCCCAGATCGACTTTTACTTGGCCGGAGCCGTCGGCGCGCATCACGTAAAGGTCGACCAGCACGTTGGCCGTGCCCGCGGCCGGGTAGCGTTGTTCGAACGTCTTGGTGCCGTTGGCGCCGATCGCGGCGCGGACGGCGACTTGGACGGGCTTTTCGTCGAAGCGTTCCACGGCGATCATGCGGTCGTCGGGGGACCACCAATAGCCCGTGCGACGGTCCATCTCCTCCTGCGCGACAAACTCTGCCTCGCCGAAGTGGACGGTGCCGCCGCCGCCGGTCGTGACTGCCCTGGCTTCCCCGCCCGCCAGCGGCTGGACCCAGAGATTCTGGTCGCGGACGAAGCTGACATAGCCGCCCGCGGGCGACACGGCGGGGTTCAACTCGCCGCCGGGCGTATCGGTCAGGCGACGGACGCCGCCGTTCAGGTCGGCAAGGTAGAGGTCGCCGTCGAGCGGAACCAGGATGGAGCGGCCGTCGGGCGCCCAGTCATAGGCGACGATGCCCTTGGAACCGCCGATGCGCGCTCGCTCACGCTGCATCTTCTCCGCCTCCGACAGTTCGGCGCCGGAGCCGACCCGCTTCGAATCGACCAGCATCCGCTCGGTGCCGGTGCGGGTGTCACGTGCCCATAGGTCAAGCCGCTCACGATCGTCGGAGCGGGGACGAAGCGACGTCAGGAGTGTCCCGTCGGGCGATAGGCGTAGCGCGCGGGGCGATTGGCCGGCAAGGTCCGGGCTACCGAACACGCGCGCCAGCGTCAGCCGCTCGCCCTCCTGCGCCGACTGCCCCGCCGCGGGCGGCGCCTGGGCGGGCAGGTCAGCGGCCAAGGCGGCCTCCCCCACCGTGCAAAGGGCAAGTGCCAACAACCATGCGCGCATCCCGAACCGTCCCCGTGCGGCCGCCGCCCATGCGCGGGACCGGGCCGGCTTATCGCGGCCGCGCCGCGTGCCGTAAAGCCGGCGCGCAACAGAAAGGGCGCAGTTCCTGCCGGAACCGCGCCCCTCCTTAATGCCGTTGCCGACGTATCACTCGGCGGCGACGCTACCCTTGGCGGGGCGGGTGTCGCGACGCTCGGCGATGCGCGCGGCCTTGCCGGTACGACCGCGCAGGTAATAGAGCTTGGCGCGACGGACCGCGCCTTTGCGTACCACCTCGATCGAATCGATATTGGGGGAGTAGAGCGGGAACACGCGTTCCACACCCTCGCCGAAGCTCAGCTTGCGCACCGTGAAGCTGGAGCCCATGCCCTTGTTGGAACGGGCGATGCACACGCCCTCATAGGCCTGGACGCGGGTACGCTCGCCCTCGACCACCTTGACGCCGACCTTCAGCGTGTCGCCGGGCCGAAACTCGGGGATCGCGCGGGTGGCGGTCAGCTTCTGAATCTGCTCGGCTTCGAGCTGCTGGATCAGGTTCATGGTTCGAACTCTTCTTCGTGCCGCGCGCCAGAGGGCGACCCGACCCGAGCACCACCGCGGCGCTCCCAAAGGTCCGGCCGCCTTAGCCGTGTGTCCGATTCGGACCGGGCGAGACGCCAGGCCGCCACCGCCGCGTGATCCCCCGACCGCAGCACCTCGGGGATCACGCGCCCCTCCCACGTCTGCGGTCGGGTATAATGCGGGTACTCCAGGAGGCCGCTCTCGAAGCTCTCCTCCTCCCCGCTGGAGGCCGCGCCCATTACGCCGGGCAGCAGCCGGACGCAAGCGTCCAGCAGCACCAGCGCCGCCGTCTCGCCGCCCGACAGCACATAGTCGCCGATCGACAGCTGTTCCACGTCGCGCGCCTCGAACAGACGCTCGTCGAACCCCTCGAACCGACCGCAGATCAGCGTGATTCCGGGTCCAGCCGCCAGCGCGCGCACCCGCTCCTGCGTCAGCGGGCTCCCCCGCGGCGTCAGCGCGATCGCCGGGCCGGGCCCGCGCTCCGCATCCAGGGCGGCGGCCACCACGTCGGCGCGCAGGACCATACCCGCCCCCCCGCCCGCGGGCGTGTCGTCGACGGTGCGGTGGCGGTCGGCGGCATGTTCGCGGATCGACACGGCGCGGCACGACCAGCGCCCCGCGCGCAGCGCGCGGCCTGCCAGCGCGTGGCCCAGCGGCCCCGGAAACATGTCGGGATAGAGCGTCAGGATCGTCGCGGCGAAGGCGGGCAACGTGTCGCTCACGACGCGGTGATCGGGACGCAAAGGTCGGCGGTCGGCATCGGATCGGATCCCCTGTCGGTCGAGGCCTGTCGGTGGGGGCGTCTTCGCCGCCCCGGGGGCATCGCGCAAGCCGCGCCGACGATACGGATCAATCCGGGCAACGCGCGGCGGCCGGGTGCGTTCGACGGGGATGCTCGATTGCGCGATCATTGGCGGCGGCCCGGCGGGACTGACTGCGGCCGTCTATCTGGGTCGCTTCGGCCTGAAGGCCCGGCTGTTCGACGGCGGGGCGTCGCGTGCCGCCATCATCCCCTGCACGCGCAACGCGGTCGGTTTTCCCGACGGCATATCGGGACGCGACCTGCTGACCCGGATGCGCGAACATGCCGCGCGCTACGGCGTGGCGACGGAGGCCGCGACGGTGGACGGGCTGGCGACTGTGGGGGATGGGTTCCGCCTGAACGTGGAGAGTGCGTCGGTAGCGGCGCGCACCGTGCTGCTGGCGACGGGGGTGGTCAACCATCGCCCGCCGATGCCGGACGACCTGCACGACCGCGCGGTGGCCGCGGGCCGGTTACGCTACTGCCCCGTATGCGATGGGTTTGAGGTGACGGACCGGCGCGTCGCAGTGATCGGCACGGGCGACCACGGCACGCGCGAGGCGCTGTTCCTGCGCAGCTACACGCGCGACGTGACGCTGGTGGCGCGCGACGGCGCACCCGACCTGGACCCGGAATGCGAGGCGCGGCTGGACGCGGCGGGCGTGCGGCGGCTGGGCGGACCTTGCCGTAACTGGACGCTCACCGACGACGACATCGCGTTCGAGACGACTGACGGGCGCGTGGAGGCGGACAGCGTGTATCCCGCGCTGGGGTCGGCGATCCGGTCCGAACTGGCAATCGGGGTCGGCGCAAGGGCGAGCGACGGCGGGTGCCTGGAGGTGGACGACCACCAGCGGACCAGCGTGGCCGGCCTTTACGCGGCGGGCGACGTGGTGCGCGGCCTGGACCAGATCAGCCACGCGACGGGCGAGGCGGGTGTCGCGGCGACGACGATCCGCAATGAACTGGATGAGCGCCGGCCTCTGTGGCGATAGGGCTGCGGCGGTAGGATCGTGGCGGTGGTGCAGAACCGGCCACTGGGCCCAATCAGCGTATCTGCGCGATCGTTGCCTGACGCGCGATAAGTTGCCAGCCCGACCGCCGCCTGGCCCATATGTCGGTGAAGGGCCGCGTTACCCGCCGACCGGCACCCGGACCTTTAATCGGGACCATCGTGTCGTATCCCATGACGACGGTGACCTCCGGCTTTTCCGCGACCAGCGTGATGTGTTTGCGGAAGTCCCTATAGTCGAGGAAGTCGCGTTCCATCGCAGCGATCACGTCCTCGCGTCGAAGAACGGTATTGTTGGGTGAGTTGACGACGAAATCCTCCGCCCAGACCATTCTGACACCGTCGGCATCGTGCGCCATCATGGCCTTGCCCAAGCGCCCGTAAGCCACACCGATCTCCGGCGGCATATGCACGCCGGGCGCGAGTTGCGCCGCGGCGGGTGCGGCAGCCAGCAACATCGGCAACAGAAGCATCCTCACCACGGTGCCGTCCCCCCTCGCGAAACGTCGGCGTCATCCTGCGCGCCGCCGCCATCACTTGCAATGACAAGCGACGGAGGGGGGAGGGTCAGGCGTTCAGATAGGCCGGGTCGACGACCATCCGTTCCGCATCCCAGTCGGGGACGGCGGCGGGAATCAGGGGCAGCATGACGAGGCGACCGTCGAGGCGCTCGACCTCGATCACGTCGCCGGCACCGAAATTCTCGACGGCGACGACGCGGCCGGCGGGAGTGCCGTCGGGCGTCCGGACGGGGAGGCCGATCAGGTCGGCGTGGTAGTATTCGTCGTCCGCCAGCGCGGATAACGCGTCGCGCGGGACAGTGAGCATGGTGCCGCGCAGCGCCTCGGCCGCGTCGCGGGTAGTGACTTGGTGGAAGTTGACGATGTTGCCGCGCATCGACGTTATCGTCAGGGCGCCGCCATTAAAGGTCCGATACGATCCTATATCATCGGTGAACAATTTCAGCTTCACCGCGCCGCCGACGCCGTGGGCGCCGACGACGACGGCGAGGGTCACCGCGCCGACGTCACCCGGCGGATTGCTCTCCGGGACTGTCGGCGTCGCCGGCGGGCGCGTCGTCGGCCCCTTCGGCCGGATCCTGCGACGAGACGCCGCGGTTGGTCGCCTCTTCGAGGTCGTGGGAGGGCTGTTGGTCATCCTTGGGATCGGTCATCGGCACGTTCTCCTTGGAGGGCATGAACGCGCCGACGATCGTCCGGTGCCGATCAGGCGTCGGCCGTCTCGGCGGGGGCGGCGGCGGCCTCCTGCGCGGCGGCGGCCTTCTCGGCGCGCTCCTCGGCCCGCTCCTTGGCCTTCTCGCCCGGCTCGCCCTTGGTAGGGTTGTTGCGGGCCGCGCGCTCGCGCACGCCGGCCTGGTCGAGGAAGCGGGCGACGCGGTCGGTCGGCTGCGCGCCCACGCCCAGCCAGTGCTTGGCGCGGTCGGCATCGAGCACCACGCGGTTCTCCGCGTCCTTGGCGAGCAGCGGGTTGTAGTTGCCGATCTTCTCGATGAAGCGGCCGTCGCGGGGCGAGCGGGCGTCGGCGACGACGATGCGGTAATAGGGGCGCTTCTTGGAGCCGCCGCGCGACAGTCGGATGCTGAGTGCCATTATTCTTTCCTTCTTCTAACGTATTGCTGTTACTTGAACTTCTTGCCGCCGGGCAGGCCGGGCAGCGCGGGCATTCCCTTGCCCGCCTGGCCCATCATCTGGCCCAGTTCGGGGCCGCCCAGCGCGTTGCCGATGCCGGCCATGCCGCCGCCCGGACCCCCTTTGCCCATCATCGCCATCAGGCCTTTGATGCCGCCCATCTTGCGCAGCTTCTTCATGGCGGTGGCCATTTCGAGCTGCATCTTCATCAGCTTGTTGACGTCCTGGACGGTGGTTCCCGATCCCTTGGCGATACGGATCTTGCGCTTGGCGTTGATGAGTTCGGGCTTGGCGCGTTCCTTGGGCGTCATGGAGCCGATCATGGCGTCCATGTGGACAAGGATCTTCTCGTCCACCGCGCCCGACTTCATGGCGGCCTGCGCGCCCTTCATGCCGGGCATCATGCCGGCCAGCGCGCCCAGCCCGCCCATGCGCCGCATCTGCGCGAGCTGCGAGCGGAGGTCGTTCATGTCGAACTGGCCCTTGGCGAGCTTGGCGGCGACGCGCTCGGCGTCCTCCTGCTCGATCGTCTCGGCCGCGCGCTCGACCAGCGACACCACGTCGCCCATGCCCAGGATGCGGCCGGCGACGCGTTCGGGATGGAAGGCTTCGAGCGCGTCGGTCTTCTCGCCCGTGCCGGCGAACTTGATCGGCTTGCCGGTGACGGCGCGCATCGACAGGGCGGCGCCGCCGCGCGCGTCGCCGTCCATGCGGGTCAGGACCACGCCGGTCAGCGGCACCTGTTCGGAGAAGTTGCGCGCGACGTTGACCGCGTCCTGGCCGGTCAGCGCGTCGACGACCAGCAGGATTTCCTGCGGCACGGCGATGTCGGCCACGGCCTTCATCTCGTCCATCAGCGCCTGATCGACGTGGAGGCGACCGGCCGTGTCGAGCATCAGCACGTCGAAGCCCTGGAGCTTCGCGGCCTGGAGCGCGCGCCGGGCGATCTCGACCGGCTGCTGGCCGGGCACGATGGGCAGCGTCGCCACGTCCACCTGCGTGCCCAAGGTCGCCAGCTGTTCCTGCGCGGCGGGGCGATTGACGTCGAGCGACGCCATCAGCACCTTTTTGCGGTCGCGCCCGGTCAGGCGGCGGGCGATCTTGGCGGTGGTGGTCGTCTTGCCCGAGCCCTGGAGGCCGACCATCATCACGACGGCGGGCGGCGACACGTCCAGCATCAGTTCCGACGCGTCGGCGCCCAGCGTCTCGACCAGCTGGTCGTGGACGATCTTGACCACCTGCTGGCCGGGCGTGACCGAGCGCAGCACGTTCTGGCCGATCGCGGCCTCGGTCGCCTTGTCCGTGAACTCGCGCGCGACGGGCAGCGCCACGTCCGCCTCCAGCAGCGCCACACGAACCTCGCGCATGGCGGCGCGAACGTCGGCCTCCGTCAGTGCGCCGCGACCGCGCAGACGGTCGAATACGCCGCCCAGGCGATCGCTCAGACTGTCGAACATGGCACGGGCCCTCACGCTGGTCCGGCCGTAACGCGAAAAACGCCGGCGGGCGAAACCTCGCCGGCCAGCGTGCGCCCCGCCGGGACGCGTTTTCACGTTCCGACGGGACGGAACGACCGCGTCGCTAGCCGAAGGATACGTAAAGGGCAAGTCGGCACCCTGATCCGTACTGCTTAACCCGATATAAAGGCGGCGCTGGCACCGGTCCCGCGGTCGGGGGACGGAGAAATGCGGCATATGAAGGGTCGAGCGTCGCGTGCGGTGGGGACGGAGTTCCTGAGCGGCGTCGTGACGGGGGCGGCGGCGCTGTTGTTCGTCGGCACGGGGGGCACCGCGATGGGCGGGCTGGCGCGCGACGGCACGCCGCCGAGCCCGGCCGAGACGTCCGTGCTGCTGCTCAACATCGCGTTGATCTTGTTCGCGTGGTTTCGCCATCGGGCGATGCGCCGCGAACTGACCCAGTTAGCCGAGGCGGGCGAGCGGGCCGAGACGATGGCGGCGCACGACCCGTTGACGGGCTTCCTCAACCGCCGCGCGCTGCCCGACCGCGTGGCGGCGCTGCTGCGCCAGGCCAGGCGCAACAAGGGCGCGGTGGCGGCGATGGTCTTGGACCTGGACCATTTCAAGACGGTGAACGACGTGCACGGCCACGCGGTGGGCGACGCGTTGTTGCGCGAGGTGGCGGGCGAGATCCGGGCGGCGGTGCCGGCACACGCGCTGCTGGCCCGGCTGGGGGGCGACGAGTTCGGATGCTTTCTGGCGTTCGACCCGGCGGACCCGGGCGCGGTGGAGCGCGTCGCGGACGCGCTGGCCCGGCGCATCGGGCAGCCGTTCGCGGTGGAAGGCGCGCAGCTGCACGTGGGCGCTTCGGTGGGGTTGGCGCGGTCCGACCGGGGCGAGGAGACGGGCGACGCCAAGCCCGGCTTCGACGCGCTGCTGCGCGCCGCCGACATCGCCATGTACGCCGCCAAGAACGGCGGGCGCGGCCGCGTGGCGTGGTTCGACCGGTCGATGGCCGACGAGTTGCAGGCGCGGTGCCAGCTGGAGCGCGAGCTGCGCGCGGCGGTGCCGGCGGGACAGGTCGTCCCCTTCTTCGAACAGCAGGTCGACCTGGTGACGGGGCGGTTGAGCGGGTTCGAGGTGTTGGCGCGCTGGGAACATCCCGTGCGCGGGCTGGTGCTGCCCGCGCAGTTCATCGCGGCGGCGGAAACCACCGGCATCATATCCGACCTGTCGGTGGCGATCATGCGCCAGGCGTTCCTGGCCGCGCGCGACTGGGACGCGGGCCTGACGCTGTCGGTGAACGTGTCGCCCCAGCAGCTGAAGGACCCGTGGCTGCCCGAGAAGATCATCCGCACGCTGACCGAGACGGGCTTTCCCGCCAACCGGCTGGAGGTGGAGATCACCGAGGGCGCGCTGTTCGCCAACCTGACGCTGGCGCAGTCGATCGTGGGGTCGCTGAAGAACCAGGGCGTCCGCGTGGCGCTGGACGATTTCGGCACGGGCTATTCCAGCCTGGCGCATCTACGCGCGCTGCCGTTCGACCGGATCAAGGTGGACCGGAGCTTCGTGGCGTCGATGGGGTCGAGCCCGGAAAGCGCCGCGGTGGTCAACGCGATCGTGCGGCTGGGCGACAGCCTGCACCTGCCGGTCACGGCCGAGGGGATCGAGGATGCCGAGGCCGAGGCGCTGTTGCGCGACATGGGCTGCACGCGCGGCCAGGGCTATCTGTACGGGCGGCCGGTCAACGCGGCCAACGCGCGCCGGCTGCTGGCGGAACGGCGGCTGCTGGCGTCGCCGGTCCGGGCCCAGGCCGCCGCCAGGACTCGCCGCGCGGGCTGAGAGCCTGTTCGAGAACGCGCTGCGGCGCGTTCTGCGGCACCGGCCCGCTCCCCCACCCGACCTCCCATAACGTGCCCTGGGTGGGAGGTCGGGTGGGGGAGCGGGCCGGTGCCGCTCTGAAACTCGCTCTCCGCGAGTTTCCGAAGAGGCTCCGAGCCCCTGCCCCCTGCGCCCCTCAAAGTGGACAGTGCGAGGCGCAGCGCCTATCGGCGCGCCCATGTCCCCCCGCCCCGGGCCCGAGATCGTCTCGCTGGGCTGCCGCCTGAACCTGTCGGAAAGCGACGCCATCGCCGCGATGCTGGCGGGGCGGAACACGGTGGTCGTCAACACTTGCGCGGTGACGGACGCCGCCGTGAAGCAGACACGCGCCGCCGTGCGCCGCCTGCGCGCGCGGCGGCCGGACGCCGAACTGATCGTCACCGGCTGTGCCGCGCAGGTGGACCCCGCCGCCTTCGCCGCCATGCCCGAGGTGGACCGGGTGGTGGGCAACCCGGACAAGCTGGACCCCGCCGCCTGGACATCGGGTGCGCGACCGCGTTTCGCGTTCGACGGGGCGTGGCGGCTGCCCCCCTCCCCCGCCGGGCCCGACAGGTCGCGGGCGTTCCTGGAGATACAGAACGGGTGCGACCACGCCTGTACGTTCTGCGTGATCCCGGCCGGGCGGGGCCCCGCGCGATCCGCCCCCCTGGACGCCGCGACGGCGATGGCGGAGGCGGCGGTCGCGGCCGGGCAATGCGAACTGGTGCTGACCGGCGTCGACCTGACCAGCTGGCGAGACGATGCCGGCCGGGGACTGGCGGCGGTGGTGGAACGGCTGCTGGGCGTGGCCGGCGTCGAGCGGCTGCGCCTGTCCTCTCTGGACCCGGCGGAAGTCGACGAGCCGCTGCTCGACCTGATCGTCGGCGAGCCGCGCGTGCAGCCGCACCTGCACCTGTCGCTGCAGGCGGGGAACGACATGATCCTGAAGCGGATGCGGCGCCGTCATTCGCAGGCGCAAGCGGTCCGGCTGGTGGAGCGGGTCAAGGCCCGGCGACCGGAGGTGGCGGTGGGCGCCGACCTGATCGCGGGCTTCCCGACCGAGACGGAGGCGATGTTCGCCGACACGCTGGCGGCGATCGCCGACTGCGACGTCGTGCAGGCGCACGTGTTCCCCTATTCCGCCAAGGCGGGCACGCCGGCGGCGCGGATGCCCCAGGTGGCAATGCCCGTCCGGCGCGAGCGGGCTGCGCGGCTGCGCGCGGCGGCGGGGGCGCGGCGGGCGGCCTGGCTGTGGACGCTGGTCGGCGGCGAGCAGCGGGTGCTGGTCGAGCGGCCGGGTACCCACGGCCACGCGGGCAATTTCGCGGAGGTGCGGCTGGCGGAGCCGCGCATACCGGGCGAGGTCGTGCGCGTCCGCGTCACGCGCGCGAGTGATACGGAACTGGAAGGCGTTGCGTTATGAGTACGTCCTGGCACGACAAATTGCTGGGCGGTTTCCGCCGCACCTCCGACCGGCTGGTCGGCAATCTGGCGGGGCTGGGCGCCGCGCGGCTGGACGAGAATACGCTGGACGAGGTGGAGGAGGCGCTGATCGCGTCCGACCTGGGCACCACCACCGCCGCCAAGGTGCGCGGGCGGCTGGCCGAGGGCAGCTTCGAGCGGAACATGGAGGAGCTGGGCATCCGGCTGGTGGTGGCCGAGGAGGTCGAGCGCGCGCTGGAGAAGGTGGCGCGACCGATTGAGGTGACGGCGTTTCCGCGGCCGCAGGTGATCCTGGTGATCGGCGTCAACGGGTCGGGCAAGACCACCACCATCGCCAAGCTGGCGCACCTGTTCCTGGAACAGGATTACGGCGTGATGCTGGCGGCGGGCGACACATTCCGCGCCGCCGCCATCGGCCAGCTCAAGACCTGGGCCGACCGCGTCGGCGTGCCGATCGTGTCGGGGCGCGAGGGCGGCGACGCGGCCGGCATCGTGTTCGAGGCGGTGAAGCAGGCGACCGCGACCGGCATCGACGTGCTGATCGTTGATACGGCCGGCCGGTTGCAGAACAAGCGCGAACTGATGGACGAGCTGGCCAAGGTCCGGCGCGTGCTGGGCCGGCTGAACCCGGAAGCGCCGCACGACGTGGTGCTGGTGCTGGACGCGACCACGGGCCAGAACGCGTTGAACCAGATCGAGGTGTTCCGCGACGTGGCGGGCGTGACGGGGCTGGTGATGACCAAGCTGGACGGCACCGCCAGGGGCGGCGTGCTGGTGGCGGCGGCCGAGCGCTACGGCCTGCCGATCCACGCGATCGGGGTGGGCGAGCAGGTGGGCGACCTGCGCCCCTTCGACCCGCGCGAGGTGAGCCGCATCATCGCGGGCGTCGACGACGGGATTGCGCGGTGAGTGCGGCCCCCAAGGCGTCGGCCGGCCTGACGGCAGCGATCGACTACGGCCCATTCGCCGTGTTCTTCGTCGCCAATCTGGTCGCACCTGGCGATCCGGTGCGGCGCGTGCTGATCGCCACGGGCGCGTTCATGGCGGCGACGCTGGCGGCGATCGTCGTGTCCCGCGTCAAGCTGGGGCGCGTGTCGCCGATGCTGTGGGTGTCGGGCATGCTGGTGATCGTGTTCGGCGGGCTGACGCTGTGGTTTCGCGACAGCACGTTCCTGAAGGTGAAGCCGACGATCGTGTATCTGGGGTTCGCCGCCGTGCTGGGCTACGGGCTGGCGACGCGCAAACCGTTGCTGCAACAGCTGTTCGGTACGGTCTATCCGGGCCTCAACGGCGAGGGGTGGCGCAAGCTGACGCGCAACTGGCTGTTGTTCTTTGTGGCGATGGCGGCGGCGAACGAGGCGGTGTGGCGCTGGACCGCGCCGCTGCCGAACAGCGACCTGACCGCCTGGGCGGCGTACAAGCTGTGGGTGGTCGGCCCCGCGACCCTGGTGTTCGCGCTGGTCAA
>Ga0325400_1000157_pt1 | contig 43792 bp, 19 predicted proteins | sample PopdelMetagenome_2_FD_205662 | JGI IMG/M metagenome (GOLD analysis project Ga0325400, IMG submission 205662) | Populus deltoides microbial communities from Bellville, Georgia, United States - Xylem-PdKOR-R1 | ecosystem: Host-associated > Plants > Phyllosphere > Stem > Wood/Secondary xylem... | reverse complement strand
TTAAACCCCAAAACTTTCAATCATTTTGCCCTTAACCCAAATTTTAATTCATTCTTCATTTATTTCATTTTACTTGTTTTTCCATCATTATTATTATTTATTTGTTTTTATCCTTTTCAGTAAAATGAATAAATAATAATAAAAATAAAAATGGTCAAAAATTGGGTTATGACAATCCTCATCAAGTTTAAGTATCATACTATGTCATCCATATGCTCTGAGATTGTTTGGTTTTGAGATTTGTTAAATGAATTTAGTATTTTTTAGGTTACTCTTACTTCTCTTCATACTGATAACTCAAATGTCATTCAAATTGCTACTAATCTAGTCTTTCATGAGCACATTAGGCACATTAAACTAGATTGTCATTTTATTTGTGAGCATTTGACCAACATATAATTAATCTCTCTCACATTTCCATTGAATTCTAGATAGCTAATGTATTTACCAAAGCTTTATCTCATCATTCACATCAATTCATGATAGATTGATAAAATGATGATTTTGTTATCCACCAACATCAATTTAAGAATTTAAGAAGGGATGTTAGTTGTAATATATTGATTTAAAAAGATTGAATGATATGCAATTATTTGATTTTGATTTAGAGAGCTTGATAGATTGAATGATGTACAATTGGTTGTACAGAGTTACCGTCTTAGTTTATAGAAAGATTGTTAGGAGAGTGATGGTAAGATATAATTATGTTAATACTTGAAAAGATCCTATATTGAAAGACGTACAAACCATTTTGACAATATAACATCCCCTTCTCTTCTTTTTTCAAGGACATCCGAGGCTTTTGATTTGCGATGAATCGTTAATCATAAGACTGTACATTGCTGTAATAAACATCAATACCTTCAATGGAATAGAAGACGGATCGAGTAGCACGAGCATTAACAACGAACTCTGTCGAGAGAGACACGTTTGGAGCGTTGGCGGCTTCAAGTTTTGCAACATTCAATAGCGACGGAACAAATTTCATATCCAGCAGTACCAGGCTAAGTAGACTCCCTTGAAGCAATCTAGATTCAAGCATCCACGTATGGGATTGCTGTGCAAAGCCTTTTCCTGGTGAGCTTCCAAATGGAAGTTGACAGTAGTGGTAGTAGTGCTTCGTCGCCAAGTTGCGACACCCTCAGAGCAGTTCATCATTGTACCATGTACGCACACACTAATACAAATGAAACAATTTAAAAGAATTTATATCATTGCAGGAGCCTGATTTCACATCGATCCACCACGTAAATGATGGTACCAACGCGTCAGAGAACCCTAACGCAGCCCAGCAATTACGAGATGCATTCTATGAAATACACCCAGCGCTCCTCCAGTCAGAGTCATCAGCCTTGACGGCTTATTATCTATTAAAGCGAATAGAAAGAGAGGATCTCCTGCTGCCCTCAAGCCAAAATGCATCATCTTTTAATACCATTTTCCTGGCAACAAACAGTTCATTATGACAACTGCACCAATACCAAGAAGCAAATAAGAAGGCGAAAAATATCTAGGAAGTCAGAAAAATCATGAGGTTGCAAATATCTCATGGCATTTTTAAAACTGTGCCGGCTTAAAAATCTCTTTATATACAAAACAGCCGTGACTCTGCACTCCAGACACGAGCTAACAGAAAAGTAAAGAGGAAAAATTATTAGTAACTCCTGTGTGGGTTTATGAACAGATGGAATTGATTTCCCTATAAAGCCCACGGAAGACCTTCGAGTGTGTGATTGGACACATTCACCACATCCATGCAGGGCACTATACATATGGCGAGTCGCCATAGCTCTATTTATCTGAAAGGTCCCCAAAAAGGAGCAGTGAAGTATTCACATGACGCCTTTCAGGCACAAGCTGCTCTGTTTTTGAAACAGGTTTTACAGTTTGTTCCTTGTCTGGAAATGGGAATGAGAGGGAAAGGGAGAGGGAAGCAGAGACGCCATCGTCTTCTTCCTTATTCAACACCTTGTCTGGGGGCTTGTTCTGGTTATCATTTTTCTCTACCAATCCGAAGAAAGGCAGGATTCCCTTATTAGGGGATTTTGTCTCAGCCCCTAAGGCAAGCTCGAGATTTGGAATCCCATCATGATCTTTATCCTCATCATTTGATGAGTTCCAGGGCATGGAGTTACCAGGCAACCAAATATCCTTGACACGATGTGAATCCACAGGAAAGAAGAACCTTTCACTAGTTCCTAGGTCCTCCAAGATAACTTTTTCATCAGATGCTTTGTCATAGCTCTTCTCCTCAATTGAGGAGTTGGAACCCAAATCACATGTCTGAGAAGTAAAACTACCACTCAAAGAATTTCCATCTCTTGAACCACTACCCCCATATAGTTCCCTGAAACCCATCTTGAGCTTCTTCCTAATACTCTCTCCATCTACTAACTTGTTATTATCTGCCTTATTCCACAGAGCTTTATGAGTCACGCTACTCGAAGTCAGTGGTGCAGTCTCTGACAGATCAATATATGGTCGTTTCCTTGGGGTTTTCTCTGAAGAAGCCTCCACATCCAGATTCACATTCTCTTCATTCAAGTCCGTTTCAACTTTAACATTATTTCTATCACAGTATGTTCTATCAACTATTTTTCCCTCACCAAAAGCCGTCCTGCCACCTGAATCTTGACTACCAACACCAAAAATCTTGAAAGATGGCATACCTTCTCCAAAACATGAAGTACCTTCATGCATTTGTATCTCCACCACATCAGAGCTAGAATTAGTTCCAGTTAACTCAGCACAAGATTTAAACTCCACATCCATACTGCACTCAGGATGACCAACTTCTTCCTGTGAAAAGAAGGGTCAGCATTGATTGAATTGTAAAGGAAGGCGAAAAGAAGTATAAAACATGCTCAACGAAACCAATATGCAGAAAGAACAACAACGAAAAATAGAAGTAAACAATTTGGAACTATTTCCAGAGACTTGGGAGTTGTGTTCACTTTTAGATAGCAATTTTCAGATTTTTCCCCAGTTATTCTAAAATCATTCCTAAATAGAAAACTGAGAAAAGGTGTTTACTAACTCAGTACATAGTTTCAAATATAGAAACAAGGGCCTCACTATGATTGTCTTCAAAATAATAAATAACTGGGTTTAAATAAAGGGGAACTAAACAAGGCTCTTCTTTCTAAAGTGGAATTTGAAGGGCAACTTTTAGTCGTGAAATTAAAAAACAGGTGTTTCCAAGAAAAAGGTGAATAGCAAGCACGTTTTCACAATATTCTGTCTTCTAGAAAACTGAAAAATACACTTTTTTTTGCGAAAGTTTTTCTGGCTCCACTGTTTCCTAAAGGCAAGAATGGTGAAATGGGCAATCTTAAGATCATTTTTTGCCCAACATTTCAGAAGTGCTCGAACCCCACCAAAGTTAATTCACAATCTTTGACTTTAAGTTTTCTTTCTTCTCCTTTCTAGGGAGATAAAACAAGGACCTCGAAGAGCAAGAAATATATAAAAGCCACACACAATAAACATAAACAAAACAAGCACACATGAAACAAGAATTTTACATGGAATTTGACCATGTCAGTCAAACTGCAAAAAAGTCCCCTACAAGAAGCCCACATTCAAAATCTCTCACTAAACTAGCATCAGATCAAGAAGCATAAGCCAGAAAGTATTGCAGTATTCAAAAGGTTCCATTAGTGCTGGAGTTGACAAATGATTTGAGCATTAATAGATCTGCTTATGATTCATGCAGACACAGACTACAAAGACAATGTTGAGATTTCAATAAAAACATATATGAGAGGTCATGGAATTCTTTGGGGAGATCTTGGTAATATTGTATGAGGTCGTGGGAAGCTATTTTCAGGAGCACAAAATATTTGGTCCTTGGGCAATATAAACACATTCCATAACAAAATCATTTATATGCACGCCACCAGGAAAAATAATTCAAACTAACATGAAATTTACCTTTTACACAAAAACTTCCAATAATAAGGCATCGGAAAAATGACCTCTACAAAGCTAAACCCATCTGGATTTTAAATATCTAGGGTCACAAACAAGGCTTTTTAGAAAAGAAAATATGTACTTCAAAAATATAATGTTATTAGATACAGGAAAAGGCATAGTTTAGAAATAGAAAATAAAAGGTAATTTAGAACAAAATGCTTTATAGAATTACAACGAATCACAAATCTCCAAGTCATATTCAAGTAAGTCATGCATGCCACCTTTCTGAAGTAGCATGCATACAAAATGTTCTGATTGGATCATGGTGATAAAAGAAACCAGAATGTTGCTGCCACTTATTTTTGAATATATGGAAAAGTCACAAGGCAAGAAAAACTTGAGAAATTCATGTGACTGCTAAATTGCTGATCAGTGATGGCTAATGTCAAGTTAAAAAATGAGTAGAAAATTCAAAAAATAATCTGTCTCTCTCTTTCTCACTCACTCTCTTTTGGGAATAGAGGAAGTCAGGGTTGTGAAGCATCATATGTTTATTGTCAGGATTATAGTGTGTTAGCCACTAGACACAATAGTCCTCATTCCACCTAGACTCCAACATAGATAAAACCAAGATGTAATATCAACCATATAAGTGTTTTCTTGTTTGTCGTGTGCGAGGCAAAAAAATTACCAGGGAAGAACTGCTGCGTCTAACTTCTGGGCACCATGGGGTATTGCTTCCTGGAATCTTTGGCACGGATTTGGAGTCAAGCTTCCCATCTTGACCCTCTTGGATCGTTTGTGAATTAAATACTTTGTTATCAGAATTCCTGTTTAAGGACACACATGGCTTTTCAGGAGCATTTGATGTAAGAGGCACATCACAAGAACTGTCACATGCAGATGTTTCTTTAACAATACATTCAGATGGGCAGAGATTCTCAGGTGAAGACAAGACTGCAGCAGGAATGTCTTTGTCCCTGGGCACCACATTCAAACTGGGAATAACTAACTTCTTAAATGAATTTGATTCAGATCTCCTTCCCCTGAACACTCCCCACAAGAAATACAACATGTTCCAACCTGCAAATAATAATCACACTAAATTATTTTAATTCCATGACTTCTAAGCATACATGCAGGCTCCTCACAAATTCCTACCAGAATAGCAGTTGAACATGTTAGATAGGAATCAGCACAACCGAGTAGCAGCAACACAAGAAAGGAGTGATTTAAAGTAATAACAAAAAAAGAGAGAAAATGACCAAGAAGATCATACCAGGCAACTACAAAAGGGAGGAAGGGAATTAGAGTTATATAGCCAAGTCAGAATCAGGCTTTATTATGCATGGAGAATTAGCAATGTTTTTGCTGCAAGCTAAATTGCAAAAATGAAAATCAGAAAGCTGGCCGAGATAGGATGCTTCATCAACACCCATAGAGTAATATTTTATAGTGTAGGTCTCACAAAGATCTCATTCCAACAGAAATTCAGCATGAATCAACCTCAAGGTCTAAAACACATCCTATAACAACATGATTACGGTGCAACAGAATCAGTGTCTAGAAAGCAATTTCCCAATATTCTTACGCTGGGAGTTCTCTGGAAGCTGAGTGGATGGGAATATGAAGAATTCAACACCACCAAATGATCCTTTCAGGGCCAGATCATTTTTAATCATGTTGTCCAACAATCCCTTGTAGTTCTCGTAACTGTAATATGAGCAGTTTAAAAACCAAATAAATACATAGACAGATAAATGCAGAAAAAAACACTCAATCAGAAAAGACATGCATATATTAACCTTTCAAAATCCTTGGCAAAGAAGTAAAGTGCAATATTTTCCTCTTTAGCACCACTGATGTGGAATTGTCTTGGCCATGTGCTTAAGCGAGGTACTTCATCCAAGTTAATATTCTGGGGAAACTTGTTGACCATGTCATGTACTTTAGGTGATGCACAAGTCGATAGATGTGCTTGAATTCCACCATATAAGTCGATAAATTTTTCAGATCTATGCACTTCAAGCACCCCCCTGTATTCACATAACAGAAGCTTACCTACATTGTATTTTTTAAAACATGTGCAGGAAAGAATGTGGAAGAATATGTAAAGTCAACGCACACAAATTAGCAAGAATAAACTTACTGCCAGATATATTCATGCTCTGGGATGGCTGACATCTTCATAAGGACAGACTTCTCCACTGAAGTATGAGCAGGCTTTCCCAAATATGGGGCAATGAAATCCAATTGCCCCACCTTGGAAGGACAAACAGTATCAGTGGAGTGCTCATTAAGCTGCTTCACGTTATTAATATTTGTTGATTTGCTGAACTCAGAGGAAGAAGCACCATGATTTTCTTGCCTTTCAAGTGTTCCTTCATTCATCTTATTTAAAACTGAGAACTGATCTTGAATCTCGCTACTTGCATCCACATTTAACAAGGATACCCCATCAGATTGATCACTTTCTTTTTTCTTTCTGTATATTCCAGGCCTCTTAAGCATAGCAACCTCAATTGCAGCTTTCAATTTACTACCTTTGATCATCCCCTCTCTGGCAGTTCTAGAAATAGGTACATCAGTACCAGAAGCCATAGGACTAACAACAGTGCAATTTTCTGTAGCATGACCGACTTCCTTGCACTTTTGACAAGTGACAATTTTCAACCCAGTGGTACCAGTAGGCCTCAAGTGACTGACAGAACTTTCCCTAACCTTTTCACCTTGATTTGATGATTCCCGTGATTGAGGTAAGCCATCTTGCAAATTTTCATTAGCATTATTGAGCTGTCTCTCAGCATTCCAGGAACTGGACGATGGTTCATCTTTAGGGCTAATTTGGTTCGATTTTTGTTCCACAGAAGAACTGCTAATTCCATGTGTAGATGAAACTCGAACTGCATTGGCAAACAATAAAATAGCTTAGCTCGCTTTACCTAAAAATAAAAAATAAAATAAGTGCATCACAAAATACAAACAGGCACCATGAAACAACATTATGTTTTGTCAAGTCTAACCATCAAGAAATACCTGAAGTACCTGGGATATCTGCACTTTTACGACCCACACTACTAGTTGATCTTGATATGGTACCCAATTTTCCATCAGACTGTGTGGACTTCAACTCTCTGTTGATGCTTGGGGATGATGCTATTGCACTTTCACCACGAGGAGTGATCCTTTGATCAACCTTAGGTGTTGAAACAGCACTATTTGGCATTGAGCTACCTAAAGGGCGATCCAGCCTCAACAAGTTTTTTCTATCTGCATTCTGGTCTTTCACTTGTTTTAACCCTCTTGCATCTTGAGTGTGAGAATATTTGGATGAAATCATTTTACCTTTTGATTCAATCGTGACAGATCGGCCTGAGTTCACAGATTTAAATGACATAGATTTACTCATCATTCTAGCAGGCCTCTCCTTCATATCAAGAGAACTCTCTCTGGTCCCCTTGTGCTTTTGAGGAAATTCATTGACAAGTTTCACTTTCGGTTTGGAATTTACGGTGTTGAACGAGTTGGATTTCAATAAGGTACCTGTACAAGTAGGAAATTGTCTTGATTCTTGACATAATAAAACCAAGTTTGTATGAAACATTAGAAAGAGCAAAGCCATAGACTTCATTCAACTGTAGACATCAGGTTTAGATTATGTTTGTTTTTAGGCTAATCTTGCTTGGAAAAAAATTGAGGAAATGAGGAAAACTTAAGAGGTTAACATTTAACCCCATAAGGGGGTCATATATTAATTTAGTGGGGGCAGAGGGAATGGGTTGTAAGATGGGAATTTTTTATTTTTATTTTTTTTGTGCATCTCTCTATTCCTTGAACCCTTCACCCATTTTCCTTCTCTTCCACTCACATCATTATTAGGCCGCACCAGTACACATTATTTACTAGTAATTTTCAAAATATTTCATGTAAATTTTGATTTGGAATCTATTGGGCCCCACCATTACACATTTTTTACACCTACAGAACATCATGAACACTTCACCCTTCAAACACTTCTTTACACCATTACTACTTCATCACTTGACAATTAACCCTCCAATCTTTAACCCCACACCAACCACAACCTTAAATTACATTAGGCATTAGAATATTCTTTTTACACTACTTCATGACTTCTTTGTGTAATCTAGTTTTTCTCATACCAACACTCACATCTTCTTGATCCATATAAATTACGTGTCAACCAGATTTTGATAGGCATTCCAGTTATGTCAACATTTATGTTCATCAAAAAATAAAAACAATTATCAAAATGAAGACCTATATTGGATAGCAAACCTATAGCTGTCCAATGGATCTAAAATTGAAACATAGATCTACATAAATGGGAACCTAAACCAATTGTTGGTTTGGTGAAACATAAAATGTGGATTGAATAGAAAGTTGTGAAGTGTGCAAAAAACTTTTTTGCCATACATGTGTAAATTAAATTGAAACTGGCTCTATGCATTGTACAGTGTGAATATGACCACAAAAAAGGAAAGTGAGCCAACAAGGCTCTGATTCTTACCCTTGGGGGTTTGAACACGTGAACCATTCAGAGAAGGGTGAGCAGTTTCCCGAACATCAATACTTAAGCGATTTCCAAAATAAGTTTGATGAGCTGTCTTTACTTTTCCCTTATCTAAGCTCTTGAATGAAGTATCCCGAGATAATGCAGCTATTCTGCTAGGACTGCATGACTTGGGTGATGCCAAGCTTGATTCAGTAGCCTGCCTTTTGGGTATTGGAACCAGCTCTATAGTTTCTGCCTGTCTCTTGCCAGAGCTTTGTGTACTATTCATTCTTTTTTCCTCAGCATCTGAACGTTCAATTAATATTGTAAAGATGCTAATATGAAAAAACAATTGTCCAGAACTGATTTTTTAATCACTGAAAAAAAAAAGAAGATAATTTGGACTGCTATTTCAGCTTTACCTGGCTTTTGATTTTCAGTTTCCTCAGCCAACTTGCATTCTTCACATAGCCAATCACCTTCAGGAACTTTCTGAAGCATGTCTCGCATACAATAGCTGATTAGTAGCAATAGCCATGTTAAAACTTGGGCCAGAAACAATGCAATGTAAGATAAAAGAAGGAAAAAAAGAAAATAACCAATTTGGGTTGCCAACTGAAAATATAGATGAAAGGTTGTATATTCTTACGTGTGTTCTGCACCATCAGTGCACCTACTACATATAGCAAGCAAATCCTCTCGACCTGCATCCCCGCAAATATCACATACTTTTACCTGTTTCAGGCAAGCAAAACAGTTCAGAAAGCACAGGGGAACCCGCAGGGAGAGAAATTAAGGAGCACATCACAGAGAATAGAAACAACAGTGAGAAGGGAACACACACATGTATGAGCTCCAAAATTATAAAATGAATGGGAGAAAATACTTTAAAGCCACCAGAACACGAGTATAAATTGAAAAGAGAATGAAAAAACAAGTTCTGAAAGCTGTCAAAAAGCACACCTTAAGCTGATGCATGTATAATCCTTCTTAATAAAATAGTATAAGAACAATTACTTACATCATGTTCCAGAATTTCAGACTCGTCACTCTCGTCCGTGGATGCAGAATGCAAATGAGGCTCCTGCATATCTGCTAACTCATCCAAATCATTCAACTTCTCTTCTCGTCCAACTTGCTCAGAACCTTTAAAACCCTCATTTGATTGGTCTCCACTATCCTTGTCAGCCTCCAGTTCTAATTTTGAATAGATTTTACATGAAACCTTGGAACTCTCAGCATTAATGGTACTTTTACCATTTGCATGGTTATCTGCATTGTTATGTGCAGCCAAGTTGCCACCAAAATCAATATTAGATGCTGCTTCTTTTGACAATGACAGGTTAACTTGTTCCATTGGGCATTCAAATGGTTTTCCATGGTCATGTAATGATGGATGTTCATCGAGACATTTACCATTTGCATTCAAGGAAAGGCACTTAGTCTGGACCTTTGGTGAGCTACTACCAGCATCAGCATCATTTGAAGGAGTCTCCAATGAGCCTGAATTGTGAGAAACTAGTGCCTTTCCAGATCCTTCCACTTCAAAAGCTGAACTGCGCAATAAATTATCCCTGTCTAAATTCTTCTTAGGATAACTAACCACTTTGCTTGCATCACTAGCTCTACTAACACATGATATGGTATCATCATGGCCCTCTTCAGATTTAGGATCCCCGTGCTTCTTTGAGAGAGTTTTCTGATCTGAAAGACACTGTGGTTTTGGAGAAAAATGATCCTCGGCAACAGCTCTACCAGAGGACAATTTCGGAAGCATCTGAGACTCGGCTGAGGCATCAGCATCAGTTGACCTTATGTTTGCTTTACTTTCCGCATTTTCAGACAGAGAGTCATGACTTGAACTGACACTGAGCAAGTTGCTTGCTTCACTAGTGGTATGCTGTAAGCTGTCACGTGCTCTACTTTTAAAAGAGACTATACCATCACCATCATTATTAGAATACTGACTTGATGCAGTTACACGACAGGTTTCATCAGAAAACTCATCACCCTTTGATCCCATACAGGCTAGCTTAAGATGCATACAAGATGAACAAGGAGCGGAGCACACGTTACAAGTCCCAGACTCAGCTCTCATACGAACCTTCCGTCTCATCGAAGGCTTGCCTAATCCTTTTTCAGCCTGTGATGGTTCCTAATGAAAATTAAGAAGAAAATAAGAAATCAGATAAGAACAAAATCAGGGGTGTAATGCTTACCTTCTTAGTGAAGAAAACCAAAAAGGCACTCTTAACTATTCCTCAAATGGTAAATTTGCATGCAGATGATACATTTAAAAACCAAACCAGACTATATAAGGTTTGCATTAATAAGCACTTTTCTTGGGGTTTTCTTATCATATGTAAAAGCAGTAGCTAATTTACTTGCATGCTGCCCATGGCTGATAGCTCTGTAACGATCATCTTACTCACTGATATAACAAAACCAACTGGATTATGACAATGTTACCTAAGGCATGAAATTATTTTATATTTGTTAAGTAGTACGCCTTTGCGTTATTAGGATAATCCTTTAATAATGAAAGACTTCTTCATATAACAAGTCATCCAATGTACATTTCCAAAATCCTTTTATTAACAGAAGGTCTTATTGCTTCATCCTCCCCAGGAAACATTTTGAACACCTATGTTCCATGAGATACAGAAGAAGAATAGTTTTTCCACACATTAATACTACCTCAAAAATCATATATGTCCAATCCTTGTTTTGTATTCAAATTAGCACAAGCCAAGAGAAACAAAAGAATGGCAAGCAAAAAAGTAATTGCAGGAAGCTTCAACCAGTCCAAGAATGACTATTTCCTTTCATTTTCACTCGGTGTCTCCTTAACCAAACCAGAAGGCTTCTGCCATTAGCCTCTAAAAGAGTCCAGAATTGTGAACTTCAACCATATCAAGGACATTTATTCAAATAGACAAAAAAATAAGGGAGTGCATTCAATTATCGAAGTCTAGAATAGCCAAGGAGCATCAACCATCACTGTCTTTAGGTTGAAACCAAGGGTGGTTTATATGCCATACAATATAAATTCACAAGATTTCTTAAGCCAATATCGTACCTAATTAAAACCAAGACAAAGACTTGCCTTTTGAAAGAGATATCTCCTTTCATGACAGCTTCATTTTTACACCCTTGTGAAGTAACAACAGTAAGCAAGTTCCTATCAAATGCCGAGTGCTCTTTTACAATACACGGAGAGGGGATGTAGCATACACAAGCCAAATGCATGCCTCTCTCTCTCTCTCCCCCACCCACCCACCCACACACACACAATAATATATACATATATATAATTAGCAGCTGATCATTACCCCTTTTAGAAACCCACTTCCTATCAATGCTAAGAATAGTAAGATGAATTACTGTAACAGGAAAAAAATGAATCACAAAATAGATTAAGCAGCATATAACTCCTAACCTCAGAAGGTTATAAAAGGAATCAACAAGTAAACACATTTTCATGTAGACATGAATTAGAATATGGAAGAACGATATCAGAGTAAAATAAAATAGAAAACTGTAAAGCTAGTACCATAAAGTTAATGCACACATAGTAATATTATTACAAGTCTTCCCTCCTAAACCCCAAGATTTCTCATGCCTTAGTTTTGCAACGGTGGTCATCATTAGACCAAGTTCATTGGCAAGTTTATGATTTAAGAGCAATATATGGTAATCTTATAGGACTTGAGAATAACAGCAATATATGGCAATTTTACAGGACTTCATAATAATGGATGAGTTCAAACTTGATTCACCATTTGATAGATTAGCTATGCTCCATCAAAGTTTATAGTAATGTTAGTCCACATTGAAGATGATGAAAAAAACAGAGCAGCATACTATTGGGTCTAGAGTGTTTATCCGATACAACTCCAATCTCAACAAAACATATAGACAACATCTATAGCTAGATTATTATCCAAACACTCTATTGCATCAACTTCCATGAAAGAAAGAGTCAATACATCTTAAATGCTACCAAACCAAGATGACAAACCCGATTGCAATATTCAATTTCATCCATTTATGCAGGTATTCATTCAATTGAAGGTGCTCGCTATTAGAGAGAACTCCTAAGGGAAAAGGAGAGAAGAAAATAGTAAACAAACAGAATGTAAATTACCCTTTCTCCTCACCGTATACTTCTTCTGAGTTTTTTCTAATGGCCCTTCCATACGATGACCCTCCCTCAACACTGACGTGATCTAAAAAAACACCGTCAAAACCACAATTTAATCAGGGAAAAAAATTCCCAAACATACAGCAAAAACACAAAATTGAATACAAAAACAATCAATCAACAGAACAAAACACCCAAAAAAACCCTAATCCACTGACTAGCCCAAAACGCAGACTTCCCAAACAATCCAAAATCAATAATAACCAAACAGAAATTAATCAAAAAAACGAAACCCTAAAAAAATAACATGCCTTTGGTTCCCCAATTATCTCCGTCGCGTTATACAACTCTTGGACGTCCCTTCCTCTTCGCTTGGCTGCCATCCCCTTCTCCACCGACACAATCCACCACAACCCAACACCATCAATCCCTAGATTATTTTTCTCTAAGTTTCACAAAAATTCTTATCTAATCTGCCCTTTCTCTCTTCTCACTTTATCAATCACACAGAAGAAAACTACAACAATCAGTATATTTCTAATAATACAACAGGATCTAATTTATACATTTATTTATCTATAATTATTGCTGCTATTATTATTATTATATATATAATATCTCTCTATGATCTGGAAAGAAAATATTGAAATGGTCGGTTTGAATAAATACTAATAAAATCCTTAATCAACTTCTGCGTGCTCTCTCTCTCTCTCTCTCTCTCTCTCTCTCTAAGCTTTAGATTGCTTCTCCATCTGTTTGTGTCCGTGTTCCATTTATCTTTATCTCTCACACAAGAGGACTGAAGTTTTTTCTTTTATTTTTCTCTCCCCTTCTTTTTCTCTCTCTCTCCACATAAAAAATAAGTTTTCGTTTTAATTTCTGGATTTTGAAAGCTATTATAATGTAGTCCTTTATATATTTAAAAAAAAACATATTCAGCTCCTTAATTTGTAATTGTCGTTCTCTTACTTTTTTCCCTAAAATGAATTACTCACTCTGATTCAAAAAAAGATGTTTGACTTTTCATGTTAATCAAGGTGTGTTTTAAAATGTATTTTTAAAAATTTTAAATTTTTTTATTTAAAAAAATTATATTTTCAGATCGTTTTAATATGTTAATGTCAAAAATAATTTTTAAAAAATAAAAAAATTTTATTTTAATATATTTTTAAGTAAAAAATACTGTAAACCGTTATCATTATAATAATCTTAAACAAGATCTAAAAAAAATTATTAATTGAAGTATTTTTTTTCAATTATAATTCATATATAAAATAATGTCCTTCAATTTATAAGAATTTTCAAAAATACTAAGACAATTTCTTCTTGTACTGTCGTATCGATTTGATGAGTTCACAAGAGAAAGTCTAAAATGACAGCAACAAACAATAGTTTAGGGACTAAATTTAAGGTTTTTAAATATAAATTATTACATTACAACTTTGATCAAATTTAAGGGACTAAAAAGAATTTTCTTTTTTCCTTTCTGGGTCAAGTCAACAGTTCCAGTTTTTAAGGATTGTTTGTATTTAGCTTATGTTGTTTACTATATTTTCCAAAAAGAAAAGGAAAAAAAACTGGGAATGAAAAAAAAAAAGAGTAGAAGTCAAAAGTCATAAATTATAAATTATAAAATGAAGAATTTTGGAATTTTGAGTTTTAATTAACAAAAAGCAGCACACATTATCAAACTATTTACCCTAACAAACTAATATTTTAAATCACACCAAATGAATCCCCAAGGAATTGACAATTTACTTCTCTTGCCATGCTATGTTGCAGGAGACCGAAAAGATTTTAAATGTAGAAAAATGCTTAGGTTATATGAAATATTTGATATTTTCATTAAATCCGATATAATAAGTTAAATTTAAAAACTCTTAACTGACTTTGTGTTTTTTAAAACTATCGTTTATTTAATAACACGATAAAAAAATAAACATTTGTGAAACCGATATTCAACCTTGTAAATCTCGGGAATAAACTTTTACATAAATTAAAAATAATATAAATGAAAAAGAAAATGAGATAATTAATGTATAAATTAAATAAATTAGGAATTGAAATTTGTAAGGAGAGAGGGAGAGAGTAAGGGTTGGCTGGTGTGCAAAAAGGGAGGAGTCAAAATTTTTCGACTAGTTAAGGATCGAAGTTCAATTTATCACGAGGTAAGGAGCCCTAAACTTGATTATGTAAAGCCAATCTGAATTTGATTATAAATTGGTGTATTAATCTTGAATTTAAGTTAGGGTTCTTGAATAGAATTTGGAAGAAATGTAGAATTATGTGGAATTGAATTAATTAGAGTATCGAAGATTGTCTTGAATGTAAAATTATGTAGAGATATCAAAGAGAAAATTTTAATGGTTAAAGAAGCTTATGTGAACCTCGTGATCACGTGGTCACGCAACCCACAATTAAGATTGAGATCTGATCCCTGAAAGCTGAAATAGGTCTGATAGGAGTGTGACACAATAGAAACCTGCCCCAAGGCACCAATACTATTGGAATGAGTAGAATGACGTCACGAAGCCAATTAATCTTCGATAAGTTAAATTTAGTTCGTTCAAGAACTGAAGAATGCAAGAATCACTCTCACACGTTAAAACCGAAAAATTTAGAAGTACTAACCACCAAAAGCTGCCAAAATTTAGGTTACATGTTTAAATAGTTCTTAAAAGTAACCCTAATGAATCTATCATTGTGGGCTGAACTGACCTCTATACAAAACTGACCCAAAAACCTTAAACTGAAAAGCTCATAACCTGATCCAAACAAGCCTTGAATCCTAGCTCAAAACAAAGTTTTAATTAAGCCCAAACATGAAAGAAAAGAATAAAAATAACTAATTTATCATTAAATATCACTAGCCCTTCTTTCCTTGTGTAGTTAGGATGAATAAGAAATCCTTATAAAAAAAAAAGATTCTAAAACATTAATGAATCCTTGCCACACTTGGAGATTATATTGCAGCTCATTAAAGATCCTTGTGGAACTAGGAAATTCCCAAAACCAACTGCCACATCCTTGTAGGAAAAGAATCCTAACCAAATAGGAAGTCCACAAGTCAAAAGGAAGAGAATAACAGAATTCGTACAGCTTCTGTTGACCAATATTTCCATACCTTATCAAACTCCGATTGACCTAAAATTTTAACTCAAGATAGGACAACATGTCTGGAGAGTCCACGTAAACTTTTAGCCCAATCCAATGGTTGAATTGATAATTATGATTGTTGTTATAAACCTGAATTGTTGTGCATTTTACGCCGAAATCTGAATCTGACCTTGCTTGGGTCGTATCATAAAGCTGAACTGTATCAGAAGCAAAGGTGGTCGCCCATTAATGGTGAATTGGAAGAGAAGAATTTATGATTTTCTTTGTAAATTGCTTGTCATGTGTTTTTTATAATGTGAACAAATGGTTGTTTTGAAGGGAGAGTGAAAAATAGGGATGTTTGATGGTTCATTTAAAACATTGACGAAACTGAACAAATTCATCTCCCTAACTTCCATAAAGGATTCGAGCCTAAAAATGATAGAATTTGGAAAAGGTCCTTTCATACAAGTTATATCCAAGGATGTTATCTTTCCAACGAGACTAACCTCGTCTAATTTGGAATTCTAGAACTCTAGATATAGGTAAAACTCTAAGGAGAGCTCGGGCTTCCATCTTTGCTGGCAATTTCGACAAGTTGCTAAAACAAGTAATTTAGATGCGGTAAGGGCAGAATTGAGTTTCGTTTCCTTTATAAAATGTGAAGTTCTATGTTTTAACGTTTAAAGGAATTAAGCCATGTTTGGAACCAAGATTTGTAATGTTAGTTATGATTAAATAAATAAAAAAGAGCAATAATCTTAAGGGATGTAATGAGAAACACAAATGTGAAGGAAGAAATTGTTGAAGGGACGTCAATATTTGCTTATTTTATTATTATTAAAAGAAATATAACTTGAATAGAAAATAATGTGGTATACTTATAAATACAGAAGTGATCACAGGAACTGCACAACAACAACAGGGAAGCACGAGCTGAGCTTTTGCAACAAGTAAATGTTTTACACCCATATCTTTATTAAATGTACATAATTATGAAAACTTGTTTAGTTTTTGGATTTTATTTATAAATGTTGCCAAAAAAGAAGCACCTAATGAAATAAATGAAAAATAGAAATAAACTCGATTAATTATTTCGGTTGGGAATAGTTAATGATACCAATGAGTTTCATTGATATCGATATTTCCCTGGATTTGATTAGTCGGTTCGAGAACAGGTGGATAATGATGTTAGTAGTGTTTACTAACATCAAAATGATTATCCCGGAACATGAGGGATTTTGAACTTAATTAATTATTCCAGGTTAGGAATAATTAATGATATTGATGGACTATATCGATATCAGTATTTCCATGCAACTTGATTAGTTATTCCTGGTATAGAGGCTAATGATGTCAAAGATCTTTGACATTGACATTTTCAAGGATATTTCATAGTACTGTTGGGACTTGATTAACTATTTCGAGTTAGGAATAGTTAATAATATCAAGGGGTTATATTGATATCGGCATTCACGATAAATTTGATTAGTCGGTCCTGGTGAGGAAGACTAATAATACTAATGAGATTTATTAGTACCGACATTACCATCTCAAGGTTTTGGGAAGAAAAAAAAAGATATGATTAGCTATCTGATGAAGGATGGTTAATGATACCAATAAATTGGTATCGACACTCTCTTGAAGGAATTGTCCTCCTATATAAATATGTGATGTTGGTTGAAAATTAAGAATGGAATGGAAAATATTAGTGAATTCATTAGAAAGAAATCCTAAAAGGGACCAAGCAGGAATTGTTGGGAAATATGAATGAATGTTAGTCTTGAATAAATTGTTTGATTACCAATATTAATAGTGTTTTTCCATGATATTTATATTTCAATGTTATATTTATTCTAGGTCCATCACACTCATGACATGAGTGATTTTCAAATCTTTCTATTCTTTTGTTATCTAGTTTTAGGTGAATACTTATATATTTTGTATCTTAAAAAACTGTCATGACTTGAATTGTGATAATATCTTTTAAATTGAATATATGAACTTAAATTTTATTTTCATGTATTTATAATCTATATGCATGTGTGTTTACTTATTTAATGTCATTTAATACTTTATTTCTATTATATTAATGTTTGAGAGATTGTGATTGCATTAATGTTGATTGTTGAAATTGAGATCGAAAATGATTGGATCGTGATTGGATAATGGTTAATAGAATTGTAACAGGTTGTTGTCAATAACTTAGGACTTCCCGGCTTAGGGAGTACTCTGCTAAAAATTTAGTGGACCTTTGCATGAATTTGATTTTAAAAAATTACTATGTTTTTTCCCTAAATTATGATTAATGTGTTTTTCCAGTAATTGAGATGTTATAAACCCAATATCAAGACGTCTTTTAAATTGCAAGCATTGTTTCCTAAAACAATTTATTATGATTTCAAAATCAAGTTTAAAATGAAACATTCGAACAAAGCCTTAGCATTCTATATATAATTTTAGAAAAAAATATATTGATAAATATAATAAAATTATATAAAAAAACATAATTTTTATGTTAATTATATATTCATGAGTTTTTTCATATTACACACATAATAATTAGAAACAAAATGTTAAGATTCCCAATAATATTATTTGAGAAACATGAAAAATTTGAATAATAATTTTTTTCTAGTGCATTTAAACATAAATCTAAAAAAAGAAGAAGCATCAACTAAATATTGAGATATTTGTTTAAGATCGTGATAATCTCATAAAAAGTAAATTGAAATAAAATATGAAAAACAATTCAAAATTAACCACATATTTAATAATAAAATTAAGAAGAAAAAAAATTAATAATAAAACCAAAGTTAAAGGATGTAATGGGAGAAAATAACAATAAAAATCAAATGATAAAAAAAAAAACCAATCCATGTATAGGCTTTTTTTTTAGTGATTATAAACTTTCTTTTATTGTGTATGGTAACATAATATTCCCAAACAATCTTAAAAAATAAAACAGAAAATTAAAAATTAAAAAGTGAGCCAATGTATCATTTAATAAATTTAGAATTATATCAAAACCTTTTGCACTCTTAACTTGAAAAAAAAATAAAAAGAGATAAGGGTTCATATTTACCAAAACAAAGAAATGAACCATAAGGAAAAATAATTGAAAAACATAAAGTTTACCAAAAACTAAAAGAATGAGCTATGAAGGAAAAAAAAAAAAACACCAACATTAATATTTAAACTTTTATTAGCAAATTGTATGGTAATATAATATTCTCAAATACTCTTTAAAAAAACAAAAAATTAAAATTAAAAAGTGAGCCAATATATCATACAATAAATTTAGAATTATATGGAAACATTTTGCACTCTTAACTTAATGTTGAAAAAAAATAAAAAGAGACTTGTTTCCTTAGAGGCACTTGAGGTCGTGGCCTAGCGGGGAAGGAACTTGTTTCTTTCTTCTGCAACCGAGTTCGATCCTCTCTGTGCATGTCTGTCACCCCCGCGGTGCTTTGCATACCCACTGAGCTTGCATGATGTTCAGTGGACTAAAAGATTAGTTGTGGTGCGCGTAAGCTGGCTCATACATCCCGGGTTATATAAAAAAAAGGAGATAGGGTCCACGAAAAGTTTACTGGGAAAACAAATTAGCCATAAAGAAAAAATTAAATAAAAACATAAAGTTTCCAATAAAAAAAAGAAGAAAAAGAAGAAGAAGAAGAATGAGCCACGAAGGAAAAAAAAGAAAAGAAAAAACACCAATGCTAAGAGAAAAACTTGCACAATCCAAGCACAAGAATATTCACCCATCTCCTTGACCATGAATCCCAATGAAGTTCGAATTCCTGACCTCCATTAAACCAACACGTTAAACAACTAAGTTATGGAACCAAGTTGTTTAATAATTAAAAAAATATATTAATCATGCCATTGGTTTGTTTTGTTAATGTAAATAGCTGGAGTCTAAAGATTTTGTTTTTTAATAGAAAACAAGTACATCGAATTGTTTTTTCAATATATAAACATTAAAAGGAATGGCCGGCTCCCCTCGACTTGATAAAAAACTAAATCAATCCAGGATAAATTACATATCAAAAACTTATTGATTTTTTTTGAAAAACAATTAGTTAAAATAAAGTTCTTTTAATTATTTTAAATTTTTTTGGTAAGTTACTTTGACCCTCCCGACCAATGACATGAACCTTGCATTTGATTGATTTTTTAGTTGGATTTTAAAACTATGATAATAACTATTTTTATTCATGTATTGACTCGGGTCAACCCATGTTAACCCACTTGACCCATAACCTGGGCCTTACCCTAATCGACTTCCGAGATGGTTTTTAAAACTATGATGATAACAATTTTTATCCTTATATTAACTCGGGTCAACGTTACATTTCAAATCTGTGACCCAGGCCTTACTTTGAGTTGACCCCCAAATCAAGTCTTAAAAGTTTGATAATAACCATTTTTTTTTATGTTGACTAAAGCCAACCAGGATTTAGCCTCATGACACATGACTCAGACCTTACCCAAGGCCGACCTTAGAATCGAGTTTTAAAACTATTATAATAATAATAATAATAATAATAATTTTTGTCCTTACGTTAACCCGAGTCAACAGTCAGCCCCACTTGTGACTTGTGTTTTATCCCGAGTCAAATCTCGAATCAAATTTTAAACTATAATAATAACAACTTTTATTCTTGTGATGACTCGGGTCAACCCGACTCGAGACCTGGACCTCGACTAGTGATCTGGGTTTTGTCCTGAATCGACCTCAAGTTGGGTTTTTAAACTATGATAATGATCATTTTTATCATTATATTTTTTAGTTGGATGATTTTAGGAGTGAAAGTTTTTTATAATGATATTTTAGGAATAAAAAATATTATATATAAAAACATGTTTCATGTATACCTCTTATTTTAGAAATACAAAAATACATTTCAAAATTATTTTAAAAACAAATTTATTTTTTTTATTTTTTTATTTCTATTTTTTTAACTAAAATATTTTTATCTCTATTATTTTTATCTTTTATGTTTCACGACAATAATCAGACGATATGCTGTATTGCATTATTGTGAGAGTATTCTGAGGTGGCTAAATTTAATTCCTTCCATTGATCGTACATGATCAATTTAACTTTTAATTTTATTATCGCAATAGTATGTTAATTAATATGTTTATGTTAGCATTATCCGTACTCCGATTACAAATGATCATATAGACTCAAATCATAAGCTTATACCTAAACTATTCACAAATTTAATCATTTTATTATTAAATGAACTTATGTTATATTACATATATTTAACACAAACATACCTACTAATATTGTGTTGTTTATGAATTGAGATATTTTTTTTAATTTACATCATAAAAAAAAAATCTAGCAATACACACATGTAAATTACTTTAAATATTTAAATGTTCTTGATATTTGAAAGAAATATGACACAATTTTATAAAAACTAAACTACATAAATAACAAAACTTTCACTTTTGTAATATCATATAGTAATATTAATTTGAAGTAAAGAAAAAAAATATTTGATTGCTTTTCAAAGTGCTTTTCACTCGGAAATGTATCAAAATAATATTTTTTTATTTTTTAAAAATTATTTTTTATATCAACGCATCAAAATGATCTAAAAACACTAAAAAAATATTAATTTGAAGCAAAGAAAAAAATAAAAAAAATTAATTTTTTTAAAAATATTTTTGAAACGTAAAAATAAACAGGGTTTTAGTCTTTTTATAATAGTCTATGTAGAATTAAAGAAAAGGTTTTTTTTTCTTATCTTACATGTTCATCAAACTAAAATTTATAATACGAGTTTTAGATTGATTTAAATAATAATGATATATTAAAATAAAAGCTAAAAAAGGTAAAGAAATGATTGTGTACACTCATGTTTTTATTATGGATTTGCATAGTAAAATTATCATTTTTCCTCCCATGTTAAAAACTATGTAACTTGCTTTCAAAGGCAAAATTATATTTTTCACAATACTCATTTATCATTACTAGATTGAATGAGGGTAGAATAATATTTTAATTTTTTATTTGCACAAATATAATGTCTAAAATAATCTTAAAAGTTAAATTTGCTTAACTGTTTGAGTAAGGGCATTTTCGGTTTTCTATCTTGGTTAACATAGTGTAAGTACTAAAATACCCTTAAAAGCAAAAAATCTGTAACTTAGGTCAAGGGGTTTTTTGGGCTTTTTGTTATGTTTTTTTTTTGTTAATATCATATTGGGTTAAGAGTACTTGGGTGTTTTGATAAATTAAATAAAAAAAAATCTTTAGTGTGTGTAGCGCACACACCAATAAGTGGGAGGCGTCCACACCTTTTAGGTGACACTTGTAGCACCTTCCAATGGCAAGAAATAGCCAATCATATCTTTGCCGATAGATCACGTGGAGGCGCTTCTAATAGGATGACACGTGTAAGGCGTTTCGCAGTAGTTAGGTGGTGGTTTAATTTTTTTTCTGCTTCTTTCTTTTCCTCTCGGAAAATGTGTCAACCCAACCAAATTTAAATGTTGTCCTTCATTTTCTTCTTATTTCAATTGTGACCCTCATTCTTTTAATTATTCTTTATTTATTTTGAATCCTTTTTTTATTATTATTTTTTCAAATTCATTGTTTAGTATTTTATCTTATATGGTACTTATATCAAATTTGATCATCATTCTTTTGATTATTAATTTTTTTAAAATTTGTTTTTCAATTTTATCCCTTATTATTTGATTTAATTTTTATGTTAGTTTTGGCCTATATTATTTTAATTTATTTTTCCTTTGTTCTTTGTTCTTTTTTTTATTATTATTATTTTAATTTCATCATTCAATATTTGATTTGTCTAGAATTGAGCTTCATTAATTTTTTCAGTGCGGTGACCTGAGTTATAGGTATGAAATATTAGCCTGGATTGAAATCAGTCTTTTTTTTCTACTCTTTTTTTGCACCAATTTTATTGTTTGATTCATCATTCAACATTGCATTTATTAATTATTAATCTTATTTTTTTTCCCTCTATTTTTTTCACACATTTCCATGCTAACTCAAATTGGCTGAAGGTCACTGGTATGAGATGTTAGCCCGAGTTAACATCAATTTTCTTTTTAATTTTTTTTAAACCTATTTTGTTTCTCAATTTCAGCTTTCGACATTCAGTTTATTAAATATGGATTTTTAAAAAACAAAATTCTATATTCTTTCTATAAAAATATCAAGACTTTACGTTCTAGGTCATGAGTTTACCATGCTAACTCGATTGGATCAGAGCTTTTTTTTTTCAATTGTTTTTATCTTTTTTCTTTAGCATTAAGGTCTATAACTTGAGTAATAATTTTTTTTGTGCTTTAAAACACATTAACAACACTTTAATATCATTTTTTAAGGTTACAAATGATATTGACTTGGCCTAAGGTGATGTCCGAGCCACTTATCTAGTAACAAACATATTGTAAGCAATTATAATTCAAGGTTTTTTGTTCAAAACATTTTAATTTGTCTCTGTCTCTCTTAAAAAAATTTAATGTTTTATTTTTTTTATTTACACACATGACAAAAAGAGACTCATTTTATGTTCATAAATTTTAGAGGGATTAGCTCAATATATCTTTATATATTTGGCCTCATATTAAATCTATATCTATAATTTTAATTTCTTTCAATTTATTCTTATATTTTAGTTTCATTCTTCAATTTACCCCTGTAGATATTATCATGCAAATTGATGAAGATATTCTCATATGATAAAATTCAAATCCAATCTATTTTTTTTTTATAAAAAAACCATGAAAAATAAATAAATTTTAACATCATATGACAATTCCTTTTATATTTATTTTTTAATAAATTAGGTGGGTTTGAAAGTTCTCAAGTAATGATATTTTCGTTAATTTACATAGTAATATCTACTAGAAGGATAGATCGTAGAATGAATTAAAATATAATAATGGATTGGAAGTAATTAAACTTGTATAGAAAGATTAGGGACTAGAACAAAAATATAAGGATATTTTGAGCTAATTTCCCTAAATTTACTATTGACTAGTGCTTGGATATCTTTAATACATAACAAATTAAATCTAAAACATATCATTCTTTAAAAATATTACCAGCTTATTTATATTTGAATCTATATTAGACTTAGATTGTATTACAAAGATTTAGATGTGGATTTTCAAAGTTATTTTACAGCCTTAGATTATATTATATCCATATCTTTATGTATGTTTATATGTAGATTTGTTTTTGCACAAGATGCATTATTTTATTAAAAATAAATTTATATATTTTATCATATACACTAGAAATTACAATTATAAAAATTATAGAGTTTTTTTCATCCACTTGAAAATTTAATCGTTTTTTTTAACAAATATCACAACTTTCTAAAAAGTCAAATATAATTATTGCACTTTTCATTTATATTCTATCAAATTCCCAAGTATTTTGTAAGTTTTACCTTATTTGTTTTTGGCTATTCTGTATATTCTCATTAGCTTTAGGTGAAGAAATAAAACATGGAGAACAAAATATTGTTTATAAAAAAAGGATAAAAAAGAAAAGAAAAGGGAGATAAAAGAAAAAAATACGTGTAATTGAAGATAAAGGCAAAGAAGAAAAGTGTTTTGATAAAAATATAAAAAAGAACATATAAAATAAAACTAGTGTTAAAAATTGATCCAAATTGAAAATAATTAAACATCAAGCTCCAAAGTGAAAACTCAACTAAAGACAAAGCCTTGAGAGAATGTATTCATAAAACCTTAGGAAGTTTCAAGAAAATCCTATGCTCCTAGCCAAACAAACCATAGGCTAGGAATATAAATACAACACCTTTTCTTTTACTTTAGACAAAAAAAAAAACCACTTAATAAAAAAAACTGAAAATATTTTTTTTTCCTTTTCTCTCACATATCATACTATCCATTTCTTTTTTTTTTCTTCTCTTCATTGTTGTTTTTTTTCCTTTTATTTTTCTCTCCAACTGCCATATATCAAGCCATCATGAATAAAACCACCAAGCACCACCCATCAAGCCATCAACCATAAAACCTTTGAGAATCACGAACCATTAATCTCAAATCCTCCAATCTACCTATACCTCCAACCATAAAGAACTAAAATTAATTTCCTCATAAATGGTGGCAATGAGCAGCAATAACAATAGTAATGCTAGACATTAGAAAAACAATATAATGAGCAACAACAAGTAGTAACGATGAAGAATAGTAGTACGACAATTATTGTATATCGATCTCCTAACCCAAAGAGTTGCAAGCTACACAACCACCAAAATTGAGAGGAGAGAAGTGTCTTTGAGCCACTTAAGCTAGCACATTCTGACAAAAAATGTTGTTATATCTCTACAAATGCCCTTACAACTCTTTCATGGTTTATTCTTTTTTCTTCAGCTAATCCTAGTTTTAATTTTATTTTGTTGTTTTTTTCTTCATTGTCTTTTGCTTTTGTGTGTGTGTGTGTGTGTGTGTGTATCTTTTACTTAGTTGTGACCTGTTCATAACACCTACAAAGGCTGGAGACCATTATGGTTCTTTAAACATATAAGGATAATTATCAATACACCTAAAAAGGTTTGAAAGGATGAGTTATGCAATTTTTGGTTAAGTGATTTCAATTTTATTTATGTATATGATATAGATTTCAAGGTTGATTTTAGCTTATTTCTATGATCTTGTATTGTTAACATCACATGAGTTTGTTTGTTTGTGTTTCTAAATTCTAGACCTTAATGTTTTGGTTATTTGTTTTTGTAGCTACGAGATGCGTGTCTTGTGTTGCCAGGTTAGTTTTGGTTTGATATAATCCTTTTATATGATATAATCCTTTCATACTAATATTTGAGTTTGGTCAATTAATCCTTTTACATGCATAATGAGAGTAAGTAGAGCTTAAATGTCAATTTCATCATGATAAATCGAAACCAACTCTAGCCTAATAGCTTCTTCTCTATTATTTTGAGTCTTATACTTATTTATAATAAAAGCAAAAATCAAGCATCTTCTTATGCTCAAGTTCTCAATCATTTGAATTCTAAGCCTTACTGACTTGCTAGCTTAGACCTAATAACAAATATATTTAATAGGATTAAACAACTTGGCAAAAAATATGACCTATATAATGAATTTCCAATAGATTAAAAGCAAGTACAATAGCTTGTCTAAGGTTAATCTCTTTGAGTGATTGTTATCCCATTATCTTGCCATATATGTAATCACTCTCTCATTACAAATTCTATGTAGACTAGTTTATAAGTGTACTAGTTTTCTTTAATTTAAGTGGTAAATTCTTATCCTTTTACTTCTCCATGTTCATCTAAATTTATCTATACAAAAACATGACAACTAAATTAGGGATCATGTGATGGTTAAGCTATAATTGTTTATTTTTTAGATCATGTTATTTGTATTTCGAGCATTCTTCTTTGATTTAAGAATTTTTTTCCTTGATTGTCTGGTCATTTTAAGTTTCTTACTTTGCTTTACTATTTGCTTTTATGTTTATTTGTTTTGATTTATTATTTACTTTAAGCTTTTGATTGCTTTGATTTTTATATGTTTTTGCATGTTTTAATTAGCTTTTGCTTTATTGAGTACTAAGCTTGAATTTGTTTATGTTCTTATTGCTTAATGTTTTTTCTTCATGATTACATGTGTTTGAACATTTATATATATACCTTTATTTTTTACTTAGTTGATGAGATTAGATATGGAGTAATGTTCATACACACATTTAATTTACTTTTGCTTTATTGAGTACTAAGCTTGAATTTATTCTTGTTCTTATTGCTTGCTGTTTTTTTCTCTATAATTACATGTGTTTGGACATTTATATATATACCTTTGTGTTCTACTTGGTTGATGAGATTAAATATAAAGTAATGTTCATACATACATATGACAATACTTGGTCACACGTACCCCTTTTTAAGTTAAAAGTAGAGAACTATAGTGCCCTAGTAGGGTTCACCTTAGACTAACTGTAAACCCTCGATTATAATTTTTCTAGGTTATTTTTCTCAAAACATAACAATAATCCCTCACATCATTAATCAATTTACAATGAAATTTACACATTAATTTCATCATCATTTCATATAATTTATATAAATTCCAATACATAACTTCAACTCAAAATGTAAATTGTAACATCTCTTATTTCTTTCCAACATTAAGGGGTATGTCACTTTCAGCCATACAATGCTTCAAAAGGAGTCATTCCTATAGTGGCCTAATAACTATTGTTATACGTGAATTCCACCAGAGGCAAGTATTTTTCCTCACGATATTTGTTGTTCAATATATGTTATAAATATTATGGTTGTGATGATGATGATGTTTATGGGATTGAGGCCTAGGACGATTGGGTCGTAATTGAGTTATGAGATGTGAGATAGTAAAAATGTAAACAAGGTATATGTCGATAACTTGAAACTTCCCGGTATAAGGGAGACTTTGCCGAAATTTTGATGGAAATTTTGATGGATTTTTATATGAGAATTGTATTTAAAAAATTACCTATATTTTTATGTACCAAATTGTATGAAAATAACTATAAATGCATATAAAAGTATGGGGCGTTACATTAACACTCCTAACATATTGACTTTCTTGAGAAAATTACCTTGTGATGTGATATCTAAAATGATTTTCTTTGATTTTATACCATAACACCTAATAGGTCTTAGATCACCATTCTATAATTTATAATCTAAACAATGAAATACTCTTTTTTAACAATATAGGTTAGTCAACTTATCCCTACAATTAGTAACCTGGAATTAGCTTTTAAGATCTTCCAATTAGGGACATCATAGGCAAGTTTGATGCAAATTCATTCTTAATCTAATATCATATGTGCTTATAAGATTTTAAATATGCATGATAAGAATGTCTAAGTTATAAGTCATCGCCATAAACAATTCTAACTTAATCCAAAACTCTAACTATAACATAAAGAACATTTGTAGAGATAAGGATTTAAGAGTACTTTGCTTAATATTTCTCAATTTCAAACTATGATTAATGATACCGGGGAACCACTCAAAAGTTTGAAGAAGTTAGACTCTCATAACTAGGAATTCATTGGCATATATTATTGTCCAAAACACCTATTTAAAAGCTTACCATCAAGATATTAACATGATTTCGGGATCCATCTTATAGGTGTTTTATTTTGAACAAACATCAATAATAACTTCAAATTCGTTATCCATTATACACAATATATTTGCATCATCATAAGATTGAGGTAGCTAATTGAATTGGTAAGCTTCTAAATAAGGATGAGAATCAAGAAAGTGAAAACAAGAAAAATGTTCTAATAGTTGACACTAGAAATTCTAAGAATAAGTATTCGAATAAAATTAAAAGACTCTAAAACTGGTTCTAAAAGAGGTTAGAATCTTAGTGCTTGAAATCTTTAGTCTAGTATTGTTTCCATTTACCATTATAATAATACCCTCAATTGACACTTATAAGCCATTGATTGATATTGAGGAAACTAGTTTGCTTAAATTAGTGTCTATAATTGGTCCTAAAAAACAATGATTGATTAAGGTTTATTTGCACTAAGAAATCCTTGATGGGTACTCAACTTAAAGGCTTATAGGTTTAGAAAGAAGATATTTTAAATTTTAAAAATAAAAGAACCGAAGCACTTATCCTCAGTAATATTCAGGGTAACAACTTATTATATGTCTATTTATCTTAAATAGTATAAATGAATAGCAAAATTATTAATCTTGGCATTTAGCAAAATCTTTTCTCTTTTTTTTTTAACAAAAGAAAGAAAATATTTGAAAAGATTTGGTATGTAGGACTTTAAAGGCCTTTTGATATGGAATGAAACCCTAATAGATCTTGCAAACTAGTTGCAAAGCCCAAAATGAATGCATGCATGACTAATTTTAGATTCTTGTTGAAAACCAATGGGGAAATATTGCTTGACAAATTCAAAATTAAGAGCAATAGCATAATATAACCGAATATGATAGTGCCAAAGATGATAAAAGACATATCATATACAAGATGCAAATTAGTAAAGATTTTAGCCAGAATAGAGGAAAAGATAAAAATTGGACAAAAAGAATTTCTAAAAGATTAAACTTATAAATAGATATTTCTTTTGGAACACCTACTTTGGGTTGGGTTCAGAATCTACTAACTCAAAATAGAAAAGCTAAACTAAAATATACAATACAATCTATTATGATGTAGGCACACCAAGAGAACAATTTTAAAGTTACAGTAAATCACCCAGGATAAGATTAATCCAAGCAATACATAGGTTTTCATAGCATGCTCATATTGTATAACAAGGACAAAGCCAAATTGTTCGAGCAAGGAATTTAATAGCAAAAGGTACAAGGTTACATATTTAGAATCAAATAGCTACCATATATTCAATGGTGTTCACAGGTAATGAACACTAAAACCAAACCGGTCTCAAACTCATTAAAATAAACGAAGAGAAATTTTTAAATCACAAGTACATAGGTGTAGTAGGATGCTAATAAAGTCCCATAAACATGGTTTCACAAACATTTAATAAAAAGTTTACCCAGAATGTCTACACAAAAAAGTAAAACCACTAACTAAAAGAGGAAGTAGCACATGACTTGCACATACAAACACAAATAACTCAAGCATGCAGATAAATCCACTTAACATACATAAAAAAAATACATTCTTAAACAAAATCATAAACTAGGGAAGGTATACCTAGATAGTTAAAGGGAAGATTCTACTAGACTGAGCTATGGGGTTGGACTCCTAGTGGTGACAATATTGCTTCCTCTAACGATTCTTTTTTCAAAGTCTTGGTCTTTTTTTTTTACTCTTTTTTATTACTTTGAATTAAAACCTAAAAACCCTAACTCTCCTTTTAATTTTGTCATTGTTTTTTCTCTCTTAGTAATTGTTCTTCGCTCTTTTTCTTTATATATCTTTTAAACCCTAACTAACCTACTATTTATAGTGGAGGGAGAATAACATAAATTGGACAGCTTAAAGAACTATAGGCCCTAGGATTAAAAAAACACATCTTCACCATCCAAGAGTGAAGACAAACAAATGACATCAAGTGAGGCTGTACAAGGATTATAAACATATTTTCACATGATACACAACAAGAAAATCACCAAGGGTGAGAGTGCTGTGCAAGTTGTAAGCTTGTCTTGACTCGAAGGACATAACCAAACTCTAAACAACCCCAAAATTAGTGAAATTGACATCTCAATTGGGTTGAACGATGCCTATATCAGTGAAAATGATAAGAGGTGGTGGGACTTGGCTGAGAGAAAGGTTGTTTATATGTGACTAGGGTTCATCTTTTATCTTTAAAGAAAAATACGAAGAGAACATCTGAGAATTTATACCAAGGGCTCAAAACGATAATGTTTGGCGTGGTTAAAGTTTAGAATCGTCCTTAAATTTCAATGTCTTTTCATTATTAATCCTCTTGAACTTTTAATTATACAGTCAGAGACAATTCAAACCAAACCAATAAATTATCTCAATTAGGTCTTTGGGCGAAATTAAATAGGCCCCTCAATTTCTTTATTTTTTCATTATGGTCTATGCATTTTTAAATATCTTTAATTGAAGCCAAGAATAGCTATAAAATCTAAAATTTCTTCAATTAAGCCCCTGTCAGAATTAATGAGACCTCTCGAGTCATGTCAATTTAGCATTTTGGTCCTTAATCTTTAATCATTTTAATTTTAGCCAATTTCTCTTTAATTATAACCCTTAAAGTGCATCTCAAATAATTTTAGAGATTTGTTTTGTCCAATTTAAACTTGAGAAAGTTTGGAAAGCTTGTAAACATATATACTTTTATTTTCTAGGAAAATATTTTGAAGGTTGAGGTAAAAAATTAGGTTATAGCATCCTTAGCTCCACTTGTCCATTTATAAGTTGTGTTGCAATTCTTTATCTTAGTGAGCTCTATATTAGACAAAGCTTAAAACAATGTGCTCATTGTCTTTACATTACAACTATAATTTCTATTTTGGTTATCAATCCACTCACTAATAAATTTATTAAGTTTATTGGTTTGATCATTATATATTTGTCAAACTAAAAATATAGTTATATGATTTATTAATTATTTAAGATTTCGTATTTGAAGTCTGGTTAATCGATTATTTTACGAAATTATATATGATATGATTAGTTGATTTTCCATTCATATGTCTTAGGAGTTGTGTCAAGTATGGTCATCTAATTCACTAGAGATCTTTCATGTTTTAGATATAAGTCCAAAGCTTTTTAAAATATTTTAGGGCTAATTTTTAAAGAGTTAAGTTAGACCCTAAAAAGCTTGAGTCACAGTAAATATAACACCTAAGAGTCATCTTCATGCAAAAGTCACATCAATGTGAAAGCAAACACCAACTTTTCAAGAGTTAAATTAGGCCTTAAAAAGACATGATCAGTCGCAGTAAATAAAAAAATAAAACGGATCTTGAAGTGAAAGGCATGATTCCAAGTTCCATGTAATTTCAAGAAATATCAAATAATAATGAGCTTCTATGAACATAAACTCAGCAAATAATGGTTTGATTTTGTTAGAACCAGGAGAAATGCAAACCCTTGAGCGAGCCAGGTCCTCTCACTAATGAAACAAAATCACTTGCTCGACGAAGAGAAAAGAGACAAGAGACAAGAATGGTTTGTTAAAGATTTGAAACTTTGATTATTGAAAGCTTAACCCTTCTGCAGTTTACGTATTTTGTTTTCACCTAAAGATCCAGCTTGCGGGGGAGAGGGGAGAGGGGAGAGGGCGATAAGAAGCACGTGCACATCACTATAAGAGGAAGGAAGCACATAAGAAGAGGCAGTTTCGCTTGACGCATTCTTCCTTCTGTGGTCAAAGATGAAAAAAGAAACTGAGAGCAAATTACAAAGACAGTGAAACATGAAAAACAAAACGTTAAAAATAAAAAAATAAAATAAAAAACCAACCACCTTCCTTTGCCTTGCTTTGCTCTCCTTTCTTTTCTTCTCTTTTTTTATTATTAATTAACAACATCAATGGATGGATGGATTCCACCATTAAAATTCCTCAAAACAATCACTCTCTCTATCTATTTTTGTTAGAGAGAGAAACATCAAAGAATAATACTCCCCCCAAATCTTTTTCGTGTTTTATCATCATAAAAATAAATAAAACCACGGATAAATAGAAGATAGAGAAAGGTATAGAGTGTTTTACTTGAAAGAGAAAAAAAAAAACCCTTGAGATTTGAGCTTTTCAGTGAGAGAAACTGCTGCTTCTTTACACTGATCTGATCGGCAGCAGTTTTATCCGTGGGATAGAGAATTCAGCTGTTTAAGGTGAGACCCACAAACAAAGAAAGTCTTTTTTTTTTTTTCCCTTTTTGAAATCTGTATTGGTTTGATTTGATGGGATAGTTGAATTTTGATTTTGGATAAAGATTGATGCTTTTGACTTCATTGCTTGGTTGGATCTGTATCCTTTCTGGGTTTTTCTTGCCTTTGCTTCTCGATTTATCGCATGTTAGATTTGATGTTTTTTTTTTGTCAAGTCCAATATGTTGTGACTTGTTAGGATTTGAAGTTGTTGTTATTAGTTAGTTGCAGTTTGTGTTAATCAACAACTTGTTTTTGACAAAAAAAATTCTTCTTTTTTATTTGCTTTAATTGATTGATGCAGCAGAAGGAAAACCAACCCAGTTTTTGTTTTTTAAAAAATGGTTTTTAGAGATGTTATCAAGGAACCAAAAGTGAAGGTGGAGAGGCCAGGCTGTGATTCATCGGTTATGGTTGGCTTGCAAAATTGTGTTATTTCGCAGCCTCCTGTCAACTTAGAGCAAGACTTGGAGTTTCTTGAGAAGAATTTGCATATACTGGATTGTGTTTTCTCAGGGAGAAATAATACCAATTCAGAAAATGTTGGAATTGGTTTGTTTGAGAGGGAGAGTTTGAATGCTGATTATGAACCTATGGACACGGGAGAGAATCGCGATGGGCATGCATCGGAAGACAGTCTCTTGCCTGGTCTTTATGATGATGCTGCAATGTATATTTTGGCTTGGAGTTGCAGATCGGATTACCCCAATTTGGCTTTGCTAAATAAGAAATTCAAAGCATTGATTGAAAGTGGGTGTTTATATAAAGTGAGGCGGCAGCTTGGGGTCATTGAACACTGGATTTATTTAGCTTGTATTTTGATGCCTTGGGAAGCTTTTGATCCTGCAAGGGAGAGATGGATGCGGTTGCCGAGGATTCCTTGTGATGAATGCTTCACGTATGCAGATAAGGAGTCTCTTGCAGTAGGGACTCAGCTACTTGTTTTCGGGCGTGAGTTGTTAGGGTTTGCTGTTTGGATATATAGCTTGCTTACCCATGACTGGTCCAGATGCCCTCCAATGAACTTGCCCCGTTGTTTGTTTGGTTCAAGCAGCCTTGGCGAAATTGCTATTGTTGCTGGAGGAAGTGACAAAAATGGATGCATTATGAGATCTGCTGAGCTTTATAACTCTGAAGTCGGTACTTGGCTTACATTGCCAGATATGAACTTGCCCCGTAAGCTGTGTTCAGGCTTTTTTATGGATGGAAAATTCTATGTCATTGGGGGCATGTCAAGCCAAACGGATTGTTTAAGTTGCGGTGAAGAGTATAACCTTGAGACAAGTACATGGAGGAGGATAGAGAACATGTACCCTCTTCCCAGTGCAGGCCATCCTGCAATGCGTTCTCCTCCACTGGTCGCTGTTGTAAATAATCAACTTTATTCTGCTGATCAAGCAACCAACGAGGTCAAGAGATACAACAAAACTAATAATTCTTGGAGTGTTGTGAAGAGGTTGCCAGTTAGGGCTGACTCTTCTAATGGCTGGGGATTAGCATTTAAAGCATGTGGTAGCAGCTTATTGGTAATTGGAGGGCACAGAGGTCCTCAAGGTGAAGTTATTGTTCTCCATACTTGGGATCCTCAGGACAGAAGCACTGGCAGATCAGAATGGAATGTTCTTGCTGTCAAGGAGCGAGCAGGTGCCTTTGTGGCAAACTGTGCTGTAATGGGATGTTAATGCTCTCTTTCATCCCTATCTTTGGTGCAAACCTTTGACTTACAGACAAAACCAAATGTTAAATTGATTGCGAAGGTGACACTTGTTTTGTCATTATCATTTTTATCGAGAATTTTACAATGTTAACCTGTACTTTATTTCTATTTTGATGCTTATTGATTTCATGGCACATGAAAGATGGTTTGTTATCCCGATGTGATTCCCACTGAAGCAGGATCTTGAGAGGAAGAACTTGAAGGCACAGTCCTTACCTTCAGTATTTTTTATATGAAGTGGCTGCTCTCAAGACGTAAACCTGGACACATGTGATACCATGTGATTGTAAGCCCATAATTATCTATTTGTAGCGTTCTGTATTTCAGTTGTAAAAGGTAATCAGATGATCATAATTGACCACACGTTGGAAAATCTTTATGATTTGGTCTGGATCTCATTATGCTCATTTCTTTTCTTTTTTCTTTTTCTTTTTCTTTTTCTTTTTCTTTTTTTTAGGAGGTGCTCTGATTTTGTTTATCCTCACGGATTTTTTTTTTTTTTTTGTGGTTTCGTTGTTGAATAGTATTTTTTTTTTAATCCATTCATAATGTTAGAGTTATCTTTATGGCTGTTTCATGCCTTGCTTTTGTGGTTATGCTCCTTCTCTTCCCGGCATTAAATTTAATTTCTTGAAACTCATGTTGGTTCATTTCTGTGGATAGCAATGGCTTGAAACTTGGTAGGAGAGGGTATATTTTTCTGATGCGGAATTTCATTAAAAAAAAGCTCTGTTGAGAACAGGGTCAGCACTGTGAGTGTAGAAAAACTAACAAGTCTGTTTGAATCCTCAAAAGAAGCTTGTGTTTAGAGGATTTCTCTTGCATCTCAATGATAGCACATGAAAACCTCATGGTACTATAGTAGTCTAACTTGCCGTACCAGAGTATAACTGGATGATGATGTCCAGAGAGTTGGGGAACAGTAAAATCTGGGAAAACCTCTTTCAATGGTGTGGCGCCATGGGAACATGGGCATGGTATAACTGCTCTAAGAAATATACTCTGGACATTTTAGATGGAAGTCAGTTTATTCTTACTGGAGGGAATGAAGAGAACGGTGGCTATTGGAGGCCTTTGTGGAAAACTTTGCCGTATAAGTTTTGGCAGATCAGTGAGCTGGAGATTGCACAAGTTTTGCTGGGTCTGATTTCATGGAAGAAGCTTGTAAAGTTTCCTAAGTGGTTGATGGAGCTTGTTTCTTATCGTAGGAGAAGCTCTGGCATTGACAAATGTGCTGAGTGAAAGTGGTTAGACATTCGGTGAAGATAAACTTCGGATTAAATTGAGGCATTTGAGAATTCTGGAAGCCATGTCTCCACTCTAATTGTGTTCTTGGTAGTTTTTTGTTTAGATAAAGAAAGTGTAATTGATAGCTTGTCATGTCATCTGTTTTGAAGTTGTTTTCTAATATTTTAAGAAGACAAAAAAATGTAATGTTCTTTTAGTGGTATCTTGAGATTAAAAAGAAATCTTCTTTCCTAACAAAACCAAACTGACAATGACAAAAATGCGATGACGAAGGTAGAATTGCTTGTAATGAGATATTACACACTCAGCATGACTTGTAAGAAAGATGACAAATTTGATATAAATAAGGTCCTTTACTTTTTTCCATGTTCATTGAAATAAATAAATAAAATTGACAGTGTCTAAATAATACTAATACTAATACTAATAATAATAATAATAATAATAATAATAATAATATGACAGGGTCATTTGAGATTTTCTACTTTTATCTTGTTTTTTTTATTTGAGCAAATTTTGGAGTATCTAATAGGAGAGACTGGTTGAATCTTTAAAAAATAAAAATTAAGGGAGTTGTAAATAGGGGTATAATAATAATAATAATAATACTAATAAAGAATAAATTTTCTGTGTGCCGTCTAATCTTTAGTTTGTGACTCTTTCAACTCACCACCACAGAGGGCAGGGCATGGTCCGGTTCTTTCTGCAGGACAGTGATGCCATACAATGGTTGCTCGCCTGAGAGTGTTTCAAGAAATTATAGTGTTTCAAGATAATTACTCTGCTTTTGGGAGGAAAAAAAGGGCCTTCTTCCCTTCACCCCTGTACTTGCCTCAAAGATCTTTCAATTGCCGCCTCGAGGTCTTAACATTCCATTTGCAGGACGGCCGTCACTGACTGAGAGGAGAATCGCTTTCTTTTTTCTTCCCCACTGAAATGAAAAGAAAACAGCCTATTTTGAGGGGGGGTGGTCTACTCTGCACTGCTTCTTAGCAGAAGTGGCATGGTACGTCCCTTCAGAAGATAATGATTGGGGTGGGGTGCCTCTGCGTAAATTTCACTCCCTCCCACCTCTGATGGGACGGGACAGTTTCGATGCTCTTTTGCTTTTTCATTAATGTTTTTGCTTTTTCAAAGTAGGTATCGGATGCCATCACAGTAGAAGCTCATTTATTTATTTGCTTTTTAGCAGCAAATGTCAATCAGTTCTTGCTAGCATGACCTGTCTGAGTGTGATCGATCCAGCCATTTCTTACGAGTCATCCAGTGACAACCGGCGAGCCTCAACATCGGCGGCGGTCACCGCTCCCAGGTCTAATTTTCAATCAAGGAACAATCAAATAAATAAATCAGACTTTTCATAAACACCATCATTGACTACAAGCTGAAAAGTCACGGCTCAGGATTGGCAGTGACCCAGATCGTTGAGCCACAAGGTGTCATTTTCATTCATGGAATAATATAATAATCAGACACAAACATTCATAAAGTTGACCACGACGTTAATTTCCCATTACACATGTATCATATGCACACAACAAATGGCATACCAAAATCCTACGGTGGTACAGAGCTGCTGCTGTTGACCTTGGAAACAAAATCTGTCTCGGGCGCCTTAAAATCGTTTTTAACCTGCAATAAGCTGTCAACAATTAATTACTCTACCTGGATAGGAAAACATTATAAATGTCTTTAACGAGGCAAGTAGCTGTGACCCCAGCAAGGATGGTCAAACATCTCAAAGGATCTGGACATTAAAGTAATCTAAGCATTTATCTTCGAGGTGTCAGAATGAAATGCACAACTTGAACATTTTGCAGTCATCCCAAAAATAATAATTAGAGAGAGAGAGAGAGAGAGAGAGAGAGAGAGAGAGCATTGCACACTACTAATTACGAAGAAACCAAAATAGGTGTGAATAATAGAGATACCGTCACTCCAATGGTGATTGTCCTATTGCCCTTTTCTTTTGATGCGTGCATGCGCACATTTTCTATTTCTAATTAGACAAGTTGTGGTACACAGCTAATGCAGAATCCAAGGAACATCCTTGGCTGGGGTGATCTACACGCCTCCACCTCCTTTTCCAGTCACAATTTATGCCCTTTAGCAATAAGTGGAATCTGCCAGACTAACCCGCTACCCATAGAATATCTACTAGCCGGTATCATCTTGACATGCCAAAATACACGTGTATTCTTGCATGCTAGCCACTATTCCATCAATTTGCTTTGATAATATCATTGAAGATAGAAGAACATCAGAAACTTTTAGAGCCCCTTCATGCAAAACTGCTGAAATCTAGACGTCAAGATCACCCCACCAAGGACTCTTCGTTTCTGACACTAACTTTTCTGTCAGAAACTGGTATCCTCCAAAACAATTAAAGAACAGTTTTGGCTGGTCTTGCATTTGTGATATTGAATAACCAATGGCATGACTGAATGACCCATTTATGATGATAAAATTGGCAACAGTAAAATACTTTCACATAGCAATTAGTGTATGAAATCAGTTTGACTCATTTCACCACTAATCTATCCAAGTTCATTCACTAATTCAAGCACAACTAACATGACCAAACGATTGAAATGAATTGCAAAACAGAACTCAACTCTGTTCCTCAAATTTGTTTTAGCTTATTTCAATTTTGTTATCCTCGGGAATATATGAGACATGGAATGCTAGTGTGCTCATGATAAAAAGCTGGTGCGTATCCTAATCTTGCAGTCAGCTAGCAGCAATATGTTATTCATAAACAACTTTTTATTAGAACAGTATAACCAAAGGTGGACCAGTTTACTTTAAAGTGATGAAAAGGAAATCCAGTGCATGGGAGTCTGAAGAAGCGGGTACCTAGTTTGGGATTGTAGTCATCATCTTACGAGTATGCTTCCTGCATGACAGACATGTAGTAGCAAAATACATGGTCTGTGTATGGAGTACTCGGCATGATAACTCTAATATAATGATGAGGTTACTGTATATGCAAGAAACACAGGAGGGTTCCAACCACCGTAAGTGTTTTTCAGGCGATGCTAACTAAGGACTGGTACTGAGGAAGGAAGACAGACAACTCTCTTCCTTTAAACACACGATGGCAGAAAACAATTTGATTTGTCTCATGCATTTTGCCATTTTTCAACTTTTTTCTCATAGCAAGCATAGAACACAAACCCAGTGACACCAAAAATGGATTGTGTATTGATTATGACACTACATGAAAATCTCTAGCTTCCTAAATGTCTAATGTCAAATTTGAAGTTTCTTAAAATCTGGTCATCCAACAGTACACATTTGGGATGAGACGTATAATGCAGGATAAAAGAATGATTCATTTAGCACATACTTACGCAATGTATGTATCAATCAATTGGGTGTTTGTCAGCCTGGCGAGACGTGTAATGTGCAGAAAGCAAAAGAAGAGAAAGGAAAGCACTTGCTACAAAGATCGCATCAAACCACCGGTGATAGAAGTCAAACTGAATTTCTCCACCCAAGACAGCTGTTATGGTTATCCTACCAATAGACACCAGTTCAAACAAAATTAATAATGCTTTGAAAGCAGCCGACTCAAGCAAAAAATAACTAACAAGTAGCACAAACTAATCTGTATTCGTGTAATCTTTTCACTTTGCATTTGCATTGTTGCTTTAATTTAAGAAAAGATCAGGTGGGGGAGATTTTCAGAAACTAAAAGGTTTCAATAATCTGATTCCAAGCAAGATCATAGAATGTGTGGTTACATGCAGAGCATAAACAGTTCACAGTACAAAAATTGTTGTAAACTGAAAACAGGCAAATCTATGAGCCATCAAGAATAACTTGGGGGTTTCAAGATTACATATTTTGGCAATGCAAGACTATTTAAGCAACCACATTAAAGACTATTTGAGATGCACTAAGGACATTTCAGAATTTAGGAAATTGGGTCCTCAGCTTGATATCCAAAAGATGTTCTGCAGTTTCTTTCACAGATATACAAAAGAAGGGGAAAATGCTAAAGGCAAGCTAGCTGCTAAAGAACTGATCATGCACTGCATAAATTCTTCTAATTGCTGGGAAATTGTGTCACAGCTGCAATTTTGACAACTTTCCATCACTGAGAAAGTTATTGTTTCATTATGACAAAATAGGGAATGAGAAAGTTTTCTGGTTTTACTGCAAGGGTGTCCACTTGAAAGCTAAAATTAATAGCATGTTTAAATCAATCACAGAGACAATCACAAATAGATCGTTAACAAAATCTAATATGCAGAATCAGTTATTTGACCTTTCATCAACAATTAACATACCTGTACTCAGTTGCTAAGCTTTTTCTTATCAAAAGTATAGAAGAGACAAAGTACATTCCCATAATTTCAGACAGAAAAAGTACAACATTGCTTGAAGATCCACTCCCAACTCTGGAAACGGCAAAGAAGAACTGCATAAAGCCAAACAACATATGTTAATTACTAAGATAAGCTACTTCTTACTTGCCATCTATAAAACCATCAGCTTCAATAGATTATTGCTAAAAGTTAGTTGAGAACAACTTAGGCATGCATCTGTAGCAGTCAAGTCAAAAAAACTCCACTACTTTAGGCTTGTGCATTGATTTGATCTGGTGAGGACAACAAGTCTAGTTGCTAATCATTATCGTTACAGACTCTCATAGAGTTTGGAGAGTATCTTGTAATATGAATTCAGCATTCACCTGGACTAATTAAAGCCATTCATAGCTTAAGTAATCCATAAGGTGTGGACTCAAATTTGTCCCTCTTTCAGAGGTTCTTTGTTGTCCATTATTTATTCACTTATCCGATAATAAAACAAAGGAAAGAAAAAAAAATACAGAGCCTTGTAGATTTCTCTCTTCAAAGAGTTCATGTCCTATTAAAATCTGTCATGATTAGCAAATAAGGCAAGATAAGTCTCCAATACACAAATTAACAAAACAGGAAATGGAAATCAAAATTACCTTCATGAGATTAGTTAAAAATCCTCGAACTGATATGACCACCAAGATGCCAATGAATAGTAGGGAAATGTACTGTACACCATAAAAATATGAAAGACAACAGCTTCAGCCGTGCAATATTTATTACAATTCTTTTCACAGAAATATCTTTCAGAAGAAACTCTGAAGACTGCATGCAAAAATACACTCTAAACTTTAGTTGATGGTCAAGCAATATTTGCATCACGTGAATATACCTTTCTAAAATAATCTAAAGCATCCACCATGAGCGAACAGTTTATTATGTAGAAGGCAAGAATCATCTTTGAATTTTGTAAGAATGCATAATCAGGAAACAATCAAACCAATTCTCATCATTTTAAAACCAAGAAATTTACTTTAAATTACTATCTGGTATTGCCACACTTTCTCAACATCATGTAAGGTTCACTTATCATTCTCACTTCAGTTAGCTCCAGCAAAAGGACATGATTTAAACTGCCTAAAATCCTACCATAAAACTCAGACCTTTTTGGCAATGCATCACTGACCCAACTGTTGATAGATTAACTTAGTGGCTCTGTCTTGCTGGAATTTTACTTATGTCACTTTATTTATTAAGTTAGTGATCCTACAAAACATAACAAAATACAATGATAACCTTTAATCATTACAAAAGGTTGCAGGTCACAAACAACACATGCTGGGAGCTTGAACAGTGAAAAGTAACATGCAAGTGATAACATGTTTACTATTACAAGCAACATTTATAACCAACCTGCGATAATAATGCAGCATTAATTCCTATGTCAAAGAACTGCAAAAATAAGCTAATAGTCCTTGTCACAGGATCAACTGAGCCAGCCTGTAAAAAGAGTATATTGTATAAGCATTGTGTAAAAAAGTTGGTGTGAAATGATTTAGGATTTGAAATCATACATTGAATTACAAAGTTGAACATGTCAACAAAAGGAATCATTTAGAGGCAGGAATTTACCTCCTTGAATATAACACTTTGCAAAGACTGCACCAAGCAAATAGAGTAATCAGTCACCTTACTTTATTCATGCATTGAATTGAAATTAGAAAAGGAAAAGCATATTAATGAACAGCTAAAAAAGTTCTTTACATTGCCAAGGCAAAAATTATAACATCACATTCAACAGAATTTTGGAATTGAAAACAGTAAAATAAATTATAAAGAAAATTATTGTGTTCACTAAATGGCAGGTTGTAATTTAATGACAGATCAATTGTTTTCTTTGGTTATAGGAGGTAAACCTTAGTTTTTTCACATAAGTGACAGACTTCCACTAATCTCTCATTCATACTACAGAAAACATAACAATTCATCTCACATGAGAAAAGGTAGAACATCAAGAAAAGCGACTCCCTAAATCTGATGCCACTTGACCAGAATCTGAATTTAATAACATTACTGCAGGATTTTGATTAGTTGCTAATCCATAAATTTAGTAAATCATTATGGGCTTGGCGCTTCAAACCCATTACTGGAACTCATTCAACTCACACAGTCGAAGAGCAATTCAAATTCAGATCTTCAAAAAGCACTTCTTGAACATTGTGTCCATAAAATAAAAATTTTGGGTGGCCAATATCCTTTCATTAAATGGGTACAAGATTTGATGAATAATTCAGAACAGCAACTAAGAATTTCATAAAAATAAAAATTTGACGGATTCAAAAGTCCATAAAAATGACAACTCAAACTAATCACAACCAAGGGAAGAATTGAGATTTTTTGTTTTAAAAAAAACAAAATTCATAGATTTGAGGTATGGCTATTGGTTGATGCTTGGGTTCTGAAATTGGAAGTGGAAGCAAAATTGGCAATAAAGAAGACTCGTTGTGTCAATAATACCAGCAGTTTGCAATGAGCAAAAATGTCATCTGAATTTTGTTGTCAAATATGAAATTCAGTTTTATACACTGCACATAGGCATTTTTCTCAAGGAAGACAAATCTTAAATGTCTTGAGTACTTGTTAAATGTCCAAAGATAAATCTTACAACTATTGGAATCTTGTTTATGGGTTAAAAAAGAAAAAGAAACCCTAATTGGTGCCACACTTTTGGGTTTAGTTCAAGCACTAAGGGGTGAGGAGGGATTTGCTAAGGTCCTAGGGAAAATCTTACCGATCAAAATTTATCTACTCTTCTCACAAATCTATCCTTTCTAGGAAATCAACTCATTAAAAAATCAAACCCAGGAATAAAAACACTTATCTGAAACAATTTTAATGGACCTTAAGGTAAAATTTGTCTTCAACCCCCCAGCACACGCACATAGCCCTAAAAAACATGAGTATTAATGAGCAGTGAGGGTTTTTTTTACTATTCATTTCAATTTTATTCCGAGGGAGAAACACAATAGAAACTGAATATCACATGAGATAAATATTATTGCCACACTGGCATGCATAAATCAGTGCACACACAAAAGGCATCCAGAAGATCCTCATTCTTCCATCAAAGAATGTTTTAACCATACCTTGATCATTTTGTACACACAATAAACAGAACATGCATAGCCAAGTAAATTCTGCATGTGACCCCTCCAAGTTCGAGAAAAAGCAGCTGCCTCCTGCAAAGTAAAGGAAGTACAGGTAAAAAAAATTGGTTGTTCACAAAGAGGGAAAAAAACCCATTATAGAGAAATCCATAGATTACAGAAAACACGTTCATTGTTGTTGTTGTTAAAATGGAGATAATTAACACATCCACCTAGTCATATAAGTACCCCATTATCAAGACACATATAAAACCCTCTCTTCAAGTGACCAAACTCCTTTCTCTGAACCTGACTACTATTTTCCCTATCTCCAAATTCACAACAAAATAAATCAAAGACTCAGAACACCCTAATTTCAGCTGTGAAATGGCATATTTTCATCACTTCTAAAGTTTGGCAAGTCTAATAATTCTTAATCAAGATATCTAAAAGTCACAGTTTGACCTGCTAGACATCAGAGTGTCATTTAATGTACTCTCAAGAAGGGTCATGACCTGAAACTCCATCTAATAACTCTCCCACATTTAATAACAAAATATCTCATCCATGAGCTAGAAAGAAATTGAGAATGATCTAGATTTGCTAGAGCCAAAGAGAATATACTAGAAATGAACCTTAGCTTGGCGAAGCTCATATATTTCCAAAAATAGCTGCTTTGAAAGCTCTTCTAAGGCTTCAACCTCTGCTTCCATGGTTTTGATATCTGAAAAGGGGGGGGAAAGCACTCTGTAACTATGAATCATAAGAAGCTTGGGGACAAACTAAAAGTTCAATGATTATATCGTGGATGATAAAACAAAACCCATTACAATACTAAAAACTCTAAGGCCCTATTTTAACTGGAAGGAAAAAAAAGGGAGTAGAGATGAAAAAATGTGAATGGACACAGAAACAGGGAGATGGAATGGGGATTAATGAGAATAGTTAATGAAAGGCCATCATTGTGTTTGATATATAACTGGGATTGCAGTGGCGTTGGCAGTATGGTGAGATAGGGGGTTGGTGGTGGTGGTCATGCTGGTTGTCGGATTTTGAAAGGGGGTTTTTTAGACTGGAAGCGGTGATGGCAGCTGTATGCTGGTGCTGGTGCTGGTGCTGGTGCAACAGTAGATGTGCTCAAGTTAATATTGTTGTTTAGACTGGAAGTGGTGATGGCAACTGTATGGTGGTGCTGGTGCTGGTGCTGGTGCTGGTGCTGGTGCGACAGTAGATGTGCTCAAGTTAATATTGTTGTATTTAAAACCACATCCCATTGTTACAGATAAAAAAAGGCCAAACTCTCGTTCTCATTCT
>Ga0325400_1000155_pt1 | contig 44024 bp, 20 predicted proteins | sample PopdelMetagenome_2_FD_205662 | JGI IMG/M metagenome (GOLD analysis project Ga0325400, IMG submission 205662) | Populus deltoides microbial communities from Bellville, Georgia, United States - Xylem-PdKOR-R1 | ecosystem: Host-associated > Plants > Phyllosphere > Stem > Wood/Secondary xylem... | reverse complement strand
GACGCTTGGGTGACTGCTAGTGTGTTGGTAGACCAACTACACACGTGGCGCTTGGGATGATTCATGTGTGAGAAATATTATTATTATTATTATTATTATTATTATTATTATTATTATTATTATTATTATTATTATTATTATTATTATTGTTAAATTTGAAAGAAAATATTATTATTAATATTGAAAACATATTATTATTTATATTCTAAATTTTTATGATAATTTTTTATAAAAATAAAAAAGTGAGCCCGCGACGACGTAGTATTGTTTAAAATATTCAACAATTCTAAGTATTAATATAAAAACTATTATAATTTGTGTTGTAAATATTATTATTTTTCTTATAATACAAAGTATTCATATAAAAAATATTATTATTTGTGTTCTAAATGTTATTATTTTTCTTATAATTCAAGCTATTCATATCAAAATATTATTATTTGTGTTCTAAACATTATTATTTTTCTTATAATTCAACATATTCATATCAAAGATATTAATATTTGTGTATAATATTATTATTTTTATAATAATTCAAAGTTTTAATTTAAAAAATATTATTATTTGTGTTCTAAATATTCTTGGAATTAAAAATAGTGTTATTTGTGTTATGAATACTATTATTTTTACTATAATCAAAAGTACTAATATTAAAAATATAATATTTTGCATTATAAATATTATTATTTTTATACAAATTAATATTATAAATTAAATAATTACTAAATTAGAAAAAAAGTATTCTTAGTATTGAAAAACAACCATGGATTTGATTTGAAAGGTAAAATTTAAAATTACTACTATTATTATCATCATTATCATTATTAATAAATTTTTAAAAATTGTTATTACAATCGAAGAAACACCACGTTGGAACACGTGGCGCTTGAGCTCCTGCCTCAATGTTAGGCACAGCCTAGCGCACACGTGGCGCTGTGCTGTCTGCTTGTTGTTTGGGTCCTTCATCAAGACTCAAGGTTCGTGAGTCCTTGGATTCTAAATATTATTATTTGTTTTAGTAATATTCTTATTTTTATTTTAATTAATATTATTAATAAAACAATTAATAAATTTGAAAGAAAATATTATTATTATTATTATTATTATTATTATTATTATTGAAAACATATTATTATTTCTATTATAAAATTTTATGGTATCTTTTATAAAAATAAAAAATGAGCCAACGACGTAGTATTATTAAAAATATTCAATAATTCTACGTATTAATATAAAAAATATTATAATTTGCATTGTAAATATTATTATTTTTCTTATAATTCAAAGTATTCATATCAAAGAAATTATTATTTGTGTTATAATATTATTATTTTTATAATAATTCAAAGTTTAATATAAAAAAATTATTATTTGTATTATCAATATTCTTGGAATTAAAAACAGTATTATTTGTGTTATGAATATTATTATTTTTACTATAATCAAAAGTAATAATATTAAAAATATTATCTTTTGTGTTATAAATATCAATATTTTTACAAGCGCCCAACCCCATGTTGGACCTGGACGCGTTTGCGCCCAACCCCACGCTGGACCTGGACATGTCTGCGTCTAACCCCACGTCGGGTCTGGACGCGCCCGCGTCCAACACCATGTTGAACCTGGACGCGACCATGACCAACTCCATGTTATTATTTTTATAATAATTAATATTATTATCTTTAGTGTTATAAATATTATTATTTTTATAATAATTAATATTATTAATAAAATAATTACTAGATTAGAAAAAATATATTATTAATATTGAAGAACAATCATAAATTTGAATTAAAAGGTAAAATTAAAAATTACTACGTGGGGACACATGGTGCTTGGGCTGTCTGCCAAAGTGCTGGGAAGACCAAGTGCACACGTGGCGCATGGCCTGCCTATCTGAGTGCTGGGTAGACCAATCGCGCACGTGGCTCTTAGGCTGCTTGCCTGTGTGTTGGGCTGTCCAAGCGCACACGTTGCGCGCTAGCTTGCGGTGGCAGGTGTCAACTATTATTATTTTTATAGTAATTCTAAAAATTCATCTGAAAAATATTATTATTTGTGCTAGAAATATTATTATTTGTATTATAAATATTAATGTTTTTTATTATAATTAAAAGTATTAAATCAAAATAGTATTATGTGTATTATAAATATTTTTTATTATAATTAGAAGTAGTAAAATTTAAAATAGTATTATTAATATCATAAATATAATTATTATTAAAAACAATAATAGATTTGATTTGGACAGTAGAATTATAAATTATTATTAGTGTTATTATTATCAGTAGTAAATTGAAAAAAAAAATTATTACTACCATCAAAGAGACACCATACATTTTTTGAAGAATGATTAAAATTAGGACCCAAAATAATCTTGGACTATTTGGTAGGGGCATGTGGAGAGGCTATAGCATGCAGGACCCAAGCGCCAAGCTGGAGGCATGTCCATTGGGGTTGCAGACACCTGGCGCTGGGCAGGCCAAACCCGCTGGCCATGCCCCCGGCCTTGGCCACCTAGCGCTCGATCTACCCAGCCTGTGTGTTAGGCAGACCAAGCGCATACGTGGTGCTTGGATTGCCTGCCTATGTGCTGGCAGAACAAGCGCACACGTGGCCCTTGGGCTGCGCCAAGACCCAAATATCCTTGGGTCCCGTAGGCTGCAGCACCCAAAATAACCTTGGGTCATTGACAACACAAGACCCAAAATAGACTTTAATGCTGCCAGTGTAAGACCCAAATAGCCTTGAGTCCAGCAATATGCATGCCCCAAAATAGTGATAGGTCGTGCCAGCACCAGAACCCAAATTTTTAATAAAAATAAAAGGTAAATCCGCGGTATAGTGTAGGGCACATAACTAGGCTTACCCCAGAAGAATCTTTTGTTCACATCTAGATGCATTATTTGTCCATAGTCATTTTGTTTTTTAAATCATTTTGTTTTATTTAATAGAAATAATTATTAAACACAATTATTTCTATTAAATCACAGGACATTTACCATATTGGAGTCGGAGAGGGAGGGAAGAAATTCCAGGAAAATTCATTAAACATCACAGGAAATTTCCCATAAATCACAATGTAGCTGAAAAAACCATAACATTTGAAAATTCTTTGATGTTTCATTTCTGACTTCGGAGGCACTGCCCAAGATCGACTTTTGCTTAATTTTTTGAAATATTTATTTAAAATTACTTTTTTTAATAAAATATTCATGGAGCACTTGATGGTTATAACAAGTGAATGTGTGTGTGTGTGTATATATATATATATATATATTTGTGTGTGTGTGTATAGTGTTTTTGATATTGTGGTAATTATTATGATTTGTGGTAGAGGTTTGAGAACGTAAAGAAGTTTGCCACTTCGTGAGCCCCCTGTACAAGGGTCACCTGTACGTCCTTGTCTGCATTGAAGGCAATCTTCTTCACAATCTCATAAGAAAAAATCCAGGACGTTTACCGGTACGAGTTTCTGCTCTAAAGAAACCGGAAAAAAAAGACAGAGAGTGAAGGATCGAGGGTGGCAGAGAGGAGAAAAATCAGAGAGGGAGAGGGGGATCTGGAAGTTACACGGTAGCAAGGAGGCTAGAAGAAGAAAGAATTGGGCTTTGGCTAGATCTGTCACCTCTCTACTCAAGTCTTCCCACACGGTTTGTTTCTGCTACGTGCATTCGTATTCAACTAGTAGAAATTTGGTTTCTTAGTAGAATTATGTTCCAGCTTGAGTTTGCCAAATCTCTTGCTCTTAACTTTTTTGTTTCATGTTTGAACTCAGGAGAAGGCTAGTTAAGAGTTAAGAAGACTAGAAGGAATCAATCAGTATTTACCGGTACGAGTTTCTGCTCTAAAGAAACCGGAAAAAAAAAACAGAGAGTGAAGGATCGAGGGTGGCAGAGAGGAGAAAAATCAGAGAGGGAGAGGGGGATCTGGAAGTTACACGGTAGCAAGGAGGCTAGAAGAAGAAAGAATTGGGCTTTGGCTAGATCTGTCACCTCTCTACTCAAGTCTTCCCACACGGTTTGTTTCTGCTACGTGCATTCGTATTCAACTAGTAGAAATTTGGTTTCTTAGTAGAATTATGTTCCAGCTTGAGTTTGCCAAATCTCTTGCTCTTAACTTTTTGTTTCATGTTTGAACTCAGGAGAAGGCTAGTTAAGAGTTAAGAAGACTAGAAGGAATCAATCAGTATTAATTTATTGCTACTGGGATTCCCATGGCCTCATCCAGCATGCAGAAAGCTGCCTCATCTTCTTATTCTCCTCCCCAATGGAAGTATGATGTCTTCCTTAGTTTTAGAGGCAAAGACACACGGAATAACTTTACTAGCCATCTATATTCTAATTTGGAACAAAGAGGCATCGATGTATACATCGATGATAGCGGGCTAGAGAGAGGAAAGACCATTGAACCTGCTCTCTGGCAGGCCATCGAAGATTCAAGATTTTCAATCGTTGTGTTTTCAAGAGATTACGCGTCTTCACCATGGTGCTTAGATGAGCTTGTCAAGATTGTTCAGTGCATGAAAGAGATGGGGCATACTGTTCTACCAGTTTTTTATGATGTGGATCCATCAGAGGTAGCCGATCAGAAAGGGAATTATAAGAAGGCTTTCATTGAGCATAAGGAAAAGCACTCGGGAAATCTGGACAAGGTAAAATGCTGGAGTGATTGTCTCTCCACAGTGGCCAATCTATCTGGTTGGGATGTACGGAACAGGTAAACTAAGCCTGTTTATATTTATTTTGGAAGGAGTTATTACTGTCTCCCATGTCTTAGTTCGATATCCTTGTAGATTTTATTATTGAGTTTATGCACTTCCTAAAAGACTTAATATCCTTGTGGTGGGTGATATTTATTAGTAATTGATCATTTCTTTATTTGATGTAGAATATCTTTTTATCCTTTTCTTCGAATGTTTACTAGCAAATTAATTGTTTGTTAAAAAAAAGAAAAACATAATATCGAAAAACTAATATTGAAGGCAAGTGATTGAGTTTTCATGGCGAGCTTGACAAATGACAATACACAAAATTAGAAATGTTATGTCGAATAATCTTTTCGAAAAAGAACTCTTAACAATTTAAAATCTAAAAAGTTCTTCTATAAAAGCATATAATTGCAAGATAAATTGATAAATTGACATGGCAATTTAAGAAGTGATCGAGCTTTTTCTTGGAAAACAATTAGAGGATAACTTAGTGGCCAACAAAAATTGATAGTGATTGGTTTTTTGCCTGTCAAAACCATACTTAGTGGCTTTTTGTGTTCTTACATGCATGCTATTCTATATTTCAAGTAACAATATTTCATGTTTTCGCGCACTGCATGCTTAATGTTCTTACCCCTTTTACGCAGGGACGAGTCACAGTCAATTAAAAAGATAGTTGAATATATACAGTGCAAACTAAGCTTCACTTTGCCAACAATTAGCAAAAATCTAGTTGGAATAGATTCTCGTCTGAAGGTATTGAATGAATATATAGACGAACAAGCAACTGATACTCTCTTTATAGGGATATGTGGAATGGGTGGCATGGGAAAGACAACTGTTGCAAGAGTCCTGTATGATAGGATTCGTTGGCAATTCGGTGGCAGCTGCTTCTTAGCAAATGTGAGAGAAGTTTTTGCAGAGAAAGATGGACTGTGTCGTTTACAGGAACAACTTCTTTCGGAAATCTCAATGGAGCTTCCTACTGCACGGGATTCTTCAAGAAGGATTGATTTGATAAAGCGCAGGCTGCGGCTTAAAAAGGTTCTTCTTATACTCGATGATGTAGATGATGAAGAACAATTACAGATGTTGGCTGCAGAGCATGGAACGTTTGGTCCAGGGAGCCGGATTATCATAACGAGCAGAAATAAACATGTGCTGGATAGCCATGGTGTTACTAGAATATACGAGGCTGAGAAATTAAATGATAAAGATGCTCTTATCTTATTTAGCTGGAAAGCTTTCAAAAGAGACCAGCCTGCCGAAGATTTATCGGAACTGTCCAAGCAAGTTGTGGGTTATGCTAATGGCCTTCCACTAGCTCTTGAAGTCATAGGTTCGTTCTTGCATAAAAGAGGTCTGCTTGAATGGGAAAGTGCAATTAATAGAATGAATGTCATTCCTGACAGGAAGATTATTGATGTTCTTCGCATTAGTTTTGATGGCCTCCATGAATTAGAGAAGAAAATATTTTTAGATATCGCTTGCTTCTTGAAGGGGATGAAAAAGGATCGTATAACAAGGCTACTTGACAGTTGTGGGTTCCATGCAGGTATTGGGGTGCAGGCTCTTATTGAGAAATCCCTTATAAGAGTCTCACGAGATGAGATAAGGATGCATAATTTATTACAGAAAATGGGTGAAGAAATTGTTCGTTGTGAATCCCCTGAAGAGCCTGGAAGACGCAGTAGATTGTGCACATACAAGGATGTCTGCAACGCACTGAAGGACAGCACAGTGAGTAGTAGCTGATATATACAGAACATTCATTATCCATAAGATTTCATGCTCCATCTCTACTCTGTAATAGCTTCTTACCTCTCCTTCCTCTTGGTCGACAGGGAAAAATAGAAAGTATATCCGTGGACTTGCCCAAAGCAAACGAGGCACCATGGAACATGACAGCCTTCTCAAAAATGACCAAACTAAGATTGCTCAAAATTCACAACGTGGTTCTTTCTGAAGGACCTGAGTATCTCTCAAACGAGTTACGATTCCTTGAATGGCATGCTTACCCTTCGAAGTCATTGCCAGCTTGTTTCCGTCTGGATGAGCTTGTTGAACTCTACATGTCTTGCAGCAGTATTGAGCAATTATGGTGCGGATGTAAGGTAAGACCCACTAGCTCTGTATTTATTTCTATCTTTTCATGAGCCATAATAAACCACAGAGGGCATCAAAGGGAATGGTGAAACAAGAGAGAACATGAAGCAAAAGTATAGTAGACATAGGACAAGGACACCGATACGTGACAAATTGTGATAGGATTCCCTTGCCCACTCGGCTATCATGTGAGATTTCAATTTAGAGAGAACAAAAAAAAAAAAACATATAATAGACAAGTGCGTGCAAGCAAGCAAAGAACTACGTGACAATTGATTTTTAAAGGATATTTTATTTAGAAATATATTAAAATAATATTTTTTATTTTTTAAAATTTATTTTTAATATAAATATATTAAAACTATCCAAAAGCACTAGAAAAATTAATGTAAAATAAAAAGTTAAATACAATGGGTTATTGTGTTGTAAAAGAAAGAAATAAAAAGTATAATATATATATATATAAAGTCTTCGGTCAAAGGTTATTTTTGTTTTTTCTTTAAATTGATTTTTTTTTGTTGTTTACTATTTTGTCAAGGGTATTATGAATTTTTTAACCAAAATTATATAATATTAAATTTTAAAAAGTTGTTTACATGTTTGTTGCATGTGTCAGCACTTATGAGGCGTTTATGCACTTCAAGCAATGTTTGCAACACCTTCACGTTGTAAAAATTACTCTTTTGTCGTGTCGTTGAATGTGTTATCGTGTTTTTTTTTTCATGTTGTGACGTGTGTCAGTGGCAATTAAGCAGTTTATCGTGGGTGGACTTTTCTTTTCTTTTTTCTCCTTATTGCCCCATATAGATTACATATTGGTCTTCTTTGTTTTTTATATTTCTACTTCTATCCTTTTTCGTTTAATTTCTTCTTTTTTCTCCTAATTTTTTTTGTAAAATTTTTATTTCTTTTAAATTTAGTCATATAACTTCAATTTCTTATATATTATTATTTTTAATTTGGTCCATATTCTTTTTATTCTGAATTTTTTCCTTGGGTCTTTAATAAAAGTTTTATTAGTTTTCAATTTCACACTTCAATCCAAGTTTATGGGGTGTTATTATTTCAATTTGTCCCTTAATTGTTTTTTTATTGGATTTATTTTTCAATTTACCCTCCAATATAAGTTTTTAGTTGCCCTTTAATTTATTTTCACCATCATTCTTTTAATTACCATTTTTTTTTTATTTTAGATTCTCTTGTGTGGTTAATTTTTTTTCCCGTTGCATTCTTCAACATTTAATATGTTAGGGAATATGCTTCGCTTTTTTTTCTATGTATGGTATTTTTAATTTAATGACATGGGTTATAAATTTTAAAAGTTAATGCAGATCGACATTCTTTTTCTTTATTTATTTTCTTTCATTGTTCGACATTAATTTTTTTTAGAAAAAGAATTTGCCTTAGTGATTTTATTTAATTTTTTTCTGTCGGGTTATCCCGATCTCATTACCTAAGCTACAGGTTTTTAAGTTAATTCAGGTTGGCTTAGCTCTTATTACCTAGGTTACATGTCTGCTATACTATTTTCGGTTGACTTGAGCTAAGTTTTTTGTTCTTTATTTAATATAATTTCTTACTTACATAGATTTCTTTCTAAGGTATGTGATCTTGTAAAACAAAAAATTATTTGTTTATTATCGTTGCATGTTCTGTTATCATTGAATTAAAATAATTTCAACTTATTAAACTTTGTTAGTGCTATAACCTGAGTCGTTGATTTCTCTTATTTCTTTAAAATGCACTTGTTACTCTTAAACATCGTTTCTTACAGAAAAAACATTGGCTTATGCCTAGTATATATTATATATGAAAATAAGAATAGTTTTCTTAGATTTTCTCTATCGAAAAATTCCAATTAAAATTACTGAAAGTTTTTTATGATTTTGGATAAATCTCTCCACCCTTTATATCCTCCTAGTATATACCTGAATTGGTGGCCAATACTACGCTGTAACCTAGACTAAATTTCAAGATTACCAACTTTGCCCTGCGTTTTTTGTTTTTTTAGAAAGAGAATCATGGAGTCAACCCAACACTGGAATGCTCGATTCTTTGAACCATTTGAATTCCTTCATGCTCTCAAGCTTTGTTTGGGTATCTTTAATCATTGAGGTTTTTTATGCCCACAGTTTGTTTGAGCACTTTTAATCATTAAGGATTTTTTTATGCCCCTAGTGTAGGGTGTGATTCTAGCCAAGGTTAATTTTCAAGAAAGATTTGCTAGGCTCAAATCGCAAAGGATTTTTTTTAGCCTTGTGAAATGATTATCAGCGATTATCTTTTCTCATTTCAAACGCATGCATTCAGAATCGAAAAAACCTTGTTGTCTCCCAAGCGAATATGCAAAATGGTTTCTCATTATTTATTCAGTTAAAACTCGGCTTTGAAGTCAACTTATGGTGTTTGGGTTGTTCTTCAGGGTTTTTTTTAGGTGATCACTTGAATTTCTAGAACTTGTTCGTTAGAATATACACCAATTTGATTTCTGTTTTGTATTAAATTTTGTTTTCCCAAAAATCTTTGTGAAAGTATGGGATCATGCGTAGTTTTTGGAGAAAAGAGGAACACATCAAAGAATTCTTGATACAATGGTTTTGTGAGTAAAGGGTGTGTTTGTGCAGGTGTGTTATTTGCATGAAACAACAACTGAACACAAGAAAATATATGATTTTATTAAAAAGAACGACTCATTTGAAAGAAAGTCTTGTGGAATTATGAGCCAAATTGCCAACAAGAAAAAAAAAATTGAAATAAGACAAAATCAAAATAACTTTGCCAACATGATCAGTCTGAGACAATTATTTTAGACACAATAGGGGCAGGATCCATTTTCTAATTATGGTACAAAATTTCATCCTCTATCATGGACATCCTCGAGAATACACGTTGCCTTCTTTACACCCTACTTTGACCATCGGTGCTCTCAGATTTCTCAGGCATTCCGTCTTTAGTGCGTTTACTGATCCACTGCTTGAAACATGATTGGGTAGGGAGTTCAAACTCACATTTGAAGTTTCTTCGAATGTTATCCACTCAGCTTTAATTAATTGCATGAGCTTTTTCTTGAATACACTACACGTATGAATGTTACGTCTTGCAGCATCAGCATAGTACTCGCAGGTGAGGTCTGTTTTGCACAAATTGAGGTAAGGTGGCTATAGAGGCGGGAGGGGTTCTAGAGCTATATGTCCGACCCTCAGTAGCTGTTGGTACATCTCATTTAAAGGCAATGGTAATAGGAGTTGTTGTTCCTGGATCCTTTGATAATTTTTCTTCGGGAAATTTTCAACTTGGTTTTTGACTTGAAAGTTTTGGGGCTTCAGTTTTTTGGTGAAAAATGGAAAGTTGAGATTGATGTTGCTAATCTGGGATGGGGAGTGATAGTTTTGAAATTGATTTGTCTTACCCTTGTAGCCACCTTCAACATGGTCACTCTCTTTCATTTTCCCTTCGAACCCTCTTTTCTTAATAGGTAAGAAAATTCTTCCACTTCTAACTCCTTACTTTATGAGCTCAGCTATTGCTATAGTATCAGTAAATTGTTGGGTCGAACTACACATCATATGCTCGTAGTACGGCGTCTTGAGCGTCTTGGCAAATAGAGTCACCATTCTTTTATCCAAGAGTGGGGGATGCATCTGTGCAGCTAGATCTCTCCATCTTTGAGCGTATTTCCTTATGTTTTCCTTGTCCCTTTTCTCCATATTGAACAAACTGTTTATGTTAGGAGCAATATCCATATTGTACTTGTATTGTTGTATAAAAGCATCTACTAAGTCTTTTTATTTGTGGATCTTTGTGTTGTCCAATCTCATGTACCAGCTTAAAGTCGCCCCACTTAAGTTATCCTTGAAAAAATACATGATTAGTTTTTTATCGTATGCTACTTCTGTCATTTGGTTGTAGTATGATTTGAGATGAGTCATAGGACATTATGTGTCAATGTATTTGATGAATTCAGAAACATGAAACTTCCTCGGGACAACCATATATGGGACTAGATACATTTTTGCTGCTTGTACTGGATCATATAAGTCTACCCCTTCAATGAATCTGATTCTAACTTCCAGCACCATTATTTTATCTTGATCAATGCCATCTGATGACTTGGTCTTGTGGGACTCGTTGGCAAATGCGTCCATAACTGCAAGGGCTGATGTTGGTGTTGTTGAATGTACAAATACTGGATTATGTTGAGACTCTTGACCATGTTCACTCATTCTTTCTTCGAGTTGAGCTCTTGTTAGAGTCTAAACAAAAATAACAGGTCATCTAGAAGGACTTTCACCAAAGGCATTTCTGAGTGTTTGCTCAAGTAAGCTAGTTAGGTTAGTCACGCTTGTCTTCAAAAACTCTAACTCTTCTTCAAAATGGGTGTCACAGTGAATGTGCTCTTCATCTTCCATGTTTTTCACTCGAAGTCGGGTGTTGTAGACTCTTTAGGGACCTATATTTTAACCTGGTGCATGTATGTATGTTATTTATAATAGATGAATGTATGTACATGCACATTGGGTAAGGAGTCCATGCTCTAAGGGAAGCTTCTAGGTAATTTCATAAGAGTAAGCTTTCTATCTTGTCTCAAAAGGTCTATGAACTACCCAGTGACCACCTTATATGAAGGTAGTATAGGGGTTTATAAGGAATTGTTGTGGCATAGTGTGACAGTCATTACCAAGTAAACACTTTGTTTATAGTTAGATGTTTCACGAATCTAAACTCTGACTAAAAGTCATGAAGCAGACTGTTACTCCTCATTTATCTTAGAATTAAGTTTATTTGCAAAATTAAAATGTATGATGGTAGTAATCCATATCCGATGTACCTATGTATGAACATGAAGTAAAAATGCTAAAGCAGTGAAAATGCGAGCTAAAATTGAACATACCACAACAAAAGACACATAATCAAACAAACAAAGCGTAGTCTAACTAGACAAGACTATCTACAGCGGAGTCACCATCCTGTCACAGGGGTCGCAATGTCAGGGCAACGACAAGCTTTTCGTGCCTCTTGAAAGGTATACATGTGTTGGGAAGGAAAATGTTTTAGGTTTAATAATAAAATTATGATTAAGGTTCAAGAGTCACCACCTAGTATTATAGTTATTAGGAACCTATAGTCTACGAGAGTCTAGGTAAGGGACTAGTTGTGTAAAGGACATATCACCCCAGTACACTCTACCTAAGGTAAGTTGCATTGTTGTTTGCATTGTTGTTTGATTGTTTTTTCTAAGCCAAGTTTCTATTTGTTGATCTCGTCTACGGTTCAAGGTAGATCTCTCTTCATGAGAGAGTCTCTACCTTATCGGGTTAAATCCTAACCATTCTAAAATCTGAATTTTAGCATCGCATTTATTTTATACCTTGTATCTTTAATACCTGAAGATGTACTCTATTGTGCAATTTACACCCTACAAATATTAAAGTCTATATCTAGACCCTAAAAAAATGATTAGTAAAAGGTTTTTTTTGACATTTTAGTCAAACCCTAATAGATAATCATAAACTGGTTACGATATTCATTTTGCATTTTAAAATATAAAAAAGATGCAAATTTTGTTTTCATGAAGATATGTTTAGAAAAATTTTAGGATTTGACTATATGCATGAAAACAAAATATTTTTTATTTCTTTTTTTGTTTTTCAAAAAAGGAAATTAATTTAAAAGTTTTAAGATTTTGTTTTGAAACTTTTAGATTTTTTAAAAATATTTTGACAAAAACCGAGTATTTTAATACCGGATTTGTATTTTACAGTGTAAAAATACAACCCAATATTAAACAAAATTAGTAGAAAAACATACAAGAAAATCACAAATTTTTAAAAGGGTTTTTGAATTTTTTTTGTTTTTTAATTTATATATATATATATATATATATATATATATATATGGGATGGGTCGGTCTAGATAAATGGGTCGAGCCCAACCCAAGAAAGGATTGGGTTGGGTTGATCTCGACCCAACAGATCTCTTTTTTTTTTGGGTCAGGCCTAACTAAAACTTGTCCAACCTAGGCCCGTATAGTTTCTGGCTCGGCCCAGCAACCATGCTAATTAATTATGTTGCATGCAGAATGAATTCTCGTTCTGCATGTAGTAACCCAGTTGCAGCAATAAAGGGGCAGTGCTACCTGTCACCGGAGCGCCTACCACGAGGTCTGGCTGGTTGTGACATGAAGGGGTTGACGTGAGGTTAGTGGAAACGTTGATGGAGGAGTTGGTGGTTGGTGGTAGAGGGAGAAAGAAGATGAAACAGCTCTGCAGGGGGGGAGAGAGAGCAGCGGTGGCTCTTGGTAGTAGACTGGTAGTTGGGCTAACTGCCTGTGGTGGAGCTGGTGGTGGACAAGCTGATGGTGGTGTCAGTCGGCGGCTGGAGCGGTAGAGAGAAAAAGGGAGAGAAAATGTGCAAAGACAAGGGAAGGGGCTGATTTTTGGCCGACTTTGGAACCGATTTTCTTCATGCTTAGGCCATGAAATCCACCCCTACTTATAGGGGAAGGAAGAGGAAAGTTTTGTCTTTAATGGTGTCAAATGTTGACCCTTGGTTCGGTTGGGAAGGATCTCAACCGTTGGTTCAAAGTAGACACCATGAATTGACAAATCTGCTAGTTGAAGGCTGCATGAGTTGGTCACTTTAAGTCGGCATCACGACCGTTGTGGTCTTAATCAGCCTGAACGAACCACATAGGGTTGTAGAGATACGTCAGGTAATCATTTGCGTGCACGTGTTGTTAAATTTAGTGGAGTTATAAAGCATTAAATGCACCTGAAAAGTAGCAACCTAGACATCTTTTCTGGTAAAACAGGGAAGATAATAAACAGTACCAGACGAAGTGGCGTCCGGTTACTTTTTATGCAAAACAGCGTTGTTTTGGGCTTGAATAAAATATTTTGGTCATAGTTCAATTTAGTCCTTTACCATTTGATTTATGTTAATTGCACCCCTAATTGACCATAAACTTTTGATTAAAGGCAATTTAGCCCCTGCCGAACTTCAATTTTATCCCCGGATTTTGTTGCCTTTTCTTTTCTGTCCTTAGTCTCGGATTTCTTCAATTTAACCCCTAAATGACCATTAAACTTTCAATTAGGTCCCTATAGTTTGGTATCTTTTGTAGATTAGTCCTTGGCTGTGAATTTCTTCATTTTAACCCCTAATGGACCCCCAAACTTTGATTTTCTTATAATTTTGCTCCTGATTTCAATCAATTAACTTGAAAAAAATTAAATTTAGTGTCTTAAAATTCAAATATTCTCAATTAAGCCTAATTTGGGCTATCAAACTTAAGTTTTCACCAATTAAGCCCCTTATAAAATTAATTTGACCTATTTAAAATATAATTAAGTCTTTGCATCTAATTAAATCCTTCAATTGGACCCAAATTAATTCTTAAACATAATTAAAATTTAATTTGACCCATGATTAAATCAAATTGGTCTATAAAAAATTTAATTATATTCTTGGACTTAATTTTTTATGTAGATTCATCCAATAATATTTTAATTTGACATTGAATTTGCTTTGTTTCTCTTTTTTTGGATATAATGGGGTAAAATTAGGTCTCAAATTCCCTTCAAAATTACAGCTTGATTTTTATGTATTTTTTAAATCCTCCCTAGCTTGCTTTCTTCACGTTGCTGACCTTTATTTTATTTTTTTTATTTTTATTTTAAAAATAAGTGAATTTGAGGAATAACCCAGAAATGAGTTATGACATTGACCAAAGGAATTTCAGAAAAAAGTCAACAGGATTTTGACCCATATTTTTATCCTCCTTAGCATGATTTCTTCACGTTGCCAGTCTTTATTTTATTTTATTTATTTTTATTTTGAAAATAAGTGAATTTGCAGAATAACCCAGAAATGAGTTATGACATTGACCAAAAGAATTTCAGAAAAAAAGTCAACAGGATTTTGACTCATATTTTATCCTGGTTTTTTACTAGGCTAGGTCTGGTCAAACTTTCTTTTATTTTTTTCTTAAACTCAGATTAATTTAGACCTAATGTCAACTAGGATCGGGTCGACCTATCGAGTCAGATCGAGTTTTATAACTAGAATTATTATGATATTATTAATTTTAACTCTTAATATAAATTAAAGTCACAAAAATAACATCTAATTAGTCTTTTAAATATATAAGTATGATAATAATTCATATTTAAGGTAATATATATATATATATATATATATATATATATATATATATATATATATATCTTGTTTACCATAATCAAATGGGATACATAGACAATCATTTTGTATTGTATACCACTACCAAATATAATTATGTTTGTGTCTTCTTCTCTATCTTGTTTCCTTTGTCTTTATTGTTTATGTTTCTTCTATATTAGAATAGTAACCAAAAACTACCTAAAAATATGTATTTTCAAAGTACTAAATTATTGTATTTTGTCAAATATTGTTTAAAACTAAAACATAATGAATGTGTAGTAACACCATTCAATTATTATATCTTGTAAATCATTACCGAACATAATTTTATTTTTATTTTTTTCTGTCTTGTTTTTTTTTATTCTTATTATATTCATATTTATTGTATTCGGTCAATAACAAGACACTATCTAAAAATACATTTAAAAATCACTAAATTATCTTATTTTGTCAAATATTATTATTTAAAACTAAATCATAGTGAATGTATAGTACCACCATTTAATGTTTGTTCTTTCTCTCCTGTCCTGATGGCAGATTTCAGTTAATCTGAAAATTATCAATCTCAGCAACTCACTGTACCTGACCAATACTCCAGATTTTACTGGAATTCCAAATCTCGAGAGTCTGATTCTTGAAGGTTGTGCAAGTTTATCTGAGGTCCATCCATCATTTGGACGTCACAAGAAGCTTCAATTTGTGAATCTTGTGAACTGCAATAGTCTTAGGATTCTCCCAAGCCACCTTGAAATGGAATCATTAAAAGTTTGCACTCTCAATGGCTGCTCAAAACTTGACAAGTTTCCTGATATAGTAGGAAACATGAACTGCTTGAGGGAGCTTCGTTTAAATGGGACTGCTATTGCAGAACTATCCTCATCATTTCATTGTTTGGCTGGTTTAGTTCTATTGAGCATGAACAGTTGTGGGAACCTTGAAAGTATTCCTAGTAGCATAAGTGGTTTGAAATCCCTCAAAAGACTTGATGTGTCTGACTGCTCTGAACTTAAGAACATACCAGAGAATTTGGGGGAACTAGAAAGTTTGGAGGAGTTTGATGCAAGTGGAACTTCAATTAGACAGCCGCCAGCGTCTATTTTTCTTCTGAAGAATCTTAAAGTATTGTCTTTTAATGGATGCAAAAGAATAGCTGTGAATCTCACGGATCAAGTATTGCCTTCTTTGTCTGGTTTGTGTTCTTTAGAAGAACTGGATTTACGCGCTTGTAATCTAGGAGAAGGAGCAGTTCCTGAAGATATTGGCTGCTTATCATCATTGAGGAGTCTAAATCTGAGCAGAAATAACTTTGTTAGCCTGCCTAAAAGCATAAATCAGCTTTCTAGGCTTGAAAAGCTTGCCTTGAATGATTGCGTGATGCTTGAATCATTGCCTGAGGTTCCCTTGAAAGTTCAAAAAGTAAAATTGGATGGCTGTTTAAGACTAAAAGAAATTCCAGATCCAATAAAGCTAAGCAGTCTGAAAAGATCAGAGTTTAAATGTCTTAACTGTTGGGAATTGTACAAGCATAATGGCCAAAACAACATGGGTCTGAACATGCTTGAAAAATACCTCCAGGTCTTCTCTTCACCATACCCAATCTCCCTCTCTCCCTCTCTCCCTCTCTCCCTCTCTCTCTCTGAAACATTTTTGTTTTATGATACAGGGCTCATCTCCAAGACCTGGATTTAGTATTGCTGTTCCTGGAAATGAAATCCCAGGCTGGTTTACTCATCAAAGTAAGGAATCTTCAATTAGGGTGCACGTGCCTTCTAATTATATAGATGGGTGGATGGGGTTTGCTGCATGTGTTGCATTCAGTGCATATGGTAAAAGCCCTCTCTTTTGTCATTTCAAAGTCGATGGAAAAGAGAATTATCCTTCGCCCATGTATATAGGTTGTAACTCTATGCAAGCTCTGTCGGATCATCTGTGGTTATTCTATTTATCTTTTGATTATCTGAAAGAGCTTAAAGAACGGGAGAATGAAGCCTATAGCGAACTAGAGTTGTCGTTTCATTCTTACGAGCGAGGAGTGAAGGTGAAGAATTGTGGTGTCCGTTTGGTAAATTCTCCGTACACTCCATCATGGCAATCACCTACTGGCCGTCTTATTGTTGCAAGCAAAGAAGCAGCTTCTTCATATATTGATTCTTTGGCTAATTCATCTTACTGTCAATGGATGCATGATGTCTTCTTTAGCTTCAGAGGTGAGCACACTAGCAATAATTTCACCCATTTGTATACAGCTCTAGTCCAGAGAGGCATTATCCGAGGTGACACAGAACTAGAGTATCTAAGGGTAATTGAATCGAGTCTCCTAAGGGACATCAAAGAGTCGGGGCTGTCAATTATTATATTTGCAAGAGATTATGCTTGTTCAGCTTGGTGGTTTGACGAACTTGTCAAGATTGTTGGATTCATGAAAAAGATGAAATCGGACACTGTTTTTCCAGTTTCAGCAGTTTCTTATAATGTCGAGCAATCAAGGGTAGATGCACAAGCAGAGAGTTACACGATTGTCTTCGACAAGGATGAAGAAGATTTCAGTGAAGATATGGAGAAGGTGCGAAGGTGGATGGATATTCTCACCGAGGTCGCCATTTCATCTGGGTCGGAATCATCGAAAAGGTAAATTAATCATTACTTCCCCCCTTTTCTTTTCTTTTCTTTTCTTTTCTTTTTCATCTACTTAATTAGTCATTTTATTAATTATATTATAAGCTTGTATACAGTGAAGAGAGTTTTAAATTCAATGTTTGGTAGTCGCTAAGAAATCTTGTTTCAGGGTGAATGGCATGGACTGGCCAGCTGGGAATAGGTTTCACGGGACTGACGTGGAGTTTGTGCTGAACTTCCGGAAGAAGGTCCTTGAGGAAAACGAGCTTGATATTGATTTTGAATTTGATGTTACTCTTGAGGAAAACTAATCATGATTTTTTAAATTTTATTTATTTTTACTATACTTTCTTTTCTTTTCTTTTCATTGAGAATGACAAAACAATTTAATTTGTTAAATAAAAAAAATGACAGCGTTAATTGATTGAGAAATATTACCTTAACGATTACACGTAGGTGTTTCCTTTATTGCTCTGACAAACAAACACGGGAGAGTATTGGAAACGCGGTTTGGATTGTGTTTTTAAAAATTTTAAATGAAAAAAAAAATTATGTTTTCAGTTTAATATAATTCTAAATAAAAAATATTTTGAATTATTATAGCTTCTGTTTCATGTTTGAACGCTGGAGAAGGCTATGAATAAAATGGGATGGAAATTGATAATACAACACACACACACACACTCGTTGAAGCTCGGCTCGGCAACAACTAAACTAAGGTGTCCTCTCCCTCTCTCTTCTCTGCCGAACTCGAGCTTCTCGAATTCATAATTTTCATAACAAGGTATTCATTATTCTTTATATTATTTTTCAATCTATACATAATTGCTAGCATAATACACATATAATAATTTATTCTATAATATTAACTACTTTTATAATTTTTTTATTAAAATAAATTAATCTTTAAAGATCTGAACCTAAATCTAATTTTAAGATACCTTGGACGAATAAGAAAATCACATGTAGAACACCTAGAAACATAAAATAAAATCTTCAGTATCAACTCTAGAAATAATATAACACAAGTATTTTTTCATCAAATTTCGTATCGGTACCATGATTTCCATTATGATCTTCGTTTACATTTTAATTCAATCACTTCCATAAAATTATCACAAATACTTTTAGTTCATAGACAAAAATAATTTAAAATTTTATTTTTCCTTTATTTATTTGTGATCACATCTTGGTTTAATCATTGATTTCATATATCCATCATAACACCCATAACACATGGGGTCATTACCTTGATTCATCGTTCACTTCATTTATTTTCCATGAGTAATAATCTAATGATAATAGAAATGAAGATTAAATTCATATTGTTTCAGTTTTTTTATCCAAAACAATATCATTTTATTAAAAAAAAAAAAAACATCAACACGATATTGTTTAGAGGTTGACCTGGTGATCCAATAATCTAGACTCAAATTTGACATGACACATATAGCCAACATCTTATTTAATTAATTCAACCCGATAAAAAATAAGATATCGCTAACAACTTTATTAATAATATATCCACTTAGAGATGATATAATATATCCACTTGCAGATGATATGATGTACTTATACCTAGCAATTTTTAAAATTTGGTAAATACTAGTTGTTAAAAGTAAAGATGGATTGGCTATTTGACAAGGGTAATGCTTAAGAAATCAAATAAAATTATGAACAAGAATGAGTAAAAATTAGAAAGAAGGAAGAAAATGAGATTTTTAAAGAAACAAAAATGCATGATTTATATTAACCAAAACTGATTTAGTTACTTCTTTAATCTTTCCTTCTTATCTATTTCCTTTTTTCCAAACATTGTCGTATTAAAAATGAACTCAGCCCTGTCATGTGGGTTAATCTTCCTTACCCAAAACTCAAGCTCATAAACACGATCCAAAATCAAAAAAGAAAGAATGAAGATTAATAGAGGAAAAAACATTTGAATTTAATCAAAAACATAGATTCAAAACTAGACCAATTCACGTCAAATTGAAGGCCCAGAGGCATATAAAAAAAAATTCAAAGAAGATTTTGAGGTTGGATTAACACAATAAACAACCTAGTATCATGATTATTTGATTCTTTGTGAAGAATAAAATGAAAGAACCGAAAATCAAATGCCATGATTTTAGTGTTTTTAAATCCTTAGGATCCTAGATTAATGATCAACAAGCTAAAATACATGTGTAAGAGTCAACAAAAAAATTAAAAAGACATGAAAAATAGGGACCTAAGGCAATGTTAGACAGATGACCTAGAAAAGCAATGAAACCCAAACAAGGGCAGCAAAGACTTTAAACTCGGAAAAAACAACTAAAGCTTTGCAATTATAGCTTATGCATGCTCAACACGACTTGTTTGAACCATCAAAATAACAATAAAAAAAATCAAGACCAAAACAGCAAGTGAAGTCTATAATGATAGTAAGCAAAAAAATAACATTCTCTTATGCAAAAACATTGTTTCATTGATTATTTTCATTATTTCTAAACTCAAACGTCATGCTAGCAACTTCAAACAAACCTAGCAAACTACTCAAAACAACATAATCCAACAACATTGATACTTAACATATCTTTCCATGCCTTCAAAATTAATTAACTAAACATTAAAACATACTAAAATGTATCTCAAACTGACATTTAACACTCCAATAAACAATCATAAACATCAAACCAAACCTCAAACAAAAATTAAACATTCATATACATATTAAACCATGGCATAACTAAACAGTTAAAAACAAACATCCATTACATTTGAACTAACAAAAAACTTCAAATAATGCCTAACAAACATTTTGAACAGCAATTTAAAAGATAAAATAGAGGGGAAAGGGGTGTGCTCATTGAGCTTCATGACTTATTTTGATTTTAAAATTAAAAAAAAAGGTATTATTTTTCTTGTAATTGTTTTAAAATGGACTTCTTTCTTTCTTAGCTTTGGTTTTTCTAGAATTTTTCTTCAATCTTCGGTTTTGGTTTGGCTTGTTGGCTAGAAACCTTTATAGGTTTCGTAGAGATAACAATGGCTTCTTTTGATCTTGCAAGCCTTGTATCTTTCTTAAATTCTTTCTTTGCTTCCTTTTTGTCACGAGAATCACTTAGAAAATAGCTTACATGCCTTGATATTTGGATCTCTAAGTCATAGGTTCTTGTAGGGAGTTGTTCAAAAGTGAACGACATATTCCCTTGAAGACTATATAAAACTCTCATTGCATTTGATGTACACACATGTCTATGAAAAAGGCTACACTTATCTTCTCCTTATAGCCAAAGACTAAGTTCCTCCATCTTTCAATATAGTCCAAGACTAGCTCTTCCTTCCTTTGCTTAATGCATGCAAGTTTTGGTAAGCTTACAGGTCATCGAGTGTTGTAGAAGCGTGTCAAGAATTCTTGCTCTAATTGATCCTAGCTATCTAGTTTTCCAACTAGAATCTTAGTGTATCAATCAAAGATAACTCTTTTTACAGACAAAATGCTTCATCATCAAGTCTCTACATATTTATGCATTGTTACAAGTCTCAATAAATGAATTATATGTTGGTTTAGATTACCTTTACCTTTAAATTGTTGGAACTTTAGAGGTTGATAGTTTGATGGCATCCTCATTTCATCAATGTGTTTAGCATATAGCTTGGCATGCACAAGTAAAAACTAGGGAGTACCTTCATACTAAGCGCATATAATGTCTACAATTATATGTTGTAGTTGTTGAAGAGTATGTAAGCCCATTGATCATCCAGTATTGTCCCTAAGGGTATTTTACATTATTGTTCGATCATGTTGCTCTTGTTTCTGTTGCTTTTCAAGAGCACTTTGACTTTTTAAAGGATCTTGGTGAGAATTATTCCTAGATGGATATTCGATCCTTTAAGTGCTTTTAGTAGGTTGATTTTGAGTTTCTAGTTGATCCATCAATATAGCAATCTAAGCATCCCTTTTCTCAATAGATCTTTTCATCTCCTCCATTTCAAAAGACATATAATGGATACTATTATCAAAAAGTGATGTCTCAATGACCATGACTGGCATTTGAGAGTCGAAGTCAGATAATGATTAGTAATTTCCTCATCTTTGTCTTGATGAAATCATAGGACAAAATCTATACTTCGATCTCATGCTTGAGTTGGTGGAATCTCAATCCCTTCTTACAGATCCGAAAAAGGAGTCTCCAAACTCAAGTTTAAAGAAAATTGTTTTTTTTTTCCTCTCATTGAGAATTGTTTTTAGGTGAGTGGCTGGTAAGGTATCAACTTCAACACCTTGAGAGTTGATTGGAGAATGGCTCACATGCTTTATATTTTCCGTTTATACACACAAAATTTCAATATATTATAAATACACTAATATGATAACAAAATTAAAATAATAAATTTGATTAAAAGAAAAGGTGGAAACTCTTTTGAGGTGCTCTTCGCGTACATGAATTCTCTAATTAACAGTCATATGAGGATCTTGTTTTGATGGGAAGATATTTGCACGAGTCTAAAAGTTTTAAACATGTGAGATATTAACATAAATTCTATATTTTTCAAATTAATTTTTTTTTTGTATTTTTATATCATTTTGATGTATTGATGTCAAAAATAAACTTTAAAAAATAAAATAAAAATTACTTTTAAAAACAACTGTTAACTCTTAACCTTACCAAATAATTGCAGTTTTCATTTATTTATGGAGTAACAAGTCGTGAGGGCGGCCTCTTTTAACTATCAACGACAGAAAGATGAACGCAACTGTGAGTGACCATCATCTTAAAATAAGAATGATCCTCAACAATTTCTGCTGCTACTCCTAAATTTCCTCCCCAGTTCCAAATTCCCTTTATCCAAATTTATTTTTCTAACACTATATTTCCTAATTTCCAACATTTTCCACAAACAAGATAGATATTTATATATATAACTTCTCTCCAGACATTTATATTACTTCTCTCTCTATCCATTTTTGTTTCTGGCATGCAAATTATTCCTCGAAACCCTTTCACACATACTTTTATTAATGAACCTCCATATGCTCCTCCTCGCCCTACACTTCTATAAATAGGCACCACACCTTCCCAACTTCTCCTCACATCCATTCTTTCTTTCAAGTTTCAAGTACTCCCACTATCAATCAATCACAGGCAAAACATAAACTTCAAGCAAAATGGCAAACTTTATGAATGCAGGCTATGCATTGAGTAGTACTGTTCTATTGCGTTTAGCCTTGGCTACTTGTGAAGCTGGGATTCCTATCACTGGATTCATTCAAACTAGAAACACCTAATTTGTTCTAAATGGTTCCCCGTTCCTTTTTAATGGGTTCAACTTTTACTGGATGATTAATGTTGCTGCGCGGCCAAGTCAATGGTACAGATATCCAATATCTTTCACCAGGCTGCTGCTGCAGGTCTCACTGTCTCTCGAACATGGGCATTTAGCGATGGAGTTGATCAAGCTCTGCAGGTTTCTCCGTGGGTTTATAGCGGGCCTATCTTTTCAGGTATAATGCTTCTTCTTTTTTTGTCACCAAAATTGAGTTTTGACACCTAGCTAGAGAGGGATTGATGAATACTAAAAGTTGCCAAGAATTGCTCAAATAAATTACGCGATGCTAACTATTGTTTTGTAATTTTCAGGGACTTGATTTCGTTATTCCTGAGGCAAGAAAGTACGGAATTCGCTTAATCTTGACATTAAGAAACAATCACCATGACTTTGGAGGACGACGATCATAGTATGTGAATTGCGCTAGAGCCACAGGAGTGCCAGTAAACAATGATGATGATTTACAAGGTATCATTATATATATAGGATTGAGTTAGAAAAGCGTACGTTTCAAGTAGTCCATTATCTCCATGAAGCTAGTGAGAGAAAGATTAGAAGCAGAAGATAGACATATATATGGGTAGTCAGGTAGATGGAAGATCTTACTAGATATATGGATAATTCATGCCCGTGATTTTGTTTTTTTTTTTTTTTTAATTTAACGTGGGTATCCGATCCAGCTTGCCGCACCTCGATTAATCTCACGGGTCCTGAAGTTAACAATTATGTAAGCCTCCAGTAGCCATCATATCAGTAACCACAGGGCTCGAACTCTTACCCGCGTTTTTCAAGTCAGGGCATGAATGAATGAAACTAATCATTTCTTTTCATATTTTTATGCATTTCATTTGCTTAGAAGTTTTTTTTTGTTTAATCTGCTCCAGGAAAAATTGAATCAGACCTCAATGTCACAAATCAGTTGTTATGATCACCGTACTTCAGACCTCTTTGTTATTTTGGAAAATGAAATCAGCCATTTATAAGGGAGAAATAGATTACAAATTTAGAGCATATGGCAGAGATGAAGTACAGAACAAGAAGTTAAAGGTAATGCTGGCAGTATCAAAAGAAGGCCTTCATTTTTTTTATAAACAGCCTGGCTATGGCTACAAGGCAGTGACACTGACGACGGCATTTTTCAGCTTTCAAGCTATTCGATTAGATTTGAACAAGAAAGATTTTACTCGAGCCAAATGGAAAGATCAACATAAATCCTTCATTTCAAACAAATAAAAAGTAAAAGACATACACCAGAGGTATGGATTTAAAGAGTTAGAGATGAAGACCCACTAGAGCTTTCTGATTATTGATATCGCATGCTTCAGCTCCTAAAAAAAGCAAACGGTTTTTAAAGTATTTTTAAAATTGCTTTTCACCTTTTAAATTTTTTAAATGATTTTGGTCATAATTATTAAATCTGATATAAAGGTTGACTTGGTCAAAAAGTTGGGTTTCGGATCATACGGGTTAATCTGGATCAACCTAGAAAAAAAAATTATGTTTGATGTTTTAATATTCCACGTAGAAAAGTTTTAAAACAATACATATTGATATAGACTATAAAAAAAATATATCAGGCATGAAGTTAATAATATTTACCCCACATCAAAAAAAAAAAGTTAGAGATACAATTTATATAAATATAGGTTATAAGAAGAAAAAATATATATAAAACATGAAGTGTAATATAGTTATTTCATATAAAAAGTTAAGAAATAATTTATATAAATATAAATTATGTATAATTATTCCATATTAAAAAATTAAATTAATAAATAATTCATGTAATACAAGCTATAAAAATATATATAAAGTTAAACATTTATAAATTAATTTTATATTTTTTAGGTTTATTAAAAATTTATAAATGTTAAAAAAACAAAAACTTAGGTGATCCAAGTTTTGAGTTAACCCTATAAATTTAAGGGTTTTGTGGTTTCCAGGTTTCAAGTTCCATAACTATTATTTTAAAATGTCAAAATAAAATTTTAAAAAGTATTATTTTAATATATATATATATATATATATATATATATATATATATATTAAATTAAAAATCAGTTTTAAATAGAATGCATACCAATCTCTACATCGCGGCCAGAATGGGCAACAGACTCCCATCTTTATTATTTCTACCAGCTGGAACTGGGTGTGTTTGAAGAATACAATTTTCCTGCCAAAGCTATTCCCGATATCAAAATCTCAACTGAACAACGGCATGATACAAAATTACAAAGTGAAGAAAAGAAATATTGTTTACAGTTTTAATCACAACATACTACAAACAACTCACAGCCACAACCAGTAATCAAATAACAAACCACACAATCTCCAATACCTACTGTGGCTGCATTTCTAATCTTCAACATTTAACATAACACAGCCGTCTCTGCGCATTGGATGATTTTACTTCCACAAGTGCACTTCCCAGATCTCTTCTTCCTCTTCTCATATGGTAAAGGCAATCCACCTCATTATAGCAAATCTAGAAGAGGGGGTTGTTCAGATTGTGGCTTTGCATGGCTAGACCTCAAGGTTGATGTGCCACCCCTCCCTCTTCCTCTTCCTCTTCCTCTGCCCACGGCACCTGATGGGGGTGGTGCAAGTTTTATTGCAGTCTGCTCATTCTTGCTGGAACCAAATATGGATCCGAGATCTGTTGGCTTTGTGTGGTTATAAGAACCCAGAGTTGATGTATTCTGGTTCTGTTTCAAGAAACCAATAGAGCTTTGGGGATTAGGACCACTATTCAAACTACCAGAATTCACAGCAGAGGTGCCTTGATTTGGTTTCAATGGATCCAATGAACTTTGGTTATTTAAGGCCCAGCTGATATTTCCTTTGTTCTGGAAATTCATAATGTCGGGTGTGTTTGTGATCAAATTCGAACTGTAACTATTTGGCTGCAGTCCTGTTGTGCCATTGTTAGAAGCCCCAGAACCACTAGAAGTGCCACTTGGTCTTGGAGGCCAATCAGCAAAAGGATCTATTTCATTAAAACTTGAAGTGGATGTTGCTCCTGCGTCCATTTGCTTGTTTCCAATATCTAACTGAGTTACAGTTGAAGATGGCCGTGGAGGCCATTCTATATCGATTGGAGGGCATGATACGGCTGTTTGCCTACTGGAAACTGCAGATGTCATGGGAGATTCTGATTGCAAAAATGTTAATTGAACTGGCTGATTAGCAGAAATAGATGGAGTAGGTGATGAGTTGCTTGCTAAAGCCCGATGTGCAGTGGCAGATCCTTTTGAGACAGGACCCCAATCCTCATCCCATGAAGTGCTACCCTTTGCTGCTGGTGCAACAGTACCACTTGTTTTGCTTGAGGCTTGAGGCTGAATCCCATTGGGAAAAGATGACGACTTCACCTCTGGAATTCCAGAATCTGTTACTGTAACTCCTCTTTTTTCTTCTATCATCCTATGATAAAAACCCCAAGTTTCAAATATATATTTATATATATATATATATATAAAGGTAAATTCATTAGCATGTTCGTGCAGAAAACATTAATAGATAAATTACTTAGAAAAAGAGAATTCAGATGATGAAAGAACAGTGGTTTTATTCTTCGGTTAAGTAGAAAAGGGTTTAGTGGTCTGTGGGGGTAACAAAATGCTGAATACCTGAGGATATCCTTCACAAAGAGCATATACTTAGCAAACTGCTGAACATTCAATTGCTGAGCAGTGAGCAGAGGTGTGAGAAGTGGAAGAACATGCTCCGTAACAAATTCTACTCCATGCTGACAAGATTTAACCAGGAAAATGAGATATAATTTCTATACATACCACCTGCAGATGAACACTAATATAGCTGCGAAAGCTAGTCAACTACCAGATACCATTACCTGCTTGAGAATTGAGTTTGCAACACCAAGGGTACACATAAGGGTAGGAGGAGTACGATCAACTGCCGTACAACGTTGAATTGTTTGCAAGATATCTAAAATAGCATGTTTATCGAGGATGCTAACAAGATCTCCAAAGCATAGCAGAGCATTGACTCTTACCTGCCAATATAAACATACAGTTAGTTTCAGATTATATACCCCCAAGGCCCACAGGGTCAACTATTGAAACAGAGAACAGTTAAAAACCTACTTTAATTACTGAATAGACTTTCAAATACTAGAAGAATGTGGTGATATGACCTCACACTGAGGATAGTCTAAGACGCATATAATTAACCTATGCTCTAGTAAATTCTTGCTGGGAAACTCCACAAAAGATTACCTAAATTCAACTCTATTAATCTAATATGAATTGACTTGTAAACACAAAAACATACATACCGCAGCAACAGTTGTTTTGAGAGCTAATCCATGAACACGAGGCAAAATTGCTTGTTTCACCAGCTGAAAATAATTAAAATGAGTATATATTAAGACACTGTATGAAAGAACTTCAGCACCTCTCCAGTAAGGCATGCCAATAAAAAGTTACCAACCATTGTTTAGTAGCATTTTGCAAATGTTTCTACCCCGTCATGCAGCAAGTTATTAACGAACACGCGCGTACACACGAATACACACACACACACAATATATATATATAAGCAACTACGGTAAATTTATGAGTTGTGGACTTGCTTCTATTTATATAACCTCCATGGGTCAAGCGACTGGAATATTTAGGTAACAAGGAACTTTGATTATTCACAATGCCATGCTAACACAACAATCAGATTAATTAAAGAATTCAATTCCCCATTGGGGGGGGGGAAGGATTAATGGTTAGGAACCATTTGGGAGTTGGCATAAACTGGTGTTTTAATAAATAAAGAAATATCATATTAAATGAATGAGGCAAAATAAAGCCACAGCTTAAGCTTTTGGAGAAAATAAGCCATCCACAAGATTTCTTAAAAATTATCAATTCCATGTGTTGAAGCCATGAGGCTGGTTCAAGGCATGCATGTGAGAGTAATAAAATATACACCTTTCTCTAATAGAGTAAGCAAGATGTTCAAAAAAAATAAAGTAAAAGTGAACCACTCCCTCTTATTTAGAGAGTCTTAGACTGCCTGCCAGTCTCTCCCATGTCCCCCTAATTTGCACCGAGGAACTTCTTTATAAAATAAACCAACCAGTTGTCAATGAAACTTATTATTAACATTCTGTGTTTAACCTAAAGAAGAAGAAAACCTTCCAGGGCATCCTGACCAAACTACCAATATCTAGAATTAATTAACATACAAAACACAAACACCACACTTATTATAGCAGACAAGACAGATGCACACTTACTAATAGAGATTCCATGTTTAGCACACCACAGGGGAGAGAGAGAGAGCGAGGTGATAAGAAGCATGGGGTTCTTCCATAATCTATTTGCAAGAGGGTATTATGTAAGCTAAACAAGGATGCAAGTCATTAAATCAGCAGTGGATAAAATTCTATATTTCAGTGTGGAGTTCCAAATATAACCATTAGTCAAACCTAGAGAAAGCACATAACAGATCCAACTTCATAATCATCGTCTTTGATAACATGAGCCATTCCAAACTATACCAGCTTATCCAACTCAATTTACCTGTCTTATCAGCTAAAGAGGCAAAAATCCACATTCAGCTTTGTTCTAGCATTCCATCCATATCAGTTTGGATTTTTTTTATTTGTTTAACTCTATAAAAACTATCAGTTGTTTTGTACTCATTTTTTTCTCCATTTCAATCCTTACCGATATTTCTTGAACCACTGTTAGTTGGCCTCAAGCAACTTATAAATTTATCCTACTAAACTAAGAGTGTTGACAACATATGATTTAAGTTGGTTTTTGATGTTTGACCCAGAGAAATTGCAATCACTTAAAAATTGTTCGGTTGGACTTCTTTTTTACTTAATCCTTGAATTACTCTTTGATTAAAGTTGAAATTTTGCTTTATTCAAAAGCCAAAACTATCTTTCAATTATTTATTTTGACTTGATGGTTTACGGAATTTAGAAAATACAGAGAAAGAGTGGCTTGATGAATTCTATAGCTTTGTCACAAAATGTTCTATTCAATCCAAGTATTTTTCTTAAAAAGCAAATTTAAAGCAACTTTTCTTTGATTATGACTGGAAACAATCTATAACTGATGTCAAAACACTTTAAATTACTAAGAGAGAGAGAAGGAAGGAAAAATAGAGTTTCTCAATAACATTGTGGTGATCCTCAATCACAATTACCAGTAACAACAATCATAGCTATTGGAAACAAGAACACAATGATACAGAAGAACTCCTCACAAATTGAATATGGGCTCAATGAATTGCATAGTTTAAATGGCCAAGAAAAATTTCGATGTAGATGAATTTATTATATTTCACATGCTCTCCTAGTTGGACCCACCCTCCTCAACCTGGATGTGTTTTGGGTTATAACAGTCTAATACATCAAGTCATTGGATATCAGAAAACTTCTACCAATAAAACGAACAAAATTTCTGTTTTCCTAGGAAAGAATGGCATGCATTATATTAAGCAAGAATGGCATACTTGAAAGAGAACATACGTGTGAAGTGAAAACAACTCCAAAGTAAAAGAATGGTTACAGGAAAAGGAATAAAAAATGAAAGATTCGATAAGAATGATTATCAAATGAAAATCAGAGTGCATAAATGCCACATATTGTGTGTGTGGGTGTACACATTCATAATTTCATACAGATGGCAGTCACCTGAACATCTAGTTGCTTGGCAAGAAAGGATGATTTTCTCAAAACTTCCTCTTGAATGCGCGGATCCGTATCATCATAAGCTCGAACGAGCAAGGGCAGAACATGGGATATTAAGTTATCTTGACTAGTCTACAACAATTGCATAACAAACAATATTAGTATCAAATATTTTATTGAAATAAGCAAGGTATTTTAACAATGATTCTCAATGTCATGCGTTTAAGAAACCAAAAACAAAAAAGGCTATAAGGAATGGGTTAAGGCCATAAAGGGAGAAGGAAACTCAATACTCCTATTGAAGTTTCTATCAAGAAATTTTAGCACCATGCCTAACTAAAATTCAGATGCTTCTCAAAAGGATTTTGGTGTTTTTCATTTATAAAAAAAAATAAAATAAAAGATAAAAGCATCAACAAGTGAGTGTTTTATAAAGGTTTCAATTAAAGTTTCCAACCCCATGAATGAGAATTACATATACATTTCTTAACTAGCTAGTTGAGAGGATCAAATTTTTTAGGTACCTAATGCTCTAGGAACTGCTAACCCCTTTCAACTAAGAAAAAGTATGACACTGAAAATAAGTGGCTAATGAGTAACAGAACTTAGAATAATAATATGTTGAGACTTGTTCAACAAGAAGCTTTTCATCATTCAAATAAATCTGCTCTTTTTTCCATTGAGAGATACCCATGTGCTGCCCCACCTGCACTTTGGACTTGAACCTGAGACCATAACCCCACAATCCCCTTGCATTTTGCAAGGAGATAGCCACAAGAACAGGAAGTTTTTGCTTAACGATTTTCTTACTAGATAAAAGAAACTAATTAGACAGGAAAAAATATGAATAAATCCTTCCAATAAATATCATATGACCAACTAATAAATCCTTCCAAAAAAACCTCTAAAGTCATATGAGCAGGTCTAATGAACTAAATACTATTCTTGGGTCACTCCACGCAATTACTAGGTGAACATGAAGATGAACTAATAAACCTTTCAATTTGGCAATCTTTTCATTTTCCTGAACCCAATAAAATATAGATAAAATCAAAAAACTTTGAGCACTAGAAGCAACTTAACACCATATGCAACACATCCTTCAATCCACCATGCACAAGAACAGCAAATATAGTTACCTTGTTGATAACAAGTTCAGCATGCTTCACAAGCAGCAGTAGTGTCTCGCCTGCAGCAGTACTGAGGACAGGAATGAGAGCTGGAAGCGTTGATAGCTCAAAGTCAATTTTATCCTACAATAGATATTAAGAAATCAAATTTGCTTTTCCAGCTTGTAAGACATTAATGAATCTTAATAATAACTGGAAGATAAAAAAATATATATTGTATGAAGAACAATCCCTTGTTTTACTTCCACATCAGAGAGAATGGATGACTGGAAATTAATAGTCTGAAAAGCTAATGAAACTTGCCATAGTAAAAATTTAAATTAGCATAACATTCTCAACAAAGAAACTAATATAAAAGTTATTTCAGACTCAGCCATTCAAGCAAATGCCATATCAACGTGACGAAAAAATTCCAGTACAAGATTTACACATAACCTCTACTTCAGATGTATTTGGACTTTGTAAAGCATAAAAAGCTAAAGAAGGTGAGGAGGACAGGAGGAGAGAGAGCTATTACCTCTACCAAAATAACACCAATTAGAATATTTTGCCCAGAAACCAACAGAAGTAACAATGGAACATCATTTACAATTAGAAATGTAGGAAATCTATCTCTTTATACTAGTAGGCAGTATGCCTCTATCAATGTGCACACAATATTGCCACCTAAGACTGTAATTTGTCCATCAAATGTTTGCCTATACCATCACCAAACCATCTTGCCCCAAACCACTACCACCACCTCCCTACTTTAGGGATTATGAGCAGTACCTGGGACTCTGCTATGGTGAGAACCATGGGGAGAATCATTGGTTGCATGACCATATTCCTAAGTTCAGCACATAAGGGTGGAAGAACCTGCATGAAAATCTTTTTTAGTGAACTTGACCTCTTGTTGTGACAAAAGAAATACCAGAATGAAATAAAAGCTCGAAGTAAAGCATAAATCCAGCATCCTCAAATTAGCATTGCTCAACCACGTGATTGAAAACGTGGATGTCTATACGCATGCAGGTAAAAACAAAGCAATGTTATTATAAAAATCTGTAAGTGGTTAAAATTTTCAATGGGCTTCCTCGAGTACAAAAGTAATGTTTATACTGAACATATAACCTCAAAAATATAGCTATATAACCCAACTAGAAAATTGAACAAGAGATAATATGAGTAGGTAACAAAAACTATAACCTTATATCGCAGCACACGGGTGTCGAAGTCTTTCCACATATCTGATAATGCTTTTAAGAACTCAGACTTCTGCATGTTATCTCTTTCCTGTAAGAAATAGGATCAGCCAGAAAAGTATATAATTTCCACACATGTTCTCAATGAAATTTAATTATTCTCAAGCTCAGCATCCCAAGTAAATTTATCCCAGAACAAGTGCTAATCAAGATAAAATTTTAATGCATACAAGCATGTGGTCTAGGAAGCGAAGAGCACGCAGCCTAGTGTCATTCCGGAAAAAAGGAGAACCTGCAACAAGAGAACATAGATCTTAAGACAATATGAAATCAACAAGAAAAAATTAAGAAATGTAAACTCTTTCTTTACAAACAACTTCTAATAACTGAAACAAACTGCAATGTTATCATGTTGCAGGGGTTGAGACAGCCACTCAAAAATGGTTTAACATTCCATCCAGTCCATTGGATGAAAACATTATACTCAACACTATATATTGTTAATTCTAATGCAGAGAATTCCCCATGTTCTGTTAAAACTTGAAAGATTTACAACAAAGTGGAAAGTGGAATGATATAGAATGAGAAAACAAGAAATGGCAAAAGAAAATTGGTATGGATGATCGACAAGTGCCTTGGACTTTTAAAAAAGGCAAGCGCATACCAGAATTATATAAATAGTAATCGCCATATCATTCAATTTAACTATGTGGACAAAAACAATACATCCATGAGCATCTAAGTGGATTTGTCTTTGTATAACATATCTTAACTACTTCAAAGATTTGCTGAATCGAACATATAGGTTTGAGAGGATTTAAATCCTTGATACTTTTGTTATGGGTTCTCATGAAAATTTACCTACAGAAAGGAACAGCAGACTACATTAAACTACACTCCACATCTCTCCAACTTTCTGTTTCTTTCGTACGTCAATTTGTTCTAGTCTGTTATTACATTCCCCACCAAAGCTTGGACATTAATGTGTGAAAAGAGAAACTCTATATATAGACAGATAGATATGTATATAAACAAATGACAGAATCCTAAAGGCTCATGTTTTACCTGTAAAATCCATAGCTGTTGGCCTGAAAGATTCATTTGCAGAGAGCATCTTCTGCAGGTCAGGAACTAATTCTGGTGGAATAGAGGAGAAAGCTGCACTGGATAAGTAATTCAAGGTATTCATGTACTGCAGAAAGGAAAAACAAAAATAATTAAAATCCATTATCTTTGCTTGTGACAGAGTTGATAAAATATAATCTGAAACTGAAATAATAGCACAAAAATAATGTGGATGATGGTGTTAAAAACAGTTTATGACTGTCCGATGCTCCAGTCCTAGAAACTAATTGAAATCTTACTGTTCTCAAACCTGTGTTCTGTGTCAACTTTGTTACAACAATATGGAATAGAACAAATTAAGAACAAATCCAAACGGACTGAAGAGAGATTGGAGAGCATTGATATTCTAGTTTTCTTCTTTGTTTTGGTTTCAGGTTCTCATGTTTAGCAGGAAAAAATCTTATCTTCCAGTTAGATATGCCTCCATTTTCTCTTAATAGAAACCCACAAAGTGCCCGACCATGATGCTTTGCATCCTAATTGTTTTCCCAAATCATATCCCACCAGAGAAAACAAACATATGCTTCCCAAGACATTCTAAAATAAATAAAAATGTAATGGACATTCTCCATAGAACATCCCTTATAAGAGTTAATTTCACAGGAAGAGAAAAGTAAAAGAACCCACACCCCGCCAGGAAAAAAAAAATTGATAAATGCGAAGGTAGAAGTGTTATTGTTAAAGGTGAGAGTCATTAACAAGGACTTGGGCAACATGACACCTAATAAGCCTATTTCCTCACTAGGACAAGCTTTGCTTTCATTAGGTCCCATATCAGTTGTTTCCATGCTTTCCAACCTTGGAAAAGAAATTCAGATCATTTTTAAGCTGCATGTTCAAATTTCACTTCAATGACTTCAACTCAAAAAGGGACAACTTCAGGACAAAAAGAAACTGCATAAGGGGACAAATGCAGGCTTTTTTATACTGATGTAGCTTAGTTTACAGGATCATAGAAGGATGTATGTGCGTTTCTAATGCCTTAGATATCACAAGACGAAGCAACCAAGGGGTCGCAGTAACAATGGTTCAACTGGCTAGTTCAGTAGGAATTGCATATCAATGACCAATTTGTTACAGGCACTGTTACATTCTTTTAAGGAATAATAAAATCCAATGCACTTGCTAAGGTCAGATAGAGTCCATTGATCAAGCAAAAAGTTGGAGGGGAACTCTCCTTTAGATTTGATAAGCATATAACTTGAAACTTTTTTCTTTGTTTCTAGAAAAAATAGAAGCACATTTGGATACATTCAATGTCAATAACTCAGAGAAAGCAAAATATTTAAATTACCATCTTCACATTGTTGTGGCAGTCAAACAAAGGCTTGTGAGCAATCAGTTGGTAGGCAAGGCATCCAAAACTAAAAATATCAGAAGAGCATCCAGCTGAAGGTGCTTTGCTCCTAACTAGTTCAGGTGCAGTGTAATTCAGCGATGGCTGAAGGGGCAGCATAGAGTCGTCATCATCATATTCCTGGAAATCCAGGTAAAACAGGAAATAACAGGTAAATCTTTGCTTGAAGTATGTTTTCTGATACTCCACAAGGAAACTGAATAAAGAACATCAGAAAAGGGGCATATTGTAAACAGGTTATTTGCCTTTGATGATGAGCAGTGGTTGGCCCCTGGTGAGGATAGAGGATTTCTGCTCATGTTTTTCGTGGGTATTAGGGAAGAAGGATCTCGATATGATATGAAAATGGGCTAATTTTGAAGTGATCTGGGACACTTGGATGGAGGGGCAAAAGGCAAGAACTTTAACAATTCATCCCTCTCAAAGCAGTTGCTGTGGAACTTGTCTTTCTTTTTACACTGCTTCAAGGTAGTTTAGAGAAGTGGCTTTACCTTTTAAGTTGCCACCAGTAACAATTATTTAAGAGCCAATATGGTGGGATATGAAAGAGGAAAGAGGTGCGATTTGTAGGGTGGTCATAGTAATCAATAAGTAGACCATGTGAAGTACATAGGATGGAGACAGGGCCAGCTGTATAGACAAAATGTTCATAAAATAACCATGGTTGGAAAAGGATGGTGTCTGAATGAGTGATAACGAAAAATTCAACTCACAGCATAATGAAAGGCCTGGGAACTAGCCAAATCGCCTGAAGCCTGATCTGTTGTTATTGCAAAACCAAATCCACCAAGCTTCCACGCTCCACTTGAAGTAATTAGAATATTCTGCAAGTTATAAATCTATTGTTAGATACATTAACCCCTAACCACAAGGATTAGTGACAGGTTCTCCACAACAATTAAGATAGTCAAATTGTATTTGTTATCTTGATTGTGAAATTGAAAACTTACGGTTGGGTGTTCATAAAAACAAGAGCTTTCAATTTCCAGACAACAATTTCCAAGTTGAGAAGATATTTCAAGAAATTCCATTGTTTTTTTTATCATACCAAGAGAAGTTTGAGAAAAGTAAAGGGATTACACAAAACATATTATTATACTGAAGTCACGTTTACATGGCCCATCCCTTCAAAAAAAAAACTTTATGTTCACATGGACTATCACTTTAAAAAACTTTTATGTGATGGGGAGGGGGAGGGGGAGGGGGCCAGCAAAATGACAAGTTACCTCAGGAGATATAGCCCTGTGAATGAGATGTGCGTTGTTATGGAGGAAGTCCAAGGATTCTGCAATTTGTAGCAAGCCATGCTTCACCTCTAACAAGCCCATTTCCTACAAAACAAAAACTTTCGTAATGCAATGCTTACCACCAATATTGATGGGAACAGTAGAATGATGAGTTAGAGCCCAAAAGCATGCTGCTCATAGGGTGATAACAAGATCTTTGAATGTATAAAGCACCCAAAAGCAAGCACTGCTCATAAGATGATAACAAGATCTATGAATATATAAATTCCATTGGTCTAAACAAGATGAAGATATAGGCTGATGTACCATACGAAATTATTTTCCCACCAAAGTCTTTCCCTTTGGAACCATACCAACTTGGAAGAGTCTAACAGTTTAAGTCATTGAAACCTTTGAAATGGTAAGGAAGAAGAGATGATGCCCAGCAATTGTACCTAGAGAGACTTCCAAACTCTATAGAGTCTAGTTTGATTTCCTTCATGATGAGGTTAGCATGTTATTGAAGGAGTTCCTAGATTTCCTGGTAACATCTCATAATGCATTTCCACCATGTCATAGCGGACAAGCTTTTAATGAGATTTAACTGTCCTTTCTCCACTATCCAGTATCCACTTCTCTTAACACTTGCTTTTAATATTTTAGTGAATTCCATGACTAATTCATTTCAGCTTTAAAGTTCTAATCACAATACAAAGCTATTGCACAAGCCATTCAAAGTCATTAATATTATTTTCCAAGTAACCTACATCAATTGCATCCCAGCCTGTAGTAAGTCAAAAGGGAGTGGAGGCACTTAAAATCATATTCGAGAGGTATTCTTTAACTGTTTTGGTAGCAAAAATGCAAATTAACCTTACAAAATGCCTTCATGTGCAACCTTAAACTTCATCTTTTATCCGAAAGGTATTGCAATCAATCCTATTAGGGATACCCACAACCTAAGCCTATTTCTAATCACTCCACTATGCACATTATTTTTAACAAAATGGAGTTCCAATTAACAAACATAAACAATTCATTATCAAAGCTCACCATTCCCTTGAGCTCCTTAGGCACTTTCCCCACATTCTCCAAATTCCCAATCGCATTCGCCACCGATGCGAAAAGAGGTTCCGTCACCATCGCCATCGCATTCTTATTCTCATCCAAAGCCTGCACAACATGAACCACTCCCGGATGCCTAATCCTAACCAACCTCGCAGCATCCGCTCGAATCACGTCCAAGAACGTATCCTCTGCCACCTTCGTTAAACCCGCACGCGCTCGTGCTTCCGACAACGCCTTCTTATCCAGAACCCACACGCAAACCGTCGGGTACTGGTGTGTGCGCGTTGACTCACGCGCTGCCTTGGCAGAATAGAGCTTCCAAGCGAGACCGGGTCCAGCTGAGCCGATCTGGTGAAGGAGATCGTAGTCTTGCAAGGGTTTGGGACCGGTTACTTCTTGGACGGTGGTTTGTACGGTTTTTTCAATGACCGCTGCCGTTTTGGCTAGCGCCTGTGTAAATGTTTTCATGTTGAGAGACATTTTGTTTTCGTGAATTGACTAGTTTTTCTAATCAATCAATCAAATTTTACTATACACGCAGGATTTTTCAACATCCGGTTGTGTTTTTAGATTTGTCGGTGGAGGGAGAGGAGACGTGGTGGTGGTGGTGGTGGTGGTGGTGAAGTCAGGTGGTGGTTTAGGTCTCCAAGAAAAATGTCTTGATTGTTTTCTCTTTGTATTTTTGACCTCTCTATATATATTTTTTTTTCCTTGGTTAATTAGCTGTTTTTCGTGCTTTTATTAATTTGAATAATTGAATTATTTCAAATTAGTTGGATTCATTCTCATATCTGTCGTGTGTTTCTTAATTATTTAATTTTATTATTTTTAAGGAATTGTTTGGATACACTGTTGAAGCTGCATTGTTTAAAAATTAAAAATTTTTATTTAAAATTAGTTTATTTTGTTTTTTTATTGTTTTGATATGTTATTATTAAAAATAATTTTTAAATAAAAAATATTATTTTAATATATTTTTAAATAAAAAACATTTTAAAATATAACTCCTATAATATTCTCAAACTAAATCGAAATTTCTTTTTATTTTCTATATTTTATATTTTTCCCCTGTTTAAGTGATATCTAGTTATAATTTTTTTTTCTACAGAAGTTTTTGTGCGTGAGACTTGTATTTTTACAGAATCAGTTAACTATTAACAAAATTCTAAAATGCATAGGTATTAGTCTATTACCTGCACTCCATCGTAGATTAGATAAATTTTTTAAAATGTAAAAAATAATAAATGTGTCAATTTTTTATTAAACAAATTTTTTATTATGTTATTATTGAACCAGATTTGATATAATAAGTTAATTTTAAAATTTCACAACCTGATTTTTTATCTAATTCGAGTTTTAAATTAAATCATATAGAAGTTAGACCGAATTATAAAAACATGGCTTAGGTTTTAACAAAGTTTCAAGATTTTTATAAAAATTATTAAGATAATAACATATTAGATCGATCTTAATCCTCAAGCAAATTGTATCACGGACTCCATTGAGTTTAATAATGTTTTTATAAAATATTTTGTTAATTATATAATAAAAATATATGGTCAAAAAATTGAGCATCAACCTAAAAATAAAAACTTATTAAAGACGGTGATAACCATAAAGAAAGCAAAAAGAAAATAAAGCATGTATTTTATCTCATATCTAATCCAATATTAAATGATAAAATCAAGAAAAACAATTAACGGATCAAAAATCAAAAAATCATATCTAGTAAATGGATGAATTCGTCAAACTTATGGATTAAATATCTATAAACAAAACAAAACAAAAAACTTTTCGAGCTCAAATATGATTTTTTTAGATGTTTCCATGTAAAAAAAAACATTTAATCTTAACCCTCTCATCATATGAAACTATGTGACACAAAAAAATTGAGCATCAACCTAAAAATTAAAACTTATTAAAGACGGTGATAACCATAAAGAAAGCAAAAAGAAAATAAAGCATGTATTTTATCTCATATCTAATCCAATATTAAATGATAAAATTAAGAAAAACAATTAACGGATCAAAAACCAAAAAATCATATCCAGTAAATGGATGAACTCGTCAAACTTATGGATTAAATATCCATAAACAAAACAAAACAAAAAAACTTTTCAAGCTCAAATATGATTTTTTTAGGTGTTTCCATGTAAAAAAAAAACATTTAATCTTAACCCTCTCATCATATGAAACTATGTGATACAAAAAAAAACAATCGTTTTGGTGGTTGGATTCCTCACTAACAGACATTTTTTCTCTCTAAGCCAGAATCTGGCGACCTCCTCTCTCTCCTCCAATAAAAAAAATTGAAAAATCAGTAAAATAAAATTTGGTACCAAAATTAAATTTTGTTAAAAGTCTGGGGACCAATAACCTAATAGATAAAAAAGATGGAGGCCTTGAATGAAATTTTGACAGAAATTTTCAATCCACAACCTATATTAACTATTTTGTCATTTTAGTCCCCTTTTTTTCAATCCAACCCTCCCTTACAAAACAACATGCAATTGGACTCTCTAATTTGGTCTTAAAAGGGCTTAATTGTGCAAACAAAACGTTTGGGGACCAAATGGAAAATTTTTAAAAATTATACTATTGTAATCCATAGTAAAATGTGAGAGGGTAAACAATGTTTTTGTGAACAATGAAACACCACGTGTTTTAGTTTTATACTAGATGTAATGTCCGCGCAATGTCGCGGGCCTGTGGCATGCTTGTGCGTTGTCGTAGGTTTGTGGAAAAAATAAAAAAAAAATATATGGAGAAAAACTGTTGAATTCCACAATGTTTTCAAGAAAAAAACTACAAAGCTAAATTCTTAACCAGTATAATATTTAAAAAATAAAATGAACAAAGAAAATTTTGGAAAAAATCATAACAAAAAAAATGAAAGGAAAAAAAAATCATGTAGAGAAACACTGTAGCAATCTATAGTGTTTCATGAGGAAATCTACAGTTGTAATTCTTAACCAGTTCAATATTAAAAATAATAAAATTAATAAAGACAATCTTGGGAAAAAAAGACAATCTTGAGAAAAAAAACAAAAAAAAAAACATGTAAAACCCAAAAAAAGGGGAAAATGAAAAAATAAGGAAAAAAATAGAAAGACAAAACAAAACAAAAAACAGAAGAGACAATAAAAAAAGGGAAAAAAAGAAGAAAAAAAGAACATGTGGGGAAAGCTATAATACTTTCCCCACGTGTTTTAGAATATTTATTAATACTACATTATTGACCCACGCTACATTACAGGTCAGGTCAAAATTTTCTTGAATGTAAAAAAATGTTAAGATATTGCTAATGCTTTTTTAGTGAAAAAATTTTTATACCGTATAAGGATTAACTTGATGTGACCCAGTTGATTTTACGAGTTCAAAAAACTTGGACGACCCATAAAAATATAGTTTGACGAGTTAACATTGGATTGACATAGATCAACCCAGGTTAACATGTCAAATATTTGATCCATGTTATAAGACTATGATAACCTTACAGAAGACAAATCAAAATAAATTATAAAGTTTAATTCTCAAGCAACCCAACAATGAATAATGAAATTGAAAAAAAATCAATTAAAGAAAAACCTAAAAAAGTGACAGATATATCAATTATCAAACAGTTCAATGTTGAATGATGAAACTAAAAAAGAATTCGATTAAAAAAAACAACTCAAGAAAAATCTATCAAACTCATGACCCGAGTTATGAGAATGAGATGACTTCATAGAAAAAATAAAAAAATAACACGATTTAACTCGAATTAACATTTCAAATTTGAGAATCTGGTTAAGGAACTGTCGGGCACAATGTTGAACAATGAAATTTGTAAAATTTTTAATTAAAAAATAACATAAAAAATAAGCAGAGTCAATATGGGTTAACATGTCAAACACTATTCCCGAATTATAAGGTTAGGATAACCTCATAACAATCAAACCGAAGTAAATCATGAATCTCAATTCTCAATGAAACACAATATATAAATGATGAAATTGAAGAAAAAAATCAATTAAAAATATAAAAAAACAAAATAGAGTCAATAAAATTAACATGTCAAACCTGCAACTTATGTCATGAAACGGGGACAACCTAATAAAAAGCAAATCCAATATTGAAGGACTTAAGACTGAAATAACCTCTTAAAAAACATGATTTTACCGGAGTGAAAATCCTGATCATGAGACCAAGATATCCTCATAAAAACAAATCAAAACAAATTACGAAGTTCAATTTTCAACTGATTCAATATTAAATGATAAATTTGAAAAAAAAGTTCAATTAAAAAAACAAAAAAAAAATAACCCGAGTCAACTCACTAAGCAATATTTTCAGATCATGAGACCAGAATAGCTCAATAAAAAGTAAATAAAACAAATCATAAAGCCTAATTCTCAATTAACCCAATATTAAAGGATGAAATTGGGATAAAATAGTTAAATAGGAAAAAAAACTCAGCCACCCGAGTTAACCATCAAAAGTCGTAATATGTGTCATGAGAGTGAGATAACTTAATAAAAAACAAATCTAATATTAAATGATAATTTTTATAAAAAAAAAACATTGATTGAAAATAAATTAAAGTAGAAAAAAAAGACAAATGTTTTTTTTTTGTAAGGTCATGACATGATCAAAAGATTGATATCTTATCCTAAGTGCAGGAGTGTCGAAGTAATAAATAACCCGGCAAGACCGGGGTCGAACCACAGGGAGGTGAACTATATAAAATTATAATCAACAAATGAAAAGGAGTTGAAAAGAACTTTTGAGATGTGATATTGATGTGAGTATTAATCAAAGATAAAAACAATTGTCAAGGTTAGAGGATCCACTAATAGTATTAAAAATAAGTATAATATAAACTCTTTTTATTAATCAATTGTAAACCACACATAAAAGAGGTTCTAATCGGATGATTTATCCTTAATAGTTCATTATAAATTGATAATGAACTATTATGTTGTACTAAGGGTTGGACAATATAAATCTAGATTAATCATTTAATAAGCAAGATATTAAGAATTAGTAAGATAAAAATATAAGACACGTTAATAAGAAACTTTCTTGGATATAAATATTGAAGTCCATATTGAGTTTATATTACACATTGTAACACCATTAGTGAAACCTTTTCACCTTCACATAATAAACTCAGCTAAACATTGTGAATAAGACAAACATAAATAAACTAGATAATAGCATAGTTATGATGAAAAGTATAAACAATAGATTAATGAAAGCAAAACTTAAACATTACAAAAATACAAAGAAAGAAAGCAAGAATATGATCTTGATCTGAAAACCAAGATGTCTAAATGTATGGCAAATGCCTTCTTTTATAGGCTAAAATTCAAAACTATTGATTTGATAACTAATTAGTGAGTGAGTGGCCACCTCTTGACTTGGTGATAATCATTATCTTCTTGTCTGAACAAAACGTCATTGCTAACATCAGAATTTGAACAAATAGTCCCCATGAAAGTTCTGGGAATTTGTCTCAGCTTTCCAACAAAACAAGAATGAGCTCATTTGGACTTCTAAAACTCGAGATATGGGTTGAACAATGAACTGTACCTAGGCTGCAAGACAGATTCCGACTTCTCTTTTGTTGCTACAATTTGAACTTGAAAACGGCCGTTTTGAATCTTGGACTCTCATGAAAGTTTTAGACCTATATCTTAGCTTTCCATACATATAAACCAGACCTAAATCCATGTTCTACAGCTCCAGTTATGATCCAATAACCGAATGATGTTCCAATTTGAATTGAACCAGCATCTCTTCTTTAAGCTTAACTCTCTCTTTGTCTTTTCACTTTCAATAGTTAAACACATCAATCAATCCTTTAAATTGTGAGATATGTCTGCATTTAAAATGAGCATTTACCATAAATTAAAAATATATTATATTATTAGACTTGTTATTATAAAACATGCTTAAGTTAAGGAATTTAATGATACTTTAAGTGCAATATGATGATATAAAATCTTGATAAAAATACACTTTTAAGTACTAATCAGGTCACACTAAAACAAGTAGGGGAAAGTATTACTTATTGCTACAGTATTCCCTTCACGTGTTTTAGTGTATTGTTAATTTTATTGTAGGCACATGTAGTGAAAAACCCATTTTGCTCCTCCAAAACAAAAGCAAATATATATATATAGTGATTGAGGGTAATTAGATAATTTCACAAGGGTTCATTGGTCATTATCAAATTTAAAGAGGAAAATTAAGTATTTTCACTTTTATAATGCACATTAAAATAGCTATTCTAGCCTTAGATTCACAAAATTTTAAAGCTTGCCCATATGGGCGTTTTAGTATTTTTTTGTTTTTTAAGTATAGTAAAATGACTTAAATATCTTTACAAATATAGTTTTCTTTAACTTAAGTCCAATGACATTTTTGTATTTTCATTTTATTTTTTTTTGTTAAACTCAGCTAAACATTGTGAATAAGACAAATATAAATAAACTAGATAACAACATAGTTATGATGAAAAGTATAAACAATAGATTAATGAAAGCAAAACTTAAACATTACAAAAATACAAAGAAAGAAAGTAAGAATATGATCTTGATCTGAAAACCAAGATGTCTAAATGTATGGCAAATGCCTTCTTTTATAGGCTAAAATTCAAAACTATTGATTTGATGACTAATTAGTGAGTGAGTGGCCACCTCTTGACTTGGTGATAATCATTATCTTCTTGTCTGAACAAAACGTCATTGCTAACATCAGAATTTGAACAAATAGTCCCATGAAAGTTCTGGGAATTTGTCTCAGCTTTCCAACAAAACAAGAATGAGCTCATTTGGACTTCTAGAACTCGAGATATGGGTTGAACAATGAACTGTATCTAGGCTGCAAGACAGATTCCGACTTCTCTTTTGTTGCTACAATTTGAACTTGAAAACGGCCGTTTTGAATCTTGGACTCTCATGAAAGTTTTAGACCTATATCTTAGCTTTCCATACATATAAACCAGACCTAAATCCATGTTCTACAGCTCCAGTTATGATCCAATAACCGAATGATGTTCCAATTTGAATTGAACCAGCATCTCTTCTTTAAGCTTAACTCTCTCTTTGTCTTTTCACTTTCAATAGTTAAACACATCAATCAATCCTTTAAATTGTGAGATATGTCTGCATTTAAAATGAGCATTTACCATAAATTAAAGATATATTATATTATTAGACTTGTTATTATAAAACATGCTTAAGTTAAGGAATTTAATGATACTTTAAGTGCAATATGATGATATAAAATCTTGATAAAAATGCACTTTTAAGTACTAATCAGGTCACACTAAAACAAGTGGGGGAAAGTATTACTTATTG
>Ga0325400_1000153_pt1 | contig 44268 bp, 41 predicted proteins | sample PopdelMetagenome_2_FD_205662 | JGI IMG/M metagenome (GOLD analysis project Ga0325400, IMG submission 205662) | Populus deltoides microbial communities from Bellville, Georgia, United States - Xylem-PdKOR-R1 | ecosystem: Host-associated > Plants > Phyllosphere > Stem > Wood/Secondary xylem... | reverse complement strand
GCCAGGGCATCCAGATCGCCTGCCTCGAGGAAATCGCCTTCCAGCAAGGCTGGATTTCCACAGACCAGGCCCGCGCACGCGGACACGCCCTCGCCAAAACCGCCTACGGTCGCGCCATCCTCAATGCGGTGGATGGGTGCTGACGCTCGCTGCGCCGGGGCCGGCGCTGCCGCATTCCGGGTATGACAAAGCCCCGCGCCGTTGCCGACGCGGGGCTTCGTTGATCCCGACCCTGACGATCAGGCGAGGATCAGGTCGCCCACCTGGAAGCGGGTCACGCCGTCGAGCCGGATGGTGAAGTCGGCGACGCGGTCACCGTCGACGTCACCGGCCAGGAAGCCGTTGTTGCCCTCGGTGTAGAAGCGCAGCTGGCCGCCTTGGCCGCCGGTGAAGTTGCCGCCGCCGATGTAACGGAACGCCTGCACCCCGTCGCGCGCTGCAATAGCGTCGATCCCGGTCAGGTCGACCTTGTCCTGGCCGCGGACGAAGTCGGTGATGATGTCCGTCACCTTGTCGGTGGTGGTGAAGGCGAACACGTCGTTGCCCGCACCGCCGGTCAGGGTGTCCGCACCCAGTCCGCCCAGCAGCCGGTCGGCGCCGATGCCGCCGTCGAGCCGGTCGGTGCCGTCGCCGCCGAGCAGCAGGTCGTTGCCCGACCCGCCGATCAGCACGTCGTTGCCGATGCCGCCGTCGAGTTGGTCGTCATCCGCACCGCCATCGAGCGAATCGTTGCCGTCGCCGCCCAGCAGCGTGTCCAGCCCCGTGCCGCCGAGCAGCGTGTCGTTGCCGATGCCACCGTCGAGCTGGTCGTTGTCGGCCCCGCCATCGAGCTGGTCGTTGCCGTCACCGCCGAGCAGCACGTCGAGGCCCGTCCCGCCGAGCAGCGTGTCGTTGCCGATGCCACCGTCGAGACGGTCGTTGTCGGCACCGCCGTCGAGCCGGTCGTTGCCGTCGCCGCCGAACAGCGTGTCGTTGCCGCCCAGCCCGGACAGCAGATCGCCCCCTGCGAGGCCCGACAGGACGTTGGCGTTGGCATCACCGTACAGCGAGTCGACGAACGCCGAACCTTCGAGGTTCTCGATGCCGACATAGGTGTCGCCCGCGGCGTATCCGCTGATCCCGCCAGTGGCGAGGCTGGCATTCACGCCGGCGATCGCCGAACGGTAGGACACGGTATCGATGCCGGCATTGCCGGTCAGGACATTGGCCACGGCGTTGCCGATCAGCGTGTCGTTGCCCGAACCGCCCACCGCGTTCTCGATGGTGGCGCCATAGGCGATGCCGACATTGTCGACGAGGCGGCCCAGCGCGCCGTTGGCCGCCAGCGCCGCCATGTTGGCGTCATAGGTCGCGCGAGCGACCGGCGCATAGCCCAGCTCGGCCCGGTTGATGTTGACCTGCTCGAAGGTGAGCCGGGTCGCCGCGTCCGCCTGGGTGACGCCGCCGATCGACGACAGCGAACCCGGGTTGAGGTCGATCACCTGGTCGGTGCCATAGCCCGACGCGTCCAGCGTATCGACGCCACCGGCATCCCAGATGGTGACGGTGGGCGCCTCGTTGACGTTGAAGTTGAACACGTCGCGGTCGGCGGTCGAGTTGAAGCCGTACACGGTGTCGCCGGTGCGGGTGGTCGAGTCGACGCCATACATGGTCTGGATCGCCAGGATGTCGTGCACCATCGGCGTCGAGCCATAGGCGATCGCCATCACGTTCCAGTTGTAGTCGCGCGTGCCGATGTCGCGCGGGTTCCAATAGGACATGATCGAATAGTTGCGGACGTCCTGATAGTATTCGGCACCATTGGCGTAGGTCGCGGTGAAGTTCGGGCCGAAGTTGTAGCTGCCAGGGTGCGACAGACCGAGCGAGTGGCCGATCTCGTGCACCAGCGTGTTGAGCCCGTAGCCGCCCGGATCGAGCTGGAAGTTCGACGCCTGCGCATTCGAGACCCACACGTCGCCGACGATGTCGCGGATCTGCGCGTTGATCGCCGGATCGCTCGTAACGGTCGCCGCGGGCAGGCGCGAATAGGCCTGGGTGTTGGGCGAGTTGGTCAGGTTGCCGAAGGTGATGTCGGCATCGTCGATGTTCGTCTCGCGGAACGAGATGGCGGCGACGTCATCCCACAGCAGCATCGCATAGCGCGCCGCGTTCTGCTGGGCGGCGTTGAACGCCCCGAACTGGAAATATTCGCTCAGCGCGAAATAGTCGACGCCGTTCGTGGTGTAGACATAGCCGTTGCGCTCGAGCGATTCCTGGCTGTCGTGGAAGCCGAAGGTGACCTCGTTGAGGTTGGCGTCGCTCTGGACGCCGGCGTTGGGACCGTTGGTCCAGCTCGCGCCCGAGCGGTTCAGGTACGCCGCGATCTGCGCCGGCGACCAGATCGGTTTGCCGTTGGCGGCGGTGGTGCCGGCGAGCGGATCGACCGAGGCGCCCAGCGAGCCGTTCAGGCCAAGGTCGAATTCCAGCTTTTCGACATAGTTGATATCGTCATAGTCGAGACCGAACAGGTCATCGCTAAGTTGAATCGCCACGCTATGTTCTCCCTGTGAATAGCCGAACGTCATCGCCAGACGATCGATGGGCCACCTTGCCTCGCAGCGCGCCATGGCGACTGCTCCCCCGACACCGGCTCACCAACCCCCCGACGCCCCGTCATGCGTCGTTGCAGTGCCCACACTCTTTCGCACGGTTAGGCCAGTGTCAACTATAAGATTTGCCAGCGATTTGTAATATGATGGCGCGTTTGGCACCCGCGGCGATAGGTTTGATCCAAAAGGTTGGTGCGTACGCGAACGGGTCTTCGACGCAACGCCCGAGCCCTCCGCCGGTTGAACCGCCAGGCTGGGCCAACCCGCCCCGGACACACCGCGCGGGACGTTCCCACCGCGCGTCTTTCCGGCAACGGCGACGACTTCGCCTGACTCCATCCGCGCCCCTTGGCCCTTTTCGAAGACAAGGGCACAAGCGGAAGGTAGTGGCGCTTTACCGTAACTTAGCGGATCAATCCGACCCGCAACTGTCACACTCGGCTTCTAGGGACCGTCCCCGAGCGCTACACCGGCGCGCTTCCGGCATCGCGCCGAGCATCGCACGGATCGGGGGACAGAGATGACGACGAGCTATTGGAGCCTGGCGGGCGCAGACTTCGCGCAGGATTGGTCGAACACCGAGCAGATCACGACCGCCAACGACTGGTCGGGCGTCGCCAGCATCATGGGCTATCGCGGCGACGACCTGACCACCGGCGTCGGCATCGATCCCCAGACGATCACCACCAGCACCGCGGCCGGCGAGACCGTCAACGTCTTCGCCAACCAGTCGACCCCCAACACCAACACCTCGGGCGGCATCGCCGAGTTCGACGGGATCGCCAATCCGGTGGTCGCGCTTCAGGGTTCGGGTACTGCCGACGCGCCTTATCTCCAGCTGTTCCTGGATGCCACCGGGCGCCGGAACGTGACGCTGAGCTTCAACGCGCGCGACATCGACGCCAGCGGCGACAACGCCGTCCAGCCGATCGCGGTCCAGTACCGCGTCGGCAATTCGGGCAGCTGGACCAACCTGCCGTCGGCCTTCATCGCCGACGCCAGCACCGGGCCCGGCCAGGCGACCCAGGTCACCCCGGTCAACGTCACCCTGCCGGATCCGGTCAATGGCCAGGGCCAGGTGCAGGTCCGGATCATCACGACCAACGCGTTCGGCAGTGACGAGTGGATCGGGATCGACGACATCAAGGTCACCAGCACCCCCGGCGCGACGCTTCCCCAGCCGGGCGTGCTCACCGTCGCCGATGCGGGCGTGCTGGAGGGCAATGACGGCACCGCCGCGCTGAGCTTCACCGCCACTCGCGCCAACGGGTCTGAGGGCGCGGTCTCCGCGACCTGGACCGCGACCCTGCCGGGCGGCGCCACCGGCGCGGACGCGTCCGACCTCGCAGCCGGCCAGCCGCTGACGGGCACCGTCGCGTTCGCCGCCGGCCAGACCAGCGCGACCGTCACGCTCCAGGTGCGCGGCGATGCGGCGTTCGAGGCGGACGAGACGCTGTCGTTTGCGCTGTCCGCGCCCACCGGGGGTGCCACGATCGGTACACGCGCGACCGCGACCGGCACGATCCTGAACGACGACGCCGCACCGCCGGCCGCGCCCGCCAACGTGTTCTTCAACGAGATCCACTACGACAATACCGGCATCGATGCGGGCGAGGCGATCGAGGTCGCGGGCGTATCGGGCACGTCACTCGCGGGCTGGTCGATCGCGCTCTACCGCTCGGCGGGTACGGTGTACGACACGATCCCGCTGTCGGGCGTGCTTGCCGATCAGGGCCTGGGTTACGGCACGCTCAGCTTCGCGCGCGCCGGCATCCAGAACGGCACCTCGGGCTTTGCGCTGGTCAATGCAGCTGGGTCGGTGGTCCAGTTCCTGTCGTACGAGGGCAGCGTCACCGCCACCGCCGGCCCCGCCGCGGGGCAGACCAGCACCGACATCGGCGTCGCCGAGGAGCCGGTCCCGGGCCTCGGCTTCTCGCTCCAGCTCAAGGGCACCGGGTCGAGCGCGGGCGACTTCACCTGGACCGCGGCGACCGCCGACAGCTTCGGCCAGGTCAACGCCGGCCAGAGCTTCCTGCCCGCGGACGGCACCGGCCTCCTCCGCGTCGCCGACGCCCGCGTCGCCGAGGGCGACAGCGGCGCCACCGACCTCGTCTTCACCGTTCGCCGCGCGGGCGGCCAGGCGGGCGAGGCGAGCGTCGCCTATACCGTCAACCTCGACGGCAGCGCCACCGCCGCCGACCTCGCGCCCGGCGCGCAGCTGTCGGGCACCGTCACCTTCGCGGCGGGCGAGTTCGTCAAGGAGATCCGCATCCCCGTCCAGGGCGACACGGTCGGCGAGGGCAACGAGACGCTGAGCGTGACGCTGGGCGCGACCACCGGCAACGTCCGGATCGACCGCGGCACCGCGACCGGCACGATCGTCAACGACGACCCGCTGGCGCTGACGATCGCGGAAATCCAGGGCGCGGGCCACCGCTCCGACTATGCCGGGCAGGAGGTCATCACCACCGGCATCGTCACTGCGGTCAAGCTGGACAGCGACGCCAGCCCGACCAGCAACGCCTTCTACATTCAGATGGCGACCGGCGACGGCAACGACGCGACCTCCGACGCGATCCAGGTGTTTCTCGGCCGCACCGTCCCCACCGTCCAGGTCGGCGACGGGGTGTCGATCCGCGCGACAGTGACCGAGTTCGCCTCCGCCGCCAACCAGCTGACGCTGTCCGAGCTGACCAACCCGACGATCACCGTCACCAGCCAGGGCAACGCGCTGCCGCAGGCGGTGCTGATCGGCGAGGGCGGCCGGGTGCTGCCGACCGCGGTGATCGACGACGACGGCGTCACCAGCTACGATCCCAAGACCGACGCGCTCGACTTCTGGGAGTCGCTCGAAGGGATGCGGGTGACAGTCGACACGCCACAGGCGGTGTCGACCACGATCGCCAACCCGATCGGGTCCGAAACCTATGTCGTCGCATCGAACGGCGTCGGTGCCACCGGGCTCAACGCGCGCGGCGGGATCACGATCAGCCCCGGCGACTATAATCCCGAACGCATCCAGCTGCTCGCCGACGCGCAGGTGTTCAACGGCTACACGCCTTCGCACACCATCGGCGACCGACTGGGCAACGTCAGCGGCATCGTCAACTATGGCGGCGGCGACTACAGCGTCGTCGTCACCGCCCCGGTGAGCGTGACCCGCGACGTGACGCTCGACCGCGAGGTGACGGCGCTCAAGGGCGACGCGACCCATCTCAGCCTCGCCACCTACAATGTCGAGAACCTCGATCCGGGCGACACCAAGTTCGCCATCCTCGCTTCCGACATCGTCAACAACCTCAAGGCGCCGGACATCCTGGCGGTGCAGGAGATCCAGGACGCCGATGGCGCCGGCACGGCGGCGGGCACCTCGGGCCAGCCGACCGCGGACAAGCTGATCGCCGCGATCAAGGCGATCAGCGGCATCACCTACACCTATGTCGAGGTCGCGCCCGCGCCCAACACGACCGGGGGCGAGCCGGGGGGCAACATCCGCGCCGGCTATCTCTATAACGACGACCGGCTCGACTATGTCGCGGGCTCGGCCAAGCTGATCGATGGACAGGTTTATCAGGGCACCCGCCGGCCGCTCGTGGCGCAGTGGGCGTTCAACGGCGAGACTCTGACCACGGTCAACGTCCACCTCACCTCGCGCGGCGGCTCCGACCCGCTCTACGGCTCGGTCCAGCCCCCCGCCGACGCGGGCGACGCGCCTCGCACCCAGCAGGCGGCGGGGGTCAAAGCCTATGTCGCGGGGCTGCTCGCGGCCGATCCGTCCCTGAACGTCGCGATTCTGGGCGACTGGAACGGCTTCTACTTCGAGGAAGCGCAGCAGCAGCTGACCCGCGACGGCACCTTCACCAACCTCAACACCCTGCTGCCGGTCGAGGAACGCTACAGCTATCTGTTCGAGGGCAACGCCCAGCAGATCGACAACATCCTGGTGACCGGCGGGCTGCTGACGGGCGCTGAGGTCGATGCGGTGCACCTCAACTCGCAGCTCGGCGGCGAGCGACCGACCGACCACGACCCGCAGGTGGCGCTGTTCGCGCTGGGCAACCAGGCCCCGGTCTCAGCCAACGACGCCGTGGCGGTGAACGAGGATGCGACCTCCGCCAACCTGTACGCCACGCTGCTCGCCAATGACCGCGACGACGGTGCGCTGACGATCACCGGGGTCGATACCGCCGGCACGCTCGGCACCGTCCGCTTCGATGCGGCGACGCGCACGCTCCAGTATGTCGCCGATGCCGACGCGTTCGACGCGCTCGCCACCGGAGCGACCGCGACCGACCGCTTCGCCTACACCGTGACGGACGCGGGCGGGCTGACCAGCACCGCCACCGTCGAGGTGACGGTGACCGGGGTCGACGACGGCGTGAACCGGGTCGGCACCGCGCGGATCGACACGCTGGTCGGCACCGATGGCGAAGATACGCTGTCGGGGCTGGGCGGGCCGGACACGCTGTCGGGCGGCAACGGCCACGACCTGCTGCTCGGCGGCGAGGGCACCGACTGGCTGTACGGCGACGCGGGCAACGACACTATCCGGGGCGGCATCGGCAACGACCGCATCTATGGCGGCGACGGCAACGACCTCCTGTACGGCGACGCGGGCAATGACGGGATCTGGACCGGCGCGGGCCGTGACGAGGTCCATGTCGGGCGGGGCACCGGGCTCGACTCGGTGTACGACTTCGACACGGCGTTTGATCGGATCGTGCTGGACGAGGGCGTCGCGGTCGCGAGCTACAAGGTCTCCGACCTCAATCGCGACGGGGTAAAGGATATCCAGATCACCTTCACCTCCGGCTCCGGGGTCAAGCTGTACGGCATCGGCGACATCGCCCAGGTCGCCTTCGTCAATGGCACGGCCGACCTGTCTGCGACGACGGCCAATGGGGCTCCGAGGGGGGCGCTGGACCTGGACAATGCGTCGGTGAGCCCGCTCATCCACGACCTGTTCACGTTCTGAGCGGGCCGCCGGGACAGTCCCGACGGGGATCGTCCCGGCACACCCGACGTCCGGCTGTCACGGAACCGCAATCAAAGCGTCGCAAGGCTGGCATTTGCACGCGGGCTGCGCCAACGGGCGCGGCACAGATGCGCCCGCTTCCGCTTTCGGGATCGGGCCCCAGGAGTTTGATTCGCCATGCTCGGCTGGTTCCATGCGTTGATGCCCAAGCAGGGCCGGTTCTTTGAGCAGTTCGAGGCGCACGCCGCGACGCTGGTCGCCGGCGCCGATGCGCTCGCCCGGCTGCTGAACGGCGAGGGCGAGGTGCAGGCGCAGATCGACGCCATCGTCCACCACGAGCACGAGGCGGACGACATCACCCGCGACGTCCTTCAGGATGTGCGCCGCGTGTTCGTCACCCCGTTCGACCGGTCGGCGATCATCGACCTGATCGGGGTGATGGACGACGCGATCGATCAGATGAACCAGACCGCCAATGCGATCGCGATCTATGGCATCACCGAATTCGAACCGCCGATGCGTGCCATGGCGGGCAGCGTCGTGCAGGCGTCGCGGATCATCGAGGAGGCGATCCCGCTGCTGCGCTCGCTGAACAAGAACGGCGACCGGCTGAACGAGCTGACCGGCAGGGTCATCATCATTGAGGGCGAGGCGGACGACATCCACGACGCGGGCCTCAAGGCGCTGTTCCACGACCACCACGACCAGCCGATGCAGTTCGTCGTCCGCCGCGAAATCTACAGCCACCTGGAGAGGATCGTCGACCGGCTGGAGGATGTCGCCAACGAGATCCAGGGTCTCGTGATCGACCACGCCTGAAGGCCGGCGCGATGATCTCCTTCACCCTGCTGGTGCTGCTGGTCGGCGTGGCGCTGCTGTTCGATTTCCTGAACGGCCTGCACGACGCCGCCAACTCGATCGCGACCATTGTCTCGACTCGCGTGCTGAAACCGCAATGGGCGGTGCTGTGGGCGGCGAGCTTCAACTTCCTGGCGCTGGCGGTGTTCGGCGAGCATGTCGCCAACACGATCGGCAAGGGCATCATCGACGCCAACATCATCGATGCAACCGTGATCTGGGCGGCGCTGGCGGGCGCGATCTTCTGGAACGTCACCACCTGGGTGCTCGGCATCCCGTCGTCGTCCAGCCATGCGCTGATCGGCGGCCTCTTGGGCGCGGGCCTTGCCAAGGTCGGGCTTTCGGGGGTGGTGTGGAGCGGGGTCGCCAAGACGGTGGCGGGCATCTTCGTCGCGCCGCTGACGGGCATGGTGCTGGCGCTGCTGCTGGTGCTGGTGGTCGCGTGGACCAGCCTGAAGCTGACCCCGCTGGGCGTCGACAGGCGCTTCCGCAAGCTCCAGCTGGTCTCGGCGGCGCTCTACAGCCTGGGGCATGGCGGCAACGACGCGCAGAAGACGATGGGGATCATCGCGGTGCTGCTCTACAGCCAGGGGCTGCTGGGCGACACCTTCTACGTCCCCTTCTGGGTGGTGATCGCCTGCTACCTCGCGATCTCGCTCGGCACCATGTCGGGCGGGTGGCGGATCGTCCATACCATGGGGTCCAAGATCACCCGGCTGACTCCGGCGCAGGGGTTCTGCGCGGAGACGGGGGGCGCGATCACGCTGTTCATCGCCAATATCGGCGGCATCCCGATCTCCACCACGCACACGATCACGGGGTCGATCGTCGGCGTGGGGGCGGCGCGGCGGCTGTCCGCGGTCAGGTGGAACGTCGCGGCGAACATCATCGTCGCATGGTTCGTGACGCTGCCGGTGGCGGGACTGGTGTCGGCGGCGATCTTCTGGATCACCCGCTGGGTCGCGGGCGCTATCGGCTGAGGCGCCAGCGGAGCGTCTCGCCGGCGTGGAAGGGGACGATCCCGCCATCGGGGGCGTCGATCAGGGCGGGCACCGGGACGGGTTCGCGGACCAGGGTCACGTGCCCCGCGTTGAGGGGCAGACCGTAGAAGCGGGCGCCGTGTTCGCTCGCGAAGCCCTCGAACCGGTCGATCGCGCCCTCCTCCTCGAAGACTTGAAGGTAGCTTTCGAGCGCGTTGGGCGCGGTAAAGATGCCGGCGCATCCGCACGACGCCTCCTTGCGGCTGACCGCGTGGGGGGCGCTGTCGGTGCCCAGGAAGAAGCGCGGGTCGCCGGAGGTGGCGGCGCGGCGGATCGCGAGGCGGTGGCGCTCGCGCTTCACGACGGGAAGGCAATAGGCGTGGGGCCGCAATCCGCCATCGAACAGCGCGTTCCGGTTGAGGTGGAGGTGCTGCGCGGTGATGGTCGCGGCGAGGTTATAGGGTGTTCCGGCGACGATATCGGCAGCTTCGGTGGTCGTGATGTGCTCGAGCACGACCTTCAGCCCCGGGAAGTCGCGCAGCAGCGGCACCAGGACGCGATCGAGGAACACGGCCTCGCGATCGAAGATGTCGATTGCGGGATCGGTGACCTCGCCATGGAGCAGCAACGGCATGCCGGTTCGCTCCATGGTCGCGAAAACGGGGTGAAGGCGCGCGATATCGGTGACGCCGTGGGCGGAATTGGTAGTGGCATGGGCGGGGTAGAGCTTGGCCGCGGTCCACGCGCCCTCGGCATGCCCGCGCGCCACCTCGGCCGGGTCGGTCGCGTCGGTCAGGTAGCAGGTCATCAGCGGGGTGAAGCCGTGTCCGCCGTCTCCCGCGTCGGTTTGCAGCGCAGCGAGGATACGGTCGCGATAGGCGGTCGCGTCCTCCGGGGTGAGCACCGGCGGCACGAGGTTGGGCATGACGATCGCGCGGGCGAACTGGCGCGCGGTGTGGCGGGCGACCGCGGCCAGCATCGCGCCATCGCGCAGGTGGACGTGCCAGTCGTCAGGGCGACGGATGGTCAGGGATTGGGTTTCCATGCCGCCGCCCTTACCTGTCGGCCATGAACGGAACCACCCTGATCGATCGCGCTGTCCTGCGGCTCTCGGGCGAGGACGTGCGCGGGTTCCTCCAGGGGCTCGTCACCAACGAAACGAGCGGGTCGCTGCCGGTATGGGCGGGGCTGCTGACGCCGCAGGGCAAGGCGCTGTTCGACTTCATCCTGTGGGCGGACGGCGATGCCGTGCTGATCGATTGCGAGGCGGCGCAGGCGGACGCGCTGGCGCGGCGGCTGTCGATGTACCGGTTGCGCCGCGCGATCTCGATCACGCGGGACGAGGCGCTGGCGGTGCATTGGGCGCGCGAGGGCGACGCGGGTGTGGCCGACCCGCGACTGGCGGACCTGGGGCGGCGGTGGATCGCGCCGCCGGGCGAGGTGGCGGAGGGGTGGCTGGCGCACCGGCTGTCGCTGGGGGTGATCGAGGGCGTGGATGAGCTCGGGGCGGGCGAGACGCTGTGGCTGGAGTGCAATGCGGGCGAGCTGAACGGGGTGAGCTACACCAAGGGCTGCTATGTCGGGCAGGAGAACACCGCCCGGATGCATCACCGCAGCAAGGTCAACCGGCGAATGGTGGTGGTGCCGTTCGGGGAGCCGGGAGAGCGGACGCGGGTGCGCTATCCGGAGGTGGGGCGGATGGTGGAGCACCGCCGGATCGAGGCGCTGGAGGATGCGATCGTGCCGGGGTGGCTGGCGGCAGCGCTGGGTTGATGCCTGCCATTCTCGTCGCCCCGGACTTGTTCCGGGGGCCACCTCGCCGCTCGACATGCCCTCCGACTGCGGGCCGCCACGCCGCCGCCCGGAGGACCCCGGCACAAGGCCGGAGTGACGGGAGCGGATGAGACGTGCGCGGACTTACCGCTCGCGCCCGGCCCATTCCTTGTTGATGCCGAGCGCGGCCAGCGTGCAGATCGCACCCGACAGGAGGTAGGCCCCGACCGACCACAGGCCGAAGTTCGTCGACAGGAGCAGCGCCGCCAGCGGGGCGAAGCCGGCGCCGAGCAGCCAGGCGAGGTCGGAAGTGAAGGCGGCGCCGGTGTAGCGACGCGCGGGCGTGAACGATCCGTTCACCGCGCCCGACGACTGGCCGAAGGCCAGCCCGAGCAGCAGGAAGCCGACCAGCATATAGGCGAGCTCGCCGGTGCCGCCGCCGTCGAGCAGCCGGGGCGCGAACCCCGCATAGGCACCGATCAGCACCGCCGAGGTGCCGAGCACGGTGCGCCGGCCAAAGCGGTCGGCGAGCAGCCCGGAGGCGAGGATCGCGAGCACGCCGAGCGCGGCGGCCACCATTTCGATCAGCAGGAAGCGTATCGGGGTCTCGCCGGCGTAGAGGATCGCCCAGGACAGCGGGAACACGGTGACGAGGTGGAACAGCGCGAAGCTGGCGAGCGGGGCGAACGCGCCGAGCACCACCGTGCGGCCCTCCTCGCGCAGCGTCTCGATCACCGGCGCGGGCTGAAGCTCGCGCGTTTCGTACGCTTGCGTGAACTCGGGCGTGGCGACGAGGCGCAGGCGGGCGAACAGCGCGACCACGTTGATCGCGAACGCGACGAAGAAGGGATAGCGCCAGCCCCAGGACAGGAAGTCGGCAGGCTGGAGAAAGATCAGGAAGAACGCGAACAGCGCGGCGGCGGTGATGAGTCCGAGCGGGGCGCCAAGCTGCGGGATCATCGCGTACCAGCCGCGCTTCTCGGGCGGCGTGTTGAGCGCGAGCAACGAGGGCAGCCCGTCCCAGACGCCGCCCAGCGCGATCCCCTGCCCGACCCGCAGCGCCGCCAGGAACCACGCGGCCGCCGTGCCGACCTGGTTGTAACCGGGGATGAACGCCATCGCCATCGTCGACCCGCCGAGCAGGAACAGCGCGATCGTCAGCTTGACCCCACGCCCGTGGCGGCTGTCGATGCCGATGAAGATCATCGACCCGATCGGCCGCGCGATGAACGCGAGCGGGAACAGCGCGAACGAATACAGCGTGCCGGTAACCGCGTCGACCTGGGGAAAGAGCAGCGAGGGAAACACCAGGACCGAGGCGATCGCGTAGACGAAGAAATCGAAGAACTCCGACGTCCGCCCGACGATGACGCCGATCGCGATCTCGCCGGGGCGGATGCGATGCTCGCCCGCGTTGACCAGTCGCGCGTCGCGTTCGAGCGGACCCGAATGGCCCCTGGCGCTCCCGGTCACACCGGCATCCGACATGGTGGTCGCTGTCATGGGTTAGACACTCCCGGGGTGCGATTCCCCGTCCAGAACGCTATGGAGCGGCAATGGTCCCGTTCCATCTGCCGGCGTCATGCCGCAACCGGCGGGTGAACGGGATAGGACAAAATGTCCACTGTCGCCAGCAACGTAGCTCAGGCTAGAGGCCCTGCCATGCGGATATTCCCGTTTTTCCCGCGCCGGTTCGACCTGCCCGTGGCGATCGCCGCGACCCTGCTGCTGGCCGGGTGCGGCGGGCCGGTGCTCGACCCGGCGGGCGACATCGCGCGCCAGCAGCGCAACCTGATCGGTATCTCGACCGGGCTGATGCTGCTCATCATCGTGCCGGTGATGGCGCTGACCGTGCTGTTCGCGTGGAAGTATCGCAAGGGCGGCGGGGCGAAATACGATCCCAAGTTCGACCATTCGACCAGTCTGGAGCTGGTGATCTGGTCGGCACCGCTGCTCATCATCATCGCGCTGGGCGCGCTGACCTGGGCGAGCACCCATCTGCTCGATCCGTTCCGCCCGGTCAGCCAAATCACCCGCGGCCAGCCGGTCGCGCGCGGGGTCCGGCCGCTGCATGTGCAGGTGGTCGCGCTCGACTGGAAATGGCTGTTCATCTATCCCGAATATGGGATCGCGACCGTCAACGAGCTGGCGCTGCCGGTGAACCGGCCGGTGCGGTTCGACATCACCTCGACCAACATGATGAACACGTTCCACGCGCCGACCATGGCCGGGATGGTCTATGCGATGCCGGGGATGCGATCGACGCTGCACGCGGTGATGAACCGGCCGGGCGTGTTCGAGGGGCAGTCGTCCAACTATAGCGGCGCGGGATTTTCCGACATGCGCTTCAAGCTGCTGTCGGTCGACGATGCGGCGTTCGGGCGCTGGATCGCCGCACGGCGCGGCAGCCGTCGCGGCGCGTTGCAGGCGGCGAACTTCATGCAACTGGCCCTGCCCAGCGAGAAGGTTCCGCCGATGGCGTTCGCCAGCGTCCAGCCCGACCTGTTCCGGCGGGTGGTGGAGCGCTGCGTCGAGCCGGGCCGCCCATGCATGAGCGACATGATGGCGCACGGGCGCCGCGCCGGCGGCGGCAATCCCAAGGCGATGGAGGCGGGCGCGGGTATGCCGTCCGGCCGCGATTCGCAACCGCTCGGCGGCGAAAAGCCGAAGGGCGCGCTGTTCAAGGACAATGACGAAAAGGGGTCGAGCCCCAACCTGACCAAGCCGCGCAACCCCGGTGCGCCGGGCGCGACCGATCCCGGCAACCCCAAGAACCGCGACCTGACCCTGATCCGTCCGCTTTCCCCCATCCTGCCAGTGGCCGCCGCCACGGCCCGCGGCTGAGCCCCATCATGAGCGATATCCTCAAGACCATCTTCGGCCGGCTGACGATCGAGTCTTTCCCGGTCCACGAGCCGATCCTGCTCGTCACCTTTGCGGGCGTGGTGCTGATCGGGTCGGCGGTGCTGTTCGCGCTGACCAAGTACAAGCTGTGGGGCTATCTGTGGAACGAGTGGTTCACCAGCGTCGACCACAAGCGCATCGGCATCATGTACATTATCCTGGGCATCGTGATGCTGCTGCGCGGCTTTGCCGACGCGCTGATGATGCGGTCGCAACAGGCGATCGCGTTCGGGGCGAATCAGGGCTACCTGCCCGCGCACCATTACGACCAGGTGTTCACCGCGCACGGCACGATCATGATCTTCTTCGTGGCGGTGCCGCTGGTGGTGGGACTCATCAACTTCGTGATGCCGCTCCAGATCGGGGCGCGCGACGTGGCGTTCCCGTTCCTCAACAACCTCAGCTTCTGGCTGACGGTGACGGGCGCGCTGCTGGTGATGATGTCGCTGTTCATCGGCGAGTTCAGCCGCGCGGGGTGGCTCAACTACGTCCCCGTGTCGAACCTGCAGAACAGTCCGGATGTCGGGCCGGACTATTACCTGTGGGCGCTTCAGATCGCGGGCGTGGGCACGACATTGTCCGCGATCAACATGGTGACGACGATCATCAAGATGCGCGCGCCGGGCATGACGATGATGAAGATGCCGGTATTCTGCTGGACCGCCCTGTGCGCCAACGTGCTGATGGTGGCGATCTTCCCGGTGCTGACCGCGGCGCTCGCCTGCCTGATCCTCGACCGCTATGTCGGCACCAACTTCTTTACCAACGATCTCGGCGGCAACCCGATGATGTACTGGAACCTGGTATGGATCTGGGGACATCCGGAGGTGTACGTCCTGATCCTGCCGGCGTTCGGCGTGTATTCGGAAGTAACCTCGACCTTCACCGGCAAGCGCTTGTTCGGCTATTCGTCGATGGTCTATGCGACCGTGGTTATCACCCTGCTATCGTGGCTGGTCTGGCTTCACCATTTCTTCACCATGGGGTCGGGGGCGAGCGTCAACTCGTTCTTCGGCATTGCGACCATGGTGATCTCGATCCCGACCGGGGCCAAGATCTTCAACTGGCTGTTCACGATGTACCGGGGCGAGATCCGCTTCGAGCTGCCGATGATGTGGGTGGTGGCGTTCATGCTGACCTTCGTCGTCGGGGGCATGACGGGCGTGCTGCTGGCGGTGCCGCCCGCGGACTTCGTGCTCCACAACTCGCTGTTCCTGGTCGCGCACTTCCACAACGTCATCATCGGCGGGGTCGTGTTCGGGATGTTCGCGGGGATCGATTACTGGTGGCCCAAGGCATTCGGGTTCAAGCTCGACCCGTGGTGGGGCAAGGTCCACTTCTGGGGGTGGGTGATCGGGTACTGGGTCGCGTGGACGCCGATGTACGTCGCGGGGCTGTTGGGCGTCACCCGCCGCGTCCGGCACCTCGACGACACCACGCTCCAGCCGTTGTTCGTGATCGCGGCGATCGGCGCGCTCATCATCGCGGTCGGGATCGCCGGGTTCCTGATCCAGATCTTCGTCTCGATCCGCGACCGCGAGCGGCTGCGCGACACCACCGGCGATCCGTGGAACGGGCGGACGCTGGAATGGGCGACCTCCTCGCCCCCGCCTGCGTACAATTTCGCCTTCACCCCGGTGATCCACGACCTTGATGCATGGCACGACATGAAGGACCGGCATTACCAGCGCCCCGTGAAGGGGTTCCGCCCGATCCACATGCCCAGGAACACCGGCGCGGGGGTGATCCTGTCGGTGCTGGCGGCCGCGTTCGGGTTCGCGATGATCTGGTACATGTGGTGGCTGGCGGTGTTGAGCTTCGTCGGGCTGGTGGTCGTGGCGATCGGCCACACGTTCAACTACAAGCGCGACTACTTCATCCAGCCCGACGAGATCGCCCGGATCGAGGACGAGCGCACCCGGCTGCTTGGTCCGTCGACGGTCCCGCAGGGAGCCCCGGCATGAGCGGCGCGACGGCCGCGGGGACCTGGGACCCCGATACTTTCCACCTCGCCGAGAAGGAGGATCACGACCACGCCCATGGCATGGGCGGGACGCTGCTCGGCTTCTGGATCTACCTGATGAGCGACGCGCTCATCTTCGCTACGCTGTTCGCGATCTATGGCGTGCTGTCTACCAGCTATGCCGGCGGGCCCGCCCCGGCGGAGATCTTCGAGCTGCCGCTCGTGGCGGTCAACACCGCGATCCTGCTGGTGTCGTCGATCACCTATGGCTTTTCGATGCTGGCGATGGAGGAGGGCCGGCTGAACGCGACGCGGCTGTGGCTGGTCGTCACCGCGATTTGCGGGATCGGGTTCGTCTCGGTCGAGCTGTACGAGTTCTCCAACCTCGTCGCCGAGGGCGCGGGGCCGACGCGCAGCGCCTTCCTGTCGGGATTCTTCGCGCTGGTGGGGACGCACGGGCTCCACGTGACGATCGGCATCGTCTGGATCGGGGTGATGCTGGTCCAGCTCGGCCAGCGGGGTCTGCACGTCGAGAACCGCAAGCGGCTGCAGTGCCTGTCGATGTTCTGGCACTTCCTCGACGTGGTCTGGATCGGCGTGTTCACTTTCGTCTACCTGCTCGGAGTCCTTCGATGAGCGCGCCTGCTGACCACGACGCGCCCGCCGATGCAGGGCACAGCCATGGCGACACCCACGGCCACGGCTCACGCCGCGGCTATCTGATTGGGTTCGTCCTGTCGGCGATCCTGACCGCGATCCCGTTCTGGCTGGTGATGACCGGGGTGCTCCAGAACCGGCAGGCGACCGTGCTGGTCGTGGTGGCGCTCGCGATCGTGCAGATCCTGGTCCACACCGTTGCCTTCCTCCACGTCAATACCAAGGCGGAGAATGGCTGGACGTTGATGGCGATGGTGTTCACCGCGGTGCTGGTGGCGATCACCATCTGCGGGTCCTTGTGGATCATGTACCATATCAACAGCAACATGATGCCGATGGACGCAGGCGCGATGTGACGAGGCTGGGGTGAGCCGGCGCGCGCGACGGCGGCTGCTTGCGGGGCTCTTGCTGCTGGCGATCGCATTCGCCGCGCTCGGCGTGTGGCAGGTCGAACGGCGGGCGTGGAAGCTCGACCTGATCGCCCGCGTCGACCGGCGCCTCCAAGCCGCGCCCGAGCCGCTGCCTCCGCCTGCCGCCTGGCGGCGCATCGGGCCGGAGGACGGCTACCGCCGCATCCGCACCCGCGGGGTGTTTCTCCATGGGGCCGAGACGCTGGTGCAGGCGGTGACGGAACGGGGTGCCGGCTTCTGGGTGCTAACCCCGCTGCGCACATCGGTCGGGACGGTGCTGGTCAACCGGGGATTCGTCCCGCCCGAACGCCGCAGTCCCGCCACCCGCGCATCGGGGCAAACCGCCGGCCAGGTCATCGTCATCGGGCTGCTGCGCCTGTCCGAGCCGGGCGGCGGCTTCCTGCGCAGCAACGCACCCGCCGAGAACCGCTGGTACTCGCGCGACGTCGCCGCCATTGCCCGTGCGCGCGGGCTCACGGGCACAGCGCCGTTCTTCCTCGATGCCGACAGCGGTGCCAATCCCGGCGGATGGCCGGTCGGTGGGCTGACGGTGGTCCGGTTCCGCAACACCCACCTGATCTATGCGCTGACCTGGTTCGCGCTCGCCGCGCTGGCGACCGGCGGCGCGGCGTTGCTGTGGCGGGAGCGCGCATGACCGCGGCGGCGACCGGGGCGATGCGCCAGCTCGTCCAGCTCCGCTGGATCGCGGTCGCGGGCCAGCTCGTGACCATCCTGGCCACCGGCCCGGCGCTTGGCGTGCCGCTGCCGCTCGCACCGATGCTGCTGGTGGTGGCGAGCCTTGCCGCAGTAAACCTGCTGACGCTGGCGGTGCTGCCGCGCCACGGCGCGACGGGTTGGGAGCTGCTGCTGGCGCTGATGTTCGACATGGGGTCGCTCACCGTCCAGCTGTATCTGAGCGGCGGTTCCGGTAACCCGTTCGTGTCGCTCTACCTGCTCCAGGTCGCGCTCGCCGCCACCCTGCTCCGCCCCGTCGCCGCATGGGTCGTGGCGGCGGCCGCGGCGGGATGTTACGTCCTGATTGGCGTCCGTAACTGGCCGCTGCTGCTGCCGCCGCAGCTGGCCTCGGTCCAGGACGAGATGTTCGCGCTCGGTCGCTGGCTGGGATTTGCGCTGGTCGCGACGCTGCTGGTGGTGTTCATCACCCGGATCAGCCGCACGCTGAGGGAGCAGGACGCGCATCTGGCCGAGCTGCGCCGCCGTGCCGCCGAGGAGGACGGCATCGTCCGCATTGGCCTGTTCGCGAGCGGGGCCGCGCACGAACTTGGCACGCCGCTCGCATCGATCGCGGTGATCCTGGCCGACTGGCGGCGGCTGCCGCGGGTCGCTGCCGACCCCGACCTCGCCGGAGAAGTCGAGGAGATGCAGGCGGAAGTGCGCCGCTGCAAGGCGATCGTCACCGATATCCTCCACTCCGCCGGCCAGCCGCGCGGCGAAACGCTGGAAGCGCGCCCGGCCCGCCTGTTTCTGGCCGAGGTCATCGCGTCCTGGCGGCTGACCCGGCCGGATACGGCCGTCACGGTCGATCTCGACCGCTTGGCTGGCGCGATGCTCGTCACGGATCCGGCGCTGCGCCAGGCGATCGGCAGCCTGCTCGAGAACGCGGTGGAGGCATCGCCCGTCGCAATTGAGATCCACGGCTTTCGCGAGGACGATGAACTGGTGGTCGCGATCGTCGATCATGGCCCCGGCTTTCCGCCGGACATGCTTCGGGGGATTGGTCGCCCGCTTCAATCGCTCAAGGGTGCGGGGCACGGCATGGGCCTGTTCCTCGCCAGCAACGTCGCGCGCCGGCTCGATGGCCGGCTGGAGGCGGAAAACCGTGACGCCGGTGCCGAAGTCCGGCTGATCCTGCCCGCCACCATCGTCCACGGAGCCGATCGATGATCGAAGAACCGCTCAGCCTGATTATCGTGGAGGATGACGCCACCTTCGCGCGCACGCTGCAACGCTCGTTCGAACGCCGGGGCTATCGCGTTGCCCTGGCTGACGACCCCGTGCGGCTTCAAGCGCTGCTCGAACATGAGCGTTTCGATCGTGCGGTGGTCGATCTGAAGCTCGGCAACGCGTCCGGGCTCGGCTGCGTCGCAATGCTCCACGCGCGCGATCCCGCGACGCTGATCGTCGTGCTCACCGGCTTTGCGAGCATCGCGACGGCGGTGGAGGCGATTAAGCTGGGGGCGAGCCACTACCTCGCCAAACCGTCCAATACCGACGACATCGAGGCCGCGTTCAGCCGCGCCGCTGGCGATATCGCCGCGCCGATCACCGACCGCCCGACCTCGATCAAGACGCTGGAATGGGAACGGATCAACCAGATGCTCGCCGACACGGGCTTCAACATCTCGGAAACCGCCCGCCGCCTCGGCATGCACCGCCGCACCCTGGCCCGCAAATTGGACAAGCGCCCGGTGCGTTAATTCGGGGCACGGCTCGATCGTCTCGGCTGTCACGCCTGCAAGCCAAGCCGATCCGCGTCGACATCGCCCAAGCGCGCGCCGAACGTGGGACACACGACGACCGCCGTCCTGTAGCCTACAAAGAGAAGGGAGGCCGGCATCGCTGCCGACCTCCCCGATCTTGAACCAGTCGCTGGTCTTACTGACCGGCACCCGGGCCGTAGGTGACTTCCACGCGACGGTTCTGGACCTCGCGGACGCCATCGGCCGTCTCGACGCGCGGACGGCTCTCGCCGAACGCCTCGGTCGAGATCGTGCTGTCCGGGATCGAACGCGACGTCAGATAGGCGCGCACCGAGTCCGCACGGCGCTGCGACAGGCCGACGTTGTAGGTGGCGGTACCCGAGCGGTCGGCGTGACCAGCCAGCATGACCCGCGCGTTGCCGCACGACTGGTACTGGGTCACGGCGTTGTCGAGGATCGAACCCGCTTCCGGCGTGATGTCCGACTTGTCCCACTCGAAGAACACGATGAACGGACCCGGCGAGCAGACGACCTCTGGCACCGGCTGCGGCGCAGGCGCGGGCTCGGGCGGCAGCGGCGCAGGTGCCGGCTCCGCCGCCGGCGGCGGCGGCGTGGGCGTGCCGAAGTTGTAGGTCAGGCCACCCAGGATGCTGTGCGAGCGATACCGGCCCTCAAAGGTGCGATTGGTCACGTCGACCAGCCGAACGTTCTCGGCGTTGAAGAAGCGATACTTCAGCGTCGCATCGACATGGTCGGTCAGCGGTGCACGGATGCCCGCCAGCCCCTGCCACGCAAACACGGTATCGGAATCATCGAGGAAGTTGCCACGCGTGGTCAGGCCGATTTCGGACTTGACGCGGGCAACGCCCACACCGCCGCCGACGAAGCCCTGGATGCCGTCGTCCTCGCCGAAATCGAGCAGGCCGTTCAGCATGAAGCTGAGCGCCGAGGTCGACCCGCCGGCATAGTCGAAGCTGCCGCTGGCGTTGTTGACGATCGCGCCGGCGGCGTTGAAGCGCGGCGTCGTGGTGATCGACGAATAACCGTCGACGGCGGCACGGCGATATCCGACCTCGGTCTCGATCCGGAACCCACCGAAGTCATAGCCCATCACGGCATCGACGTCGTACCCGTAATCCGAGTCGACGGTGCCGGCATTGTCCAGCGCGCCGATGTCGAAATCGATATCTTCAACGACCATCGCGCCGCCTTCGATGCCGACGTACCACGACTTGTCGCGGGCGAGCGCCGGTGTGGCCAGAGCGGTGGAGGCGAGTGCCAGAACTACGGCAAGCTTCCGCATCAGAGTCCCCTTTCTTGATTGTCACTACGGACAGCGCAAACTCACTACCCCTGCCTTGGTTGCAGCGCAAGATGACAAAAGGGGTGCCGGTGTTGCCGATTCGCCACAGCCCCGCCATTCAGACGGCGATCAGTCCATGGTTCCGCAGCGCCGCCAGGATCGCGCGCAACGCGACACGCGCCTCTGCATCGACGGTGACGCCCCCGACCGGGTCGGTGATGGCGGACTGTCTCGGGCCGACTACCGCCGCTCCCTCGATCACCAGCACATCCCCTGTCACTCGCCCGACCGTCCAGCGGACGCCGTCGCACCGCGCCTCGACGCCGTCCGCCACGCTCCACGCCACGAGTCCAGGGCGCGGCGCCACGAAGCGCCATCCGCCGCCGGTCCATCCCGCGATCGCGCCAGGATGACCGGCCCAGGCTCCCCCGGGTTGCCGCCCCACGATCCAGCAGGCCCCCGCCACCGGATCAGCAGGCGGATTGTCGAGGCCCACCGCCACCACGCTGGCCTGCACCGCAAGATCCAGCAGCGCGAGCGCCTCGTTATGCGTCATTTCCTTTTGCGCCTGCCCCGGCGCGATCAGCGGCAGCGCCAGTCGTTCGGTCTCGTCCGTCATGCTCATCCTCCCACCACGATCCTGGCCGGCGGCGAGCCCGCCAGCGTTCCCTGTTGCACGATCGTCACCGTCCATGGCCCGGCTCCGGCCTGCCCCGCCGGAACCGTGATTGCAGGCACATCGGTCTCGATCGTCGGCCCACCCTCGCCCAGCGTCACCCGATAGCGTTCGCGCTCCTCGCCCAACGGCGCATCGGCGCCGTCGAGCCAGCGCCAGCCGAGACGGCTGCGCCGCGTCCAGCGCAGCCGGATCGCGCCATCGGCGGCACGGTCCGCCCGCACCGATACGGGCGAGGGCGGCGCGACCGACCGGCCGGTGATCGCCACCTCCACGCGCGCCGGCTCGGGGTCGCCGATCCCGCTCGCCATGACCGCCACCGACGTGCCGATCGCGCTGGCCGGCAGGTCGATCGTGCGGATGCTGGCCGGATCGAGCAGCACGAAACGGTCGCCCGCCCGCTGGGCCGCCACGCCTTCCGTGCCCCGCCGCCCGCGCCACAGCTCGCTCAAGCGCCATCGCCCTTCGCCGAGCGGAGTCGCCCGCCCGAACTGCACCAGTTCGTCCCCGATCAGGGCCAGGTTGGCGCCAGCATCCAGCGCGCGGACATCGGCGTCACCCAGATCGAGATCGGCGCGCGTCAGCCGCACCACGATCGCATGATGCCGATCGACGAGGGTCGCCGGCGCGGGCGGCGCGGGCACCTCGACGGACCCGACCACGCCCGGCGCGGCGGTTCCGCCCGCCTCCTGCCAGCTCGCTCCGCCATCGGCGCTGACGAGCAGCGCAGCCCCACGCCAGCCCGCACCCTCGCCGCATGCGACCACCACCAGCCGCGGCGCTTCGAGCAGCCGGTCGTCCAGCGCCGGCAACTCTGCGATGTGCAGGATCGTCCGCCCGGCGACCCGGTCGGGCGACGCGACCACCCGCCCCGGGTCGGCCGCCCGCACCGGCGGCACGGGGGCGAGCGGCACCAGCGTCACTACGGTCGCCCAACCCTCCAGCGTCGCCGCCTCGACCCGCCAAAGCCCCGCCTCGCCCGCGATCGTCACAAGCCCGCCCGGCACCACCGCCAGCCCCTCGATGCCCAGCGACAGCGTCCGCCGGGTACGGCCCGCCTCCGCCCTCGCCAGCATCGCCGCCGCCATCGTCTTGGCGGCGGGGGCGGGCAGCACCGCGGGCATCTCCACCCGCTCCTCCCGCGTCCCCGCACCCGCCCGCACCGCGCGCTGCACGCCCGCCTGATAGTCGCGCGCGGGATCGTAATGGCCCAGCGTCAGCACCTGCGGCACGCTCGCCACCGGCGCCACCGACCGGCTCCGGCGCGACGCCCGTGCACCGGCCACCGCCACCGCTTCGTCGCGCAGCGTCATCGCCGCCCCGTCCCGCCCCGCCAGCCGCACCCGGCCACCCGCGGGCGCGAACCACGCATCGCCCGCCTCGGCCAGCAGCTCCAGCGTCGCGCGCACGGCACCATCACCCGCCGCGAAACCTCCCAGCACGGCCCCGCCGGGCGCTGCGTCCACCTCCGCCGCCAGCGCCTTCGCCGCCGCGCCGACCGCGATCCCGCCCGCATCCGCCTCCACCTCGAAACTGAGGGAGGGTATCCGGTTGCCGAAGTCGGCCAGAGCCAGGTCCTCGAACACGACATAGGCGCAGCCGCGATGCGCAGGCGCCATCGCGCCTTCCGCCGACGCGATCAGCGGATCGGGCCGCTGGGCTTCGCCGCCCAAGTGCACCCGCATCCGCCCCGCCGCCTTCAGGTCGCCCGCCGCGCCGCGCAACAGGTTGCCGTCCGCCCACACCCGCGCGACGCCCCGGATCGGTCGCGCCGACAACAGCACCGCGAACGACGCGCGACAGCTGTAGCGGGCCACGTCGGGCGCGCCCTTGGCCCGCGTCACCGCCCGGCTCTCGGTCAGGTCGGTGGACCAGATCACCGTGCCCGCCACCCGCACCGTCCCGAACAGCTTCGGGATCGTCGCGCCATAGCTCGACGCCTGCACCCTCAGCTCGGCCAGCCGCGGCCCCTCGCGCCGTCCGCGGCCCAGCACCGCGCCATCGATCCGCCGCCCGGCCAGCGCGCCCAGCGCCGCCCCCACCGGCCCCGCCACCGCGCCGCCGACCGTCGTCAGCACCAGCGTCGCCATGCCTCTACCCTCCCATCCGCCACGCCGCGACCAGCGGCCACGCCAGCGCTCCCGGCCGCATCACGACCCGGCGCAACCCGGCATCCGCGTGGACCACTCCGCCCTCGACCCCGACCACCAGATGCAGCTGCCCCGCGCCCGGCCGCACCAGCAGCAGCGCGCCAAGCCCTTCACCCCGCGCCAGCACCGGATCGAGCAGCGCCGTCACCTGCCCCACATCGCCACCGCGCAGCGCATATCCGCTCGGCACCGCGACCCGATGCCCCGCCGCCGCCAGCGCCACCGCCGCCACCCCCACGCAATCGAGCCCATGCGCCGGATCGCGCCCGTGCAACCGGAACCGCGTTCCCACCAACGCCAGCGCCGCCGCCGCCGCGCGCTCCCCCGCCCCGCTCATGCTCCAGGATACCGGGTGAGCAGGTCGATTCCCGGCAGGAACGGCTCGCCGCGAAAGTTCACCGCGTTGCCGAACCGCCCCGCACAGGTCGCGATCGACTTGTCGCACCCCTCCGACACCTCGACCAGCGTACCCGCCGTGACCGCAAACGGCGGCATAGACGCCAACACCACGCGCGCCCCCTCTGACCGCCCGATCGCGCTCTCCAGCCCGCCGCTGCCACCGCCGAACCAGCGCAGCCGCCCGCCGCCATAAGCATTCGCCCCCACCTCCGCCCGGTCGAGCACCAGCGCATCGCCCTCCACCGTCACGATCCGCGCGAAACACCGCCGCCCCGCCATCGGCACCCGGCAGCGCTGGTCGCCCAGCGTCGCGCGGCACTCGGGCGCGGTCTCCTCCGCCACCGGCCGGTCGAGCGCCGCGGTCGCCCCCGCCAGCTCGGCGGTGAAGCCGCCGCCCGTCAGGCTGACCGCCCCGATCGTCCCCTCGCCCAGCTCGACCCGGCCGCCGCCGCCGGTCCAGTCCACCGCGAACATCGCCACCCGCGCCCCGTCCCATCGTCCCGCGAGCAGGTCCGCCTCCGTCACCCCGTCCGCCACCAGCGCGCCGGTAACCTCGGTCGTGTCCGCCTCCAGCCCCGCACTGCGGCTGATCGCGGACGGCAGCATCCCCGGACTCGCCCGATGGAGCAGCCCGTCGATCAGGAGGTCGCGGTCATGCGCGGTCAGCCCGATCGCCACCCCGTCGCGCCGCTCGATCCGCCAGCACAAGGCGACGGTGGTCAGCGTCTCCGACAGCCAGCCGCTCCCGCCCTCCTCTGTCATCGGCTCTCCTCCCGCACCTCGACCAGCGGCACCGACGCCGCCTCGCCCGCCAGATACGTCGCCCGGTTCACCGTCAGCCGGTCCTCCGCGAACCGCACGGGCACATCGAAGGCGAAGCTCGCGCGTACCGGAACGCCCATCGCCGGTGCCCGGTCGAGCACGATCCAGCCCCCCGGCTCGACCGCGAACCCCTGCGTCGCCACCCCGCCGACGCTTAAGCCGACGCTGCCCGCCACCGGCCGGGTAATCCGCCGCACGACCTCGCCATAGCGGCGGACCAGCGCGAACCGCCGCGTCGCCCCGTCGCCATTGCCCAGCAGCTCGTCCACCCCCTCGCTGTCGAACGGATCGCGCAAACGGAACGCCCGCGCCCGCCCCATCCGCGCGCGAAAGAAGCCGAGCAGTTCCGCCATTTCCGCTTCGCCGCGCACGCCCGGTCCCACGTCATAGGTGGTCAGCGCCCCCGCCCACTCGGCCTGCCGCTGCTCCGCCCCGCCCGCCGCGGTCAGGACCGCGGTCGACCAGCCCGGAGTCACGCTTGCCTCCCGCCCCAGCGCCAGCGGGAACAGCACGTCGTCGAAGTCCTGCACCCCATCCTCCCCGTCGAAATGGACGAATCCGTCACGCATCACTTGGGGCAGCGCCCACAGATACGCCCGCGCAACGCCCCGCGCCCGCGCGGCACCGGCGGCGGCATCGATCGCCGCCCACTGCCCCGCCTGCTCGGGCCTGAGCACGAAGCCGGCCAGATACTCCTGCCGCCCGGCCGCATAGCCGAGCCGCGCCGTCGCAGCCGCCACCCCGGCCCGCGTCGCCGCAGTGTCGCCCGCGACGACCCAGTCGTAATCCTCCAGCTGGAGCACATCGAACGCCGGGCTCGCCCAGCCGACCGGCATGTTCATCCGCCGCGCCTCGGGCGCCTCGGCGTCGAGCACGGTAGGCAGGTACGTCAGCAGGTACGTCGTGCACCCGCCCGCCCCCGCCGCCGCCCTGGCCGCCCCCGCCAGCGCGATCGTCGACACCGCCAGCAACGCCCCCGCCCGCTCCAGCGTCGCGATCTCGGCCGCGGATTTGCTCCCCGCCATGCTCGCGATCGCCACCGGCGCCAGCGCCGCCACGGCTGCCGCGTCATACAGGCACGGCCGCCGCCCGCCTGCCCCGGGCTCCGACCCGGGGTCCGGCTGCACCCACCACCACGGCTCGCCGACCTGGAAGTGAACCGGCAGCCCCGCCGCCACCGCGATCCCGACGAACGCCGCCGCCACCTGCCGCAGATACGCCATCGCGCCCGCGTGCGCCGGGCTGAGCAGCGTCGAGGGCGGCTCCCACCCGGTCAGCGCCGGCGCGCCGTCCGCGCTCCGCTGCTTCCAGTCCCCCCAGCAATGCCCGTCGAGCAGCTCGTAGCTCAGCGACCACGTCACCCCGAGCCCGAGTGCCCCCGCGCGCTTCGCGAAGTCGCGATGCCACGCCGCCGCCGCCCGGTTGAGCACCCCGCCCTTCAGGCTCACGAAGAACCCGCTCCCGGCCGCCTCCAGCCGGAAATAGTGGCTCATCCCGACATAATGGACGATCCGCCCGCGATAGCCGAGCTGGAGCACGTTCCTCAGCACCCGCGCCGGCGTCAGGTGGTATTCGTCGTCATAGCCGCTCGCGATCCCCAGCCGATGCTCGGGCACGACGACATCGCCGATCGCCAGCACCGATCCCGGCCCCTCGCACGCGATCCCGCTCAGCTCGACCCATCCTTCCGCCGGCTCGGCCAGCGGTGCGTCGGCACCGTCATGCCCCGACGGCACCAGCGACACGAACATCCGGTCGACGTCCCCCGCCCAGACCGGATCCGCGTCCTCCGGCAACCGGAACCCACCCACCACGGCCGCGAAGTCGATCGCGACCTCCGCGTCCTCGGGCGTGCCGACGGCATGGTTCCACAACCGCACGAACCACGCCCGCTTCTGCCCCTCAGCGTCCCGCCCTTCGATCGTCAGCACCGGGCCGTTGACCGCATCCAGCGCCCTCACGCCTTCCGACCGCCACCGGAACCGCAACCGGCAGTCGCGAAAATCGCGCGCGGTCTCGTACCGCAGCAGCGGATGATCCCACCGATCCTCCGCCTCCCAGATCAGCCCCGCCAAGTCGTCGCGCTTGTAGAACACGCAATCGACCCGCAGCGCATCCGGGGCTGTAGTCGTCACCGCCGCCATCATCGGCCGGGGAAAGTTCACCGTCCAGAACCGCGGGTCGAAGCGCGTGACCACGCCCTCCGCCTGCACCGTACGCTCCCGCGCCAGCCACCAGCCCATCCATCCCTCCCCGAACCGTCACCCACACCCCACCCGTCACCCCAGCGCAGGCTGGGGTCGCTCCCGAAGGCGCACACCATCACCGCAAGCGATCCCAGCCTGCGCCGGGATAACGAGAGGCGGCGTCACTCCTCGGCCAGCGCCGCCCGCACCGCCCGCGCCACCTGCCGCGCCGATTGCCGCAGCGCCCCCGCCGCCTCGCCGCCGCCACCCGTGTTGACGGTGATCGCCACCCGCACCTCGCGCGCGCGCGGCAGCCCTGCCTCCACCCGCCCCGCCGCGGTCGGCACGAACATCTCCGGCCCCCGCTCGCCGACCAGATACGGCCGCCCCGGCGCGACCGGCCCGCCCGTCGCCCGCCCCGGCAAGCCCGACAACCCGGCCAGCAGCGTCCCCAGTGTCCGCCCCAGTCCACCACCTCCCGCGACCTCGCGCACCCCGGCCTTCAGCGCCGCCCCCGCGATCGCATCCATCGCACGCAGCCCCGCCCCCTTCAGCTCGTCGAACCCCAGCCGCCCCTGCCGCACCGCGCCCAGCAGCGACCGCTCGATCGCCCGCCCGGCCCGGTCCCCCGCGCCGCCCAGCGTCCCCTCCAGCAGCTGGCGCATGTCCGCCACCTCGCGCCGGAACCCCGCCGTATCGACGCGCAAGGCCACCACCTCGTCCTCATCCATCCGGAAACGCCTCCTGCAATCGCGCCACCAACGCCGCATCCGCCGGCGTCGCGTCCTCATCCCCCACCAGCGCGGCCACCACCGCCGCCAACTCCGCCGACGTCGCCGCCCAGAAAACGTCGGGGCTCCACCCCAGCACCGCCCCCGCCATCCCCGCCAGCTGCGCCGCCCGCTCGGCGAAGCCGGTCACCGCCCCCGCACCACCTGGCTCAGCAGCGCCCGCACCGCCGGCATCGCCGCCGCCAGCCCCGCCTCGACCACCGCCTCCCCCAGCCGGTCGCGCGTCACCCCTTCCGGCGGATCGCGGAGGCAATGCCAGAACAGCGCCACGATCTCGGCCAGCCTGAGGCCACCCTCCGCCGCCCGCTCGACCAGCGCAAACAGCGACCCCAGTTCACCCTCCGCCGCCACCAGCGCCGCGAACGAGGGCCGCAGCACCAACATCTCGCCCGCAACGCGCACCCCGGCCTCACCGCGGAGAGGATTGGGCGCGCTCATGCCGCCACCACCGCGCCGGAACTTTCCAGCGCCAGCGTGTAGGTGCGCTCCCCGTTGAAATCGCCCGCGTAATCCAGCCGCGTGACCAGGAACCGTCCGGTCATGTGATCCCCCGACTCAAAGCTCAGCCGGTAATCGTCCAGCGTTCCCGCCAGCGCGCTGGCCTTGATCCGGGCCTCCGCCGCCGACCCGGTGAACACGCCCGCGCCCGACACGCTGACCGATCGGACCCCCGCCCCGTCCAGCAGCTGTCGCCACCCGCCCGAATCCTTGTTCGTGACGACCACCGCCTCGCCGTTCACCGACAGCTGGGTGGTCCTCAACCCCGCCACCGTCGCAAAGCTCGGCTGCGCCGCGCCGTCGCCGACCTTCAGCAGGAACGCCGATCCCTTCTCCACACCCATCACCCGATCTCCCTATTGCACCCGGTACATCCGCACCCGCATCTCGATCGCCGCGGTCCAGCGCAGGCCGCCTCCTGCGCGAGCATCGCCCCGCCGGATCCGCGTCGCGCCCACCTGTCCCGCGATCAGCCGCCACCCGCCCTTCAACTCGGGCGGGGTCGCCACCATCGCGCCCTCGACGCCGGCGAGCAGCTGCCACAGCCGCTCGGGCCGCTCCCCCTCGTCGTGGAGCAGCACGGTCACCCGGCCCTCGCGCCCTTCCGTCCCCGATGCGTCCCAGCTGCGCAGCAGCGGCAGCTCGACCACGGCATGCGGCACCGCCGCCCGCACCGGCGGCGCGTCGAACGCGCGAAGGCCCGTCGCCGCGACACCCGCGACCAGCGCCTCCTGCAAGGCCGCCCCCGCGCTCATGCCGACAGCCTCATCACCCGGAACGGCCGCCACAAGGCGGCGACCGCCGCGGGCGGCGTCTCGGCACGCCCGCGATCCTCGAACAGGTACTGGACCAGCATCGCCACCCCGTGGCGCACCGGTGCCGGCACCGCAGCCCAGTCACCCCCATCCCGCGCCACCCACACCCGCCCGCAGAAGCGCTCGGCGGTGACGATCGCCGCCGCCGCCAGCCTCTCCACCAGCGCCTCCTCACCCCCGATGCCAGTCCGCATCAGCGCCCGCGCCGCCGCCGCCGCCGCACTCACCGCGGCGGCAGGCAATTCGTCGTCCATACACCTCTCCCTCCGAAGCTCGCCCTCACCCTCCCGCGGCTACGCCGCTCCTTCCCTCTCCCGCCGGGAGAGGGAAAAGACGCCGAAGGCGGCGAAGGGTGAGGGCGATTCGATCACGCCGCCGCGAAGCGCATCAGCTTGATCGCTTCCGAATTGCTCACGCCCCCGCCCACGCGCCGGGTGGCGTAGAAGGTGACGAACGGCTTGTTGGTGTACGGATCGCGCAGCACCTGCGTCTCGCTCCGCTCGGTGACCAGATACCCCTCGCGGAAGTTCCCGAACGCGATCGCCAGCGCGTTGGCGGCGATGTCGGGCATGTCCTCGGCCTCGACGACCGGATAGCCGAGCAGCGTCGCCGGCTGGCCCTGGCTCAGCGACGGCTGCCACAGGAACGCGCCGTCCGCGGTCTTGAGCTTGCGCACCCGCGCCAGCACGCCGCTGCTCATGACAAAGGTCGCCCCCTGCCGGTACGGCGCGCGCAAGGCATGGACCAGGTCGAGCAGCTGCTCGTCCGGCTTGGCCCCGAAATCACCCGCCACCCCGGTCGGCAGCACCTGGATCGTGCCGAACGCGCGCGCCGCATCGCCCGTCGTCGCCATCGGCCCGGCCAGGAACCCCTTGGGCCGGTTGACGCCGTTGCCGCCCACGAACGCCTGCCCCTCGGCGCGGGCGAACTCGCGGGCGATCTCGTCCGCCAGCCACGCCTCGACGTCGAAGGCCGCATCGTCGAGCATCGCCTGGCTCGCCGAGGGATTGGCATAGAGCTCACCCATCGGCGGCGCGATCTCCGCCATCGTCGGCGTCCCCGTCTCGGGCCGCGCGGCGGTCTCCCCCGCCCAGCCCGACGGCGTGCCGCCGACCGCGACGAGCTTGCGGTACCCCGCCGTTCCCACCTGCACCACGTTGGCGATGCCGCGGATCGGCGACAGCCCCTTCAGCGTCCGCCCGATCTCCGCATCGATCTCGCGCGGCACCGCATAGCCGCCCGCATCCCCGGTCACCCCGGTGAACGCCTTCAACTCGACAGTATTGCCGGTCCGGACGAAGCCGTCGAACCCGGCATCCTTCACCACCCGTGCGCCGCTCAGCGCCGGGCGTTCGATCACGTCGCTCATACATTCTCCTCTTGAAAAACCCGAAGATCCTCGGCCGTGTCGATCCGCGCGGCCGGCTGCATCGGCACCGCCACCAGGCTCACCTCGACCAGCTGCACCCGGATCAGCTCGCGCGCCCGCCCCCGCGCCACGGCGAGCGGCCGGTACCCCACCGACAGCCCCGCCAGCGCCCCCGCCCACACCGCCGCCGCCAGCGCGGGTGCGTCAACGCGGCCCCCGACGCGCAAGCCCCGCGCATCCTCCCCGATCGTCTCGATCACGCCGACCGCGCCTCCGCGATGCTGGCACAGCAGCGGCACCACCTGCGCCTCGGCAAAGGCCCCCGCGCGGAACACATCCCCCGCCCGGTCCACCCGGTCCCAGACCGCGGCATAGCCCTCGAACCGGACGCTCACGGCCGCGCCTCCCACCCCATCCGCACCGCGATGGCGGCGAGCACCAGCGCGCCGACCACCTTGAGCAGCCACCCCCACACCAGCCGCCACGCCGAGCGGCGCGCGTACCGCCACGCCCCTAGCAGCTCGCGCAGCTCCGCCATGTCCGCCCGCGCCGCCTCGTCGCTGAGGCCCGCCCGCGCCAGCGCCCGCGTCGCCGCCTGTTCCCCCGCCTCCTCCGCGATCGCGCGCAGCGTCACCAGGTCCGCCCGGCCGTCAGCCGCCTGCGCCAAAAGCTGCGCCAGCACCTGCCCGCTCATGCCCCGATCCCCAGCCGCTCGCGCTTCTCCTCGGGGGTCAGGAAGTCGGCCGCGCTCACCATCGACCACAGCCGCTCGCGGTCCTCCGCCATCGCCGGCACCCGATCGAGGTCGACCCGCAGGGTCGCCTCACCCAGCCACCCCGCCAGCCCCTGCGCGATCCCCGTCAGGATCGTGTCGGCAAGCGGCAGCACCGCCAGCCGCCACAGCGCCCGATTGGCCTCGCGGTAATTGGCATAGGTCGCATCGCCTGGCAGCCCGAGCAGCATCGGCGGCACCCCGAACGCCAGCGCCACCTCGCGCGCCGCCGCCGCCTTCAACCCCACGAAGTCCATGTCGGCGGGCGACAGGCTCAGCGCCTGCCAGCGCAATCCGCCCTCCAGCAGCATCGGCCGCCCCGCGTTCGCCGCCCCCGCGAAGCCGGCGTCCATCTCCGCCTTCAGCCGCTTGAACTGGTCGGGGGAGAGCGCCGCGCCGTCGCCCGGTTCGTACACCAGCGCGCCGCTCGGCCGCGCGGCATTGTCGAGCAGCGACTTGTTCCACCGCGTCGCCGCATTGTGGATCGCCACTGCCCCCGCCGCCGCGGACAGGCAGCCCAGGCCATAATGGTCGTCGAGCGGATGGAACCGCTTCAGGTGGATCACCTCGGGTCGCGGTCCCGCCTCCAGGCACACTGACCGCTGTCCAACGCGATAACGATACGCCGCCGGCCACCCGCTCGCGTCGGGCTCCGCCGCCACCCGCTCGGGGCGCAGCGCGAACAGCTCCGCCGCGCCCCCGCCCGCATCGCGCAGCACCTGAATATAGGCGTTGCCGTGGAGCAGCAGGTGGCTCGCCACCGTCTCCATCAGCGCCTGCCCGCCCGACCGCGCCACCACCAGCGCCACCGCCGCCGGCGTCCCCTCCACCGGCGCGCCCGCCACCGCCTCGGCGACCAGTTTCACCGCCCGCTGCGCCACCGGATTGCCCAGATACGCCTCGCGCAACTGCGCCTCGTATGACTGCGGCCAGCCTCCCGCCGCCGCCCCCGTCACCCCACGCGAAAGCGCCGGACGCGACAGGTCGCGCCCGGCCCGCTTGCCGAACAGTTTCATGTGTCTTCTCCTCAAACCTCCCCGGTACGGGGAGGGGGACCGCGCCCGCAGGGCGTGGCGAAGGAGCGCCGCGCCGGGCGACACCCTCAGGTCAGAGAGCCCGGATCCCCGCCACCCCACGCGGCCCGAACATCAGCGCCGACACCGCCCAAACCATCGCGTCCGCCCGGTCCGGCGACCGCCCCGGCCCGGCATAGTCGCCCCCGGTCAAGAGCCCGCACAGCTCGTCCTCCAGCGCCGGAAACCGCCCCGCGAACCGCAGCCGCCGCCCGGTCAGCAGCGACACCGGCTCCGCCCGCGCCACCTTGCCGCGGCTGGCATGGACCAGCTCGATCGGCAGGTCCGTCCCCGCGGTGCGCAGCACGCTGCCCACCATGGTCCCGCCCTGGTTCGCCTCCGCCACCACCCGGTCCGCGCCGTGCCGCGCGGCGCAGCCCGCCACCGCCGCCGCCCAGCCCTCGGGCGCAAGGCCGCGGACGCTGGCGTCCTCCAGCACATGCGCCACGCCTTCGCCGTCCTGCCCGACCGCGACGATCCCGCAGGCATCGCCGCCGCCACCCCCGATGCTGCCGGCCGGCGGATCGACCCCCACCACCACCCGCGTGCATACCGCCGGCGGCTCACCCCGCGCCGCCTCGATCCCGTCCCTGGTCCACAGCGCGCCCTCCCGGTCCTCGACCAGCACGCCGTCGAGCTCCTGCCGCCCCAGCCTGGTGCCGCCGTACAGCGCCTCCACCTGCTCGACGAACACGTCGGGCAGATGCGGGTTGTCGCGCGTGCCGCCCAGCGTCTCCACGATCCCCGGCTGCGCCATGATCCGCTTGAGCAGCGCCACCGGCCGCGGCGTCGTGGTCACCAGCGTCCGCGGGTTATCCCCCAGCCTCAGCCCCAGCACCAGATTGTCCCACACCGCATCGCCGCGTGGCCACTTGGCCAGTTCGTCGCACCACGCGACGTGATGCTCGGGCCCGCGCAGCGTTTCGGGTGACGCCGCCGAATAGACCTGCGCCACCGCTCCCGAGTGGAAGCGCAGCTCATTGCGGCTCGCGCGCCAGTCGACCGGCTCGCCGGTGCGCGCCACCGCGACGATCCCGCTCGCCCCCTCCACCATCACGCTGCGCCCCTCCTCCAGCGTCGCCGCGACCAGCGCGATCCGCGCCCCCGGCGTCGTGCGCGCGATCTCGCTGACCCACTCGGCGCCCGCGCGCGTCTTGCCGAACCCGCGCCCCGCCCGGATCAGCCACACCCGCCAGTCGCCCAGCGGCGGCAGCTGCCCCGCATGCGCCCAGAGCGGCCAGCTCTCCAGCAGCCCGCGCCGCTCGCCGGGCCGCATCGCCATCACCGCCGCGATCCGCTCCGCCCGGGGCAGCGCGACCAGCCGCGCCATCGCGCCTCCCTCGCCGCCCGCCGCCGGCCCGACCAGCCCCCCGTCCGTGACGGCCCCCTGCCGGCCCGTCATGCCCGCCCCCGCGTCGCTCCCATCGCGCTCAGCCGACGCCGCAACGCCGCGTCCACCGCCTCCTGGCTCGCCGCCGCCGGCTCGGCTCCGCGCGCGTCCGCCCCCTTGCCGCGCAGTTGCAACAGCTTGAGCGCCAGCACCGGATCGAACGGTTGACCCTCCATCTCGGGCAGCGTCCCCAGTGCCTTGGCGATCAGCTTCTCCTCCAGTCGCTGGCGGTGCACCCCGAACACGGCATCGCACGCCTGCGCAAAGCCGGCGTTGTTCTGGCGCACGCGTTCTACCGCTTGCTCCTCCACCCCGGTCTCGCCCGCCGCGACCGCCGCGCTCCCCGTCTCCGCCAGCACCCGCAGGAACCGGGCCTGCTCGACCCGCCCGAACCTGCGGCCACCCCGCTGCGCTTCCCCCATGGCATCCCCCAACGAAAAAGGGCCGGAAAGCGTCACCGCCCCGGCCCCGAGTCACACTTTCTCAACGTTCCTGTTATGTACCAAGGCAGCGTGACGCTGTCAAGCATTTTGTTCCCATTCGGTTCGCTTAAAAGCCGACTTTGCTGAGATTTGTCACGGGTCCGAACGGATGCAACGCTACCGAACGGGGCGAAAACGAAGGTCGGCCCACCAGGGAAATTGCGCATTGGCATCGCGCGCGCCGGGCGGGCGCTGCAACCAGACGAAAAGCCGCTCGGCCGTGACGTAGCGGGCGCGCCACTGATCCGTCGGCAGATCTTGGGTGTCGAAGCTCGCGGCCCAGCGGGGCTAGCGGAACGGCCGGTAATGCGACCAAAGGTGGGGGGAGTAGCTCGCCGCTAGGCGGCGTGGCAGGACGCCACCTCGCATCCGCCAGTCGCGCGAATCGAACCGGATGAACACCGTTCGCGTGTCATGGGATCGCCGCACCTCGCGCAACCCGTTCCCCGCATCGACGCCCGCATCGGGTGTCGTGCCCGCAAGCAAAGCGGCATAGGGTTGCTCGACGACGTCCGCCGGAGCGCGATAGGTGAGCGTCAGCCGGTCGACCCCGAACGGAGCCCCGTGGCGCTGTCCCGACCACCAACCGGCGCGCGTCACCTCCGGAAAGGCAAAGGTCGCCGTCATGTAGAAGGTATCGGGCCGATGGGCGCGCTTGTGCTGGCGTTGGCTTCTGAGCGTAAAGAACCTGCCGGGCGCAAGCCGCTCGGCACCGTCAAGTGGGCCCCTCCATGGCGTCGCATGCCCCCATCCGCCGCTCGCGATACGCAACCCGTTGGGCCACGGCTCCGGGCTTTGCGCCCTCGCGGTGCCCCAGGCGACCGGCACGAACAGCCTCCATCCGTCGACATCGATCGGAACGATCCGGTCCGGCTCCGCTGCAGCCGGTCGGGCGGATGGCTGGCCGCACCCTGCCAGGCAGGACGCAAGCACCAGCGTGACTCGCCACAGCATCATCGGGTCGATGCTAGAATGGGCTGCTTACCAGCGGGTAACACACACACGAAAAGGGCGGCTACCGTCTCCGGCAGCCGCCCCTTCACGAATGGTCACCCCGACGCACAGCCGGGGTCGCCCGATCAGGCGAAGCGGACCGTGGTCGAAACCCGGCGACGACGCAGCGCGCCGCCGGCCATGCCGAACCCGCCGATCATCATCGCCCAGGCCGCCGGCTCGGGCACGCCGCCCGCCAGCGTGAAGTCGCCGGCATAGCTGCCCTGACCGCCGCTGCGCCCGCGCACCTCCAGGGTGTAGACGCCCGCGAGCAGATCGACGGGACCCAGCGTGCGGAACTCGAAGGTTCCGGTCGACAAGGGGGTGTAGTTGATCGCGGTGAACCCGGCCGGGCCCGTCAGGCGGACGCGCGTGAAGTCGATGTTTGTCGCGTTGCTCGACGCGGACGAGGTGATCGTGCTGGTCACCGCGCCCGAACGCGTCAGGTTGAAGGTGAAGAAGTTCACGAACCCGCCCCGCGGCGTGGTCACGTCGTTGCCGTACGTGCCGCTGGTCCCGTTGAAGTTGTTGTAGGTCGTAGCCTCGGCAGTCGACGCGGCACCGACAACGGCAGCGGCGGCGAACATGGCGGCGGCGAGCTTCGCCTTGATCGTCATCGTTGATCCCCTTCTACGAACGCGACCCTCCCGAGCGGGTCGGATGTGCAAACAGCCTTTCGAGCTTGCCGTTCCACATAGATCAATACTGCGCCGCAACGCCACATCAGGTTGATGGAAATTAACCACACATTTCCGGGTTCGATTGTCCCGATCCGGGATCAATCGGCCCAAGACCGCCCGCTCCGGATTACACCGCTCGGGCGCGCTCCATCCACAGGAACACCGGCACGCTTTCCTCGCGAAAGCGATAGCGCGCGCCCGGATCGCCTGGCAGCGGCTCCACCAGCGCGAACTCGTCGACCAGCCGTGCCAGCGAGTCGCCGTCCGCGGTCCCATTCGGATCGGGCGCGAATCGCCCGCTGTCGGCCAGCGCCGCGCCTGCCATCCGGTCGAGCACTGCGCCGAGCCCCGCCCGGTGCGCCGCCGCCACCTCGTACCGGCTGCGTTCGGACACGCGGCCCGCGATTTCCTCGGCGGCGCGCTCCACTGCCGCCGCGACGTCGGCCGGTTCGACTGACAGCGTGTCGCGATCGATCGCCGCCAGCCCCGCATGCTGGCCGATCAGGCTGGCGAGATAGGGCGATCCCGCCGCGATCGCCGCGATCCGCTCCACCGCCGCCGGCTGGTAGAACAGCCCGCTCAGCCGCTGGCCATGCTCGATCAGCGCCGCCATCTCCTCCGGCGCCATCAACGGCACCTGCATCCCCAGGATGTTGCGGCGGATCGACGGGATCGCCTCGACCAGCTCGGTCAGGTTCGCCGCGACTCCCGCGATCACCAGCTGGACGGGGATCGACCGGTCGGACAGCGTCTTGACCAGCTCGGCCACCTGCCGCCGGAACAGCCCGGGGGCGCTTCGGTCGAACTCGTCGATCACCAACAGCAGCCGGGTCGCGGTCAGCCGCGCGAACAGCTCGCCCGCCACCCTGGGCGTCACCGGCCCCGCCGGCAACAGGTCCGCCAGCGTCCGCTCGCCCTCCGTCTCGCCCGCGGCATAACTTTGGTGATATAGCTGCGGAATGCGCGCCGCGACCGAGCGGATCAGCGTGTCGAAGTCGGTTTCCTCCCCGCACGACTCGTAATGGACCAGGTATCGCGCTTCCCCCGCCAGCCCCGCCAGGACGTGGAGCAGCGAGGTCTTGCCGATGCCGCGATCGCCATACACCACGACATGGAGCCGCTGTTCCTCGATCGCGCGGATCAGCGCCGCGATCACCGGCACGCGGCCCGCAAACATCCGCTCGTCGGTCACCGGCTGCGAGGGGGTGAACGCGTCGCGCAGCTTCAGCCGCGCTTCCTGCAACGGCCCGCCCCGGACCGAACGGAGCTGGTCGGCGGCGAACGAACGGAACCGCGGCAGCCCGGTCGCAGGCGCGTCCCCGCGCGCCGGATCGCGCTCGATCAGCCGCGTCGGCATCGGCCCCGCCGGCCGCTTGCGCCGCCCCACCACCGCATCCCACCACGCCATCATCTGCTCTCCGATCCCGTCGCGCCGCCCCCGCCCTGACGCGGCGGGGGAACGCTGGCAAGTCTTGCGTCCGGGAGCAGCATCGCCCGCAGCCGCCGCGTCACCGGCCGCTCGAACACGATGTGCAGCACCACGCCCGCGCCGACGCCGCTGCCGACCAGCACCAGCTGCCCCACGCCCACCGCCAGCCACCCCGCCGGCAGCGCCGCCGCGGCCCGCTGCGCCACTGCGTGGACCGGGGTGTGGACCAGGTACACCGCATAGCTCGCCGCTCCCAGCGCCATCGTCCAGCGCGGCACCCGGACCAGCGGCTCGATCGCGACCAGCCCCCACAGCAGCCCCGCGAAGATCACCCCCAGCAACGGCGTCCAGCACGCCGCGGCGACGCTCAGATAGTCGGTCGGCCCGGCGCGGCCGATGCCCCAATGCGCCTGCACCGCGATCGCGCATCCCAGCGCCCCGATCGCCACCGCCAGCGGCACCCGTCCCGGCCGGATCCACCCGGCGGCAAAGGCATGCGCCACCCCCGCTCCCATCGCGAAATCGAGCGTGTAGCTCGACAACAGGAACGATCCGACCTCCGTCACCGGCCGCCCGCCCATGACCGCTCCCGCCTGCGCCACCGCCGCCGCCACCCACAGCGCGAACACGGCCCCGCCTGCGCGCGGCGCGGCGATCACCAGCAGGAACAACAGGTAGAACAGCACCTCGTGCCGCAACGTCCACACCACCAGCGGCACGGTCGGCGCCAGCGACGGCCACAGGAACAGCGACCGCAGCACGGCGAGGAGGTCGGGCGGATCCCCGATCGCGGCGCCGGCCACCCACAGCCCCAGCACCACCGTCCACAACAGCGGCAGCAGCCGGATCGCGCGCTTCAGCAGGTATCGCCACGCCGCGCCCGGCCGGCCGATGTCCTCGCGATGCGCGACGACGATGATGAAGCCCGACAGGACGAAGAAGAAGTCGACCCCATGCTCGCCGAATCGAGGCCAGTCCCAGTACGGCCCGCCGAAATGCCGGGCGGAGGCGTTGGCGTGGAACACTGCCACCGCCAGCGCGGCCAGGCCCCGCCCCGCCTCCACCGTGCGCAGCGTGCGGCCGCGCCCCGGCGGGACCGCGGCGGCGCTCACCGCTTGAGTGGCTTCAGCACGAACCAGATATAGCCGACCACCAGCGCCAGCACCGCCCCCGCGATCAGCGGCTGCCCCTCGTTGCCCGCGTAATTACCCAGCGCACAGCCGACCGCAGGCGGCAGATAGTCGATTACCCGGTCGCTGGGTTCCTCGGCGATGGAGCGTTGCAGGAACAGCACCACCAGCCCCGCGAAGATGCCGACGCTGACCCAATCCCAGATCGTTTCCACCGGATCCCCCGCTTGCCCAGCCCCGCTTGCTCCACCCCGCTTCTAGCGCCAAACCCGCCGTCTCGCCAAGCCGGCGAGACGGCGGGGATGATACGGGCCGGGACCTTGCCCCCGCCCTAGCCGGCAAAGCTGAACAAAGGATGCGCCTGCCCGCTTCGGGTCCGGTCCCGGCTACAGGCCCTCTCCCGGCTACAGGCTGGCGCGGTACGCCCGCGCGATCTCGGCGGTGGCGGCCGCGGTCGGGTGGGTGGCATCGCCCTGGTACCACATTGGGTCAGTGGCGTCGGCCACCGTGTCGAAGATCGTTCCCGATCCCGCCACCGTCACCAGCGGCAGGTCGACGAGGCCGACCTTGCCCGCCCCCGGCTGCCCCGCCGCCGCCTGCAGGTCGGACAGGAACTGCCCCGCCCTCAATAGCCCGCGCAGGGCGGTGTTCTGTGTTTCCGACGACGAGCTGACCGCGATGTTGACCGCCTGGCGCACCTCCCAGCCGCGGTCCAGCCAGCCGGTGCCGCCGCCGCGATGCAGCGCGACGATCGCGTCGTACACCTGCTGCCCGGTCTGCCCGCCCAGACCCAGGTTGTTGCGCCCGATCTGCACCGCGACGACGTTGCGCCCGCCCGCCAGCGGATTGGACGCCAGCCCGCCCGCGCCGTCGCGCCGGGTGACGAGGTTGCTGGTCTGCGCCCCCGACACGCCGGCGTTGATCACCCGCCACCCGGCGGGCAGCGCGCTGGCCCCCGGCGCGCCCAGCAGCATCCCCAGCGACTCGCCCGACCGGATGTCGCCCACTCCCTGGGTGATGCTGTCACCCTCCACCACCAGCTGGTGCGCAACCGCCGGGATCGCCCAGGCATCGCGCAGCGCCGCGGCGACCGCATCCGCCTCCGCATCGCTCAGCACGCGGGTGAACACGACCATCTCGTACAGGTCGAACAACCCCCAGTTGGTGCTGGTGCCGGGCGCATAGGGATAGCGGCCGATCTCCGCCCCGGCGATCCCCGTCGCCGCCGCGCCCGCCTGCGCGACGTTGGCGACCGCCTCGTTGACGATCAGCCGCTGCCCACCCGCCGCGGTCGGGCGCGAGGCGACCCCCAGCAGCTGCAACTGCGACCCCAGCACCATTCGCGCCTTGAGCGCCGTGTCGGCCAGCCCCCCGGCCGATATGTTGGTGCCGCGCAGATGCGGCGCGATCCCGCTCGACGTGGAGGTATTCAGCACCGTGCCCAGCGTGTTGGTTCCCGCCGTCCCGCCCGCGACGCTGCCCAGGCCAAAGAAGTTGGCGGTCTGCGCGCGATGGTGCCGCCCGACCATGAACACCGCCACCGCGCGCTGGTCCGCGACCAGGCTGTTCGCGACCGTCAAATACTCGGTGCCCTCGAACCGCCAGAATGCCCGCCCCGCCGCATCGGTCAGCGCGCGCGGCCCGATCCCGGCCGCCCCTTCGCTCACCGCCGCGAGGCCCTGCAGGTCGCTCGCCGCCGTCACCCGCCCGCCGGCGGTCGCCACGGTCGACCAGGCAGGATGCCAGCGCGCCGCCGGGGTCAGCGGCAGCGCCGCAGGTCCCGCAGCCCCGGCGCTGCCGACCGCGGCAAAGGACAGCGTTTCCGCCACCTCGCGCCGGCCATCGGCGGAGGTCGCGCGCACCTTGATCGCATAGGACGACCCGCCGCTCGCCGCGCCACCCCCCGCCACCACCGCGCCCGCGCCCGTATCGAGCGCCAGCGCGGGCGGCACGCTGCCGACCGCGACGAAGCCGGTACCCGCGCCGAACGGCTGGCTCAGCGCCGCGATCCGCGCCCCCGCCGCCAGCCCGACCGCGAACGACGTCGCGTCCGCCGCCAGCGCCGCCCCGCCCCCAACACCGCCCCCGACGCCGGCACCGGGGACGATCCCCGTCGAAAGCATCGGCATCCTACCACTCCCTCGCGGCGAAGGACTGGCCCGCGGTCGCCCCCAGCACGCTGATCGCGGTCGCGGGGACGCCGTGCGCGGGGCTCTCATACAGCTGCCCTGCCGCGACCTTGATCGACGGCGCGCCCGCGCTCGCCGCGCCCGTGCTGTTGAGCCACAGGTCGCCCGCTGACAGGTTCTGGATGAAGAAGCCCCGCCGCGCGGCATTGGCCGCCACCAGCTGCTGCGCCTGCCCCGCCGCCGCGATGCCGCCCGACCGGTCGAGATAGGTCGCCGCCCCCGCCGCCGCCCCGCTCGCGATCGCCACCGGCAGCGGATGCGTCGCATCCACCGCCACCGCCTCGCCGCCCGCCGTTCCATACCCCACCGCCACCTGCGGCACGAAGCCGCCGGGCGCACCAATCACCGCCGCCATCTGCTCGATCTCCTCGCTGTTCGCGATTCGTTCTTGCTAGGCCGATCCTACATTGCAACCGGGCGCGAGGGTCGCCGCGTCAACTCAGGCGTTGCACCCCCGCCTTCCGATCCAGCATTCCCTGCCGCGCCACCAGCGCGACCACCATCCCCAGCATGGCGAAGATCAGCGAATGGTTGTCCTGCTGCGAGAACACCGACTTGATGACGACGAAGTTGACGAACGCGATCGCGATCGGGGCCAGATAGGCGATCTCGGGATCGGTGGTCCGGAACGCCGTGGTCCCGCTCCGCCAGATCGCGGTGAGGAACATCCCGTAGAAGACCAGGAAACCGACCACCCCATATTCCAGCCCCACCGCCAGGTAATAGGTGTCGATGGTGAGCACGCCCGCGCCGTTGTAGAAACCCAGCGTGCTCGCCCCCTCGCCGACGCCATGGCCGATCGGGTTCTGCAGGATCATCGGCACCCCCGCGCGATACATCGCCTGCCGCGTCTCGGTGCTCGCCGCCTGCGCCCCCGTGCCCCACACCATCGCGCGCAGCCGCCCGACATAGAAGGTCGCCAGGATGAACCCGACGAACATTACCGGATAGGCGATCGTCACCGCCGGCCCGAACAGGCTCTGCTTGTTGGTGCTCCACCGGTTGGCGCCCCAGAACAGCAGGTAGATCAGCAGGGTCAGGAAGAACCCGATCGCCCCCAGCCGCGAATCGGTCTTGACCACTAGCCAGAATACGGCCGGCACGGTGGCGACGCCGAACAGCCGCACCCACAGGCTGCGCGTGGTCACCGTGATATGGAGCACGAACGGCAGCGAGAATGCGAGGAACTCGGCCAGCCCCAGGCTGGTGGTGAAGCGGGTCTGGACCCGATAGATGCCGGTCGCCGCCCGCGCGCCCCCCGCCAGGATGCGCAGCACCGCCTCGTCCTCCACCTTCAGGAACGACGGGATGTGCCCGGCCCAGGGCACCCGGCTGTTCTTTGCCTCCCAGATGCCGGTCAGCAGCTGGAGGATGACGATCCCCCAGATCAGCCGCGCGAACATGGTCACCCGCCCCGGCCTGGAGAAGACAAACACGGCGGCGAAGAACACCGCGGTCCAGCTCATCTGCGACACGAGGTACTTGCTCACCGAGTCGCTGGGATGCCGCGACAGCCCGATCGACAGCAGCCCGATCACCGCGAACGTGATGACCAGCCTCCCGATGATCGGAAACCCCGCCAGGATCTCCGTCAGCTCGGCCCGGAACCCGCGCGACACGGACAGGCAGATCAGCAGCACCGTCACCATCGGCACGCCGACCAACCGGATCGCGGTGATCCACGGCAGTCCCGGCAGCGCCAGCGCGAGATAATCGGGCCAGCACAGCAGCGCGACCAGGAACGCGATCACCAGCCGGTCAAGCAGCCGGGTCGGCGCGCGTCCGGTATCGGGCAGCACCCACACCGCGACCGCGGCCATTACGAACAGCGGGATCAGCAGCTGCAACAGCAGGAACCGGCCATAGACCGCAAACGCCATGCCATAGACGAACGCGAGCACCGCCAGCGCCGCCATCGCGATCACCCGGTGTCGATACAGCCATCCCCGCCCCGAATAGCGCCCGAGTCGCACGCCCCCGGCGGCCAGGGCCTCCTGCCCGCCCCATGGCCCGTCCGGCTCGGGCCGGGCGGCGCGTCGCCACGGCAAGGCATCCGACAGCCGGTCGGAAAGGCCGCGCCACGACGACGGGGCGATGAGCTGTTCTGACACTTTCGATCCCACCTCGTGCGCCGTTTGACCGCGGATTCGCCGCGTATAGCGCAATTGGCCTGCGGAATCGTGTCCGCGCGTTACCCGCAGCCTCGATGTGGTGAAATCGGGCTTAAGCAGCCTCGGCAGCACAAGCCTAAAATCCCGGTAGCTAAGTCAGGATCGACGGTCGGCAACGGCCCGGACCTTTCCATGACTTGACGCAAAGGATTGCCATCGTGACGACGTATTCGGTCAGTTCCACGTCCGCGCTGATCGCCGCGGCTGCCAAGGTAAAGGCCGGCGACACCATTCTGGTGGCCGGCGGCACCTATTCGAATGTCAAGCTCACCAACATTGCCGTTGCGGGGAACGTGACGATTGCGGCGGCCGACAGCAATCGTCCGGTGATCTTCAACGATCTGACCGTCAAGGGCAGCTCGGGCCTGACCTTCCAGGGGCTGGAATTCTCCGTCAATCCCGCCAAGGCGTCCAACCAGTTCGTGGTCTCGGGTTCGTCCAACATCGTGCTCGACAAGCTGTGGGTCCATGGCTCGCTCAACGGCGATCCCGGCGACGACGTCTCGGGCCTGCTGATCCGCGACAGCAAGGGCGTCACCGTCCAGAACTCGCGCTTCGAACAGCTCCAGAACGGCCTCGGCCATCTCGACAATGACGGCTTCAAGGTGCTGAACAACCGCTTCACCGACCTGCGCACCGATGGCGTGCGCGGCGGCGGCACCTCCAACATTACCATCTCGGGCAACTATTTCTCGGACTTCCATCCCCAGATGGCCCCCAACGGGTCGGGCGACCATCCCGACGCGATCCAGCTGTGGACCACCAACACCACTACCAACGCCAGGAACATCGTCATCACCGACAACGTCGTGGTGCGCGGCAAGGGCGATCCGATCCAGGGCATCTTCCTGCGCGACACCTTTGACCAGCTGCCCTACCAGAACGTCACGGTGACCGGGAATACGGTGATCGGCGGGCTCGCCAACGGCATCGCGGTCGACGGGGTCAACGGCCTGACGATCAGCGACAACCGGGTGGTCGGGCTCGCCGACCAGAAGTCCAACATCCGCGTCGAGAACGCCACCGCCGCCACCGTCCAGCACAACGAGGCGAGCGGCTACCAGTACATCAACTCGCCGGTGGTCACCCGGATCGCCAACGTCCTGTCGCAGATCGCCTCGGACGAGGCGTCCGCCAACATCGCCGACTGGGCGCGGAGCCTCGGTACCACCGGGGCGAAGCTGGCCCGCGACATCGCGTCGGTGTTCAGCCAGAACGTCACCGCGCTCGGCTACCTCGACGACCCGGTCGGGGCCGCGCAGGTCAAGACCTTTGCTGAAATCGCGGTGACCGGCACCGCCGGCGACGACCGCCTCTTCGCCAGCAGCGTCGGCAGCAGCAAGGTGGAGGGCGGCGCCGGCAACGACATCCTAACCGGCACCGGATCGGGCACCCACCGGC
>Ga0325400_1000152_pt1 | contig 44421 bp, 40 predicted proteins | sample PopdelMetagenome_2_FD_205662 | JGI IMG/M metagenome (GOLD analysis project Ga0325400, IMG submission 205662) | Populus deltoides microbial communities from Bellville, Georgia, United States - Xylem-PdKOR-R1 | ecosystem: Host-associated > Plants > Phyllosphere > Stem > Wood/Secondary xylem... | reverse complement strand
CCGCCGTGCAGATCCCCCACGCCACCTCTGGCATAGGGAGCGCGGGGCAGGCTGCACAAGAACGCGCAGAGCGACCGGTACGGCATCTCCTCCCGGATGCTGGAGGTCGCTTATCGCGGAACCCCGTCCAAGCGCTGGCGAACATCGCGTCCTCGATAATGGAGGGGCTGGCCGCCGCCACCAACCAGTCCTGCCACCTGATGATCCGGGCGGCATGCTGGCGGGGGAGCAGGATGCGGCCCCATTTCAGTGGAGGTGGCCGTCGCGGTGCTGCGCAACGTATCGGGTATCGCCTTGTCCGCAGCGCAGCGGAGACGCCCCGACCCCGCTGTTCTCCACGTTGCCGGAGACGGGTTTCCCGGGCGTACTCTTTGCCCGGCTCAACCGCTTGCCCCGCCTCGCCGTCCGCTACGAACGCCGCGCCGACATCCGCCGGTATTTCGTGCCCCCCGGCCGCGCCCTCACCTGCATGAACCGGATCGACCGGTTTTGTCGGGTGGTCTCAGTTGCTGTCCGGCTCGTCCCGTTCCCTGTCGGTGATCAGCACTACTGCCCCCGCGACGGCCGCGGCGGCCGGCACGATGGCCAGCGTTCCGCCGGGCGCCGCCAGGTCGTTTCGCCGGGCGGCCGGAGAGGGCGCGCGCATGGCGGAGGCGAGGGACAGCGATCCGGCGGCGGGCGCGGCCGCCAGCGTCGGGCCCGCACCCAGGGCCGCGATGGTGACGGCGGCGATGAGGCTCTTCGTTCTCGGTCTCCACGTCTGCGGCGCGATGCCGCGGTTGGTTTCTCGGGTCGCGGCGGGGCCACCCGTTCCTGGCCCCGGTCAGGGCGCCTCCGCGTAGGGTCCGACGGTTACGCCGACGAAGCCGCCCGCGCGCTCGGTGGTGAGCAGCGTGGCGTCGACGTCCTTCTTCAGCGTCAGGCGCCGCCCTTCCACCTCGTAGTCGAAGCTCCAGCGGCCCGCCTCGGCGTGGATCGTGAGGCCGACCGGCGTTGCCGTGGCCAGCGGCGCGGATGCCAGCAGCGTGTCTGCGTCCGCTTGGTCGCGAGCGTACAGCGCCACCACCACCCGCCCGGCGATCCGGGTGACGCCGAAGAACAGATAGGAGCGGTCGCTCTGCACCGCGGCCAGCCCCGCCCGCGCCCCGTCCGCCGGCGGGCGATAGTCCACCACGGTGGAGAAGGTGGCGAAATGATGCTGCTGGCGTCGTGCCAAATAGGCCGGCACCCCCTCCAGGCGGCCGAGCGGCGCACCCGGTGTCAGCTCCAGTGCGCCGCCGGACAGCCGGTAGAAGGGCCGCCGGGGGGTACGCACACCGATCCACTGCATGGCCAGCCGAGGGCCGTCGAACTCGTCGGCATAGGCGAAGTCGCCCGCGGTGGGGACTGGCGCGCGCCCCGCGGGCAGGCCCAGCCGGGGCGCGGCGAACGGCACGGCGCGCCCGGCGTCCAGGATGCGCGGCCAGCCGCCCCGCCACGACACCGGCAGCAGGAACGTCTCGCGGCCGGTCAGGTACTTGTCGCCTGCGTAGGGGCGCGTGGCCAGGAAGGTCGCCCACCAGTCGCCGCGCGGGGTCTGCACCAGCTTGGCGTGCCCTGCGGCGCTGACCGGATGGGCGCGCCCGGCGGGCAGGTCGCGCTGCGTCAGGATCGGGCCGGCGTGCGGGACGAAAGGGCCGCGCAGGGAGCGCGAGCGGAACACCACCTGGCTGTGGTTCGTGCCCGTGCCGCCCTCCGCCGCGGTGAGATAATACCAGCCGTCCTTCTTCAGCAGGTGCGGCCCCTCGATCCACACGGGCTTCCGGGCCAGGTCGGTGCCGCCGTCGACCAGCTGGGTGCTCGGGCCCACCATGCGCCCGGCGCGCCAGTCATATTCCTGCACCCAGATGGCGCGGTGCCCCTCGTAGCGGGGGGGCCCGGCGGGCGCGCGGTTGTTGACGATGAAGGCGCGGTCGCCTTCCCAGTAGATGGACGGGTCTATCCCCTCGAAGGGCAGCCACACGGGGTCGGACCAGGGGCCGGCAGGGTCGCGCGCAGTGATCACGAAGTTGCCGCGGCAGTCCACGCAGGTGTTGGCGATATAGAAGGTGCCGGCGTGCCACGAGATGTCGGGCGCGAAGGCGCCGCGCGACACGCCGATGCCGGTGAAGTCGATCTGGCCCGGCCGGTCGATCGCGTTGCCGATCTGCTCCCAGTCCACCAGGTCGCGCGAACGGAACACGGGCAGGCCGGGGAAGTGCGCGAAGGACGAGTTGACCAGGTAGTAGGTGTCGCCCACCCGCGTCACCGACGGGTCGGGATAATAGCCCGCCAGGATCGGGTTGCGATACTGGTCCGGCGCCACCGCCACCCGCTCCAGCGAGCGGCCCTCGTAGGCGAACCGCTCGAACCGGGCCACCTGCGCCGCGGCCGGGCCGGCTGCCAGCAACAGCAGCCCCAGCGCCCGCCTCACGACCGCGCCCCCGCACGCGCGCCCGCCCGTGGGCCAGCGACCCCGCGATCGCCGCGCGCAGGGGTTTGGGCGCGAAACCGGCGTCGAAGGATAGCGGGCGCAGCGGCCGCCCATCCTTTCGGGGGGAGAAGCCCTGGAGCCAGCTGTACCGATCCGATAGGCCCCAGCAAAGCACGGAATCGAGTTGCAGGTAGGAGAGCATCAGGTCGAGATACGCCTTGCCCGCTGCGGCCACGGCGGCATCGCGCTGGGCCACGGAACCCGTCAGGTCGCGGTCGCTGACGTCGAACTCGGTGACCAGCAGGCCGTAGCCCATGGCCACCACCGCGTCGAGAAAGCCGCGCCACGCGCGCTCGTCGGCGGGCGACAGGGCCTGCGCGCCGATGTGGCTCTGGCACCCCAGCGCGTCCACCGGCACCTTCTGGCTGCGGAACCGCTCCAGCAGGCGCAGCACGCCCGCGCGGTGGCGCGCCGAGCCGGCGCCCGGCCCCATATAGTCGTTGTAGACCAGCTGGGCGCGGGGGCTGTGCGCGCGCGCGGTCTCGAAGGCGATGCGGATCGCCTCGAAACCCAGCTTGCGCTGGAACAGCGTGTCGCGGGGCTCGCCCGTGACATTGTCCACCGTCTCGTTCACCGCGTCCCAGCTGTGGACCTGCCCGCCCCAACGGTCGCACACCGCGCCCACGTGCGCGCGCAGCCAGCCGGCCAGCTGTTCGGCCGGCGCGTCGGCGTAGCGCTCCGTCAGCCAGCGGGGCACGTAGCGCGGGTGGTTCCACAACAGCGCGTGGCCGCGCAGCTTCTTGGCGTGCGCGCCTGCCCAGCCCGCCACCCGGTCGCCGGGCCCGAAGTCGGGGGGCCGGGGCGCGCGGCCACCACATACTGCTTCATCTCGTTCTCGGGGACGATCACGCCGCACTCGCGCGCGACCAGCGCCATCACGCCTTTGTCCGCCATCATGCCCGTCAGCCGGCCCGCGGGGCCAGCGCCGACCGCGGTGCCGAACAACAGGCCCCTGGACGCCGCCAGCCCGGCCAGCGACGGCTCCCCGGCCGCAGGAAGGAACGTCGCGCCGCCCGCCAGCGCGATCCCGCCCAGCGCCGCGCGGCGGGTGAGGACGGGCGGGTTCACGGGGCGGGCTCCGGCCCCAGGTAGCTGGCGGGCAGCACGCCCGTGTAGAGCACCAGCTTCTGCACCAGCGCGTTGTCGTCGATGCGCCACAGCTTCAGCACGTGCCGCCCGGCCGCCAGCGGGCCCAGCCGCGCCTCCAGCGGATAGGCGTTGTCCTCGACCGCCGCGGTCCAGTTCGGCGCGTCCACCTTCAGGTTCATGTTCAGCGTGCGCACCGGGCCGTCGTCGACCGACACGCCCACCCTGATCCCCTGTCCGCCGCGCGTGTCCAGCGCCGGGACCATGTAGAGACGCGCGGTGGCCTCGCCCGCGCTCGGCAGCATCAGCTCGTATTCCAGCCGCACGCCGTCCGCGGCGGTCGTGGGCGCGCGGCCCTGGGGCAGCGCCGCCACCGCGCCCGCCGTGCGGCCCAGCCGCGCGATGGGCTGCCAGCGCAGCCCCGCGCCGTCGACCGCGCGCGCGTAGGCACCCGCCTCCGCCGCGGCCCAGGTCGCGGGCCCCGCCGGCGCCGTGCGGAAGCGTACGGGCACCGCCCGCCCGCCCAGGCGCGTCACCGCGGGCATCACGTCCTTCGGCGGGTCGCGCCAGCTGGTGTAGCCGAACTTGGTCTGGAGCATCATGCCGTCCCACTTTCCCCCGTTCAGCCGGTGGTACGTCCGCGACAGCTCGCGGTCGCGCGCGAAGGCGGCTTCCGCCCGGGCGGCGAAGACGTCGGCGCGCGCGTCGCCGGCCTCGGCCAGCCGCCGGTTCCAGGCGACGGCGTAGTAGAGACGGTAGAGGTTGGCCACCGCCAGTACCGGGTGCTCGACCAGCTCGAAATAGGCATCGCGCTGATCCGCCGCGAGCTTCCCGCGCGTCCGTGCCACGCGGGCCTCCAGCGCGTCCCATTCGGCCACCATCCGCCCCCACTCGCCGCCGTCCAGCGCGTCCGGCGCGACCGGGCCCAGCGCGAAGCTGCCGGCGTCCACCAGCTCGGGCTTGCGCCGCGCGGCCAGGCGCGAATAGTCGCTGGCCAGCGCGCCCGCCTCCGCGCCCAGCGCCTCGCCGAACGCCGCCCTGCCCCAGGCGGCGGGATAGGCGGCCAGCGCCTGCGGCGTCATCACCTCCGGGTCCCAGGCCATGGTCAGGAAGAAGTCGATGGGCATCTCCATCGGCTTCAGGTCGCCGACATTGGCCACCCACAGCCGGCGCGCGCCGCTCCTGTAGGCCAGGTCCATCTGGGCCCAGGTCTTCTCGACCTGGTTGGTGTTGACCCACTTGTAGTTGCGCGGCCCCCCCACGTAATCGAAATGGTAGTAGACGCCGTAGCCGCCCGCGCGCGGCGCGGCGCCCGCCGCAGGCAGCCTCCGGATCTGGCCCCAATTGTCGTCGGAGAACAGCAGGGTCACGTCGTCGGGCACCCGCATCCCGCCGTCGTAATAGTCCTGCACCTCCTTGTAGAGCGCCCAGACCTGGGGGGTGCGCTCGGCCGGACGGCCCGTGGCGTCGGCGATGATGCGGCGCTGGTCGGCGACGACGCGCTCCAGCAGGCGGGTGGCGGTGCCCTGCGTCATTGGCTCGTCGCCGTCGCCGCGCATCCCCACCGTGACCAGCTGTTCGTAGCCCTGGCCCGGGCCTCGCACGCCGCCGCCCTCGGCCCGCGCCATCATGCGATCGATCCCGCCGCGCCAGAAGGCGCGTAGGTTGGCGGCGTTGGTCGCATAGTCCCAGGCGCCGCCCGTCCCGTCGGCGTTCTTGTGCCATTCCGCCTGGGCGCGCGTCATGGGTTCGTGGTGCGACGTGCCCAGCACCACGCCCTTGGCGTCCGCCAGCGCCATGGACCGCGGGTCGTCCGCCGCGATCGACTTGCCCCACATGGCCGGCCACAGGAAGTTGCCGCGCAACCGCAGGATCAGGTCGAACACGCGGGCATAGGCGTCGGCGTTGACGCCGCCGAACTTGTTGCGGGCCCAGGTGCCGAAGGCCGGGTCCTCGTCGTTGATGAAGATGCCGCGGTAGCGGACCTTGGGCGCGTCGGCGCGCGCGCCCGCCGTCACCCACAGGTCGCGGCGGCGGCGCACCGGCACGTCCGCCCACCAGGCCCAGGGCGACACGCCGGCCTTGGCCGACAGATCGTAGGCGCCGAAGGCGGCGCCCCGCCGGTCCGCCCCCACGATCACCAGCGCGCGCGCCACGCCGGGAAAGGGCCGCTCCACCACCGCCTGGCGATAGCCCTCCCATTGGCCGGCCAGGCCGGGCACGGCCAGCCGGCCCGCCGCCACCAGCCCGTCGATCAGCGGGCTGCGCCCCAGCACGCCCACCACCACCGGGTCGCGCCCCGCGGCGGGGGTGGAGGCGAGCGCCGCGGCCCCCGCTCCCCCCGCCCGGCCTCCCAGGCGATCGAGGTCGCCCGCGAACGCCGCCGCCGCGTCGCGCACCGTGGCGTCCGCGCCCGCGTCCACCACCACCGGCGCCGGCCGCCCGCCCGCGATCAGCCGGAACGATGACGCGCCCGCCCGCCCGCACACGCTTGCCGGCCGGTCGCACGCCCAGGCGGGCGCGGCGGCGAGAATTGCCACCGCGAGCCAGGCCGTGGTGGATCGCGACGGGATCGATGGCACGGACGCATTCTCCTCGGGCCGGGTCTGTCCGCCGGTCGGTTGGGGGCGGGTGCCGGAACCGACCCGGGGATGTCCGCCGGCGCGGCACCCCCCTGGAAACGTCAGAAGTTGCCGCGCAGCCCCACCACGTAGTTCCGGCCGGCGCAACTGGCGGTGAACGAACGCCGGGGGTTCTTGTCGAATCGCGAAACCTGCACCCGCTTGAGCAGGTTCCGGGCCTGGATGGTCAGCGCCGCCTTGCGATGGAAGGGGATGGGGAAGGGACAGCCGCGCGTCGAGGTAGTGCGTCGCCACGTCGTACCGGTCGCCGGGAACGATGTCGCACGGGCGGAGGCCCGTGAAGTTCTGGTCGCGGCGGACGTAGGACGCGCGCACCTGGAAGTCCCACGTCTCACAATAGCCCGTCAGGTCGTACGTCCAGGGCACGATGCCGCCCAGCAGCACGCTGGACGGGTTGCGGTGCAGTGGCGCGGGCGTGAAGGCCGGCGGGTTCCGGCCGGTCAGCGACTGCTTGACGTAGGTGACGTTGGCGTTGAAACCGACGCCCTTCAGCAGGAAGTCGAGCGGCTGCACCCACTGGAACTCGCACCCGTTCAGGTCGATGACGAGGCCGGAGTCCCGACGCTGGCGCACGGTGATCGGCGCGTTCTGACCGCCGATGTCGATGATGCCCTGACGCGTGCGTTCTGGCGGCGCATCGATGTCGATGTCGATGTCCAGCGTGTTGAACACGCGCTGGTCCTGGAGGATGAACGGGTGGCCATGGATCTTCCACCACCACGCGTTGAAGGTCAGCACGGCGCGGCTGCGCGGATACCATTCGATGCCGACATCGTAATCGTCGGCCGTGGCCCGCGAATGGTGACGCCGGTGCCGCCGAACAGGATCACGTCGTTGACGCGACCGTTCGCTTCATCTCTTCCGGTGAGGCTTGGGCGACAGGAAGGACGATACGCTTCGATCACGAAATCATCCGCCGAGATTCAGATGGTCCGGCACCGGGGCAGCTCGCCTAGAGGCTGTCACGAACCTGTGGAACGTCGGATACCGTGATGAACGGCGGGCGGGGATGCAACGGCGCCGTCCAACCTCGACGGCGGCGCGTACGCCGCCTACGGCATCGGCGGCGACGCCGCGCTGGTCCTCGTGCGCCTGGACGGCCGCATCGCTTTGCGCGACCGCGCCGATCACCCGGACCTGCCGCAAGCCCATCGCGTGCGGGTATCTGCCGGTCCGGAGCGGTCGATGACGGGGCCGGGGCTTCGGCGGCACGACCATGCTCGTTGAAGGGAGATTTCGCTGCCGCTGTCTCGAGAAGGCGCTCATGACGAGAACGCCGCGCCGCTGATCGCGCTGCCGGTCGTCCGCGAGCCCACCTTCCCGAGCCTGTTCCCGAGTGCGTTCTCTCGGGGTTGCCGGGCGGAGACGGAGACATGGGAAGGCCGCGCGCTTCCCATGCGGCATGTTTCGGGAACGCGATCGGCCCGGTGAGCCGCCAAGACCGATCGCGTTGCGGTCGGCCGCTCAGCCGCTTCGGGGACCCGCGCCTCGCCATCTGGGCGCTAGCCGTGGCAGCCGAGAAGCGGACGCTCGTTCACGTCATATGGAAGGCGGAAGCCGGAAGCCCGCGATGAACCGCGTAGGGGTAGTGGCGGTCACTTGGCGGAAGGCGCAGGAGAACGCGGCGGTGCTGGCGAAGCCGCTGTCGCGCGCGACCTTGGCGGGTGCGTCGCCGTGAGCAAGCCGCTCCATGGCCCATACAATGCGCGCCCGCTGCCGCCACGCCTTGAGCGTCAGCCCGGTCTCCGCCGGGAACAGGCGGCTGGCCCTCCGCATGCGCGTGGAGAGGCAGGCACTCGGCGCGACGCTTGAACGCGCGATGGATGGTGAAGGGCGGCTGCATGATGTTGGCGTCTGCGCGACGCCGATTGGCGCCACGTCGCTGACGTAGCGAGCTATCGGCTGCCGCTCAACGACTGCTGGTGACCTGTATAGGCGAGACGATGAAGGGCGTTGTGCTGCGGGAGTACAGCAGGGACGACGCCCTGCGGATCGAGACGGTGGACCGGCCTCGGCCCGGCACCGGCGAACTGCTGGTGCGGGTCGGCGCCGCGGGCGTGAACCCGATCGACTGGAAGATTCGCGACGGCGCCGGCGAGCGGCTGGGCATGATGCTTCCCATCCGCATGGGCGGCGAACTCGTCGGCACGGTGGAAGCGGTCGGCCCCGGCGCGGAAGGCTTCGCGGTCGGCGAGGTCGTGTTCGGCATGGTCCACACCGGCGCGTTCGCCGAGTACGCCGCCGTGCGGGCGGCCGACTTCGTGCGCGCACCGTCCAACCTGGACATGGTGGCGGCGGCCGCGCTGCCGCTCGCGGGCACCACCGCCTGGCAAGCGCTGTTCGGCAAGGCCGGGCTCGCCGCCGGGCAGCGGCTGCTCGTCACCAACAGCTCGGGCGGGGTGGGGTCGCTGGCGGTGCAGTTCGCGCACGCCGCCGGCGCCCACGTCACGGCGGTGGCGTCGGGACGGAACGAGGCGTTCGTCCGCGGCCTGGGTGCCGACGCGTTCATCGACTATGCCGAACAACCCTTCGAGGAGGTCGCACACGACATGGACGTCGTGTTCGACACGCTGGGCGGCGATGCGTTCCGGCGCGCCTTCCGGTCGCTGGGGCGCGGCGGCGTCATGGTCACCGTGGTAGCCTTCCCGGGCGACGAGGCGGAGCGGTACGGCGTCGAGGTGACGCGATCCTTCACGGTACCGAGCGCTTCGGACCTCGCCGCTATCAGGGACCTCGCGGAAGCGGGCGAGGTGGTGCCCGCGATCGACAGCGTCCTGCCTCTCCCCCGGGTGAAGAAAGCGCTCGCACGTTCCGAGCAGGGGCGGGCTCGCGGCAAGATCGTGCTGCGCCTGTAGGACGCGATAGGCGGGCGTCGCCGGTGCCAGAGAAGCGCAGGATCGCCTCCGGATAGGTCGCCGGGTGGTCGTCGGCGGCGAACGGCCCCTGCGAACAGGCCCGGCCCGAGGAAAGGCACGGGATAGGCCTGGCCGGCCAGCGGACCGCGCGGGCCCTCGGCGGGGCAGCCGAAGGTCTGCCCCGCGATCAACACCTAGTCGATCCCCGCCTTCGGCGTCGAGGGCATCCTTACCGGCTCGACCTCGGGCGAGATGGGCGGGCGAGATGGGAACGCCGCGGTTCAGCATCTGCCGCGCCACCAAGGCCGCCGCGCGCAACCTCGAGCACAACTGGGCGCGCAGCTGGGCGCAGGACCTGCGCGGCATCGGCATCCGCGTCGACGTGCTGTCGCCCGGGCCGACGCGCACCGACCTGGCGCTGGACGCGGTGGGCGAGGAAGCGCTCGAGGCGACGGGCGCCGCCGCGCCGCCGGGCCGGCTGGGCGAGCCGTCCGAGACCGCGGGCGCCGCGGCCTTCCTGGCGTCGGACGACAGCAGCCACATGACGGGCGGCGAGATCTTCGCGGACAGCGGGATGGCACAGGTTTGAGGCCGGCGGGGCGGGGTTCGCCGCCCCGCCCCTCCCGGCCCTCACATGTCGGCGGCGGTGGAACGCACGATGATCTCGCTCACGTCCGACGCCGTCCGGCTGCTCCGGCGCGTAGCGGTTGGCGTCGGACGTCGGCTCACGAACGACCTGTCGAGGCTTCACAGCCAGCTCCCCCGCCGACCCCGTCTCGACCAGCCGTCGACCCCGACGACGCCGCACCGGGCGGATGCGGCGCGTCCCGGTTCTCCGGCCGCCCCATGAAGGCCGCGGTATCGGCGCACGGATGCCCGGCCGCCAGCCGGCCATGCCGCCGGGCGACGGCCCGCGAAAGGCTACCGAGGCAGGCTTATCCGCATCGCGCCCCAGCCCGTCGAGCGAGTAAGCGCCGGACGGTGCGACGGATCGACCGTGGCCGCACATGTCGCGGCGCGGCACGCGATGATGACCGGCCGCCGGCTGCGGCGCCCGCGTCGCCGTGCTGGTGCCGAGCGAGCCGGACGGCATCGGCGAGGCGCGCGTCGTCCAGATCGCCGGACCGACGGGCGATACGACAGCCGTCGCCCATGGTCGCATGCGCGATCGTCACAACCGCTCCACGGCCAGCGAGAGGCCCTGCCCCACGCCGACGCACAGCGTCGCGAGCCCGTAGCGCCCGCCGCTCGCCTCGAGCTGGCGGACCAGCGCCAGCACCAGCCGTGCACCCGACATGCCGAGCGGGTGGCCCAGCGCGATCGCGCCGCCGTTCGGATTGACGCGAGGATCGTCGTCGGCGAGGCCCAGCTCGCGCAGCACCGCGATCCCCTGCGCGGCGAACGCTTCGTTCAGTTCGATCGCATCGAAGGCGTCGAGCCCCATGTTCAGGCGGTCGACCAGCTTCCGGGTCGCCGGAACAGGCCCGATCCCCATGACGCGCGGTGCGACGCCGGCCGACGCCATGCCGAGGATGCGCGCGCGCGGGCGCAGGCCGTGGCGCTTCGCGGCGGCCTCGCTGGCGACGATCAGCGCGCAGGCCCCGTCGTTCACGCCCGACGCGTTGCCCGCCGTGACGCTGCCGTCCGCCCGCACCACCGGCTTGAGCCTGGCCAGGTCCTCGGCGCTGGTGTCGGGACGCGGATGCTCGTCGACCGCGACGAGCCGCTCGTCCCGCCTGACGCGAACCGGCACCGGCGTGATCTCCCCGGCGAACCAGCCGCGCGCCTGCGCCGCCGCGGTGCGCTGCTGGCTGCGCAGCGCGAACGCGTCCTGGTCGGCGCGGCTGATGCCGAAATCCCGCGCGACGTTCTCCGCGGTTTCCGGCATGGCATCGACACCGTGCGCTTGTTTCATCGCCGGGTTCACGAACCGCCAGCCGATGGTCGTGTCGTGGATCGCGGTGGAGCGCGAATAGGCGCTTTCCGCCTTGGGCATGACGAACGGCGCGCGGCTCATGCTCTCGACGCCGCCGGCGATCAGCAGGTCCGCGTCGCCCGACCGGATCGCCCGCGCGGCCAGGCCGACCGCGTCGAGGCCCGAAGCGCACAGCCGATTGACGGTGCTGCCCGGCACGCTGTCGGGCAGGCCGGCCAGCAGCGCGGCCATGCGTGCGACGTTGCGATTGTCCTCGCCCGCCTGGTTGGCGCAGCCGAGGATGACGTCGTCGATCGCCGTCGGATCGATGCCGCAGCCCGCGACGAGCGCGCGGATCGGATGCGCCGCCAGGTCGTCCGCCCGAACGGAGGACAGCGCGCCGCCGTACCGGCCGATGGGCGTGCGCGTGCCGTCGCAGACGAAGGCGTCGGTCATGCCGCGATCCTCGGCGCGGTCGGCGCGGCGGTCTCTGCCCGCACCCCGGCCTCCCCGACCGACGGTACCGCCAGGGCGGTCACGATCGGGTCGACCGCGTTCCTGCCGGTCGGCGGCAGGCCGCCGCGCGGCGGGATTCTTAGTTCGCCGTTCCGGGCGACGTGATCCGTCACGTCCACGACGCGCTCGACGCCTGCCTCCAGTTCCCCCGCCACCGGGTCCATCGCACCGCCCATGCCCTTCACCATCCTGCCGGGAATGATCCATTCGGCGAGATCGCCGTCGGCGGCAACCTCCGTCGCACCGAGCACCGCCGCGTCGACCCGACCGCCCCGGATCGTCGCGAAACCGTCCGCCCAGGAGAAGCCGGAGGTGGGCCGAACCGTGATCGTCCGCTCGCCGGCGTCGACGAGGTCGGAGCCGGCGTCCCAGGCGAGGGAAAAGGGGCCGACGCCCGGCATGCCGATGCCCGTTATCGACCGTCGCCCTCTCAGCGTCACTCCGCCACCGCCTCGGAATCGATGCCCGGCTTTCGGCTTCCGGCCGCGGGCGATGCCTGTGACCGCCCTGTCCCCGCTCGCACGCCGTACATGGTCGCGGCGCTCCCGGACGCGTCGGTCCCGCGCGCGCCCTTCATCCCGACGAAAGGATGGCACCGGCAAACCCTGGGATCGGAAGGGCGTCGAACCCACGCCGTCCTGCGGGTTCAGGCCCCCTTGGCCCGCGCGATATAGGCGTCCACCTGGGCTTCCAGCGCGTCCAGCGGCAGCGATCCCTGCGCCAGCACCGCCTCGTGGAAGTCGCGGATGTCGAAGCGCGGCCCCAGCGCCGCTTCCGCGCGCTTGCGGAGCGCCGCGATCCGCAACTGGCCGACCATGTAGCTCGATGCCTGGCCCGGATCGTTGAAGTAGCGGTCCACCTCGCGCCCGATATCGGTGTCGGAGACCGAGCTGTTCGCGCGGAAATAGGCCACCGCCTGCTCCCTGGTCCAGTGCTTGGAATGGATACCCGTGTCCAGCACCAGCCGGATCGCGCGCCAGATCTGGAGTGACAGCATCCCGAACTCAGAATATGGGTCCTGATACTCCCCCATCTCTTTCGCCAGCCGCTCGGTATAGAGCCCCCACCCCTCCGTATAGGCGCCGTAGCCGCCCAGCCGCCGGAACTTGGGAATGCCCGTCAGCTCCTGCGCGCGCGCGATCTGGAAATGGTGGCCGGGCGCGCCCTCGTGCACCGCGATGCCCGCCAGCTGCACCTTCTGCGTCTGGTTCATGTCGACCAGGTTGACGTAGAAGATGCCGGGCCGGGACTCGTCGGTGGGCGGCCGGTTGTAGAAGGCGGTGGCCGCCGTCGCCTCGCGGAACGGCTCCACCGCGCGCACCTCCAACGCGGCCCTGGGCAGCGTGCGGAAGTATCGCGGGGCCGCCGCCATCATCCGCGCGATCACCGAGCGCGCGTCCGCCAGATACGCCTCGCGCCCCTGGACGGTGTTGGGATATTTGAACTGCGGGTCGGTGCGCACCCGGTCGAAGAACTGCTCCAGCGTGCCCGTGAAGCCGATCCGCCGCTTCACCGCCTCCATCTCGCCCCGGATCGCGGCCACTTGTTGCAGCCCCAGGCGGTGCACCTGGTCGGGCGTCAGGTCGGTCGTCGTCGATACCTTGAGCCGGTACGCATAATAGGCGTCGCCGTCGGGCAGGCTCCACGCGCCCAGATTGCCCTTGGACCGGGGCTCCACCGCATCGAGCGCCGCGAACATCGCGTCGAAGCCGCGGCGGAACGGGCCGGTCAGCGCCGCCGTCATGTCGCCCAGCAGCCGGTCCTTCTCACCCTGCCCCACCGGCAGCGCGCCCACCTTCTTGCGGAAGTCCGCCATCAGCGCGCTGTCCGGCCCGGCGGTGAAGGGCGCGCCCGTCAGCACCTTGCGCCCGTCGCCGCGCGCGGGCGCGAACACCATCCTGGGCGGCACCACGCCCATATCTGCCTGGCGCCGGATGTTGGCCGCCACCTCGCCCAGCGCGCGCTCCGCGTCGCGCACGCGCGCCACGTACGCCTCGGCGTCCGCGACGCTGTCGACCCGGTGGCTGTTGATGAGCAGCACGGGGATGCGCCCCATCGGACTTCCCGTGGTGGACACGGGATAGGAATGCATCCGCCAGCGATAGCCCTCGGCCGCGCGCTCGGCCGCCTGGACGAACAGGCGGTAGCTCAGCCGCCCGCCATCGCTCAGCGCCTCGGGCCGGAAACGGCGCGCCATTTCGGCCGCCTGGGCCACGATCAGGTCGCGGCGGTGCCGCGCCGCGGCGTCCGTATAATCGTCCAGCCGGTCGTACCCGCCCTTCAGCCCCAGCTGCGTCTGCGTCTCGGGACTGAGCGCCACCTGCGCGTCGTAGGCCGCGTCCAGGAAGACGTTGAGCGCCGCGTCGGCCTGCTGCGCCGGAGCGGGGGCGGGGGGAACGGTGGGCACCGCCTGGGGCGGGGCGGCGGCGCCGACGAACGGCAGGGCGAGGAGCAGGGCGAGCGCGGGGCGTACTGTCATGACGCGGGGACTTCGCACCCCCGCAGCCCCCGCGCAATCGCCCCCCTTACTCGTCCTCGTCCTCCATCCCCACCAGGTGCAGCGCGCGGGCGCGGACCTGGCGCTGCTCGCACCAGTGGACCAGCGCGTCCTCGCGCCCGTGCGTCACCCACACCTCGCGGGGGGCCAGTTCCAGGATGGTGTCGGTCAGCTCGTCCCAGTCCGCGTGGTCGGAGAGGATGATCGGCAGTTCCACGTTCTTCTGCCGCGCGCGCTGGCGCACGCGCATCCATCCGCTCGCCATCGCCTGCACCGGGTCGGGCAGCCGCCGGGTCCAGCGGTCCGACAGCGCGGACGGCGGGCACATCACCACGTGCCCCGCCATTTCGGCCTTGGGCGTATCCGCCACCGGCCGCAACTCGCCCAGGTCCACGCCGTGCTCGACGTAGAGGTCGCACAGGCGCTGAAGCGCGCCGTGGAGGAAGATCGGCTTCGCATGGCCTCGGCCGCGCAGCTCCGCGATCACGCGCTGCGCCTTGCCCAGCGCGTAGGCGCCCACCAGCACGCAGCGGTCGGGATTGGCGGCCAAGCGGGCCAGCAGCTTGTCCATCTCGTCGCCCGTGTCGGGGTGGCGGAACACAGGCAGGCCGAACGTCGCCTCCGTCACGAACACGTCGCACTTCACCGGCTCGAACGGGCGGCAGGTGGGGTCGGGCCGCCGCTTGTAGTCGCCCGACACCACCACGCGCTCACCCCGGTGGTCCAGCACGATCTGGGCCGAGCCCAGCACATGGCCGGCGGGCACGAAGCCCACCTCGACACCGCCCTCGCCCGCCGGCCCCAGCCGCACGCTCTCGCCGTATTCCACCGGGTTCCCCGCCTGGGGGCCGTAGCGCACGCCCATGATCGCCAGCGTCTCGGGCGTCGCCCAGACCTGGCCGTGGCCGCCGCGCGCATGGTCGGCGTGGCCGTGCGTCACCAGCGCGCGGGGCTGCGGCGTGGACGGGTCGATCCACGCGTCGGCGGGCCGGACGTAGATGCCGTGGGGGTGGGGCTCGATCCAGTCGCCCAGCCTGGGTTCCCGGGATTTCCGCGCGCGCTCGGTCATGCCCCTTCGAACGCGCGAGGGGGGCGGAAGGATCGAAACCCCGTGCGGGCTCGTTCCCATGGGCCTATTCGCGGCGGAGATGGATCATGGGGATAATCTGGATAGCAGTGGTGTTCATGGGGGCCATCGCGCTCTTGGGCGCGATCATGTGGTCGAACGCCAAGAACCGCACCTCGCCCGAGAAGAAGGCCATGACCGAGCGCGCGACCGCCGAGCGCTACGCGGAAGGCGACACCACCGAGCGCGGGGGCTGACGCCCCCCCTCCCCGCGTCCCCCCTCCCAACGCCCATCGCCGACTGGTTCGCCGGGCGCGGCTGGGCCCCGCGCCGCCACCAGTTGGAGATGCTGGCGGCCGCGCGCGCCGGGAACCACGCGCTGCTGGTGGCCGCCACCGGCGCGGGCAAGACGCTGGCGGGCTTCCTGCCCACGCTGTGCGACCTCGCCGCCGACGCCCCGGACGGCCTCCACACGCTCTACGTCTCGCCGCTGAAGGCGCTGGCCACCGACGTGCAGCGCAACCTGATGGCGCCGGTGGAGGAGATGGGGCTGGAAATCCGCGTCGAGACGCGCAGCGGCGACACCCCGTCCGACCGCCGCCAGCGCCAGCGGACGAAACCGCCCCACGTCCTGCTCACCACGCCCGAATCGCTGTCGCTGCTGCTCAGCTACCCCGACAGCTTCGCCATGTTCGCGGGTTGCAAGCGGATCGTGGTGGACGAGGTGCACGCGTTCGCCACCGACAAGCGCGGCGACCTGCTGGCGCTGGCGCTCGCCCGGCTCCAGGCCATCGCGCCCGCGGCGCTCCGCTGCGCGCTGTCGGCGACGGTGGCGGACCCGGACGGCTACCGCGCCTGGCTGGCGCCCGACGGCGACATCGGCGCGGTGGACCTGGTGACGGGCGATCCGGGCGCGGAGCCGAACGTGTCCATCCTGCTGCCGGAGGGCCGCGTGCCGTGGAGCGGCCATTCGGGGCGCTACGCGGCGGCCCAGGTGATGGAGGCGGTGGCCGCCCACCGCACCACCATTATCTTTTGCAACACGCGCGGCTTGGCCGAGCTGATCTTCCAGGACCTGTGGAAGGCGAACGAGGCGGGGCTTCCCATCGGCGTCCACCACGGCAGCCTGTCGGTGGAGGCCAGACGCAAGGTGGAGGGCGCGATGGCGGCCGGCAAGCTCCGCGCGCTGGTCGCCACCTCCAGCCTCGACCTCGGCGTCGACTGGGGAAACGTGGACTGCGTGATCCAGATGGGCGCGCCCAAGGGGTCGAGCCGCCTGCTGCAACGCATCGGCCGCGCCAACCACCGGCTGGACGAGGCGTCCGAGGCGGTGATCGTGCCCGGCAACCGCTTCGAGTATCTGGAGGCGCGCGCCGCCCTCGACGCGGTAGCGGCGGGCGAGCTGGATCCCGATCGATTCCGCCCCGGCGCGCTCGACGTGCTGGCGCAGCACGTGATGGGCGTGGCGTGCGCCCGGCCCTTCCGGGCCGACGCGCTGCTGGCGGAGGTGCGCTCGGCGCTCCCCTATTCGGCGCTGACCGACGAACTGTTCGCCCAGGTGCTGAACTTCATCCGCGACGGCGGCTACTCGCTCCGCGCCTACGACCGTTTCAAGCGGCTGGTGGAGGAGGCGGACGGAACCTGGCGCGTGGCCCATCCCCGCTTCACCGCCCAGCACCGGCTGAACGCGGGCATCATCGTGGAGGCGACGATGCTGAACGTCCGCTTCCGCAACGGCCGGCACTTGGGGAAAGTGGAGGAAGGCTTCGCCGCCACGCTGTCGCCCACCGATACCTTCTTCTTCGCGGGCTTGAGCCTGGAGGTGGAGGGGGTGACGCACGAGGATCTGATCGTGCGCGCCACCACGCGTCCTGCGCGCGTGCCCAGCTACGGCGGCAGCCGCATGTCGATCTCCACCAACCTCGCCGACCGCGTGCGCGGCTACTGCGCCGACCGTTCCACGTGGAACAGTTTCCCCGCCGACGTGCGGAACTGGCTGGAGACGCAAGCCAAGCGCTCCGAGCTGCCGCTGCCCGGCCGGCTGCTGGTCGAGACCTTCCTCCGCGACGGGCGCCACTACCTCGTCGCCTACGGGTTCGAGGGGTGGAACGCGCACCAGTCGCTGGGCTTCCTGGTGACGCGGCGGATGGAGGCGCGGGGCATGAAGCCGCTGGGCTTCGTGGCCACCGACTATTCGCTGGCGGTCTACGGCCTGGAGCCGATCACGGACCCGCGCGCGCTGTTCGCGGCCGACGTGCTGGAACACGAGTTCGTCGAATGGGTGGAGGGCTCCGCCCTCCTGAAACGCGCCTTCCGCGAGGTGGCGGTGATCGGCGGACTGGTGGAGCGCCAGCACCCTGGAAAACGCAAGTCGGGCCGCCAGGTCACCTTCTCCACCGACCTGATCTACGACGTGCTGCGGAAATACGAGCCCACCCACCTGATGCTCCAGGCCGCCTGGGACGACGCGCGCGCGCGCATGACGGACGTGGGGCGGCTGGCGCACCTCCTGGAACGCGCGAACGAGACGATGCTCCACGTCGACCTCCCCCGCGTGTCGCCGCTGGCCGTCCCCGTGCTGGCGCTGATCGGCCGCGAGCGGATCGCCACGCCCGGCAACGAGGACGCGCTGCTGGAGGAGGCGGAGGCGCTGGCGGCGGACGCGATGCGGGGGGATTGAGGGGGGCGTACTTGTCACCATCTCCGACGCGTGTTGAAATGATGTATGAGCCGCTGGATACCCGCCTCGTGTATCGCTCTGCTGATCCTCTGCGTTGCTCTCGCAGGTTTCTGGTTGAACGCCGAGCATCGCCTCCGGCTCTTGCGGCAGGAAGTTCACCATCCGATGGACGAGCCGTTGGAACGCAGGGCCTACAAAATCAAAGCCGAATATGAACATGTGCCGATCAGAGAAATCGAAGATATACTATTTCCGGTGACTGTTTCATTCCCGGATCGGACATGCGTCGAGTTGCGGCCACGATCCGGTGTCCTCGGCGGCACGAGCATGGCCTGTTTCTCGAACTCGACAGAAAAGCTTCTGACGTTCGACAACATCGGCCAGTAGCCGATCACCGGCCATCAGCCCATCGACCTGTCAACCACCGATAGCCGAGCGTAATCCCAACCACCCCTCGCGCCCCATCACCATCTGGCGCGGCCTGATGGCATAACTTGGAATATCATCGTCGCGGCCGCCGCCCTGATGGCTGGGTCGGCCCTGGACCAGGGGTATGGCCCCCGCCCCCCTGGCGTGGAGAGCCGGATGCCGGCCCGCCCTAGTCGTTCCGACTATCGCCCCCGCCGCCCGTCCCCGTCATGATCGCCACGGAGAAACGGGAGTACCGGCGGTGGTACAGGCTATCGGCAGCAGCGCGGGGCTATCGGCTGCGGCGAATTTCGGGGCGGCGTCCGGCGCGACGCCCGCGGCGCTGGACCGCTATCGCGGCGACTGGAGCGCGCCCGCGCCCCTGTCTGCCCCCTTGCCCGCGCGCGCCGCCGCTCCGGCCGCCGCCGTGCGGACCGGCCCGAACGACGCGGCCGCCACGCACCGCAACGCGCTGCTCGCCGACGACGTGTACCGCGCCGACCCCGCCCCGCCCGCCGGCACGCGCGTCGCCACGGGGGCCGAGCTGGAGCGGCTGGGCCTCAGTCCCGAGATGCTGGAACAGCCCGGCGTCTCCAGCTTCCGCGCGCGCGTCTACGTCACGGGGCCGGCGGGGGCCGAGCGCTACACGGTGGCGTTCCGCGGCAGCCAGGACGGCGACGACTGGAAGACCAACTTCCTTCAGGGCACGGGCCAGGAATCGCCCCACTATCGCATGGCGCTGGCCATCGGGCGCCAGATCGCGCGCACCGGCGCGGATGTGGAGATGACGGGCCACTCGCTGGGCGGCGGGCTGGCGGCGGCCGCGGCGTCGGCGTCGGGCCGCCACGCCGACACGTTCAACGCCGCCGGCCTGCACGACCGCACGCTGGCGCAGGCGGCGGGCATCGCGGCGGGCGCGGGCCGGGCACCGGGCAGCGTCGACAACTACCGCGTGCCGGGCGAGATCCTGACCTTCGTGCAGGAAGGCGGCGACCGGCTGGCGGGCGGCATCCTGGCCGGGCCGCTGGGCGCGCTGCTGGCGGACGCGCCGCCCGCGCACGGGCGCCAGCACGACCTCGACCTGGTGGTGCCCGACGACAAGAACTTCCTGGAACGCCACAGCCGGCTGGACCGGCACGGCATGGAGTGGGTGATCGCCGCCACCGCCGAGCGGGCGGGGCGTTGACCGGCTAGGACCCGCGACGGATAAGACGGCGTGTGCCCGCCCGCTTCCCCTTCCTGCTCGCGGCGGCGGCCCTGACGGGCTCCTGCGATCCCGGCGCGCGCGCGTCCTGCTTCCGGGCGGAGGCGACGCCGCCCACCCGCGGCCAGGCGCTGTCCGATCCGGGGCTGGGCTCGGCCGCGCGCGACCTGGCGGCCGCCCTGTTCGACCGCGACCTGGACCGGGCGGGCACGATGCTGGCGTCCGACCCGGCGCTGGCGCGGATGCCGGTGGGCGAGCATCACGACATGCTCTCGGTCGCGGTCGCCACCTGCGAGCCCGACGCGGTGGCGCTGCTGCTGCGCCGCGGCGCGCCCGCCGACGGGCGCGGGGACCGGGGCGTGCCGCTTGGCCTGGCGCTGATGGCGACGGGGCCGGAGCTGGCGCACGCGCTGCTCGCGGGCGGGGCGTCGCCAGCGCCCGCGGGCGACCCGCTCGGCCCGTTGCGCACGGCGATCGCGACGGGATCGGCGGGCGCGGTGCGGATGCTGCTCGACTTCCGGGCCGATCCCGACACCGCCGACCGGCTGGGCCACCGCCCGCTGCTGCTGGCGCTCGATACCGAGCGGTTCCGCATCGCCGAGATGCTGCTCGACGCGGGCGCCGATCCATACGCGGTGGACAGCACCGGCGGCAATCTGGGCACCGCCGCCTACACGCCCATGGCGACCGCGGACGTCGAGGAAGCCGCCGCCCAGCGCCGGCTGCGCGAGCGGCTCTCGCGCCTGCGCTGGCCCAGCCCCCCGCCCTCGCCCGCCGCGATCCGCGCGCTGGCGCTGGACCGCGCCTGGCCGCCCGCCGGCGTGCACGCGCCGCCCGTGCCGGCGCACGTGCTGGAAGCGATGGGGCGGGTGCGGTAGCGGGATCGCGCGGGCGATACATCGCGCGGCGGTGCGGGAGGCGAGGGAATGCGAGGCGGAGCGGCGCACGCGACACGCGACGTCCGTCCCATGAGGGCGCATGGCTAGGCTGCGGTCCGCCGCGTCGGATATCGGCCTGACGCTGGTCCTCGCCGCGACGATGTCCTGGCTCGCCGGGACGATGGCCGGCAGGGTGTCCCCGGGCGCGCTGCCGGTGGCGGCGGTTTACCTCCACGTCTGGCTGACCCTTCTTGACGGGGGCTGGACGCGCCTTCGGCGCGTGACCTGGCTGCTGCTGGGGCTGAGCTGGGCGGGAGCCGTCGCCGCGGGTTTCCTGGGATACGTACTGCCCTGGGGGCAGATCCGTTTCTGGTTGGCGAACGGATGGGGTGCGGCCGTCGTGACCGGTGCGGCCGGTCTGCTCGCGACGCTGTCGTTCGCGGCCGACGTCGCGGCGGCGGCGCTGATCCGGTTACGCGGGCGTCCGGCCCGGCACGTCGCGGCATTGCTGATCGTCGCCGCGCTGCTCGCCTTGTCGATATGGGCGAACACGCCCCAGCCCGAGCCCGAGCTCGCGGCCTACCCGTCGACGCCGGCCGACATCGTGCCGCCCTGGTATCTGCTGCCCTGGTACGCCGTGCTGCGCGCACCGTCGGACAAGCTCCTCGGCGTCGGGCTGGCGCTGGCGGCCGTCCTGCTGCCGATGGCGGCGCCGTGGATGCGGGCGGAGCGCTTCCGGTCCGGTGCGGCCGGGGTCGCCTGGCCTCTGCTGTGTATGCTCCTGCTCGCGGACTTCGTCGGGCTGGGCTGGCTCGGCGCGCAGAGCGCCGACGGCGGCGTCGTGCCGCTGTCCCGGCTGCTCGTCGCCCTGTGGTTCGCGTTCTTCCTGCTGGCGGCGCCGGCCGTACGCCGTATCGGCCGCCGGGACGCGACGCGGGACTGAGCGCAGCTCTGCCGATCCGAGCGATGTTCCACGTGGAACATCGCGAGAACCCGCGGTCAGCCGTCCGCTTCCACCACCAGGCTGCCCACGTCCACGCCCGCCGCGCTCAGCGCCGCCGCCAGGCCCGGCGGCGCGTCGCCGTACGCGCGGCCGCCGTCGCCCACCAGCAGCGCCACGTCCAGCGTGCCGGCTGCGTTGCGCACCAGCCGCGCGCCCGTGGCGGGCCAGGCGCGATCGCCGAAGCGCACGCGCACCTCCTTGTGCCCGCGCCCGTTCTCGCGCGTCCACAGGTCCGCCAGCACCTGTGCGAAGGCACTCGCGTCGACGTGCGGCGGCGGGGGCTGGACGGCCGCCGCCTGGGCGGCCGCGGCACCCGCGCCCTGCCCGCCCCAGCCGGCGAGCGCCTCGGCGCCGTCCTGCTTGGAACGGAGCTTGGTCTCCTCCTGCTGCCGGCCGGCGGCACCCGCCTGGGCGGGGAGCTGCCCCGCCTCGCGGCCCTCGCGACCGGCGGCGAGTTGCGCGCCCTTCTTCGCCTGGGCGAACTCGCCCTTGGCGTCGCCCTTCGTTCCTTGCGCGGGCGGCTGGCCCATGCGGCCGCGCGCGGCGTCCAGCGCCTCCTTCATCGCACGCGCCGCGTCGGGGTCGGTGCGCGCCGCCACCTGGGGCGGCTGGCGGTCGTAGGAGGGCTGCTGCGCGGGGGGCGCGCGGTCCGGCGCGCGTGCGGGGGGCTGGGGAGCGCGCGAGGCGCCGTTCACCGATGTCATTTCCGTCTCCCGTCCTCGAAATCCGCCTGGGCGCGTTCCTCCGCCCGACGACGCGCGCGGCGCACCAGGGCCGCCGCCCGCTCCTCCACGCCCGCCTGCCGCGCGCGCGCCAGGATGGCCGCGCGGCGGTGTTCGGCCTCCTCGCCCAGGCGGCGGCGCTCCTCGGCTTCCGCCTCCTCGGCCGCCTGGACCGCGACCGAGCGGCGGAAGCGCGCCTGGTCAAGCACCGCCAGCAGCCGCTCGGCCTCCGACAGGTCGCCGCCCAGCCGGTCTTGTGCGGCACGGTGCGCGGCGTCGGCCTCCGCGGTGGCGGCGTCGGCATCCGCGCGCAACCGCTCGGCCGCGCGCGCCGCGTCGCGCGCCTCGGCCAGCCGGCGCTGCGCCGCCTCCATCCGCACGCGCCTGAGCCGCACCAGCATCGCCGCTTGCGCGCGCGCCTCGGCGGCGGCGCTCACCCCGCCACCCCGCGCAACAGCATCAGCGAGGTCGCGAACGCCTCCGGTCGGTCGGCCTCCTGGCGAAGCAGCGAGTCGATCTCGGGCTTGGCGGCGATGGCGCGGTCGGCCAGCGGGTCGGCGCCCTGCTTGTACTCGCCCACCTGGACCAGGAACTCGATGTCCGCGTGCTTGGCCAGAAGTGCCCGCACCTTGGCGGCGGCCGCCTTGTGTGCGGGGTCGGCCAGCCGCGGGAACAGGCGGCTGAGCGACTGGAGCACGTCGATGGCCGGATAGTGGCCGGCCGCCCCCAGCTTGCGCGACAGGATGACGTGGCCGTCCAGGATGGACCGCACCTCCTCCGCCACGGGATCGGACTCGTCCTCGTCCTCCACCAGCACCGTGTAGACGCCCGTGATCGAGCCGCGCCCGTCGTTGCCAGCGCGCTCGAACAGGCGGGGCAGCTCGGCGAAGATGGAGGGGGGGAAGCCGCGCCGGACCGCCGGCTCGCCCGCCGCCAACCCGATCTCGCGCAGCGCGCGGGCGAAGCGCGTCACCGAATCCATCAGCAGCAGCACGCTTCGGCCCTGCTCGCGGAACCCTTCCGCGATGGCGGTGGCGTGGTGGGCGGCGCGCACCCGCTCCATCGCCGCGCGGTCGGAGGTGGCACACACCACCACGGATCGCGCCAGCCCGTCCTGCCCCAGACTGTCCTCGATGAACTCGCGCACCTCGCGGCCCCGTTCGCCGATCAGCGCGATGACGATCACGTCGGCCTGGGCGAAGCGCGCCATCATGCCCAGCAGCGTCGACTTGCCGCCGCCCGCGGCCGCGAACACGCCCACGCGCTGCCCCACGCCCAGCGTCAGCAGCGAATCGACCGCGCGAACGCCTGTGGGCAGCGGCGCCTCGATCAGCGCGCGGTCCATCGGGCCGGGGGCGGGCGCGTGGAGCGGGCGGCGCGGCAGGTCGGCGGGCAGGTCGCCCAGCCCGTCGATGGGCCGCCCGCGCCCGTCCAGCACGCGGCCGAGCAGCGCGTCGCCGAAGGGCACGCGATCCTCGCCGCCGCGCACGATCACCTCCGCGTCGGCGGAGAGCCCGCGCACGTCGCCCAGCGGCGTCAGGATGGTGGCCTGGCCCGCCATGCCCACCACCTCGACGGGCACGACCAGGCCGGTGGAGGGCTCCACCACCTCGCAACTGTCGCCGATGCGCGCGGCGATGCCCGTCACCTTGATGGTGGTACCCAGAATCTCGGACACGCGGCCGCGTCGCTCGACGGTGCTGGCGCGCGCCAGCCCTTCGAGCAGGCGATCGACGGTATCCGTCACCGGGCGGTCCAGGCGCGTTCGACGGCGCTCAGCTGCGTCTCCAGCCCGGCGTGGGTGCGGCCCAGCGCCGTCTCCAGCACGCAGTCGTCGGCCTCAAGCGTCGCGTCGCCCTCCACCATCAGCCCCGGCCGGTCCGCCAGCCGGGCGCGCACCGCGTCGGCCGCGGCGGGCGCCACGCGCACGGTGGCGGGCTGATCGGCGGTCAGGCCGGCGGCCGCACGTTCGGCCAGCCCGGCCACCAGCGCGCCGTCGGGTAGTTCGCCCGCGATGCGGCGCACCACCTCCACCGCCAGCCGCGCCACGTCACGCGACCGCGCCTGCTCGCGCTCCGCGGCCTGCGCGCCTAGCCGGGCCAGCGCTTCCGTGGTGTGCGCCTTCGCCTCGGCCAGTCCCTGTGCCAGGCCCTGCTCGGCGGCGGCCGCGCGGGCGGCGTCGCGCGCGGCGGCGATGTCGTGCTCGGCCACCTCGCGCAAGCGGCCGGCGGCCACCAGCAGCCCTGCCGCGTCGCGCACCCGCTCGGCTTCGGCGGCGGGCACCAGCGGGTCGTCGGTCGCGACCGAGCGCAGCCGGTCGGCATGGAGGAGGACGAAGCTCATGCCGGCGTTCCTGCCACGCCGCGGCGCAGCCGGTCCAGCGCCCGTGCCGCGGCACCGGGCACCGCGCCCGCCGGCGGCTCGCCCGCTGGGAGCAGGCCGCGCAGCGCGGGCGGCAGATCGGCGCGGAGCACCGCCAGCCCGCGCACCTCGAGTTCGTCGGGCCGCAGCCGGACGGGGGCGGACGGGCCGTCCGCCCCCTCCCCCAGCGATACCGCCCAGTCCAGCAGATCCTCACCCGCGACCTTCGCCAGCGCGCCCAGCCACGCGCCGTCGATGGACTGCGCCAGCGCCGGCGCGATCGAGGCGAGCGCCGCCGCGTGCGCCAGCCGCCGCCGCTCGGCCGCCGGCCAGCCCAACCAGTCGGGCGCGTCGAGCAGCGCGTCGAAACGCGTGGGCGGCGCGTCGGCGTTCGCCGCGCCCAGCCCGGCCCCGCGCCGCTCGGCCGCCGAGCCCCTGGCGGCCGCCAGCGCGCGCCCGGACGCGGCCAGCGCCGCGCGCTGCCGCGCCGCGCTCACGCCTGGGCCCCGCCGCAGCGCGTGCCGCCCGAGCGGAACGCAACGGCCCCGCCCGGTCCGGACGGGGGGCGACGGGTGGCGTCCATGATCCCTCGTCCACCCGGCACCGCCGGTTCGCGCGTGCCGTGTCGTCGGTCCCGAACCGGCCAATCCCGTGCCGCCCGCCATCCGTCCGCGTCGGACCGTGTCGGGATGCGGTTGCGCCGGGTGGCTTCGGCCCCGACCCATCCGTACGGGGGGCGGTCCGCGGGGTGGGCGGGCGGGCGGGCGGCTCCCGCTGAATTTCGATCCATCAACGCGGACGAGGCCCCGGTCCGCTTCTCCTCTCGGGTGCCCGGACACGACATGCCGTGGGGGCGCCGGCCGGCATCGTCCCGGCCCAGCTTCGCTGAAGCGGCCGTTCGAACGGTTCGCCGCCGGGCAGGACCACCGCCGCGGCCGGGCATTCGATCGGGTGCGAGGCACGGGGCGGGCGTGACGTCGAACCGTCGCGACCGCGTGGGCCACGCCGCGCCTGGCCGAGACCATCCTGCGATGAAGCAGCCGCCCGGAGAATGATGGCTCGATCCGATGATGAACCGCGCCGGCCGCCTCATCCGCGCCGGACCGTCGCCCGCCGATGCAGGCCGTCCCACGACTCCCGGTCCTTCCGGCAGACGCCGGCCACGACGCATCCGGCCCGCCGACCCGAACGAGGCTTGGTGCGTCGATCCCGTCCGCATCGACCGCATAGACCGACCGATGCACGGCGGCCCCGCTGTCGCAGGCCGGCCGCGAAGGGGGATCACGGCTCCGCGCCGCCGTCGGCGGACCCCGTCACCACCACCGCGCGCGAGCGGCCGGCGGCGCGGCGCTGTTGCCAGCGGCGCAGGCGCGGGTAGCCCAGGAAGGCGGCCACCGCGAGCAGCACCAGCGGGATCAGCGCGAGGAGGCCGGAGAGCGGGCTGCTCCCGCTCGACACGCGCGCCACGGGCAGCGGCTGGGCCGGAAAGGTCGCCACCGATACGTTCTCGTACTTCAACCCCTCGACGGAGTTGACGATCACCGACTTCACCTTGCCCACCTGGGCGTCGATGTTGGTGCCGGGACGATACTTGATGAAGACGGACGCAGAGGCGGGCTGGGGATTCTGCGCCAGCGGCTGGTTCTCGGGGAGAACCAAGTGGACACGCGCCTGCACCACGCCGTCGATCTCGGACACAGTGTGCGACAGTTCCTGGCTCATGCCGTAGGTGAGCCGCGCCCGCTCCTCGGTAGGCGAGGAGACGAAGCCCTCCTTCTTGAACACGGTTCCCAGGCTGGCGAACTCCTCGCGCGGATAGCCCTGGGCGTGCAGCACCTCCACCGCGCGGCCGAAATCGCCCTTGGCGGTGGACAGCGTCCAGCCGGCGTCGGCGCCAGCGCTGGCCTTGTCGGCCTCGATCCCGGCGCTCTGGAGCACCGCGATCATCTCGTTGGCCTGGGTTTCGCTCAGCTTGGAATAGAGTTCGGCACGCCCGCAGGCGGCGAGCATCAGGAACAACCCCACTGCCGCCGCCCGGCAGAGCTTACGCGAATGATATCCGGCCCGGTCCGGGCTCCCCCTCAGGGCCGGCACCATCAGGACTGCTGCTTGAACAGCTGCTGGATGCCGTCCGACGTGCGGTTGGCGATGTTGGACGTCAGCTGGCAGTGGAACATGAACTCGTGGCACTTCATGGTCAGGTTGACCACCTCGCCCGGCGTCATCTGGTTGCCGCTGAGTTCGGCCGCCTTGGCATAGTCGCCCACGCCCTTGGCCTCGCCGTTCACCTTCTCCAGCTGAGCGAACATGGACTTCATGGCTGGCCCCAGCGCGTCGGGCGCCGCCGGACCCTGGGCCGCGCCGAGCGCGCCCTGGAAGCCCGTGACGTCGGCCGTGTTGAAGGTTGGCATGGCCCCGCCCATGCCGCCGGCGATCTCGCCGGAAGGCATGGCTGCGCCGGACGCGGCGGGGGACGCCGCCGCGGCGGCGATCGCTTCGATGGACATGGATAGTCCCCCTGTCTGTCAGCTCAACCCTTGCGGGCCATGGTCTCCAGCGCCTTGCCCACGCTGTCGATCGAGGTCGACGAGCTGTTGGCCAGGAAGCTCATGCGCATCGATTCGGCGGTGAGCTTGGTGATCTGGGACGGGCTGTCGGTGCCCGCGCCGATGCCGTTCGACATGGTCTCGATGGTGCTAGCCTGCTGGTCTAGCGTCTGGCCCCAGGCCTGCGACAGCGCCTCGAACCACTGGCCCGAGCCCTTGCCGCTGGGGCGGCTGTTATTGAGCGGTGCGGTGGCCATCATGCCCAAGCCGCTGTTGATCCCGTTGGTCATGCAAGAATACTCCTCAAGACTTCTCGATCTCAACCCCTTTGTTGAACGCTTAAAACGCCACCCTGATCCTGCGTCCGTTTTTTTCTATATACACGTTGTTGCCCTCGATGCCAACCAGACGGTGGCCGCTGGGCATGACGGCGCCCGGGAAGTAGCGCGCGCCGTCCACCGTCTGAATGTATCCGGGGTCGCCCGCCACCAGCGTGGAGACCTTGCGCGTCAGGTCGGAGAGCGCCTTGACCGGCACGTCGTCGGGGCCGGGCAGGTCGTCGCGGATGGTGAGCGAGGAAATCTGGCGCACGTCGGTGCGCACCGCCTGGACCAGGCCCGCGCGCGCGTCCTCGGCCAGCGTCGAGGTCCGCAATTCGACCGCGGTGCGCGTCACGGCGCGCGCGCTGGCGCGAAGGCCCCGGCCGCGCGCCACGTCGGCGGCCGCCTGGGCCAGCTCGCCGCTGGTCTGCACGTCCACCGTGCCGTCCACGTCCTGGTCGCGCAGCACCTCCTGCGTGCGCACGCGCTGCCCCTCCGACGCGACCACGCCCGTCACCGCCACGCCGTCGCCCGACGGCTGGCGCGCGACGGAGAGGCCGCGGATGCCCGCCGCCTCCAGCGCGCGCGCCACGCGCTGGGGCGCGTCGGGGCGAAGGCCCAGCGCGTCCACCACGGGAAAGAACGCCGCCGCGCCGACGGCCAGCAGCACCAGCCCGGCGATCACGAACGCGGACACGCGCGTCGCGCGCTTGCCGGCCAGCGCGCCGGCGCGGCCCTTCACCTCCGTCAGCACGGCCGCCGCCTGGGCACGCGCGTCGGGCGGCCCCTCGGGCTCGACGGGGACGGGCGCCATCAGGTCGCCGGCCTCGGCCCAGCGGGGACTGTCGGGATCGCCCCAGGCCAGCGACACGCCGCCGATGGCGAAGGGGACGAACGGCGGCAGGATGGCGGTGGTGCCCGCCGCCACCGTCTGGCCCAGCAGCGTCGCCTCGCCGCTGAGCACGGACAGGCGCGCTTGCCCGCCCTCGGCCAGCGTCAGGTCCACCGCGATGCCGCGCGTGCGCTCGTCGCGGATCACCACGTCCTGCCAATATTGGTGGCCGACGGAGACGGTGCCGGCGGCCGGAAGCGGCTTGGCGGTGCCCGCCAGCCGGCCGCTCAGGACCTTGAGGACGGGCTCGCTCACCGGCGCGGCACCGCCTGGATCGTCTGCATCGGCGCCGGGGCCGAGGTGGGCGCCGCCACCGGCCCGCCGGCCGGCAGCGGCGCGGCCGCCGCGGCCGAGCGGGTGAGCGACACCAGCCTGGGCGTGATCAGGAACAGCCGTTCCGTATGCGCCTGCTGCCGCTGACGGTACTTGAACAGCTCGCCCAAGAGCGGGATGTCGCCGAGCAGCGGCACCTTGGTGATGTTGTTGATGTCCGAATCCGCGGTCAGCCCGCCCAGCAGCAGGCTCTCGCCGTCCACCACCATCGCCTGGGTCGATACGGACGAGCGCTCGACCACGGGGATGTCGTCCACGTCCAGCGTGCCGTTCAGCGCGCCGTCCTCGATGTTGACCGACATGCGAATGCGCGTCTGGTCGCGGTCGCGGAACACGTGCGGGTTGACGCGCAGCACCGTGCCCGCCGTCACGTTGAACAGGTCCACCTGCAGCCGGCCGCCCACGCGCACGTAGAAGGTCTGGGTGCGGTCGAACACCGCCTCGCTGTTGGCCAGCGTGACGATCTGGGGCCGCTGCACGATGCGCGCGGCACCCCGGTTCTCCAGCGCGGTGATGCGCGCCAGGAACTGCCGGCCCGACCCGATGATGGTGGAGATAGTGCCGCCCGCCGCCGACGGCGTGATCGCGTCGACGTTCCCGCGCCTGGAGAGCGCCGGGTTGCGCGACAGGCGCGCGTCGAAGTCCGACGTGGGATCGCCGTTGCCGAACAGCGCGCCGAAGCCGCCGGTCGTCAGCCGCCAGTTGATGCCCAGGCGACGCAGCTTGTCCGTGTTGATGTCGATGATGGTGGCTTCCACCTCCACCACCTGCGGCTCCACGTCGAGCGCGCGGATCAGCCCCTCGTACGCGGCCATCCGCTCGGGCACGTCGCGCACGATCAGGGCGTTGAGCATCGGGCTGGGCTCGATGCGCACCACGTCCTGCGTCAGCGGCGCCATCAGCCCCGCGCCGCCCCCACCGCCGCCGCCGGCCGCGGCGCCGCCCGTGCCCAGCACGTCCACGCCGCCCAGCACGTCGCCCGAGCCGGTGGACGGCAGGCTGAGGATCGGCGTCTGGGACGCGTCGGCCGAAACCGCGCCCAGGCCAAGACCGCCTACGCGGTTCGCGCTCTGGCGCACGGGGCGCGCACCGAACTGCACGGGCGTGCCGGCACTTCCGCCGGGGCGCTGGTCGAGCACTAGGTTCTGGATGATCGAGGCGAGGCCCGGCACGCGCGACTCGCGCCCGCCGGCGTTGACGACGGTATCCTCGGCGCGTGCGTAGCGCAGGTAGAAGACGCGGAATTCCAGCGGCTGGGGCGGGGGCGGCGCGAAGGACGCCCCCCCGAACCCACCGCCGCCGCCGCCCCCGCCGCCCGACGCCGTCGTGCCGCCGTCGCCGCCGCGGGCGAGCGCGCCCACCTGCTCGATGAAGCGGGGAACGCCGCTGGCGACCAGGCTGCCGTCGGCCGCCACGCGCAGGCGGTTGCGCCCGCCCGTCAGCTTCTGGGCCGCCGCCTGCCGCACCGCGCGGTCGGCGCCGCTACGTCCGACCGCGAACGTCTGCACCGACACGTCGTTGGCCGCGTAGACGTAATAGGCCGCCCCGTCGTCGTAGCCGACGAGGTTGAAGGCGCGCGCCACGTCGTTGTAGATCTTGAGCGCGGAGCCGCGGAACACGCCGCTGACCGTGCCCGTCAGCGAGGGGGAGACCACCACCGGCCGCCCGGCCCTGCCGAACAGGTCGCGCAGGAACGCGCCGATGGGCTGGTCGCGCGCGGTGACGGTGAGGTCGCCGGGCGCGGGACGCGCCGCGGGCGGCGTGCCCGCCACGCCCGTCGCCGCCGGCACCGCCTGGCTCACCTGCGCCAGCACCTGGGTCGCGGGCGCGCCCGCCGTGACGGCGGCCGCTCCCACCAGACTGACGAACCCGCCCGCGCACGTCGTCGCGGCCGCCCACCCCCGGCTCGTTTCCCTCATCAACCCTCCTGTTCGATCCGGGCCGTCGCTGGCTGCGGACCGCCGATGGCGGCCCGCGGCATCGAGATCTGCCCCACGATCTCGGTACGCACGCCCGGTGACATTTCGTTAAACGCCAGCACGGGCAAGTCGAATAAATCCGGCTCGATCAGCTTGCGAAGCGCGCGCCGCACCTCGAACGCCGTCACCAGCGCGTCGGCGCGCCCCGCCGCCGCCGCCGCGCCGATGGCCTCCACCAGGTCGCGCGCGGCCTCGGGCTGCATCGCCACGCGCTCGGCGCCGTCGACGCTGCGGATCGACTCGCGGATCAGCTTCTCCAGCTCGGGCGTCACCACCAGCGCTCGGATGCCGCCGTCGCGCGACACCGCGTCGAGGAGATAGTGCTTCAGCGCCACGCGCGTGGCGTCTGCGATGCGGCCCACGTCGCGCTCCTGCCCCGCGGCCTCGGTCAGCCCCTCCAGCACGTCGCGCATGTTGCGCAGCGGCACTTCCTCCTCGGCCAGCCGGCGCATCACGTCCGCCAGCCTGGCGGCGGGAACGGCGCGCACCGCTTCCTTCACCACTTCCGGATAGGCTTCGCCCACGCGGTTGAGCAGCGCCACCACCTCCTGCACGCCAAGGAAGCGCGCCAGGTTGCGACGGATCAGCGCCTCCACGCCCGCCGTGACGCGCTCCGGCCCGCCGCCCTCGCCCACCCCCACGGGCAGCTCGAAGGCGAGCAGCTGCCACGCCGCCGGCCCGTCGGGCGCCACAAAGTGGATCGCCAGCTTGGGCAGCGGCACGCCGCTGCGATACTGGAGCCGGTCGAGCATCGCGACCAGCGAGCGCGTCAGCTCCGCCTCGTCGTCCGCCGACGGGCGGGGCCCGCTCAGCTGCAGCAGCAGCGGCACCACGGGCTTGGGCGCCGCGGGCTCGGCCAGCAGGGTCGCCGGCCGCTCCGGCTCCTGCCCGCGCGCCACCAGCCGGCGCACCGGCCCCGCGCGCTGGAGGATATGGGGCCGGAGCCGGGGGTGCGACAGCGCGCCCGCGAAGGTGGAGCCGAAGCCCAGCAGCACGAACACCAGCGACGGGAAGCCCGGCACCAGCGCCAGCAGGAAGGCGGTGGCCCCCACGAACAGCAGCACGCGCGGGTTGCCCGACAGCTGGCGGTGGATCGTCTGGCCGAGGTTGACGTCCGTCTCCTCGTCGGCCGAGCGCGTGACCATCAGGCCCGCCGCCATGGCGCCCAAGAGCGCCGGGATCTGGGCCACCAGCCCCTCGCCGATGGTGAGGATGGAGTAGGTCTGGGTCGCTGTGCCCAGCTCCATCCCCTTCTGCATCACGCCCACCGCCAGGCCGCCGATCAGGTTGACGACCACGATCACGATGGAGGCGATGGCGTCGCCCTTCACGAACTTCATCGCGCCGTCGAGGCTGCCGTGGAGCTTACTCTCCAGCTCCAGCACGCGCCGCTTGCGCCGCGCCTCGTCCTTGTCGAGCAGGCCGGAGCGCAGGTCGCTGTCGATGGAAAGCTGCTTGCCGGGCATCGAATCCAGGCTGAACCGCGCGGCCACCTCCGCCACGCGCTCGGCGCCCTTGGCGATCACGATGAACTGCACCACCGTGATGATGAGGAAAACCACCAGCCCGACCACGATGTTGCCGCCCGCCACCATGGTGCCGAACGTCTGGATGATGTGGCCGCCGTGCGCCTCCGTCAGGATCATGCGCGTGGTCGCGATGGAGAGCGCCAGTCGGAACAGCGTGGACACCAGCAGCACCGACGGGAAGGCGGAGAAGTCGAGCGGCCCCTTGATATAGAGCGTGGTGAGCAGCAGCAGCACGCCGAAGGTGATGTTGACCGCCACCAGCATGTCGACGAGCAGCGTCGGCAGCGGCAGGATCATGAGGGCCACGATGGCGATCACGCCGCCCGCCAGCCCCAGGTCGGCGAAGCGCGACGCGATCCCCGTGCGGGGCGCCTGGTCGCTCGATTGCAGGTAGCGCTCGACGCTCATGCGGCCCGCCTCCCCCCTAGCGCCGGCGGGCGGCGGCGCCGCCCATCACGCGGCGGACGTATCCCTGCGTCTCGCGGTAGCGCGGCACGCGGCGCCCGGCCTTCTCCACCGCGCCGGGGCCGGCGTTATAGGCGGCGACCACCAGCGGCACGTCGTTGCCGAACTGCTTCTGGAGGCGTTTCAGATAGGCGGCACCCGTGCTGACGGCCAGCACGGGATTGGTCAGCATCTGGCGCGGTTCCGCCACGCCCATCGAGCGCGCGGTGGCGGGCATCACCTGCATCAGTCCCAGCGCCCCCTTGTTCGACACGGCGCCCGGCCGGCCGGCGGATTCCGCGCGCATCATGGACGCCAGCAGCCGCGGGTTGATGCGGTAGCGGTGCGCGATGGCCGTGACCAGCGCGGGCGTGGGGGCACCGCCGCCCTGCGCCTCCACCGCGCGCACGGCGGCGGCCACGCGGCGCGCGCCGGGCATGGAGACGGACACGGTCTCGCGCGTCGCCACCTCCACGGGGACGAAGGGGGCGGGCGACGGTGCGGGGGACGAGGTGGCGGACGGGACGGCGGGCGCCGCGTCGCCGCACACGCGCGCGGCCTCCACGAAACGCGCGCCCACGGCGCCGCCGCACGCGCCCGCGCGGGCGGGGCCGGCGGCCCCGGCGATCATCGTCAGGGCGGTCAGGCCGGTGGCCACCCCAGGCAAAATATTCATTTCGCTCCCTTTCTTGTCCAGCGCCTCCGCCTCCGAACCTGTGGCCCGGGCAAAGAAGCCGGCATGAACAGTTGAACGAGCGGGGAAGCGAACGGCCCCCCACGCAATCGTAATTATATAGGTGGACGTGTCCGAAGTCACCCCGGGCTGTGGATATCCATTCCTTAACTATGGTTTACGCTGGCGTGATCGACGTCGATAAGGCTAAGGACGCCGATATCCGTGCCACGCCCGCGACGGCAATATTTCCGTTTCGGACCAGACAGGAGCCGTGACCTTGGCCGGCAAGAACGACGGCGGCGACAAGACCGAGCATCCCACACCCAAGCGGCTGGCGGACGCGCGCAAGAAGGGTGACGTGCCCAAGTCCAAGGACGTGACCGCGACCGTGGTCCTGTTCGTGTGGCTGATCGTGCTGATGTTCGGCGCGGGCTATGCGGGGCGCGAGATCATCGGGCTGTTCGACGGCGGCTTCGACCTGATCGGGCGGCGCGACATGCCCTTCGCGGTGGCGGTGCGCGAGATGGGGCGCGCGGCGATCACGGCCGGGCTCGGCATCACGGCGGTCGCCCTGATCCCCGCCGCGGTGACGGGCGTGGTGGTGGAGTTCCTTCAGACGGGCGGCATCGTCACGGCCGAGAAGCTGAAGCCCGGGCTGGACAAGATGAACCCGGTCGAGGGCATCAAGAAGATGTTCAGCCTCGACAACCTGATCGAGCTGCTGAAGACGCTGGCCAAGGCGCTGCTGATCGCGGGCGTGCTGTGGGTGGTGCTGCGCGGCTCGCTGCCCGCCATCATTCAGGAGGTCGGCCCCAACCTGGTCCCCGTGGGCCAGACGGACGGCGCGCCCGCGGCCGCCGCCGTGCTGAGCTTCACCGAGGGGCTGGTGCGCAGCGCGCTGCTCTGGACGTTCGGCGTGTTCCTGCTGGTCGCCGTGCTGGACATGGCGTGGACTAGGCACAGCTGGATCAAGAAGCTGCGCATGTCGATGCGCGACATCCGCCAGGAGCACAAGGACAACGAGGGCGACCCCCTCATCAAGAACAACCGGCGTCAGATGCATCGCGAATGGGCCGAGCAGAACGCGGTGGGCGCCGCGCGTACGGCGGGCGTGCTGGTGGTGAACCCCACGCACATCGCCATCGCGCTGCAGTACGACGCCGAGACCTGCCCCGTGCCCGTCATGGCCGCCAAGGGGGAAGGGCCGCTGGCCAAGGCGATGCGCGAGGCGGCGGAGGCGGAGGGCGTGCCCATCATCCGTCACGTTCCCGTCGCGCGCGGCCTGTACGAGAACGGGACGGTGGACGACGTGATCCCGCGCGATATGTTCGACGCCATCGCCCAGATCATCCTGTGGGCGCAGAAGGTACGCGACGGCCATTCCGAGCCCGTCGACCTTTCCGAAGGGGGCAGCGGCGGGTCGATGGGGGCGAACTGATGGACTCCACGCTGGGAACCGCGCTCTCCGGCCTGTTCGGCACGGTGGTGGCGCTCGGCATCGTGCTGGGGCTGGCCTATGGCAGCCTGCGCCTGCTGCGCCGGTGGCAGGACGGGAACATGGGCCGCGCCGGCGGCGCGGACGGCGGGCCGACCCGGACGCTCCGCTTCGTACGCGCGCTGCCGCTGGGCCAGCGCGAGCGGCTGGTGCTGGTGGAGGTGGAGGGCGAGCTGATGCTGGTGGGCGTGTCGGCGGGCGGCATCGGGCTGCTCAAGAGCTGGGGTGCCGGCTCGGCCGCGTCGGCCGGCGCGGCCCCGGCCGCGCTCGACGACGGCGCGGAAGGGCGCGCGTGACCCTGATCCCCTATTCCGCCCCCGCCAGCACCGGCCTGCCCGCGGCGGCGCCCGAGCGCGAGGGGCTGGCCTCCGCGCTGATCGGGGCGCTCAACCGGCGCACCGCGGGCGAGCCCCCGCATGCCCTGGCGCTGACCGCGGCGGTGCCGGGCGACGAGGTGGCGCGGCCGGGCGCGTGGATCGCGTTCGCGGACGGCAATGAAGCGGACGCGCCCGTGCTGCATCTGGCGCCGATCCTGGCGGACGGGCGCGTGCCCATGCTGACCGACGCGGCCGGGCGGCCCGACGCGGCGCTGGCCGCGACGGCATTGGGCGCGGTGGAGCCGCTGGTGGCCGCGCTCGAGCTGGTGCTGGGCCGCGCGCTGCGCCCGACCGAGGCGGTGGCGGCCGTGCCGGGCGACCCGGTGCTGCTGTTGCTGGACGCCGCCGCCGCGGGGCGCCGGGCGCACCGCCTGCTCCTGGCGCTGCCGCCGGGCACGGCGCCGGCCGCGGCCGGCGCGCTGCCGCTGGACCGCTCGCACCTGCCCGACGTCGGCCCGGCCTGGACGGCGCGGATCGCGGGGCCGGCGGTGGCGGCGGCACGCGCGGCGGCGATCGCGCGCGGCGACCTGCTGCTGCTCGGAACCGGACGGCCGCTGGTGCGATTCGCGGCTCCAGGCCGCAAGGGGACGCTGACCGGGCGGCTGGACGTCGAAGGGGGACTGATCATGGTGGACGGGGAACTGGACGCGAGCAGCGGGCCGGACGCGCCGGCATCCGCGGACGCAGGCGCGCCCCTGCCCGACCCCGCCGCCCATTCGGTGCGCTTCACCGTCGAGATCGAGGGCGGCGACCTGTCGTTCGAGCGGCTTGCGACGCTGGGGGCGGGCAGCGTGGTGCCCGTGGCCGACGCGGGCGGCGGGCGGCTGCCCGTGCGGCTGCTGGCGGGCGGGCGCGCGATGGCGTCGGGCGACCTAGTGGCGGTGGGCGAGGGGTACGGGGTGCTGGTGACGTCGGTGTCGGGCGGCATGGCGCCCGACACCGACGTCACCGCGGCCGGCGCGTCGCAGGACGATGCGTTCGACGTCACGGCGCTCGACGGGGTTCCGGACGCCCCCTTCCCCGCCCCCGCACCCGCACCCATCGGCGCCTGAGCCGTGGATCTCTCCGCCTTCACGCCGGGCTCGGCATTGGTGGTGGTGGTGGCGCTGGCCATCGCCCCCTTCTTCGCGGTGATGGTTACGTCCTTCACCAAGATCGTGGTGACGCTCAGCCTGCTTCGCAACGCGCTGGGTCTGCAACAGGTGCCGCCCAACATCGTGCTGAACGGGCTGGCGCTCGTCCTCACCCTCTACGTCATGTACCCGGTCGGCCAGCAGATGGGCGACGCGGTGGCCCAGCGCCGCGCGGCGACGGGCGAGATGCTGGAATCGACCGAGACCGTCTCCACCGCGCTCGACGCGGGGAAGGAGCCGCTGCGCGACTTCCTCATCAAGCATTCCGACCCGCAGGAGCGCAGCTTCTTTCTCAAGACCGCGCAGCGCGTGGGCGACCCGAACCGGGTGCAGGAGATGTCGGACCGCGACTTCATCGTGGTGGTGCCCGCCTTCGTGGTAAAGGAGCTGAGCCTGGCGTTCCAGATCGGCTTCCTGATCTTCCTGCCCTTTCTCATCATCGACTTGGTGATATCGAACATCCTGCTGGCGATGGGCATGATGATGCTGTCGCCCACCACCATATCGCTGCCGTTCAAGCTGTTGTTGTTCGTGCTGGTGAACGGCTGGGTGAAGCTCGCGCACGGATTGGTGCTGAGCTATGTCTAGCGGGGGGCAGGCCGCATGAACGGCGATTTCGTCAGCCTGACCAACGACGCCTTGTGGCTGGTGCTGATCCTGTCGGCGCCGCCGATCATCGTGGCCTCGGTCGCGGGGCTGCTGGTGGCGGTGATCCAGGCGGCGACGCAGATCCAGGAGCAGACGCTGCAGTACACGGTGAAGTTCTTCGCCATCGTCATCACGCTGTTCGTCACCTCCTCGCTGCTCGCCGCCTCGCTCTACCGCTTCGGGGACCGGGTGTTCACCGAGTTCCCCGCCATGATCCGCCGCTGATGCTTTATCCGCTGACGCGGATGGCGGCACCGCCCGCAGACGACGCGTGAACGGCTGGGCGGACCAGCTGCTGCTGCTCGGCGTCTCCACCGCGCGCATCGCGGTGGCGTTCCTGCTGCTGCCCGTCTTCTCGACCGACACCATCCCGGCCATGGTCCGCAACTCGATCCTGGTGTCGCTGGGGCTGGTATCGCTGATCCTGCAACCGGCCATCGACACCAGCCTGATCGCGCCCATCCAGTGGGTCGGCATCTTCGCGAAAGAGGTGTTCGTCGGGCTGGTGATCGGCTTCTTCTTCGGCTCCGTCCTGTGGGCGCTGGAGGCGGCGGGTCAGATCATCGACACCAAGGTGGGCGCCACGCTGGCGCAGATCGTGGACCCGCTTTCGGGGCATCAGACCTCGCTCAACGGCGCGCTGCTTGGCCGCTTGGCGGGCATCGTGTTCATCTTCTCCGGCGGCCTGTCGCTCCTCGTCCAGCTGGTGATGGAGAGCTACGCGCTGTGGCCCGTGGCGTCGCCCATGCCCCGGCTCGACCCGCGCGGGCTGGGGCTGTTCGAGGCGGAGTTCGGGCGGCTGATGCTGCTCGCCACCGTGTTCTCGGCGCCCGTGCTGACCGTGCTGTTCCTGATCGACCTGGCGCTGGGCCTGATGAACCGCTTCGCCCAGCAGCTCAACGTCTTCACCCTGTCGCTCTCGCTCAAGAGCTACGCGGCCACCGCCGTGCTGCTCCTCCTCACCGGCTCGTTCGCGGAGGCGGTCGCGCGCGACATCCGCAGCCGGCCCGACATCATCGTGGGGCTGCTGCGCACGCTGGGGGCGACGGGGGGCGCGGCCGCGGGGGGCGGCGGGTGAGCGAGGCTGCCCCGTACCAGCAAGCGCCTGCTCCGCTGCTGACGGAGGACGCGCGGCTGGCCGCCATCGCCGAGCTGCTGCGGCGCGCCGACGCCACGGCGACCGCCCAGCCCGCGCCCGCGCCCGTCACGCTGGGCGAGCACATGGTGGAGGCCGCGCGGGTCCCCAGGCGCCACCGCGAGGCGCTGCTCCGTCTGACGCCGACCGAGATCACCTGCGTCCGCTTCCTGGGGTGGGGCCGGTCCAACACCGACATCGCCACGCTGATGCTGATGGCGGAGAACACGGTGCGCGTTCACCTGTCCAACGTGGCGCGCAAGCTGGAACTGGACGGGATGCGAGAGCTGGCGGCGCTCGCGGGGATGCTGTTCTACCCGGACGAATGAGGACGGTCGGACGCCGGCCCCACCTCGGACGGGGGCGGTGCGGCCTAGTCGTTCACCCTCAGCCGGCTCCATCCCTTCAGGTTCACCGTCAGCTGCGCGGTCAGCGCGTGGTCCATCTGCGCGCGTCTGCCGCGCGGCGGGCGGAACTGGTTCAGGTAGCCGATGTCCAGCACCGAGTTCCCGCCGATGGGCAGCGCGGCGCCGACGATGTTGCGCATCCGGTCGTAGCCGCGGCGCTGGCCCCAGGCGGTGGTGTTGGGCAGCCAGAAGCTCTCGTGGCTGACGAACAGGCCCAGCTTGCCGCCCAGCGGATGGTTGTACCGCAGGAGCGGGCGGACGCGGAAACCCGGCTCCCGCCCCCGCGGATCGAACCGCTCGTCCACGCGGAAGCGGAAGGTGACGCGGCCGATGCTCCCCACGACCTGCTGGCGGAAACGATCCTCGTCGCGGCCCGTGTTGCCGTTGTGCGCCCCCACCTTGCGATAACCCAGCCCCAGCTCCAGCCGGCGCGCGAGGCGCAGGCCGAGCAGCGCGCCGAACTCCGACTGGTAGAGGCCGTCCTGACGGTCGCTGACGCGCGCGATCTGCTCCAGCGTGACGCGCACGCCGTCGGCAAGCGGCACGTTGGTGTTGACCTGCATCCACAGCTGCCCGTCCTCGCGCGGCCCGCTCCCGCCCTGGGCGACGGCGGGCGCGGCCGCGAGCCCCAGCAGGGCGGGGAGGAGGGGGCGGACGGACATGCGCGCGCGCTAGCCCGGCCCGGCCCGCCTGTCAGGTCCCACGCTTGCGGCGCGCAGGTAGGCGGGGCTAGGCCGCCTGCATGACCGACGCCGCCGCTCCCGCCGCCCACATCGCCGACGCCGCGCGCGGCCGTGCCCGTCTCGCCGAGCGCATGGCGCGCGGCGCGGCCTTTCTGGGGTCCGAATACGCCGTCATGGGCGGCGCCATGAGCTGGGTGTCGGAGCGCCACCTGGTGGCCGCCGTCTCGGACGCTGGCGGCTTCGGCGTGATTGCGTGCGGCGCCATGACGCCCGAGCTGCTCGACGCGGAGATCGCTGCCACCGCCCAGCGCACGGAGCGGCCGTTCGGTGTCAACCTCATCACCATGCATCCCGCACTGAAGGAGCTGATCGCGGTGTGCGGGCGGCGCGGCGTGACCCATGTGGTGCTGGCCGGCGGCCTGCCCCCGGCCGGGGCCGCGGACGCGATCAAGGCGACAGGCGCCAGGCTCATCTGCTTCGCGCCTGCGCTGGCGCTGGCGAAGAAGCTGCTGCGCAGCGGCGCCGATGCGCTGGTGATCGAGGGGGCGGAGGCCGGCGGCCACGTCGGCCCCGTCTCCACCGGCGTGCTGGCGCAGGAGATCCTGCCGGAGGTCGCGGGCGCGCTGCCCGTGTTCGTGGCGGGCGGCATCGGCCGGGGCGAGGCGATCGCCGGCTACCTCGACATGGGGGCGGCCGGCGTCCAGATCGGCACGCGCCTCGTCTGCGCCACCGAGTCCGTCGCGCACCCGAACTTCAAGCGCGCTTTCATCCGCGCGTCCGCCCGCGACGCGGTGGCCAGCGTCCAGCTCGACCCGCGGCTCCCCGTGATCCCCGTGCGCGCGCTGCGCAACGCCGGCGCCGACGCGTTCGGCGCCAAGCAGCGCGAGGTGGCGGCCCTCCTGGACGCGAAATCGGTCGAGATGGCGGAGGCGCAGCTTCAGATCGAGCATTACTGGGCGGGCGCGCTCCGCCGTGCGGTGATCGACGGCGACGTGGAGCACGGCTCGGTCATGGCGGGCCAGTCGGTCGGCATGGTCAAGCGCGAGGAGCCCGCCACCGCCATCCTGGCCGAGCTGATGGACGAGGCGGCGGCCGCCTTCGGCCGGCGCGCGGGTTAAGTTGCAACTCGATCCGCCCGCCGTCGTTCCGGCGCGGCAAGCAAGGGAGATGGGCGTGGCGGGCACGAGCGTGGACGAGCTGAACACGGCGCTGCGTCACCTGCGCTGCCTAGCGGTTCGCATGGGGCTGGTGCTGGCGGCGCTGGTGGTGCTGCCGATGGTGCTTGGCCTGTTATTCGGCGGGGGCGGCGTAACGATGGGGCTGCTGATCGTGCTGTTCGGCCTGATCGCGGAACTGTGGTGGGACGGGCTGGCCATCGGCCGCGCGCTGGACGACCCGACGACGCGCGCGCTGCCGCCCGTCGGCGTGCTGTCCGCGCCCGGCCTGATCGCCAGGCGCGCCATCGCCCTCGACATGGATTGGACCGGCTTCTTCGGCCCGCTGCGCCCCCGGCGGCGCTAGAAGAACAGCTTGCGCACCGACAGCCGGACGCTGCGCCCCAGCGGGTCCAGATAGGCCGGTTGCAGGCCGATGGGCGTCAGCCCGGCCGCGTCCGTCACCCGCTGGCGCCGATTGAACAGGTTGTCGACCGACAGCGACACGCGCGCCCCCCGCAGCCAGGGCAGGTCGCGCGTCAGGTCCGGCCGCTGGGCCGCGTCCAGGAACACGCGGAGGTCCAGCGTCGCCAAGTCTCCGAAGCGCAGCGGGTTCGGCGTCGCCGCCGTGCCGCCGGTCACGCGCGTGCCCGACTGGTAGTCGCCCGACAGCCGAACACCCAGCCCGTTGTTGGAATAGCCCGCCTGCGCCTCGAACCGGTGGCGGGGCGTGCCCCCGCGCGAGCCGGTGGTGTCGCCGTTCAGCAGGTCCAGCACGGGGCCGCCGTCGGCCACCGTCACGCGCTCGGTGAAGCGCCACTCGTGGTAGAGCGCGAACTGGAGGCGGCCCCCGCCCCCACCCGGCCCGCCCCCGCCCGGCCCGCCCCCGAAACCGCCCCGTCCGCCGCCGCCCGCGAAGCCGCCGCCCCCGAAGCCGCCGAGGCCCCGGCCGCCGCCCGAACCCTGCGCACTTTCCGGCCCGCCCTGGTTCGGAGCGTTTCGATCCGTGCCGTCCTGCGGGGCGCCGGCCTGGCCCTGTCCGGCCTCCCTCTGCCCGGCCTCTCCCTGCCCGGCTTCCCTCTGCCTGCCCCGCCCCGCACCCCCCGGCCCGCCCGCGCCGAAGGGGTTGGGGCCCTGTCCGCTGCGCCACGCCGCGATCCGGCGTTGCAGCGCCGAGCGCAGCGGCAGCGACAGGTTGAAGCCCCAGCGCAGCTGCGACCGCTCGGTGCGCGCGAAGTTGATCGGCCGGCTGTCCAGGCGCAACAGGTTGCCCGCCCCGTCGCGCTCGAACCGGTTGGGAAACGCCGCCTGGATCGCCGCCGTAATCGCCGGGAAGCCCGCCACCGCGCCGTCCACCCGCTGGTCGGTATAGTCGGCGGTGAGCGACAGGTTGCCAGCCTCCCACGGGCGGATCGTCAGGCCCAGCTTGCGCGCGCGCCGGTCCTCCGCCGACAGGCCGGGATTGCCGCCCGTCACCGTGGTGACCACCGCGGTGGTGCCCGTCACGAAGTCGAACACGCGGACGCCGGGCGTGGTGATGACGGGGTTGCCCAGCTGGGCCGCGCTCGGCGCCTGTTCCTGGTTCGTCACCGACCCGATCAGCCGCACCGCGCGGAAAGGCGACCAGTTGAAGCCGTAGCCGACCGTGGTCAGCGTGCCGAAGTCCGACAGCTCGTCCACGCCCAGGTTCAGGTTGGCCGAGAGCTGGCCGACCGCACCGCCGAACCCGTCGCGGCGCGTGATCGGCAGATCGATGTTCGCCTGCCCGTTGGCCGTGTCGCGCCGCACGCGACCCAGTATCTCCTGGCCCGGCGTCTCCAACCCGCCGCGCAGCGAGCGGCTGTCGAGCGAGTTGGTCTCCAGCCCCGCCTTCAGCGACGCGTTGACCGCGCCCGCCGGCAGGTCGAACACGCGCCCGAACGCCAGCGCGTCGGCCTGCGCCACCTGCGAGGTCGAGCGCCCCCGGTTGACCGCGAACGCCCCCGTCGCGCCCAGCAGGTCGCCGAAGGGGTTGAGCCCCGCCTCGCCCGCCAGCAGCCGCGCGCGCAGCGACGCGGTGTCCAGCCCCAGCTCGGTCAGCGTGTTCGACCGCACCCGGTCGTAGGCGCCGGTCAGCGACCAGTTCCACCGTCCGATCCCGCCGTTGAACGCGGTCCCCAGGTGCGCGGTGGCCGACCGATTGCGCTGCTCCAGCGGCCCGGCCAGGACGGATCGCTGCACCGTCACGGGCCGGCCGAAGGGCTGGAACGGGTTGTCCGCGGGCAGCGCCAGCGACAGCGCGGGCAGCCCGTTGAGCGACCGGTTGCGCGTCAGGTCCAGCCGCCCGTTCACGCTGGCCGACACGGCTCCCAGTTGGCGCGCATAGGTGGCGTTGGCGCCGAACGCGTCGGACGAACCCTGGAGCGTGCGGAACGGTGTGGGGTCCAGCGCGCCCGCCGGCGCCGCCAGGAACTGCGCCAGCGGCGCGGGGCCGGCCGCGGCCGCCGCCGGCACGCCCGATAGCAGCACCCCGTCCGCGCCCAGCACGCGCCCCTCCAACGGTGCCACGCCGGCCGGCGGCAGGATGCCGCGGTCCGATTCCAGCAGCGCGTCGCTGCCCGTGTAGCTTAAGTGCAGGTTGGCGCGCGTGTCGCGTTGCAGGCGCAGCAGGTCCAGCTCGCCCTGCGCCGTGTTCCGCCCGCCCTCCGTCGCGAACCGGTCCGATCCTTCCGCCGTCGCGGCGCGGAAGCGGCGGCGCAGCACGAAGTTTACCACGCGCTGGTCGGCGCGATAGCCGTATTTCAGCGCCACTTCCTCAGGCAGGATGTCGACGCGTTGGATCGCCTCGGTCGGCAGGTCGCGGATCTCCTGGAAACCCGAGATGCGCCGCCCGTTGAGCAGCACCACGGGCGCACCGCCGCCGCCCCGCCCGCTGCCCGTCTGGGGTGCCAGCTCGGTCAGGAGTTCGGCCACCGAGTTGACGCCGTAGGAGCGGATGTCGGCCGGGCTCAGCACCACCTCGGGCGGGATGTCGCCCACCACCGAGCCGGGCAGGCGCCGGCTGCCCGTGACCACTACCTCCTCGGTCGTCTCGGCTTCGGCCTCGGCGGCGTCCGCGGCCGGGGGCGCGGCGGCGTCGGGCGCTGAGGTAGCGCGGTCGAACGGGCCGGCTCCGCCGCCCGCCTGCTGTCCGACCGTCGCCTGCCCCACCGCCTGGCTCCCTATCTGCCCTGCTGCCTCCTGGCCGTCGGCGTCCCGGTCCGACGCCCCGCGGGCCAGCGGGTCCGCCGCGCCGGGCGCGGCCGGCGGGGGGAGCTGGGGCGGCGTGGTCTGCGCCGCGGCACTCCCGCCGCCCACCACCAGCGCGGCCGCGAGCCCCGTGCGTTCCAACCATCCCGTCATCCGGCGCTCCCTGGGTCCGCCCGGACGACCCCGGACACGCGACGCGCCCTAGACGCCAATTGTCGCGGAACTTTGCCAGCGATCCCGCCGACCGGATCAGTCCGGCGCGCCCGCCTGTCCGGCATCCGCCTGCCCCGCCGCGTCGCGCCCCAGCACCAGCGTGGTGGCGCCGCGCCGCGCCTCGATCGCCTGGAACAGGCGCAGGTCGGCCAGGCCCGGATGGTCGCGCAGCAAGCGCGCGGCGTTGGCCAGCGCGCGCAGGGACGCCTGCTCGGCCCGCGCGCGCTCCAGCGCGGCCAGACCCTCGCGCCGCGCGCGCTCGGCGTCGGTGAACATCCGCCGCGTCTCGGGCGGCAGCGTCAGCGCCGTCACCAGCACGCCCGTTACCGCCGCACCGGGCACCACGCCCGCCAGCGCCTCCGCCAGCGAAGCCGCCAGTCCCGCCCGGTCGTCCAGCAGCTCGTCCAGCGTCCGCGCCGCCGCCAGCGCCTGGAGCGCGGCCAGTGCGGCGGGCTGGAGCGCGGCATAGCCCGCGCCGGCCTCGTGCACGTGGCCGGCGTACGCGCCGCCCAGCCCGGCGGCTTCCGCGAAGACCTGCGGCTCCTCCACCCGCACCAGCACGGTGGCGCCCAGGCGGAAGGAGAATCGGTCGCGCGACAGCAGCGTCGCCTCGGGCAGCACCACCGGCTGGTCGCCCAGCGTCACCAGCACCGCGCGCTCGGCCGCGCCGAAGGGGGACAAGGGGTGCCGCCCCGGTTCCAGCCGCCGCACGAACCGCCCGTCGCGGTAGAGCAGGCCGACCTGGGGCGGATAGACCGACACGCGCGGCCGCGTCCGCCACCACAGGGCGGCCGCGACGACGGCGGCCGGCAGCAGCACCCAGAGGAGCGGCAGGAGGCTCACCGCCCGGTCCCGCAGCGGCGCGGCGGGGGTCCGGAACCCAC
>Ga0325400_1000151_pt1 | contig 44457 bp, 46 predicted proteins | sample PopdelMetagenome_2_FD_205662 | JGI IMG/M metagenome (GOLD analysis project Ga0325400, IMG submission 205662) | Populus deltoides microbial communities from Bellville, Georgia, United States - Xylem-PdKOR-R1 | ecosystem: Host-associated > Plants > Phyllosphere > Stem > Wood/Secondary xylem... | reverse complement strand
CGGAAAAGGTCAATCCGCTCGCGGGATGCCTGCCGACGCTGCTCCAGATCCCGATCTTCTACGCGCTGTACAAGGTGCTGATGCTGACCATCGAGATGCGGCACCAGCCCTTCGTGCTGTGGATCAGGGACCTGTCGGCGCCCGACCCGCTGACCCCGGTCAACCTGTTTGGCCTGCTCGCCTTCACGCCGCCGCACTGGATCGGGATCGGGGTGGTGCCGATCCTGCTGGGGATCAGCATGTACTTCCAGTTCAAGCTGAACCCGGCGCCGATGGACGAGGCGCAGAAGCAGGTGTTCGCGCTGATGCCGTGGGTGCTGATGTTCGTGATGGCGCCGTTCGCGGTGGGGCTCCAGGTCTACTGGATCACGACCAACTGCATCTCGATCCTCCAGCAGCGGCTGCTCTATGCGCGGCATCCGGGGCTGAAGGACGCCCCTGCCAAGTGAGCGGGTTCGACGAGGACGCGATCGAAGCCGCGCGCAAGGCGTTCGCGGGGCCGGTCGCGTTCCTGAAGTCCGCGCCGCAGCTCCAGCACCTGCCCGGCGCGGTGGTGCCGGAGGTAGCGTTCGCGGGACGCTCGAACGTCGGCAAGTCGTCGCTGCTCAACGCGTTGACCAACCGCAACGGGCTCGCGCGCACCTCGAACACGCCGGGGCGGACGCAGGAGCTCAACTTCTTCGACGTCGGTACGCCGCTCCGGTTCCGGCTGGTCGACATGCCCGGCTATGGGTTCGCCAAGGCCCCCAAGGACATGGTGCGGCAGTGGCGGTATCTGGTGAACGATTATCTGCGCGGACGCGACGTGCTCAAACGCGCACTGGTGCTGATCGACTCGCGCCACGGCATCAAGGAGGTCGATCGCGAGATCCTGGAGATGCTCGACAAGGCGGCGGTCAGCTATCGCCTCGTCCTGACCAAGGCGGACAAGATCAAGGCGACCGAGCTCGACGCGGTGATCGCCGCCACCGCCGCCGAGGCCCGCCAGCGCCCCGCCGCGCATCCGGAGATCATCGCGACCTCGTCGGAGGGCGGGATGGGCATCGCGGAACTGCGCGCGGCGGTGCTGGAGGCGGTCGCGGCCTAGACTCGGGCGCGGGTACTCCACGCCGCCTCGATCTGCTGCCTGAGCACTTCCGAACGGCTCGGCGCGGGGATCGCGCGGGCGAAGACCAGCGTGGGCTCCCGCACGAAGGCGGGCGTGTCGGCCGACAGGGCGGCGGTGAACGACATCGACTGAGGCATGGAACGGTCCCCCGCGGGATCGTCCCGCTCATACCCTTTACCCCGCCGACGCCTGCATCGCCGTGGACGGCTTCGGTTAAGCGGATGGTAGGATCGCTGCTACGTCCGCGACTTCCCTGCCTGCTGCGACGTCAGGCGGATGCACAGAGGTCCCGACCTTCCATGCCGGCCGGATCGGCCCCCTCCCCGCCAGCGCTGGTCACCTTCTCGCCTTCCGGGATCTCGCCCCGCTCGCCTCGATCGTTCAACAGGTTGCGGCCGGTCGATGCCCGAATCGGCCTGGCGCTGGGCGGGCTTTGACGCCGCCCGGCGGGGTTGACGCTGGCGCGGGTCGTCCGCCTGTCCTACGCAGGCGGGCATGAAGCTCATCATCGGCAACAGAGCCTATTCCTCATGGAGCTTGCGCGGCTGGCTGGCGGCGCGGCAATCGGGGCTGGCGTTCGAGGAAGTGGTCGTGCCGTTGTACGACGCAGAATGGGACAGCCGCCGACAGGGTGACGAGTTCGCGCCGTCAAGCGGCAAGGTGCCGATCCTGTGGGACGGCGAGGCGGTGGTGTGGGACAGCCTGGCGATCATAGAATATCTCGCCGACAAAGCCGGCCGCGAGCGGTTCTGGCCGGCGGACGAGGCGGCACGGGCGATGGCGCGGTCGATGGCGGCGGAGATGCATTCGAGCTTTCCCAATCTTCGCCGCAAGCACCCGATGAACGTGCGCCAGGTCTTTCCCGCTGAGCGCCCGGATGACGACGTGCTGGTGGAACTGGCCCGCATCATGGAGCTGTGGGCGCAGGCCCGCGCGCGCTTCGGGGGCGCGGGCGACTTCCTGTTCGGGCCGTTCGGAGCGGCCGACATCATGTTCGCCCCCGTCGCGACCCGGATCGTGACCTGGCAGATGCCGATCGCGCGCTTCGCCGCCCCGTATCTGGATGCGGTGCTGACGCACCCGTTCATGCAGGACTGGCTGGCGGCGGCGCAGGACGAGGAATGGGTGCTGGAGCGGTACGAGCAGCCGGCCCAATGACAGGTAGCCGGTGATCGATCCGGTCGCGCTGGCGCAGGCGCTGCTTCGCGCCGAGAGCGTCACGCCCGCACGGGGGCCGGTGTTCGACGTGCTGGAGGCGGCACTGGCACCGCTGGGGTTCGCGATCGATCGCTTCATCGCGGGCGAGGCCCCCGACGGGCCGGTCGAGAACCTGCTCGCCACGCGCGCCGGCACCGGGCGGACCCTCGCCTTTGCGGGGCATCTGGACGTGGTGCCGCCTGGCGAGGGATGGCACGCGGGCCCGTGGTCGGGTGAGATACGCGACGGGCTGCTCCACGGGCGCGGCGCGGTGGACATGAAGGGGGCGATCGCCGCCTTCGTCGCCGCGGCGGCGGGACCCGCAAGCGCGCCGCTGACGCTGGTCATCACCGGCGACGAGGAAGGGCCGGCGACGTTCGGCACGGTGGCGTTGATCGAGCGGATGCGCGTGACCGGCATCACGCCCGACTGGTGCCTGGTAGGCGAGCCGACTTCCGCCGCGAGGCTGGGCGACACGATCAAGATCGGCCGGCGCGGATCGGTCAACATCTGGATCGATGTGCCGGGGCGGCAGGGGCACGTCGCCTATCCGCACCTGGCCGACAACCCGGTCCCCCGGCTGGTGGCGGCACTGGCAGCGATCGACCAACTGGTGCTCGATCGCGGCAATGCCTGGTTCGAGGCGTCGAACATCGAGATCACCGACCTCCACGTCGGCAATCCGGCCACCAACGTCATCCCCGCCGGGGCCGCCGCGCGCCTGTCGATCCGGTTTAACGACGAGCAGCGGGGGGAGGCGCTGGTCGAGCGGATCCGGTCGGTCGTCCATGATCATGCCCTCGACGCTCGCGTGGCCGGCCGCATCTCCGGCGAGGCGTTCCTGACCGAACCGGGCGCGCTGTCGGCCGCGCTCGGCGAGGCGATCACGGCGGTGACGGGGACCGCGCCGGCCCTGTCGACCACCGGCGGCACGTCGGACGCCCGCTTCCTGTCCAAGCTGTGCCCGACGGTCGAGTTCGGGCTGGTCAACGCAACCATGCACCAGGTCGACGAGGCGGTGGCGGTGGCGGACCTCCACGCGCTGACTGCGATCTATGCCGGCGTCATCGCGCGTGCGGGGCAGGATGGCTGACGCCCGACTGCGCCTTTTCGATGGGTGCGTGGCGGTGCTGATCGCAGCCGGGGGCCTTGCCGCGCCCGCCCGAGCCCAGGATGCCGATGGAATGATCGCGAAGGCGCGGACCCTGACGGCTCGAAGCGGCTGTCCGGCCGGGTCTGAGGACGCGATCGTGGTGTGCGGGCGCGCCGATGCCGGCACGCGTTATCGCCTGCCGACGCCACGCGAGCGCGGTGCCCGTCCAGACGATCGCGGCGGCCACACCGGCGGCGAACTGCTCAACACGCCCGGCGACTGCGGCCCGTGGGGGCAGCGGCGGTGCACGAGGCAGGAGGCGGCGACGCAGGGGCTGGGGGGCGGGCGCGATCCGGTGACGCAGGCGGCGCGGCTGGTCGGGCGGCTGCTGCATCCGGATGGCTACGTCGAGGTCGCGCCCCGGCGCTGACCTTATCGCTCGCGCGGGCGCCTGAGCACGATGTAGAGCGCGCCCGTGCCGCCGTGGCGCGGGTGGGCGCCGCGCACTGCCGCGATCGCATCGGCATGGCGGGACGCGCCCAGCCAGTCGCCGATCGCCGCGCGAATCGCGCCGCGCGCATGGGGGCGTTCGCTTTCGGGGCGCGGCGGACGGCCGGTGACGAGCAGGATGACGCGGCACCCCTGCCGGATCGCGCGGGCGATGCCGTCGTCGAGCATCGCGTGCGCCGAGGCGAGCGTGTGGCCGTGAAGGTCGAGCGTCATGTCGGGGATGACGCCGCCGCGCGCGATCCGCTTGTCCCAGCCGCCGTCGAGCGTGTTGGCGGGGTTGGGGCCACGCGCCTTCACCTGCGCGGGCGCGAGCGGTGCGGGACGGGTCGCGACAAGAAGCCGCTTGGTGCCGGGCGCGGGCCTGGGCAGCGGCTCGGTCCGGATCGCGGCCACCGGGGTAGCGCGCAGGGGGCGGACCGTGGCCATGACCTTGGCCCACAGCCCGGCCTCGTCAGGGCTGAGCGACCGGCGCACCTGGCGCGACCCCCGCCTGCAACCGTGCTACCGTGCCGCGGGGGAGCAGCAGCCAGGCGTTGCCCCGCGCCGCCATGCCGCCCGCGGTCAGCCGCGCGCCGGAGCCTGCGCCCCAAAAGGTATCGATGCGGTTCGCGCCCTTGATCGCGCCGCCGGTGTCCTGCGCCACCCAAAGCCCGGTCACGTCCGCGCGGTCCATCGACAGGAACACCGGCGCACCCAGAGGCACGAAGGCGGGGTCGGCGGCGGCGCTGGTCTGTCCCGCGACCGGGTAGCCGAGCGCGCCGAGCGGTGCGGTGTCGAGCACGCGGAAGAACACGAAGCTCTTGTTCTCGCGCATGATTGCCCGACCCTCATCGGGATGGGCGTGGAGCCAGTCGACGATCCCCTGCATCGAGGTCTGTCCGGGGCCGAGCAGCCCGCGGTCGCGCATCAGCTTGCCGATGCCCGTATAGCCGCGCCCGTTCTGGGTGTCGTAGCCGATCCGCAGCACGCTGCCGTCGGGCAGCCGCAACCGGCCCGAACCCTGGATCTGCAGAAAGAACAGCTCGACCGGATCGGCGGCGTAGCCGAGCACGGGCGCGCGGCCATTCAACGAGCCCTCCTCGATCTGGGTGCGGTCGTCGAACGGGACCAGCTTCGCACCCTGGACCTTGCCACGGATCGCCTTGCCCTTGAGGTCGGGCGAGAAGGTGCCGAGGTCGACGTCGACCAGGTCGCGGGGGCGGGCATAGACCGGGGCACCGCCGGCGATCGGGGTCAGCGAGCCGGCGATCTCCGGCTCGTAATAGCCGGTCGCGAACGCCTTGCCGTCGCCGACCTGCACCGCCTCGAACCAGCGTGCGAAGAAGGCGCGGGCATCACCGGCCCCGGCCCGCGCGGCGTCGCAGGCCGGCTGCCAGTCGGGGCCGCGGGTGAGGCCGCTACGGTCGGCCCGCCGGCCTAACGCCGGGCAGGAGCGCGCGAAGGCGGTCAGCGCCGCGCGCGCCTCGGCATCGGTGATCGGCAGGGTGGCGATATCGGGTCCCGGCACCACGCCCGCGCCCGCTGCGCTGGCGGCTCCGGCGATCGGTGCTACGAGAGCGGCGGCGAGCGGGGTCGCGCCGACGATGCGGCCACCGAGCGGGCGGATCGCCGGCTCGGGCGGGATCGTGCTGCCATGAACCGGACGGGCGGGCGGCGCACGCCCCGGTGCCTCGGACGCAGGCGTACGCGGCACGACCCCGCCCGCGCATCCCGCGAGCGCGAGGCCGAGCAGCACTGCGCCGGCCTTGCCCATCTCCCGCACCCAGGTCACGCCCCCCACCCGGTTCACACTTCGTCGGTGTCGGCAAGCTTCCAGTTCGGATCGCTGCTCTTCAGCGTCCGCGCGAAGGTCCAGACGTCGTGGGTCTCGACCGCGTCGGTCATCGACCCCGCGACCACCTGCCCCTCTGCATCGCGGGTCACCGCGGCGATGTCCGCGTCGAAGCGGACGGTGATCCGGGCCTCGCGCGCCTGTACCTGGGCGTCGACCACCATCGCACGCTCGATCGAGACCAGCCGGTTGTCGAGCACCTGCCCCGCCGCCTCGCGCGCGGCGATCGCTTCGGAAAAGGCGGCCTTCACCTCGGGGGTGCAAAGATCATAGAGCGTGCCCTCGTCACCCTTCCAGAACGCTTCGAGCACCATGCGGTACGCGCCCTGCGCGCCGTCGAGGAAGCGCGACACGTCGAAGCCGGGCTCGGCGGAGACGATCTGGCGCAGACCCCCCTCGGCCTTGGGATCGATGTTGCGGTTGAACGGCTCGCGCACCTCGGGCGCAACGTCGGTCTTGCTGCGCGGCAGGGTCAGTGGCGGCGCGCGGTCTTCCGCGGCGCGGGGCAGCGGCTGCTCGTGGCCGGTGCGCTTGCCCAGCACGTTGTACAGCCGCATCGCCAGGAAACCGGCGACCATCGCGAGAAGAACCAGATAGAACACGACGCCTCCGTACCGTGCGCCAACATAGGCGCAAGCGGCATTCGATTCAAACCCGCCCCGTTGAAACGCAGGTAGCCCGCTGCTAGTCGCACCCGACTTGTCTTCGTTCAAGGATTTCACGAGATCATGGCCAGCTTCCCCGACCAGACCGGCGCCGAACCGCTCGCCAACGGCGCGGACACCGCGCCTGCCGCCGGCATGATCTCGCAATACGTCAAGGACCTGTCGTTCGAGAACCCGAACGCGCCGGCGATCTTCCAGAGCCAGTCGCAGCCGGGGATCGACGTCCAGTTCAACATCGGTGCCAACCAGGTCGGCGACGACGTGCACGAGGTGGTGCTCAAGATCGACGTGCGCGCGGAGGCCGAGGGCCAGGTCGCGTTCATCGTCGACCTGTCCTACGCCGGACTGTTTGGGTTCCGGAACGTGCCGCTCGACCAGATCCAGCCGTTCATGCTCGCCGAAGCGCCGCGGCTGCTGTTCCCCTTCGCGCGCCGGGTGCTCGCGGACACGGTGCGCGACGGCGGCTTCCCGCCCCTGCTGCTGGAGCCGATCGACTTCGGTCAGCTTTATGCGCAGCAGCAGGCGCAGGCGGGCGAGCAGCCGTCGGGCGAACTCGGCCAGGCTTGAGCCCTCCATCTGTAGCCCCCGCGCAGGCGGGGACCCATCTCGTGCCGTTGACGCCCAGCGCACGGGCGGGAGATGGATCCCCGCCTGCGCGGGGATGACAGGAAAGGCCATATGAACCTCACTCGCGCGCTCGGCTCGGTCGGCGGGCTCACGCTTGCCAGCCGGGTGCTGGGGCTCGTGCGGGATTCGCTGTTCGCGCGCTATGTCGGCGCCAACTTTGCGTCCGACGCGTTCCAGATCGCCTTTCGCCTCCCCAACATGTTCCGCGCGCTGTTCGCCGAAGGCGCGTTCTCGGCGGCGTTCATCCCGCTGTTCAATCGAAAGGTCGCCGCCCCGCAAGGGCGCGGTCTGCCCGACGGGATCGCGTTCGCAGAGGACGCGCTGTCGGTGCTGCTCCCCGTGCTGATCGGCATGACGGTGGTGATGGAGCTTGCCGCCTGGCCGGTCACCTGGGCGCTGACGCTGGGGTACAAGGGCGGGGCGGAGCAGTTCGACTATATCGTCCAGCTGTGCCGGCTGACCTCGCCCTACCTGCTCCTCATCAGCCTCGTCTCGCTGTTGGGCGGCATCCTCAACTCGCTCCATCGCTTCTGGATCGCGGCGGCGGCGCCGATCCTGCTCAACCTGACGCTCATCACCGCGCTGCTGGTGTTCCACAGCCACGAGCCGCTGTTCACCGCGCGCAACCAGGCGCTGGCGGTAACCGTGTCGGGCGCGCTCCAGCTGCTGTGGTTGTGGTGGGCCTGCCGGCGCGCAGGGGTGAGCCTGCGCATCAAGCACCCACGGCTCAATCCCGACGTACGCCGGCTGCTCAAGCTGATCGTCCCCGCCGCGGTCGGCGCGGGCGCGGTGCAGATCAACCTCGTCATCTCCACCGCGTTGACCGCGCGGCTGCTGCCGGAAGGGTCGGTCAGCTACATCTATTATGCCGACCGGTTGAACCAGCTACCGCTCGGGCTGATCGGCATCGGCCTCGGCACCGTGCTCCTCCCGACGATCTCGCACCAGCTCGGCCGCGGTGACGAGGCGTCGGCGATGGCGACCCAGAACCGCGGGCTGGAACTGGCGCTGTTCCTGACCCTCCCCGCCACGGTTGCGCTGGTCGCGTGCGGGGTGCCGATCGCGGCGGCGCTGTTCCAGCACGGCAAGTTCACCGCCGCCGACACGCTGTTGACCGCACAGGCGCTGGCGGCGTTCTCGCTCGGCCTGCCGAGCTACATCCTGGTCAAGGTGCTCACCCCCGGCTTCTACGCGCGGGCGGACACGCGCACCCCGGTGCGGTTCGCGACCTGGTCGATGGGGGTGAACCTCGTCGGCAACCTCGCCCTGATCCCGCTGATCGGGCATATCGGTCCGCCGCTCGCCACTGCGGTCGCGAGCACGGTCAACGTCCTGCTGTTGTATCGCGCGCTGCGGTCGCGCGGGCAGTTCGTGCCCGACGCGCAGCTGCGCCGGCGCGCACCCCGGCTGCTGCTCGCGGCGCTGGCGATGGGGGCGGCGCTGTGGCCGCTGCTCGACCGGCTGAGCCCGCACGTCACCGGCGGCGGGGTCGAGCGATGGGGGGCGATGCTGGTGCTGGTCGGGTTCGGCGGGCTGGTCTATGCCGGCGCGGTCTTCCTCACCGGCGCGTTGCGGCCCGCCGATGTGAGGGCGCTCATCCGTCGTTGAGGAACCCATCGTGCGCGTCGTTTCCGGCATCCAGCCCACCGGCAATCTTCACCTCGGCAACTACCTGGGCGCGATCCGGCAATGGGTGGCGATGCAGCATAAGGTCGGCTCTGGGGGCGAGGCGCTGTTCTTCCTCGCCGACCTCCACGCGCTGACCGTCGCGATCGACCCACGCGAGCTGGCGGCGAACACGATCGAGATGGCCGCGACGCTGCTTGCCGCCGGAATCGACCCGGACAAGGCGGTGCTGTTCAACCAGGCGCGGGTCCCCGCGCATGCCGAGCTGTGCTGGATCCTCAACGGCACCGCGCGCATGGGGTGGCTGAACCGGATGACCCAGTGGAAGGACAAGGCGGGCAAGAACCGCGAGGGCGCGAGCGTCGGCCTGTTCGGCTATCCGGTGCTCCAGGCGGCCGACGTCCTCGCCTATCGGGCGACGCACGTACCAGTCGGCGACGACCAGAAGCAGCATCTGGAGCTGGCGCGCGACATCGCGACCAAGTTCAACACCGATTTCGGGGTCGACCTGTTCACCCTGCCCGAGCCGTATATCTCGCCTGCCGCGCCACGGATCATGAGCCTGCGCGACGGCACCGCCAAGATGTCGAAATCCGACCCGTCGGAGGCGTCGCGGATCGCGCTGGTCGACTCGGATGACGCCATTGCCCAGAAGCTGCGCAAGGCGAAGACCGATGCGGGCGAGCTGCCCGATACCGCCGATGGGCTGGCGGATCGGCCGGAGGCGAGGAACCTGGTGACGATCTATGCCGCGTTGGCGGAAACGAACGTGGCGGCGGTGCTCGCCGAACATGCCGGGCGCGGCTTCGGGCAGTTCAAGCCGGTGTTGGCCGATCTCGCTATCGCCACGCTGTCGCCGATCCGCGAGCGCCTCCACCGCCTGCTCGACGACCGGGGCGCGGTGGCCGCCGTGCTGGAACGGGGAGCGGAGCGGGCGCGGGCGCTGGCGGCACCGACCCTGCTGGCGGCGCAGCGGGCGACGGGATTACAGGTGTAGGCGAGTGTTGCCGGCTTGCTGATCCTCCCCCGCTAGGAGGAGGTGGCATGCGCAGCATGACGGAGGGGGTGGACGCCTGAACGTCGGTTCGGGAGTCCTCCCCTTCCACCACTTCGTGGTCCCCCTCCCCCTGGCGGGGGAGGATCAGGAGGGCCCGCCACCACCGGGCGAGCCAGCCGGTCACGCTTCCAGCTCTCTCAGCAACACCCGCACGGCCTGGTCGATCTCGCGGTCGGTGTCGCGCAGTTCCTCGACCTTTCTCACCGCATGGATCACGGTGCTGTGGTCGCGCCCGCCGAACTTGCGGCCGATCTCGGGCAGCGAGCGGGTGGTGAGGCGCTTGGCGAGGTACATCGCGATCTGCCGCGGCCGGGCCACCGCACGGGCCCGCCGCGCGGAGACGAGGTCGAGCGGCTTCAGCTCGAAATGCTGGCTGACGAGCTTCTGGATCTCGTCGATCGTCACCCGCCGCGCCGCACCGCGCAGCACATCGCCGAGCGTCTGGGTGGCGAAGTCGAGGTCCACCGCCTCGCCGGTCAGCTGGGCGTAGGCGGCGACTCGGTTGAGCGCGCCTTCCAGCTCGCGGATGTTGGTGTGGATCCGCTGGGCGATTAGGTCGAGCACGTCGGCGGGCATCCGCACCCCGTCGAGCTCGGCGGCCTTGCGGTCGAGGATCGTGCGGCGCAGCGTCAGGTCGGGGGCCTTAATGTCGGCGACGAGCCCGACGCCCAGCCGCGACACGATCCGCGCCTCCACCCCGTCCAGCGCCTGTGGGCAACGGTCGGCGGAGATCACCAGCCGCTTGCCCGCCGCCATGATCTCGTTGACGGTGTGGAAGAACTCCTCCTGCGTCGCGTCCTTGCCCGCGATGAACTGGAGGTCGTCGATCAGCAGCAGGTCCGCCGAACGCAGCCGCTGCTTGAAGGCGTGGGTATCGCGCGCCCGCATCGCCGCGACGAAATCGAACATGAAGCGCTCGGCCGACATCACCAGCACCTGCGCGTCCGGATGGACCAGAAGGTACTGGTGCGCGATCGCGTGCATCAGGTGGGTCTTGCCCTGCCCCGTGCCCGAATGGAGGAACAGCGGGCTGAACCGCGGCACGCCCGGCTCGGCCAGCGCGCGGGCGGCGTTGAACGCGACCCGGTTGGACGCATCCACCACGAACCGGTCGAAAGTGAAGCGCGGGTCGAGCACCGGCCGCACGTTGACGGCGTGGGCGGCGGCTTGCGCGGGAACCTGGGGAGCGGCCGATGCAGGCGCAGGCGCGGCGACCGGAGCCGGCGCGACCGGGGGGACGGCCGTCTCCACCGCCGCGGTCAGCACCGCCGCCTCGACCGGCCGCCGCGTCTCGATCGACACCCCGCGCACGGCGGGGAGTTGCTGGCGAAACTCGAGCAACAGCCGGTCGGCGTAATGGCTGCGCACCCAGTTGGTCGCGAACGCGGACGGCAGGGTCAGCCGCACCGACTCCGGATCGTCGCCGGCGGTGAGCTCGATCGGCTTCAGCCACTGGTCAAACAGTCGCACGCCTGCCGACTCGCGCAGGTTGGCGCGCACGCGAGCCCAGGCGATCGCCTGGTCGCTCGCGGTCGCTCCGGCCTGCCAGTTGCTCACAAGCGCACGTCTCCCATTCCGGAAGCGACACCGCTCCGGACCAGCTGCAAATCACAATGGCAAAAGCCCCCGTCGGCCACCCACCGGGTGACCAGGCACGCCCGCCTGACGATTGGGGCGACGAAGGTCCTCGCCGCCTGTGGTCCCGATTATGAAGCCCGGGGGGAGTCGATCAAGTCCGGGATCGGACCCAAAATTGAAATAAACCGGATTGACAGCCGTTGAGCCACGGAAACGCGTCGGAAAAAATCACAAGCTGTTGTTATCGCAGTTTTTACCAGGCTGCGACCGCTGCACGGCACTCGAATCGTGGCAAGTCCTTGGGTTGCGCGGAGGCCGGTTCGGTTCCCGGTTCGCGCCAAGAAAAAACCCGCCGGGATCGCTCCCGACGGGTCCATCCGGTCGTCGGGCCGATCGCTCAGGCGAGCGCAGCAACCCGCTTGGTCAGGCGCGAGAACTTGCGCGACGCGGTGTTCTTGTGGAGCACGCCCTTGGCGACGCCGCGGGCCATTTCGGGCTGCGCGGCCTGGAGCGCGGTGGCCGCCGCCGTCTTGTCGCCCGCCGCCAGCGCCGCCTCGACCTTCTTGACGAAGGTGCGGATGCGACTGACGCGCGCGCCGTTGATCTCGGCGCGGCGTTCGTTGCGGCGGATGCGCTTCTTGGCTTGCGGCGTGTTCGCCATGCTTCGGTCGTCCCTAACTGCTCGAATCAGTGGAAAAGAGGGCACCGACCCCTGGCCGCCGCCCTTTCGTGCCGGGCCGCATAGGCGATGGTGCCCCGCCGGTCAACTCCGCTGGCATTTGGAGCACCAGAAGGTGGAGCGCCCCGCCTCCACCCGCCGCCGGACCGGCCCGCCGCACCCGCACGGCTCGCCCTCGCGGCCATAGACCAGGAACTGCTTGGAAAAGTAGCCGAGCGCCCCGTCAGGTGCGGCGAAGTCGCGCAAGGTGGAACCGCCCGCATCGATCGCGTTGAGCAGGACCTCGCGCACGCCCGCGACCAGCCGTTCGAGCCGCGCCCGTCCGATCCGCCCCGCCGCGCACGCCGGCGCGATCCGCGCCATGTGCAGCGCCTCGCACACATAGATGTTGCCCAGCCCTGCGACGATCCGTTGGTCAAGCAGCATCGCCTTGATCGGCGCCTGCCGCCCGTCCAGCGCGCCGAGCAGATAGTCCGCCGTGAAGTCCGGCCCCAGCGGCTCGGGCCCCATCGCCGCGAAGGGCGGATAGACGTCGAGCGCCTCGGTCGGCACGAGATCTAGGAAGCCGAACCGCCGCGGGTCGTTCAACGCCAGCGTCCGCCCCGCCGCCGTCGCGATGAGCAGGTGGTCGTGCTTCTCCGTCTCGGCCGGATCGACCCGCCAGCGCCCCGACATGCCGAGGTGAAACACCATTGTGTCGCCGCGATCGGTGTCGATGAGCCCGTATTTGGCGCGCCGCCCGAGCGACAACACGGTCGCCCCCTCCATCCGCTGGCGCAGGTCGACGGGGATCGCGCGGCGGAGGTCTGCGCGGCGCGGCTCGACGGTCGTGAGCCGCTGCCCCGCCAGCACGGGGGTCAGCCCGCGCACGGTGGTCTCGACTTCGGGAAGCTCGGGCATCGCACCGGAGCTAGGATGCGTTTGCCCCGCCCACAAGCGGCGGCGAGGGTCCGGACCCATAACCGGCAACGGTCGTGACGGAGCGGATTTCGGTTCGGAGCTAGAAGCGAGGAGCGGAACGATGCTGATGCATCGTGACCGACAAGCGACGACGCCCCGGGGCGAAATACGCCCGCCGCAAGGCGGTTGCCTGCACGCGCCCGCCGGCTGCGTCGCGGACCTTGCAGGTAGCGCCGCTACCTGCTGCGGCCCGCTCCTTGCCGGACGAGCCCGTGCAGGCAATCACGGCCATTGCCGGTTATGGGTCCGGACCCTAGAGCGTCCACGCAATGACCGACACCGTTTCCTTCGGCTACGAGGACGTGGCCCCCGCCGAAAAGACCGCCCGCGTCACCGGCGTCTTCGCCAGCGTCGCGAAGAACTACGACCTGATGAACGACGCCATGTCGGGGGGGATGCACCGGCTGTGGAAGGACCGCTTCGTCCGCCGCGTCCGCCCCCGCAGCGGCGAGCAGGTGCTCGACATGGCCGGCGGCACCGGCGACATCGCGTTCCGCCTCGCCGCAGGGGGCGCGTCGGTGACGGTCGCGGACATCAACCCGGCGATGCTGGCGGTGGGGATGGAACGCGCGCAGAAGCGCGGGCTGGACGGGCTCGTCTGGTCCGAAGCGAACGCGGAGGTGCTGACCTTCCCCGACCGCTTTTTCGACGCGTACACGATCGCGTTCGGCATCCGCAACGTGACCGACATCCCCGCCGCGCTACGGGAAGCGCACCGGGTGCTGCGGCGGGGCGGCCGGTTCTTCTGCCTGGAGTTCTCGACCGTCACGTGGCCGGGGTTCAAGGACGTGTACGACGCGTACTCGCACCATCTCGTGCCGCGGCTGGGGCAGCTGCTCGCGCAGGATCGCGACAGCTATCGCTACCTCGTCGAGTCGATCCGCCGCTTTCCGCCGATGCCCGAGTTCGAGGCGATGATCCGGAGCGCCGGCTTCGTCAGCACGCGGGTGGAGCCGATCATGGGCGGGCTGGTCGCGATCCATTCGGGGTGGAAGATCTAGGTGGCCGCGTCCCGGTGACCTCGCCCATCGTCCACACATGGCGCCTGCTCCGATGGGGTCGCACCCTAGCGCATCATGGCGCGCTAAAGGGGATCGAGCAGGACCCGAACACTCCCACGCCCGTCCGCCGCCTCGCGCGGCTGGCGCGGTTCGGGGCGCGCGTGCCTGCGAAGCCCGGCTATGCCGACGCGCTCCAGGCGATCGGCCCGGCGGCGATCAAGCTGGGGCAGACGCTCGCCACCCGTCCCGACCTCGTCGGCGAGGACGCGGCACGCGACTTGCTGCGGCTTCAGGATCAGCTTCCTGCCGTTCCGTTCGAGTCGATCCGCGCGGCGGTGGAGGCGAGCCTCGGTCGCCCGATCGAGGCGATGTTCCAGCGCTTCGAGGAAACCCCGGTCGGCACCGCCTCGATCGCGCAGGTCCACCGCGCGGTGACGACGGAGGGCGCGCAGGTCGCGGTCAAGGTGCTGCGCCCCGGCGTGTCCGACGATTTCGCCCGCGCGATCGACACCTATCAATGGGCGGCCGCCCAGCTGGAGGGGATGAACGAGGAGGCCCGCCGCCTCCGCCCGCGCCTCACTGTCGAGAACTTCCGCCGTTGGACGCTGCGCGAATTGAACTTCATGCGCGAGGCGGCGTCGGCGTCCGAACTGGCCGAGGCGATGACCGCCGAACCCGACTTCGTGGTGCCCGGCATCGACTGGCGCCTCACCTCGGGCAAGGTGCTGACGGTCGAGTGGATCGACGGGGTCAAGCTGTCGCAACGCGACGTGCTGCTGGCGGCGGGATACGACCTGCCCAAGCTCGCGCGCACGCTCGTCCACGCCTTCCTGCGCCAGGCGATCGCGGAAGGGTTCTTCCACGCCGACATGCACCAGGGCAATTTGTTCGCGCTGCCCGGCAACAGGATCGCCGCGATCGATTTCGGCATCATGGGGCGGATCGACCGCCGAGCCCGGGTGTGGCTGGCGGAGATCCTCTACGGGCTCATCACCGGCAACTACCGCCGGGTCGCGGAAATCCATTTCGAGGCGGGCTACGTTCCCGCGCACCACGACGTCGCCGAGTTCGCGACCGCGCTTCGCGCCGTGGGCGAGCCGATGCGCGGGCTGGCGGTCAAGGACATGTCGATCGGGATGATGCTCGACGGGCTGTTCGCGATCACCCGCGACTTCGACATGGTGACCCAGCCGCACCTGCTGCTCCTCCAGAAGACCATGGTGATGGTGGAGGGGGTCGCGACCGGGCTCGATCCCGAGATCAACCTGTGGGACGCCGCCGCGCCGTTCGTGCGCGAATGGATCCGGACCGAGCTGGGGCCGGAGGCGTTCGTCGCCGACCGTATCGTCACCGACCTGCGCACGCTCGCCCGCCTGCCCGACCTCGTCCGCCGGATCGAGGCGCGCTATCCCGCCCCCGGCGGGGAGCCCCCCGCCCCGCCGCTCAAGGCGATCGAGGTGGTGCGGCTGGGCGGCGGCTGGCGCTACGGCGTCGTCGCGATTCTCGCCGCGGCGGCGGGCGGGGCCGCGACCTGGATGTTCGGGTAACTTCCCGTGCGCCGCCCCGTTCCCCCGCTGCTGACGGCCGCGCCGACCCGGTTCGCGGAGCTGTCGCAACGCACCGCTCGGGCGGCGCTGGCGGGGGTGGCGGCGCTGTTGCTGGTTTCGCTGCTCGCGATCGCCGCGCCGCTGTCCGACGGTCCGGCGCGGGCGGGAGGAGAGACTGGCGGCGCGATCACCGACCTTCAGCTCTACGCCGGCATCGTCGATGCGATGCGTCATGGCGAGCCCTATTACCCCGCCGCCGCCGATGCACTGCGCGCGGGCGGCTATCCGCTCCAGCCGTTCGTCGCGATGCGGCTGCCGACGCTCGCCGCGGTGCAGGCGGCGCTGCCCCCCGCCGGGGTCGCGATCCTGCTCTGGGCGCTGGTGCTGGCGGTGCTCGTCGCCTGGGGTCGGCGGCTCGTCCCCGCCTTTCCCCGCCCCGTCGGGCAAGCGGCGGCGGCGGTTGCGATGCTGGGCGGCACCGTCGTGTTCTGGCAGGCGGAGCTGGCCGGATTCCACGAACTCTGGGCGGGGCTGTTCATCGCCCTGTCGCTGGCGCTGCGCACGCCCGGCCGCTGGATCGAGGCCGTCGCGTTCGGGCTGTGCGCCGCACTGATCCGCGAGACGGCGACACCGTTCCTGCTCGTCATGGCGGCGCTGGCGCTGTTGGAGCGGCAGCGGGCGGAGGCGCTCGGCTGGGCGGCGGCGCTGGGCGTGTTCGCGGTGGTGCTCGCTCTTCACGCCCAGGCGGTCGCCGGGGTGGTCCGGCCGCTCGACCCGGTGTCGCCGGGGTGGGCGGGGATGCTCGGCTTCGGCTTCTTCGTGCGTGCGCTCGCCAGCGGCACCGCGCTCAGCCTGTTGCCGCTGGGAGTCGCCGGGCCGCTGGTGGCGCTGTCGCTGGTCGGCTGGGCGGGGTGGCGCGAGCCGCTGGCGTTGCGCATGGTGGCGGTGCTGGCGGTCTATGCGCTATTGATGGGGCTGTTCGCGCGGGCAGACAATTTCTACTGGGTGCTGCTGGTCGCCCCGGCGAGCCTGGTCGGGCTCGCACTCGCGCCCGATGCGGTGCGCGACCTTTTCGCCGCGGCGCTCGACAGGCGGCGCATCACCGTGCGACGCGTGATCCGGTGAAACGGGTCCTGCTGATCGTCGGCGGCGGCATCGCGGCCTACAAGGCGTGCGAGCTGATCCGCGAAATGAAGCGCCGCGGCCATGCCGTGCGCTGCGTCCTGACCGAGGGGGGCAGCCACTTCGTCACGCCGATGACGCTGGCGGCCTTGAGCGAGGACCAGGTTTATACCTCGTTGTGGGACCTGAAGGACGAGGCGGAGATGGGGCATATCCAGCTCAGCCGTCAGGCCGACCTGATCGTGGTCGCCCCCGCCACCGCCGGCCTCTTGTCGCGCATGGCCGCGGGTGCGGCGGACGACCTTGCCACGACGCTGCTGCTCGCGACCGACACCCCCGTGCTCGCCGCCCCGGCGATGAACGTGCGGATGTGGCAACACCCCGCGACGGTCCGCAACGTCGCCCGGCTTCGTACCGATGGGGTCGCGATCCTCGACCCCGACGAGGGCGCGATGGCGTGCGGCGAGTATGGCCCCGGTCGCCTGCCCGAACCGCGCGCGATCGCGGACGCAGTGGACGCGGCGCTCCTGCCGGCGACGCGCCCGCTGGCGGGGCGGCATGCGATCGTCACCGCCGGGCCCACCCACGAGGCCATCGATCCGGTCCGGTACATTGCGAATCGCTCGTCGGGGCGGCAGGGCTTTGCGGTCGCCGAAGCGCTCGCCCGTGCCGGTGCGCGCGTCACGCTGATCGCCGGCCCCGTAGCGCTCCCCACCCCCGCCGGGGTGATCCGGGCCGATGTCGAGAGCGCACGCGAGATGGCGGCCGCCGTCGATTCGGCGCTCCCCGCCGACGTAGCGGTGATGGTCGCCGCGGTCGCGGACTGGCGGGTCGAGGCGGCATCGAACAAACTCAAGAAGGGCGCGCACTCGCCCTCGCTGACGCTGGTCGAGAACCCGGATATCCTCGCGGGCCTCGCCGCCGCCGGCACGCGCCGCCCCCAGCTGGTGATCGGCTTCGCCGCGGAAACCGAGCACCTCTTCGAGCACGCGGTCGCCAAGCGCACGCGCAAGGGGTGCGACTGGATCGTCGCAAACGACGTCTCCACGGACGTGTTCGGCGGCTCGGACAACACGGTTCGCCTCGTCACCGCCGCCGGCGTCGAATCGTGGGAACGCCTGTCCAAGGCCGCCGTCGCCACCCGGCTCGCCGATCGGATCGGGTCGGCATTGGCGTCCCTTTGACCCGCACCGAAGGGCTCGACACGCGGCCCTTCCAACATCCGGATCTGCCCATGACTCCTGCCATCACCATCGCCCTGCTCCGCCTGCCGCATGGCGAGGGGCTGCCCCTGCCCCGCTACGCCACCGCGGGCGCGGCGGGGATGGACGTAGTGGCAGCCGAGTCGTCGGAGCTCGCACCCGGCGCACGCGCTGCGATCGCGACCGGGTTCGCGCTCGCAATCCCCGAAGGCTATGAGGTTCAGGTCCGGCCACGATCGGGGCTCGCGCTGAAGCATGGCGTGACCTGCCTCAACACTCCCGGCACGATCGACCATGATTATCGCGGCGAGGTGAAGGTGATCCTCGCCAACCTGGGTGCCGAGCCGTTCGCGGTGGTCCGGGGCGAGCGCATCGCCCAGCTCGTCCCCGCCCCCGTGTTGCGCGCCGAGCTGGCCGAGGTCGACGCCCTCGACGAAACCGCACGCGGCTCGGGCGGCTTCGGATCGACGGGGCGCTGACAATCCTCACCGCGTTGGTCGATATTACGGGGCAGGCCAGCGGAAGGTGGTTCCCATAGGGCGAACCGTTCGCTATGCCTGGCATTGTGGTGGGGCAGTGTTGCAGCGCCACATCGGTCAGGAACTATTCCCGACCGGTTGGGTTACCGGGTTGCCATGGCTGCACTGTCGTGGCATGGGGCCGGTGACGAGCATAAGGGAGTTCAACATGCGTCTTGGGAAGTTTTTCCTGACCGCCGCTGCGGCCACGCTGGCCGTTGCTCCGGCGGTTGCTGCGCCTGCCAACTCGGCAGCCAGCCTCTCGGTCGCGAAGGCGGCTCGCGCCGGTTCGCCGACTGCCAAGAAGAACGAGCTGGCCGGTGGCGGCATCATCGTCGCGATCATTGCGGCGGCGGCTGTCGTTGCGGGCATCGTGATCGTTGCCGACGAGGACGATGACGCGGACAGCAACTGAGCTGTTCGGTCCTCGACCAAAAGGATAGCGGCCCCGAAACGGGCCGCTATTTTTTTAGCTTTTGTTCAGGCGTTTGATGCACCCGCCTGACAAGCCCGCACCGCTTCTATAGCGGCCCGATCATGCACCTGTCCGATGACGAACTCGCCCGGTACGCCCGCCACATCGTCCTCAAGGAAGTCGGCGGCGCAGGCCAGGCACGGCTGCGGGACGCGACGCTGGTCGTGATCGGCTGCGGCGGGATCGGCAGTCCGGTGATCCAGTACGCCGCCGCCGCGGGATTCGGCCGAATGCGGCTGGTCGACGACGACCACATCGACCTGTCCAATCTGCAACGCCAGACGCTGTACGCGACGGTGGATCTGGGCTGTCCCAAGGCACAGGTCGCGGCGTCGCGGGTAGCCGCGCTCAACCCCCATGTCGCTGTCGAGCCGCTGGTGTCCCGAATCAATCGCGACAATGCGGCCGCTATCCTGGCGGATGCCGACGTGGTGATCGACGGCAGCGACAGCTTCGACACACGCCTGACCGTTGCCGATGCGGCGCTAAATGCCCGCGTTCCACTGGTATCGGCTGCGGTCGGCCAATTCGAGGGGCAACTGGGCGTCTTTCGCGGGTGGGAAGCAGGCAAGCCCTGTTATCGCTGCTTCGTGGGTGATGCGCCTGCACGCGACGGCGTCAGCTGCGCCGAGGACGGCGTGCTCGGCCCGGTGACCGGCATCCTGGGAAGCATGGCGGCGCTGGAAGCCATCCGCTCGGTCACGCCCTTCGGCGAGGACGCGGCGGGGACGGTCGTGCTGGTCGATACGCTGGCGCTGCGGTTCCGGACGTTGCGGCTGCCCGAGGATCCCGGCTGCCCGGCCTGTGGCGGTGCGACGGCGGCTACCCTGCCCAGCTGATCCAGTCGCCATAGGCATGGCACGTCGCGAGCAGGCGCGCGATCCCCGAAGGCCAGCAGGTCAGGACTAGTTGCACCTCGTCGCGCGCGGCCGTCCACTCGAAGCCGATTCGCGCCAGGGGGCGTTCGGCGGTAGCTACCGCTCCGGCGTCGGCGATGATGTCGTCGATCGCGGCGCGATCCGTGGCGGCCAGATACTGCAGCACCATCGAATGGATCACCACGCGGCAGCACCCTCTCGCCTGAGGCGTCGCGAGCTCACGGGCAAGCCATGGTGCGGCGTCGCCCTGCTCCACCATCGGCGGGTGGGCCTGCGCGAGCATCAGTGCCGCATCGAGCCGCGCCGCCCGGGCGGGCTGGTCCGCCCAGACGTGGGCGAGCAGCCGCTCCCGCGTCGCCGCGTCGTGTGGATCGAGCGGAGCGAGGTCGACACCGCGAGCGGCTACCACGTCGAACGCTGCGCAAACCGGCGAAGGTCCCCGCCATGTCGGTGCGATGCGGACGGGCGAATCAGGTTGTCCGGCCGCCACGCCGCCCAGTTCATAGGCGTAGTGCGCCAGATTAAGGTTCAGCCCACCGCTGGCACCGATCTCCAGCAGCTCCAAGGGCAGACCGAATCGGTCCTGCGCGACCATCAGTGCCGCGAAGATCGCCGCCGCGCGCCCCACTTCGTTGGTCTGGGGCACCGAGCGCATCCACTCGGCCACGAAATCGTCCTCGGCGGCGAGCACCGCGCCTACCGCGCCGTCATAATCGTCATGCTGGCGGCAATAGAGCGCGCTGAGCCGCGGGGACGAGCCGTTGCGGGCCAGCGCATGCAGCGCGGCGTTGAAGCGCATCGCCAGCGCCGAGGCGGAGGCGTCGCGCGGCCAGGTTTGGATCAGCCGCGCGGTGCGCGGGGCCCGCCCCAGCTGGCGTTGTCCGGCCCGCAGCACCTCGGCCACGAAGGGCGATCCCAGCGCCCGCGCGACCCTGGCCTGGTCTTCCAGCGCGCCGCGCTGCTCGATGGGCGCCATGAACGTCATGCGATTATCGAGACTTTCGAGTGAGGTCGTGGTGAGCGCGGCGGTCGATCGCGACGGCTAGAAGCTCTGCCAATCGTCGCCGGCATGCGCCAGCGTGCGGGGCGGTGCTGCGGCGGCGGCGGCGGCCCGCGCCACCGACGGGCGGGCACGGTCGCCGAGGTTGAAGCGTCGAGCCTGCTGGGAGAGCATCGACACCTCCGTCGCCAGGTTGCGCGCCGCGGCGGAGGTCTGTTCGACCATCGCGGCGTTCTGCTGCGTCGAGCGGTCCATGGTGCCGATCGCGGTACTGATCTCGGCGATCGCGGACGCCTGGGCATGATTGTCGGACGCCATGCCGCCCAGCAGCTCGTGAACGCTGGCGACGTCGCCGGAGATGTCGGCGAGCGAGCCGTCAACCTTCTGCACCATGTCAACCGCGGCGAGGATGTCGGTCTGGGTGGCGGTGAGCTGGCCACGCGCGCGCCCGGCTTCCTCCTCGGCCCGCATCGCGAGCGCGGAGACGAGGTCGGCGACCACCGCGAAACCACGTCCCGCCTCACCCGCGCGCCCCGCCTCGACCGCGGCGTTCATCGCCAGAACGCGGGTCTGGAACGCGATCTTGTCGAGACCCTCGATCACGCTGTCGATCCCCTTGGCGCTCTCGGCGACGCGGGTCATCGCCTGCACCGCGGCGTCGGTGGTTGCGCGGCCGCTGCCGACGGTCGCGATCGTGCCGTCGGCACGAGCGACGGTCCGGCTCGCGGCATCGGCGGTCGCCTTCAGCCGGCCGTTCATCTGGGTCACCGCCGCCGAAGTCTCCTCGAGACTGGCGGCGTTGGCCTCGGTCCGGCGCGCCAGATCCTCGGCGGCGCGCGCGATCTCGCCCGAGCCTGAGTCGATGGACGCGGATGCGTCCATGACCGAGGCGTTCAGCCCACGCAGCGCGGTGACCGCGGCGTTGAAATTGGTCTTCACCGCGCCGTATTCGCCCGGGAAGTCGCGCGCGATCCCGACCGTCAGGTCGCCCTCGGCCAGACGGGAGAGCTCGCCCGAAACCGTCTCGACGACCATCTTCTGCGTCGCTTCGGCGGCGGCCTGCGCCGCGTCGGCCCGCTGCTTGGCGACGGTGGCGTCGCGGAAGACGAGCACCGCGCGAGCCATCTCGCCCAGTTCGTCGCGGCGACCCGTGTCGGGGACGGCCACCTCGTTCCGGCCTGCGGTCAGGTCGGCCATGGTCCGGGTCAGGCGGGTGACCGGGCGGGCGATCATCCGGCTGAGCATGATCGCCAGCGCGATCGCGATACCGATCAGCGCGAGGCCGCCGACCAGCAGGACCTCGGTCGCGGTGTCGATCGCATGCTCCTGCCGATCCGAGTTGGCGGCGATCGAGGCTTCCTGGGCGTCGCGGATGTCGCGTAGCGGCAGCACCGCGGCGCTGACCAGCACCGCCTTGCCCGCGTCGCGGACCTCGTCCTCCGCCGCCTCGCGCCTACCCGCCTTGACCTTGGCGATCAGGCGGTCACCCCAGTGGCGGCGCCACGCCAGCGTTTCGCGGCGCGAGGCCGCCAGCGCCTCGCGCAGCTTGGGCTCGACGAGCAGCGTCTGCAACTCGGCGGACGTCTTGTCGTACTCGACCTGCGCCTCGTCATAGGATTTGAGGTACGAGGCGTCGCCCGTGACCAGGAAGCCGCGCATCTGGCTGTTCTGGCGCAGCAGCGCGGTTTCGAGCGTCAATCCCTTGGCATGGATCGACTGGCTGAGGTTGTTGCGGTCGGTGGAGCTGCGAACCTGCGAGATGTTCGCGAAGAACACGCTCATCACGATCGCGGCCGATACGCAGATCAGGAGAAAGGACAGGCCGAGCTTGCGTGGAATGTTCAATCGATCGAACATCGTGACCTCTGGTATCTGGGGTTCCGGGCGTTCGGAGGGGTGCGACGGTCAGAGCCCGTATCGCAGCGACGCCGACACGGTGCGGCCGTTGATGCTGCGGCCCCAGCCGATCCCGTTGGCGGGCACCGTCCCTTGCGAAAACTCGAAGAAGCCGGCCTTGTTGAACAGGTTGCTGGCGTTGACCATCACCTGCACCCGGTCGGTCGCGCGGACCTGGACGAACCCGTTCACCACGATGAAACCCGGCATCTTGAGCAGGTTGGTGTCCTGCGCATAGCTTTCGGTGATGCCGACGACGTTGGCACCGATCGTGACGTTGCGCAGCTCGACCTGCGGGGTCGTGACGAAGGTCCAGGCGGGCTGGTGACGCGGTTCCTTGCCGGTCAGCGTCGGGTCGAGCTTGTCCTCGGTGATCTCCGCGGTGGTCCAGGTCGCGCCCGCGGTGATGCTGAACACGCCGTATCGGTAGCCGCCCTCCAGTTCGACGCCGTCAGCCTTGTAAGCGCGGATGGTGCGGGTGGCGGCGCCGTTCAGGACGTTGTGGTCGTCGGCGGTCGCGTGGAAGGCGGTGACGTTGAGCGTCGCGCCGCCGGTGCGGAGTTTCAGTCCCCCCTCGACCTGAGTGACAGCATCGTACTTGTCGCTCGCATTGGGCACGCTGCCGTCCGTCGTGCTCACCGCCGGGGTGAACAGGATCTTGTCGGCATTGGCGCGCCCGCCGCTGCTGTAGCGGGCGAAGACCGAGAACGGCTCGGCGACGCGATAGTTGATGCCGGCCGAGTAGCTCAGATAGTCGTAGTTGTAGTGGACCGGCGCGGGCCGATCGAGCGGCAGGAACGCGACCCGCGTCTCGGGCGGGGTGATGCGACCGTCGCCGTTGATGTCACGGGTGACGAGGCCGACGCGCCCGCCGCCCAGGTCCGCTCCGACCAGCGATCCGCGAACCCGGCCGGTGTCCCAGCGGAGCGAACCGCCGACCGCGACCTTGCCGATGTGGTAGTTCACCGAACCATAGGGCGCGATGATCCCGTAGGCGACATCGAAGATGCGGCGGAAATTGCTACCGTTGCGGCTGAACGCGTAATAGCCGTCCAGCGTCTGGGGAACGCCCGTGGCGCTGGTGACATTGACCATCGCGGTCTCGCCATCGCCCGCGACATCGATGTCGATCGCCGAGTGGAGCCATTGCGAGTTGAGCTGCTGGTTGGCGATGTACAGCCCGCCCGTGGTGGTGAGGTTGCCCGTGCCCACTCGCCACACGCGGGTGGCGCGCAGATCGTTGGTGTAGTTGTCGAGATTGCGGGCGCGGGTCTGCGCCATATAGGAGAAGGCAAGCAGGCCGTTGTCGTTGATGAGCGCGCCCGCAGGAATCGGCTGGCCGGCGTTCGGCCCCGTTGCGTAGCTCACGGTCGCGCCCGTCCCGGCCTGCGACGTCGCCAGCCCGGCCACGGTGTTCACCGTGGAGGGGAAGACGCGCAGGAAATCGCCCGAATTGGCCGAGAAGCGGACCCGGTCGCTGACCGTCCAACCGGCGATGTCGGCCTGCGCCTCCAGCCCGATCGACTTGGACGCCGCGTGCATCCCGCGGCTGAGCGGAAAGCGGGTCAGCTGGTTGTTGCCGTCCAGCGTCACCACCGACCCGACATAGGGCGACAGCAACGAATCCTTGCGGATGTCGAAATTGTCGAAGTTGGAAATCACCGGCTTGTCGTTGGTCCCGGTGGTGCGAATCGGATAGGGCGCGAAGGTTGGCGAGCGGTCGTCGAGCAGCTTGGCGTAGAGGCGGACATAACCGTTGTCGAACTGGCGGGTGACGTTCAGCTTGACCTGCCCGCCCTTGTAGCCGTCGAAGCCGATGTCGCGCGGGCCCTCGCCCTGCCGGTAGAAACCGCCGACGTGAAAGCGCCAGCCGCCGCCCAGCGGGCTGCCATAGTCGAAGTCGACGCGCTTCTCGTCGTAATCCAGCCGCCCGTGACCTGGACGGCCCCGCCCGCAACGTCGCCGGTCTTGGAGATGAGGTTGATGAGACCACCGGGCGAGTCGGACGCGAAGGTCGACGCGGACCCGCCGCGGATCGTCTCCACAGCGGCCAGGTTGAAGTCGTTGCGCAGGAAGACGTCGGCGGCGACGTTGAAGATGTCGCCGAACTCGACGGCCGGCAGGCCCTCCTCCTGCAGCTGCACGTATTTGGACCCACCGGCGGCCAGCGGCAGGCCGCGCACCGTGTAGTTGGCGTTGCCCTCGCCCACCGCCGATTCGACGCGCAGGCCCGGCAGGGTGCGCAGGATGTCGGCCAGCGGGCGCGGGCCCAGCTTCTCGATCTCGCTACCTTTCAGTGCGCTGGTGGAGGTGGCGCTGTCGAGCCTGTCGCGACCCTTGGCCACGCCCGTCGAGAAGACCTCCTTCTCGGGCGCCTTGGCGTCGCCCTGCGGCTTGGCGGTTGCGGGCGGCATGTCCTCGGCCATCGCCGGAAAGGTCACAGCCGACAGGGCTGCGGTAAAAAGAAAAGCGGCTTTCATGTATCCCCCATCGAAGCAGACGGGGAAGGGTCACCGACTTGATGGCGACCACGACCTGCCCCGCATCGATGAGGCAATAAGGTCATGATATAAATTAGGAGTGCATGGGATGTTAACTACTTCCTATACACAGGTTTACGATCGATAAAGCCTTACCGAGCTGGCTCACGCCAACATCTGTTCCGGACGGGAGCAATGCAGATGGACCCGATGGCGCGATGGTCGTCCAGAATAGCGGTAGGAAATACGCCGAGCCACGCTGGATCTGTTGTAGGCAGCACCGGCGACCTTGATGGGTGGTGTGGGAGCTTCGTGAAAAGCCATTCGGGGCGGATGGTGGTTGCGGTAGATCGCGCCGGTGCCGGAGCGCGGCCAAGGCGTTAACGATTGAGCGATCCGTGCCATTGCGGGACGGGACGGAATCGGCAACGGACGGGTAGTGCCTGATCGGCTATGCGCCCGAGCCATGACGGGCTGGACGGACAGGCTTGTATCGCGGCGGGTCGTTCGCGGCCTGACGCGCGCGTGGTTCGCCGTTGCGGCGGTCATGTTACTGGCGTTTGCGGGGGTGACCGCGCAAGGCGCGTGGCAGGCAATCGCGGCACAGATGCCGGCCGAAGAGCCTGCAAATGCTTCCACCGCCCACGTTTCGGACACGTCACCGGGGATCCCGGTCGCCGCGCCGGCACCCGCGCCGGGCGTGACAGGGACGATCGCGCTACCGATCCTGCCGGTGCCGGCGGTGCTCGCGACCGGGCTGATCCAGCCGGCGGCGGCGCCTTTCACCTGGGGACGGGCGAGCGCGGCGGATCGCGGGCGGGCGCTGGAGTGCCTTGCCGCGGCGATCTGGTACGAGGCAGGGTCAGAGCCCGATGCGGGGCAGCAGGCGGTGGCGCAGGTGGTGCTCAACCGGGTGCGGCATCCCGCCTTTCCCCACACCGTGTGCGGGGTGGTCTATCAGGGGTCGGAGCGGGCGGGGTGCCAATTCAGCTTCGCCTGCGACGGGGCGATGGGGCGCATCCCCTCGCGCAGCGGTTGGGCGCGGGCAGCGGCGGTAGCGGCGATGGCGCTGAGCGGACGGGTGTACGCGCCGGTCGGGTTGGCGACGCATTACCACACTTATGCCGTCACCCCCGCCTGGAACCGGGCGCTGGTAATGACCGACGTGGTGGGGGCACATTTTTTTCACCGGTGGAAGGGGTGGTGGGGAACGCCCGCCGCCTTCAACGCGCGCTATGCGGGCGGCGAGCCCCTGCCGGGGCCGCATCCGGCTGCATCAGTCGCGACGGTAGCGGCGATCGGAGACGTACCGCCCCTGCCCCGCCCTACGACAGAACCGGTGAGCGTCCGGCCGGCCTATGTCGACAGCGGGCGGACGACGGTGATGGCGGCGGCGGCCGATCCGTTACCGGGGTCGGGCGAGGTGCTCGACCGGTGGAAGGACTCGGGCACGCCGCTGCGCTGATCCCGCCCCCCCGGTTGCCGGGGAGCGGGGCCGGACCGCATCAATAGCGGCGGTGCTGGCGGTCGTGCTTTTCGAAGCGGGCCCGCGCGCTCAACGAATCGTAGCGGCGGTCGAGGTCGCGGCGCTCGGACGCGGACAGGCCGTTTGCGCGGTAGCGGTATTCAAGCTGGTTCAGCTGGCGAAACTCGGCGCGCAGCCGGCCGGCCTCGCGCCGGTCGAGCTGCCCCGACCGGATGCCCTGGTCGATGCGCGCGTCGACCGTCGCCTGGCGGCTGTTGATCGACTGCCAGCGCTGAGCCGAAGCAGCACCAGGAATTGCGACAGCCAGCAGGCCGAGGGCGGCGGCGGCAAGGGACAAGGTCTTCATCACGCATACTCCCGAGTGGATGGCGGCCGTTCACCGGCCGTGGGAGAGATATGGCACTGCCCTGTCGCGGAGGTTTGCCCGGACCGGCGCAAAACTGTCGCCGGGTGTCGCGGCGCGGCGGGGTTCGTTCAGCCGGGCAGCCAGCTGGTGTCGATCACGCCATAGCGATCGACGAACCCGGTCATGTCGAGCAGTCGCGCCTCGTCAAGGATCTTCATCCGCCGGCCGGTGCGCGCGATCAGGCCCTGGCGCTCCATCTCGCCAAGCGTGCGGCTGACATGAACCTTGGTCAGGCCAACCGCGTCGCCGATATCTTGCTGGGTCAGCGGCAGGTCGAAGCTGTCGATCACTCCGCCCGCCGTCACCCGAAGGCGCGCGCGGATATCGAGCAGCAGCATCGCCAGCCGCTCCATCGCCCCCATCCGGCCGATGGAAGTCAGCCGGTCGCCCATCGCGACATATTCCGCTGCCGCCACCGCATAGAGCAGCGCGGCGAGGCGCGGCTGCTGCTTGAAGATGCGGCCGAGATTGGGCTTGGACAGTTCGGAGACGATGCAGTCGCTGACCGCGGTCAACGTGTTCGCCGACCAGTCCCACGCGATCGACGAGATGCCCATCAGGTCGCCGGCATAGTGGAAGCGGGTGATCTGGCGCGCGCCGCCGGGCAGCGTCGTCGACGCGTGGAACCAGCCCTGCTGGATGATCCACAGGGTGGTGCCGGTCTGGTCCTGCTCGATCAGCCGCTCGCCGGCGGGAATGCGGCGTTCGCGCCGTTCGGCCCAGTCGAGCGTGTCGCACTCGTCCGGGGTGAGCGGCAGGTAGCGTTCGAGCCGGGTAACAAGCGCGCTGCGCCGGGTGGCCAAGGCAATCCTCTCCGTGCGTGTGTGGTGCATCCGTAACGAAGCCGGGGCGCGGCGGGAAGTCCCCCTGCGTGGCCCGTGACGGGACGGATGCCACGCATTCACCGCTCGTGCTGAGCTTGTCGAAGCACCGCTCTTTCTCTTCGGGCCGGGCGTAAGAAGAAGAACGGCACTTCGACCAGCTCAGTGCGAACGGATGAGGAAGCGATCCGTGGTTCAGTTCGGGCGCGTCCTGCGCTAAGGGCCCGCCCATCATGTTGACCCTGAACGGCATCACCGTGCGCCTGGGCGGCCGCACGATCCTGGACCGCGCCTCGGCGGCGCTTCCCCCCGGCAGCCGCGTCGGGCTGATCGGGCGCAACGGCGCGGGCAAGTCGACGCTGGTGCGCGTGGTCGCGGGGATGCTCGATCCCGACGAGGGCGCCGCCGAGCGGCCGCGTGGCAGCCGGCTGGGCTATATCGCGCAGGAAGCGCCGGCGGGTAGCGAGACGCCCTTCGACACGGTGCTTGCGGCCGATGTCGAGCGGGCGAGCCTGCTCGCGGAATCGGAAGGCTGCGAGGACATGGACCGGCTCGGCGACATCCACGAACGGCTGATGGCGATCGACGCGCATGCCGCGCCGGCGCGCGCGGGACGCATCCTCAAGGGGCTCGGCTTCGACGAGGACATGCAGGCACGCGCGCTCGACAGCTTTTCGGGCGGGTGGCGGATGCGGGTGGCGCTGGCGGCGCTGCTGTTCTCGCAGCCCGACATCCTGCTGCTCGACGAGCCGTCGAACCACCTCGACCTCGAAGCGGTGATGTGGCTCGAGGACTTCCTCCGCTCGTATCGCGCGACGATCGTGGTAGTCAGCCACGAGCGCGACTTCCTCAACAACGTCGTCGACCACATCCTGCACCTGTCGGGCGGCAAGCTGACGCTGTACCCCGGCGGCTACGACGCGTTCGAGCGGCAGCGGGCGGAGCGGATGGCGCAGCTCGCCGCAGCCAAGGCGAGCCAGGACGCGCAACGGGCGAAGTTGCAGGACTATATCGCCCGCAACTCCGCCCGCGCGTCCACGGCCAAGCAGGCGCAGAGCCGGCAGAAGATGCTGGCGAAGATGCAGCCGATCGCCGAGCTGGCGAACGACCCCACGCTGTCCTTCGACTTCCCCGATCCCGCCGAGCTGAAGCCGCCGCTCATCACCCTCGACATGGCGAGCGTGGGCTATGCCGAGACGCCGATCCTGAACCGGCTCAATCTGCGCATCGATCCCGACGATCGCGTCGCGCTGCTCGGGCGCAACGGCAACGGCAAGACGACCCTCGCCCGGCTGCTCGCGGCGCAGCTGGTGCCGATGGACGGCGACATGGCGGCGTCGGGCAAGATGCGGGTCGGCTATTTCACCCAGTATCAGGTCGAGGAGCTGGATGCGTCGGACACTCCGCTCGCGCACATGACGCGGGTGATGAAGGGAGCGACCCCGGCGGCGGTACGCGCGCAGCTGGGGCGGTTCGGCTTTTCCGGCGACCGTGCGACCGGGCAGGTCGGCAAGATGTCGGGGGGCGAGAAGGCGCGCCTCGCGCTGGCGCTGATCACGCGGGACGCGCCGCACCTGCTGATCCTCGACGAGCCGACCAACCACCTCGACGTCGACGCGCGCGAGGCGCTGGTGCAGGCGCTCAACAGCTATACCGGCGCGGTGGTGGTGGTGAGCCACGACCGCCACATGCTGGAGATGACCGCCGACCGGCTGGTGCTGGTGGATCAGGGCACCGCGCGCGAGTTCGACGGGTCGCTCGATGATTACATCGCCTTCGTACTGGCGGGGGACGCCAAGGAGGGCGGCAAGCCGGCCAAGAAGGACAAGAAGGAAGAACGCCGGCTCGCCGCCGAACGGGTCGAAGCGGACAAGGCGCTGCGCAAGCGCGCGCGCGACGCGGAGGTGGAGACCGCCAAGCTGTCCGCGGAGCTCAGCACGATCGACCGGGCGATGTTCGACCCCGCGTCCGCCGCGCCGCCGCTGGCGAAGTTGACCATGACCGAGCTGATGAAGCGCCGCTCGGACCTCGCCGACCGGGTCGCGGCGGCGGAGGCGCGCTGGCTGGCGGCGAGCGAGGCGTTGGAGGCGGCGTGAACCGGTGACTTGACGAGTTGGAAATTGAGTGTCACTTTCCAACTCGGAAAGCGGCGCTGTGCCGCTCGAACGGGGTCATCGTCATGCTCGCCACCCTCTGGCTGATCGTCCTGCTGATCGGGCTCGCGCTCGCGACGCGGCGCGACCAGCGATCCTATGCCGCGTTCAAGGGCTTGACCGGCACCGTCGATCGGACCCGCGCGTTTCGCAGATGGACGATGCAGAGCTTCGTCATGCTGGTCGGGGCGTCGTTGGTGACGGCGTGGATGCTGGGGGCGCGGCTGCCGATCACCGCCCTGCCCGCCGCATTCCAGCCGCTGGCCGACGGGTTGAAGGACGGCGCGGCGCATCGGGATGACGGCCAAGGGACGCTGGGCATGATGTTCGGGGTGGCGGCGGGGGTTTCGCTCGGCGTCGGGGTGCAGGTATGGCGGATGCGGCGCGCGCTGGCGGCGATGATCGGCGATGTCGAGGCATTGATCCCGCGGGGGGCGCGCGAGCGGATCGCGGCGGTCCCGCTGTGCCTCAACGCGGGGTTCAGCGAGGAGCTGTTCTTCCGGCTGGCGCTGCCGCTGCTGATCGCGCGGGTGACGGGATCAGTGCCGGCGGGAATGGCGGCTGCGGCGGTCGTGTTCGGGCTGATGCACGCCTATCAGGGGTGGAAGGGGGTGCTCGGCACGACGCTGCTCGGGGTGCTGCTGACGACCGTCTATCTCAACAGCGGGTCGCTGGTGCGGCCGATGGTGGCGCATGCGATGCTTGACCTGCTGGCACTGATCGTGCGGCCCTGGGTGGCGACACAGCTGGCGGGGTGGCTGGATCGGCGTGGCGGGCGAGCGGTCGCGGAGCCGGCGCGATGACCGCGCTCGACCCACAGGACGCGCTGGCGCTGGTGCGGCGGACGCGGGCGGGGCTGGCGAGCCATGCCGCGCCCCCGCGCTGGTACGCGCCGGTCTATGGCCTGGGCTGTGGTGCCATGGTGGCGGCGCACGCCCTGCCCCGGCCATGGACGTGGGTTGCGGTAGTCGCGGCATTCGCGCTGGTGCTGGCGATCTATGGCTGGTGGCGGCGGAGCAGCGGCATCGGGGTGCAGGGGTTCCGCCGCGGGCGGACGCTGCCGGTGACGCTCGCGTTCGGGGCGGTGTTCGTGGCGGGCGACGTCGCTGCAATCATCCTGCGCTACGACCATGGCCTACGCTGGCCGGCGGTGCTGGCGGGGGTGGTCGTCGCGCTGGCGGGGACCTGGGCAAGCCGAGCGTGGGACCGCGTCTGGATCGCCGAGATGAGGCGGCTGTGAGCAGTGGGGCGGGGCTCGACCCGGTGATCCATGCGCCGGTGCGGCTTCAGATCTGCGCGATCCTGTCCGCGACCGACGAGGCGGAGTTCGCGCTGATCCGGCGCGAGATTGCGGTCAGCGAATCGGTGCTGTCGAAGCACGCCCGCCAACTCGAGGAGGCGGGGTACCTGTCGATCCGCAAGGCGGTGCTCGACACGCGGCAGCGGACGTGGCTGGCGCTGACCGCGGCGGGCCGGCGCGCATTCGCCGCGCACGTGGCGGCGTTGATGGCGCTGGTCGGGCCGGCTAGTTAGTCGGCGTCGGTGTCGGCGGGGCGCTCGAACCACGCCTCGACCGGGCCGGTCAGCTTGATCGTGAGCGGGCGGCCGTTGCGGTCGACCTTCTTGCCCAGCGCCACGCGGATCCAGCTTTCGGACATCGAGTATTCCTCGACGTCGCGCCGCTCGGCACCCTTGAAGCGGATGCCGACGCCGCGACCGAGCAGATCCGCGTCGAAGAACGGACTGTCGGGATTGGTCGAAAGGCGGTCGGGCGGGGTGTCGGTCATGGCTCGCGCCCGTAGCGTCGCCCGGCCCTCGCGCCAACCGAAAAGCGGCGCGGGATGAGCTCCCGCGCCGCCGTCGTTCAATAGCCGTAGTAGCCGCGATACCCGTAGTCACCGTAGTAGCGGGGTGGCGGGGCGTAGTAGCGCGGCTCGTAGTATTCGCGATACACCACCCGAGGGGGCGGAGGCGGGGCGTAGTAATAGCCGCGCGAGCGGGGCGGTGGGCCGTAGTAATAGCCGTCGTCGTAGTAATAGCGGTTGCGGTTGCCCGACGCGATCGCCGCGCCGACGCCCAGCCCGACGATGCCGCCCAGGATCGCGCCGGTCGCGACGCCACCCCCGCCGCGATGGTAGCGGCGATAGCGTTGCGCGTCGGCGGGCGCCGCCGCGGTCAGCGCGGTCGCCGCGAGCGCCACGCCCAGTCCTGCCTTCTTCAACAGCCCGTTCATTCGAACCTCCTGAAACAGATACGCTAGGGTTCGCACGGGGAAGGAACGCATCACCGCCGAGCCTGTTGCAATCCCTATGCTTTCCGCGCTGAATGGCGGCGGTACGGGGTCGTTATCGGGGGTTCAGCTATGGGTGGGTGGATCGTCAAGACCGAGCCGGACAGCTATGGCTGGGACGATCTGGTTCGCGACGGCGGCACCGAGTGGGACGGGGTGCGCAACCATGCCGCAGCCGGGCACTTGAAGCGCATGGCGGTGGGCGATCCGGTGCTGGTCTATCACAGCGGCGCGACCAGGGCGGCGGTGGGGATCGCGCGGGTGGCGCGGGCGGCGGGGCCGGATGGAGGCGAAGGCTGGGTGTCGGTGCGGATCGAGCCCGACCGGGCGCTCGCGCGGCCGGTGACGCTGGCGGCGATGAAGGCCGATGCGCGGCTGGGCGGGATGGCGATGCTGCGCCAGTCGCGGCTGTCGGTGTCGCCGGTGGGCGAGGCCGAATGGGCGGTGCTGCTGGAGATGGCAGCGGACTAACCGCTTGTTTGCCTTTGCGCGCTAGCGTCGGCCCATGGCCCCGCCCCCGCCCCGCCGGATCGCGCTGCTGATCCTGTCGAGCGCCGTGCTCGGCGGCACTGTGCTGGCGGTCGCGGCGGCCGTGCCGCGGGTGCGGGCGGCGGTCGCGAGCGCGTCCGTTACGGCGCAGCTGCCGCCGTTGGAGCCCGGCCGCGTGCCGCCGATCGTGGTTCGCCGGGTCGCGCCTGCGCCGGCCCCCTCGCCCGAGCCGGCCCCCTCGGCCGCCTATGTCGTGCGCCGGGTGCTGACGCTGCCCGGACCCTTTCGCCACGGCAACAGCTATTGGGACGAGAGCGGGGCACCCGCAACCGGGCCGATCGTGGTGACGGTGGACCTGGCGGCGCAGGTGCTGTCGGTGTTCCGCGACGGGTACGAGATCGGCACCGCGGTGATCCTGTACGGGGCCGACGACAAGCCGACCCCGCTCGGCGTCTTCAAGGTGACGCAGAAGGACGCGACCCACGTGTCCAACCTGTACGACGCGCCGATGCCGTTCATGCTGAGGCTGACCAACGACGGCGTCTCGATCCACGGCGCCGACGTGGTCCGCGACCGGGCGACGCATGGCTGCGTCGGCGTGCCGACCGCGTTCGCGAAGAAGCTGTTCGGGGTGGTGAAGCTGGGCGACCGGGTGATCGTGACCCGGGGCGAGCGGCTGGGGGTGGGACAGACGGTCAAGGCGGTGGGGTAAGGGCGAGTCGCGGCGGCGGGCGGGCCGGAGCGAGGGCTCAAGTGGAGGAAGTGGAGGCGCTGGCGCATATTTGGCCGACCCGCGCCAGTGAAGCAACGGGAACGCGCCGCCGACGCGCCACCCACGCGACAGGAACGCGTCGCCGCCGCGCCGCAGACGCGGCGCAACGCGACAACGCGCGACGACGGGGGCACACCCGCGCGCCACGCAAGCGCCGGCGAGGCGCCGCGTTCGCGACGGCGACGCGGCGGCGATGCGCCGACCGGGCGCGGGGCAGGCAGGCATGATTTGTGGGCGGTGAGCGGCATCGGACGACGGTGACAGATGCATTCCATGTAGGACAGACGTTTGGGCGAGGGTCGACGGGCGTCGGCATTCGGCTCTTGCCCTATCGCGGACATCCGTCTGCCTCGCCGGCGAATGTCTGCTCCTGGCACGCTATGCACTATTGAGTGGATCGGCCCGATCGTTGATCTGTCAGGTTCCTGACCGGGGGGGCCCGGCGATCCAGCCCATCGCAACCGTCAGTCTTCTTCGTAGACCAGCAGATCGCCCGGCTGGCACTGCAACGCTTGGCAGATAGCCCGCAACGTGGAGAATCGGATCGCCCTCGCCTTGCCGGTCTTGAGAACCGAGAGATTGGCAAGCGTCAGCCCGACGCGATCGGCCAGTTCTGTCAATGTCATGCGACGCTTGTACAGCAGGTCGTCGAGTTTGACGGTGATCGATCCGCCGTCGTCATCGGCTGGCATCAAACGGTCCCTTGCAGGTCTTCGCGCATCGCCGCGCCGTGGCGGAAGATGCGGGCGAGGATGAAGAGGACGATGACAATCACGACCGCATCCAGATCGTACAGGCCGAATCCGAGGACATTTCCGTCGCTCGCGCCCTTGTCCATGAGGCTCGCAAGGTGGAGACGCAGTCCTGCCACCAGCAGGGTCAGGATCTTCACGCCGAGGAACAGCCACGCCATCGCGTTGAGGCGCTTTGCGTTTTCGGGCGTGAAAGGGTCGCCTTCGCCGACGCTCACGATGATCGCGCGCAGCTTGCCGAAGAAGTGGAACAGCGCGGCGAGGATCAGTGCCAACGTCACAGAGATGGCAATGACCGAGGAGGGCGATGCCGCTATGGTGTCACTGCGGTTCGGACCGCCGAACCCGGGCACCATGTCCTGTCTGACCAGTATGACGATGGGGATGAGCAAAAGAACAACGCCTCCCGCCAGTGCGCATACCCATTGCAGGAACCTGGCGAGCATTGTGCCGCAGAGCAGTACGACGTCTTTGGATCTCTCGCTCATAGGAAGGTCTCCGATTATCATGGATGGTGGAGGGTGTCGAAGGCGCTCAGCCTACCCGTGCCTGGCGGTCAGGATGGTCGAGGCTGCGATCCGGGCCGCAGTCAACGATCCGCCGACGGTCGGTACGAAGAACGCGACGGCGAGGGTGACGGAGGCGAGGCAGCAAGGGTTTCGGGAAGATGGAGAAAGACAAGGAGCACACCGATCTCCGCACCGGATATATCGATTATCGATATACACCGCTCAGCCGCCTTTGCAAACAGGTTTATCGTTAAGCGATACGCTCGTCGTCGCTATCCGGTAAGCCTTGCGTAGAAGATCGCGCTAGCTTGCGCTTGTTGCGCTCGCTTGGGTGCGTAGCGGCTGCGCCTGGCCGACGATCGGTTTTGCCGCTCGCCCTTGCGAGGAACTCGCACGCGACGTTCGCAAACGCCCCTACGAGAAGCGGGGCGTCGCTGATCTATCGCTCGGGCGGCAAGCCTGATCGGACATCCGCTCACCACCAGATCCGATAATCCAGCGCCAACCCGAGTGGCGCTCGGGCCCATGTCGCCGACGCGCGACAAGCAGGTGTTTTCCCGTCAGCGAGGATGATCGCCGAACCCGGCAAGGGGTGGTCGCTCGGCAAGCCACCTCTTCTCGACAGCGCAGTACCGTGCTGTGAGGTGGATCCCGACCTTCGCCGGGATGATGGTAAGGGGGGGGGCGACGGCGGCTTCGCGCCCTCCGCTGGCGGCACGATGGACCCCGGCCTTCGCCGGGGTGACGGAAGGGGATGTGAGAAAGGCCGGACGTTTCCGCCCGGCCCTGTGCCCTTACGCCGCTTCCTTCGACCGGCTCGCGCGCTTGCGCTCGTGGGGGTCGAGGTGGCGCTTCCTGAGGCGGATGGACTTGGGCGTGACCTCGACCATCTCGTCGTCGTCGATGTACGCGATCGCCTGTTCCAGCGTCATGCGCTTGGGCGGGGTCAGGCGGATCGCGTCGTCCTTGCCGCCGCTGGCGCGGAAGTTGGTCAGCTGCTTGGCCTTCATCGGGTTGACCTCGAGGTCCTCGGTCTTGGCGTTCTCGCCGATCACCATGCCCTCGTAGAGCGCCTCGCCATGCGCGACGAAAAGGATGCCGCGCTCCTCGAGCGGGCCCAGCGCGTAGCTGTTCGCCTCGCCCGCGCCATTGGAGATCAAAACGCCGTTCTTGCGGCCCTCGATCTGGCCCTTGTAGGGGCCGTAGCGCTCGAACAGCCGGTTCATGATGCCGGTGCCCCGCGTGTCCGACAGGAACTCGCCATGGTAGCCGATCATGCCGCGGCTGGGCGCGGAGAAGGTGATGCGGGTCTTGCCGCCGGTCGACGGGCGCATGTCGGTCATCTCCGCCTTGCGCAGATTCATCTTCTCGACGACCGTTCCCGAATGCTCGTCATCGACATCGATGATGACCGTCTCGTAGGGCTCGGTGCGGCCGCCGGTGTCGTCCTGGCCGTAGAGCACGCGCGGGCGGCTGATGCCGAGTTCGAAGCCCTCGCGGCGCATCGTCTCGATCAGAACGCCGAGCTGGAGCTCGCCGCGCCCCGCGACCTCGAAGCTGTCGCGGTCGGCGGCTTCGGTCACCTTGACCGCGACGTTCGACTCCGCCTCTCGGGCGAGGCGGTCGCGGATCATGCGGCTGGTGACCTTGCTGCCCTCGCGGCCCGCCATCGGCGAGTCGTTGACCGCGAAGCGCATCGACAGCGTCGGCGGATCGATCGGCTGGGCGTGGAGCGGCTCGCTGACCGCGGTGTCGGCGATGGTGTTGGCGACCGTCGCCACCGTGAGGCCGGCGAGGCTGATGATGTCGCCCGCGCGCGCCTCGTCGACGGGCACGCGGTCGAGGCCGCGGAAGGACATGAGCTTGGAGGCGCGGCCGGTCTCGATGACGTTGCCGGCATCGTCGAGCGCGTGGATCGGCTGGTTGACCTTGACCACCCCCGACTGGACGCGGCCGGTGAGGATGCGGCCGAGGAAGTTGTCGCGGTCGAGCAGGGTGACGAGGAAGGTGAAGGGCGCGTCGACCTCGAGATCCGGCGCCGGCACGTGGTCGACGATCTTCTGGAACAGCGGCACCAGCGTGCCCTCGCGCCGGTCCATGTCCTCCGAGGCATAGCCGTTGCGGCCCGAGGCATACAGCACGGGGAAGTCGAGCTGCTCGTCGGTCGCCTCGAGCGCGACGAACAGGTCGAACACCTCGTCGAGCACTTCCTGGATGCGCGCGTCGGAGCGATCGACCTTGTTCACCACCACGATGGGCTTGAGTCCGAGTGCCAGCGCCTTGCCGGTGACGAACTTGGTCTGGGGCATCGCGCCCTCTGCCGCGTCGACCAGGAGGATCACGCCGTCGACCATCGACAGGATGCGCTCCACCTCGCCGCCGAAATCGGCGTGGCCGGGGGTGTCGACGATGTTGATCCGGACGCTGTCGCCGCCCGCGGGCGGGGTCCACTCGACCGAGGTAGGCTTGGCGAGGATGGTGATCCCGCGCTCCTTCTCGAGGTCGTTCGAGTCCATCGCGCGCTCCTCGACGCGCTGGTTGTCGCGGAACGTGCCCGACTGGCGGAAGAGCTGGTCGACAAGGGTGGTCTTGCCATGATCGACGTGCGCGATGATGGCGATGTTGCGCAGGGACATGCGGGTTCCTGTTGGGGGGCCGCAGGGCGTCCGCGGCGTAGTTGCGCGCGCCCTTAGCGCAAATGCCGCGTTGCGGGAAGCCGCTTGGCGCGGACGGGCGGGAAGCCGCTTGGCGCGGACGGGCGGGAAGCCGCTTGCAGCGGAGGACTGGTGTGCCGTAGGAACAACACAGTTGAACCGGGTGGGCAAGCTGGGCCATGATCCCGGCGATACCCCCACCCGTTCGTGGAGTGACCCATGGCGACCCAAGCCGATACGCTGACCATCGATCCGCCGCTGAACCTGACGCCCCCCGATCCGGTGCCGACCGTCCAGGCGGAGCGCGCGGCGGGGCTGGTGCCGGTGGAGGCGGGCACCCGGTCCAAGCTGGACGACAAGGTCGACGGCTTCGTCGCCGAGCTGGTCGCTCAGGACGTCAACTCGCCCGAGTTCGGGCGGCGGGTCGATGCGATCACCGCAATGGGGCAGAAGGAGATCCGCGACGCGGCGGGGCAGTCGAACCGCTTCCTCGACCGGCCGGTGCGCGCGATGGACCAGGAGGGCGGGGTCGGCCAGGACCTGGCGGCGCTGCGCCGGGTGATCGAGGACCTCGATCCGGGCCGGCAGGGCAACCTGACCGCGCCCAAGAAGCTGTTCGGGCTGATCCCGTTCGGGTCGAAGATGCGCAACTATTTCGACCAGTACAAATCGTCGCAAAACCACATCGCCGCGATCCTGAAGGGGCTGGCGTCGGGGCGCGACGAGCTGTTGATGGACAACGCCGCGATCGACACCGAGCGGGCGAACCTGTGGGCCTCCATGGGCCGGCTGGAGCAGATGATCCACCTGTCCAAGACGATGGACCAGCGGCTGGAGGACAAGGCCAACGAGCTCGATCATAGCGATCCCGCCAAGGCGAAGGCGATCCGCGAGACCGCGCTGTTCTATGTCCGGCAGCGGACGCAGGACCTGCTGACCCAGATGGCGGTGACGGTGCAGGGCTATCTGGCGCTCGACCTCGTCAAGAAGAACAATGTCGAGCTGGTGAAGGGCGTCGACCGCGCGTCGACCACCACCGTCGCGGCGCTCAGGACGGCGGTGACGGTGGCGCAGGCGCTGGCGAACCAGAAGCTGGTGCTCGACCAGATCACCGCGCTGAACACGACCACCGCGAACATCATCGATTCGACCGGCAAGCTCTTGAAGTCGCAGACCGCGCGCATCCACGAGCAGGCGGCGGCGTCGACCATTCCGCTCGAGACGCTGCAGCGGGCGTTCCAGAACATCTATGACACGATGGACGCGATCGACACCTTCAAGCTCAAGGCGCTCGATTCGATGAAGACCACCGTCACCGCGCTGGGCAGCGAGGTGGAGAAGTCCAAGGGCTATATCGCGCGGGCCGAGGGGGCGCAGCAGGGGGGCAAGCTGTCGGGGCCGGAGACGCAGTTCCGGCTGGAGGCGCTGTAGCTCCGATGTCGTCCGACAGCGACGCCCTGCTGGCGAGTGCCCGCGCGACATTCGACCGGGTGCGCGAGGATTACCATGGCGAGGTCCGGGGGCATGTGAAGCGGATCCGCCGCAAGGGGCGGTCGGCGGCGACGCGGCTGGCGGTGATCGCGGCGGCGGACGCGGCGATCCTGCTGGCGGCGACCGTGATCGGGTTCGTGATCCCGCTGGGGCTGTTCGGGTTCCTGGCGGTGATGCTGCTGATGCTGGCGGTGACGCTCGCCATCGCGCTGGCGCCTTCCGCACGGCCGCTGTCGGAGGCGAAGCTGCGCGAGGTCGACATCCGCGCGCTGCCGGCGCAGACCGAACGCTGGCTGGAGGCGCAGCGCCCCGCCCTGCCCGCCCCCGCGGCGCGGCTGGTCGACCGGATCACCCAGCGGCTCGACGCGCTGTCGCCGCAGCTGGCGGGCGTGGAGGCGAACACGGCGGAGGCGGCCGAGGTGCGCAACCTGGTGGGCGAGCAGCTGCCCGCGTTCGTCACCGATTACGGCAAGGTGCCCACATCGCTGCGCGGGGTGGAGCGCAACGGGCGGACGCCCGATGGCGAGCTGGTCAGCGGGCTCCAATTGATCGAGCGGGAGATCGCGCAGATGACCGAGCGGCTGGCGCAGGGCGACCTCGACAGCCTGCAAACGCGCGGGCGGTATCTGGAAATGAAGTACAGGGACGGCAACGGGGATGGAGACAGCTGATGGAAGAACCCCGCCGCCGGTCGCAGGACCTGCTCGCCAGGGCGCGGGCGCGCTTCGAGGCGGCGTGGGCGCGCGAGCAGCGGCGGCGTCCGCCGGGGCGGCGCGATCCGGGCGCGGCGGGCGAGCCGGCCCCGGTCGAACCGCCGCGCAATCCGACGCTGTCGGGCGGGGCTGCGGCGGAATTGGACGCGTGATCCGCGGACTGCTCGCGCTCGCCTTGCTGCTGCCCGCATCGCTCGCGGCGCAGGAGATGACGCCTGAGGATGGCGCGGCGTTGAAAGCTATGTGGCAGGCGATCGACAAGGGACGGTACATGGACGCCGACGCGGCGCTCCGGGCGCGGGCTTTCGACGCCGCGGGCCAGCCCCGGCCAGGCCATGTGCATGACGAATGGGCCGATTTCCAGGGATTGCTCACCAACCGCCCGACCGCTCGGGTGCCGGTGCCAGGGATCACGATGGGCGACCCGGCGGACACCTCGCCCGCCCGGCTCGCCGGTGCCACGCCCCGCGATGCGATCGCGACCATCGTCGAGCGCGCCCGGCGCACGCGCGTCGTGTTCCTCAACGAGGATCATGCCAGCCCGCGCGACCGGGCGTTCGGGCTGGAGGTGGCGCGGGCGCTGCGGCCGCTGGGCTATGACGTGCTGGCGGTGGAGACGCTGAGCAATCAGGCCGAGGAAGCGAAGTCTGCGGCTGACATGGCGACGCTGGCGCGCGACGGCTATGTGCGGCGGACGGGCGGGGCGTACACGCGCGATCCGGTGTTCGCCGACTTCCTGCGCCAGTCGCTCGCGCTGGGCTATCGGCCGGTCGCCTATGAGGAAACCGAATACCGACGCGAGGCGGACTGGAAGGCCGCGATCGCGCGGCGCGAGCAGGCGCAGGCCGATTACCTGATCCGCCGGGCGGTGAAGGCGTATCCGCGGTCCAAGATCCTGGTCTATGTCGGTTTCTCGCACGCCACCGAGCAGCCCGACGCGCGCGACAAGGACGGCGCGCCGCTGCGCTGGCTGGCGACACGGTTCAAGGCGATGACCGGGATCGACCCGCTGACGATCGACCAGACCACGCTCAACGAGGACGGGTCGGGCGATGCCCGCGCCCATGCGATGATCGCCGGGCGGATCGGGCCGCGCCCGGCGGTGTTCTTCGCGGGCGACCAGCCGCTGGTGGTCGGCCAGTATCGCGGGCTGGTGGACCTGCAGGTGGCGCACCCGGCGGTGCGGCTGGTGAACGGCCGGGTCGACTGGCTGGCGGGGATGGGACGGACGGCAACGCCGATCCCGGCGCAGTACCTGCCGACCAAAGGCACCCGGCTGGTGCAGGCGTTCGTCGCGTCGGAAGCGGAGGATGCGATCCCGGTGGATCAGGTGCTGGTCACCGCCGGGCAGGCGGCACCGATGCTGATGCTGCCCGCGGTGCCCGTCCGTTATGCGGTGCAGGAGGCGGTCATGCCACCGGTCGCCGGGCAACCGGGACGCGATAGCTCGCGAGGTCAGGCACTCGTCGGATTGGCCTGACCCATCACCGCCTTCATCTCGGTCAGGGTCAGCGGGGCGAGCCATTCGCAGCCCGTGACCTCGCCATCGGTCCAGACGACGCGGGCGTGGCGGGTCTGGCCGGCGAGGCCGATCTTGAGGAGGGTGCCGACCGGCACCGGCACCGACAGGCAGGCGCGCACGCCGCTGGTCGAGGCGTCGATGATGTCGATGCCGAGCGCGATCCGGGCGCTGCCCTTCACCCCCATGCGGTGGCGGTCGTGGCGGCGCGCGTCGGCGCCGGCGTCGGCTTCGGGTTCGATCGGCTGGGTCGCCATGGCGGTGTGCTCTCCTTCGCCCGCTTCATGCGCCCGAATGGTTTACGAGCGGTTAGCGCGGACAGGGCACCAAGTGGTCAGGATCACCATACGTCACGTTCGTGCTGAGCTTGTCGAAGCACCGCTCTTCGTCTGCCAGCGTCAAACAAGGACAGCGGCACTTCGACAAGCTCAGTGCGAACGGATGGGGTAATCCGAGCGGAGTAGAGATCCTAGCGAGGGCCGATCGCGGCGTGGGCGCGGTCGGCGAGGTGGGCGATCGCGGTGCGGTGGATGCCGCGTGCCGCCACCAGCACCCCGAAGGCGCGCGGATCGGGCTTGTTGAAGACGAGCGGGCTGCCGAGCGCGTCCGAAACCGCGGCCCCCGCCTCCGTCGCGATCAGCGCGGCGGCGGCGATGTCCCATTCGTTGCCCCAGCGCAGCGTCGCGACGAGGTCCGCCTCTGCTGCGGCGACCATCGCCATGCGCAGCGCGATCGAGTTCGGCTTGGCCACCGCGACCAGCGCGCGATCCGCCTTGGGCAGCGCATCGGTGGGAACGCGCGCGCCGGCAAGCTCGGTGCGGCGCCCCGCCGTGAGCCGGAGGCCGTTGCGCCAGGCCCCCTGCCCCGCGGCGGCGTGCCAGCGTTCGCCGCGGGCGGGCGCTTCAAGCACGCCCAGCACCGGCTCGCCGCGCTCGACCAGCGCAACCGACACCGCCCAGCCGGAGCGGCCGCGGATATAGTCGCGGGTGCCGTCGATCGGGTCGACCACCCAGATCCGCTCCGCCGCGAGCCGGTCCGGGTGGTCGGCGGTCTCCTCGGACAGCCAGCCGGCATCGGGATCAAGCGCTGCCAGCCGCACGCGGAGCATCCGGTCGACGTCGAGGTCGACCTCGCACACCGGGCTGCCCGGCTCCTTTTCCCAGGCGCGGAAGTCGGTCCGCCACCGCGCCATTGCCATCGCCGCCGCCTCGGCCGCGACCCCGGCGACCGGGGCGAGCAGGTCGGCTGCGGGCGTCTCAGCCACCCGCGACCGTCATGCCGTCGATGCGGATGGTGGGGACGTTGACGCCGTAGCGGAACTCGAGGTCGTTGGCGGGGGTGAGTTCCCGGAACATGTCGAGGAGGTTGCCCGCGATCGTGAACTCGGCGACGGGGCCGGCGACCTGCCCGCCCTCGATCCGGAAGCCGGCGGCGCCGCGGCTGTAGTCGCCGGTGACGCCGTTGACCCCCTGCCCGATCAGCTCGGTGACATAGACCCCGTCGGCGATGTCGCCGATCAGCGTGTCGACGGGCACGTGCCCGGCGGCCATGAACAGGTTGCTGGTCGCGACGCCGGGCGCGCCGTTCACCCCGCGCGCGGCATGGCCGGTCGGCTCCAGCCCGAGCTGGCGCGCGGAGGCGGAGTCGAGCAGCCACGTCTCCAGCACGCCGCCGTCGACGATCGCGGTGGGCGAGACGGGGAGCCCTTCGCCGTCGAAGGGGCGCGAGCGCAGGCCGTGGGGGCGGTGCGGATCGTCCTCGACCCGGACGCCTTCGGGCATGATCCGGGTGCCGAGCGCGTCGAGCAGGAAGCTGGTGCGCCGGGTGATCGCCGCGCCGTTGATCGCGGACACCAGGTGGCCGATCAGCGACGAGCCGACGCGCGGGTCGAACACGACCGGCAACGCGCCGCTCGCCATCCGGCCGGGATCGACGCGGGCGACCACCCGCTCGCCGGCGCGGCGGCCGATCGTGGCGGGATCGTCGAGCCGGGCGCGGTGCCGGGCGGAGTGGAAGGCGTAGTCGCGCTGCATCCCCCCGCCGCCCCCTTCCCCACCGGCGAGGACGCTGGCCGAGACGCCGTAGCTGGTGGTGGCGTAGGCGCCCGCGAAGCCGCCGCTGGTGGCCAATGCCCACACCGCGCGGCCGGCGCTGGCCCCCGCCCCTTCGGAGTTGGTGACGCCGGCGACGGCGCGCGCGGCATCCTCGGCGGCGAGCGCGGCGTCGCGCAAGCTGTCGGGCGAGGGATCGCCGCGATCGTCGAGGTCGAGCAGCGGCGGGCGGCCGTGGAGCAGGCGTTCGGCGGGCGCGAGCCCGGCCCAGCGGTCCTCCGGAGCCTCGCGCGCCATCGCCACCGCGCGCTCCGCCATCGCGTCGAGCGCCTGCGGGGTGAGGTCGGAGGAGGAGACGCTGGCCGAACGGTGGCCCACGAAGACGCGCAGGCCGATGTCCGACCCCTCCGACCGGCCGACATCCTCCAGCTTGCCGAGGCGGACGGAGATGTCGGTGGAAGCGTCGATCGCGAACACGGCATCGGCGGCGTCGGCGCCGGCGCGGGTGGCGCGCGAAACGAGGTCCTGGGCGCGCTCCTGCGCCTGATCGGGGGTCAGCATGGGGGTGATCTAGGGCGTGGGCGGGGCGGATGCCAGTGTGGATGGTGGGGTCCTTGATCCTCCCGCCCAGGGGGAGGTGGCTCGCGCAGCCGGACGGAGGGGGGGGAGGAAGCCGAAAGCGTCGTGAGTCCGCCCGCTCCGTCGCCTGCGGCGCTCCATCCCCCTGGCGGGGGAGGATCGGGTTGTAGCCGTGACCACAGGCGTCGGTCCGCTATAGGGAGCGGCATGGCTCGTCTGTTCATCCTCCTCGCCGCGCTTCTGCTCGCCCCGGCCGTCCATGCGCAGGGCAGCTTCGACCTTGCCGGGCCCGAGCTGGCGGTGACGGTGACGCGGGATGGCGCGCGGTTGCCGATGGGCGCGGTGCCGAGCCTTCGCGCCGGCGACCGGCTGGAAGCGCGGGCGCTGCTGCCGGCGGACCAGTCGGCGCAATACCTGCTGGTGGTCGCGTTCCTGCGCGGGGCGACCAATCCGCCGCCCAAGGACTGGTTCTTCCGGGCCGAAACCTGGCGGCGCAAGGGGAACACGCTCGACCTGATCGTGCCGGCGGGGGCGGAGCAGGCGGTGCTGTTCCTGGCGCCCAAGGCGGGCGGCGGGTTCGATGCGGTGCGCGAGGCGGTGCGGGGGCGGCCGGGGGTGTTCGTCCGCGCCAGCCAGGACCTGTTCCAGGCGTCGCTCGACCGGGCACGGCTGGACGCGTTCCTGGCGGGGATCGCGCGGATCGCGGATGCCGAGCCCGAGCG